>Ga0308157_10000350_pt1 | contig 163235 bp, 158 predicted proteins | sample PhyBR1_FD_201035 | JGI IMG/M metagenome (GOLD analysis project Ga0308157, IMG submission 201035) | Phyllosphere microbial communities from UC Gill Tract Community Farm, Albany, California, United States - DLSLB.R1 | ecosystem: Host-associated > Plants > Phyllosphere > Unclassified | place... | reverse complement strand
TAAAGAATTTCCGATTTTTCCACCCAATGCTTTGATAAAAGTAAAAGTCATTCCTCCTCCAATAATCATGTGGTCAATCTTATCCAGTATGTTTTCTATGATGGTAATTTTTGAAGATACTTTTGATCCGCCTAAAACTGCTGTAACAGGCTTTTCTTTGCTGTTGAGTACTTTGTCAATGCTTTCTATTTCTTTGGCCAGCAGATAACCAAAACATTTGTTCTGGGGAAAAAACTCAGCGATTATTGCAGTGGAAGCATGTGCTCTGTGAGCCGTACCAAATGCGTCATTGACATAGATATCACCTAAACCGGCTAATTTTCCCGCAAATGTTTTATCTCCTTTTTCTTCTTCTGCATAAAAACGCAGATTTTCTAAAAGAATAACGGATCCCGGTTGTGCTTCTGAGATAAGATTTTCAACTTTTTCACCGATACAGTCATCTACAAAAGTAACCGGAACACCAAGAACTTCTGATGTTTTTGAAACAATGTGCTGCAGTGAATATTTTTCTTCTTTGCCTTTAGGTCTTCCTAAATGTGACATTAAAATAGCGATTCCGCCCTCTTGGATAATTTTTTCAATTGTTGGTTTTGCTGCAACGATACGGTTGTCATCTGTAACCTTAAAATTTTCATCTAAAGGAACATTGAAGTCAACACGAATAAGCGCCTTTTTGTCCTTGAAATTGAAATCATTAATTGTTTTCATTAATGGATATTTATGATTTGTGGTGTTGTATAATCTACAAATATAAATAAATAATTTTCTATAATGGGACTGGTTCCGGTGTTAATAAAAAACTAAAATACTCATTATCAAATTTTAACAAAAAAACTCTTTCTCCAAAAAGAGAAAAGAGTTTTCGAATTAAGCAAATTAAACTATTTTCTAAGTAATTTTTTACAGGGTTGAGTACTGTGAATCCCCTTAAAATTAACTTGTCTTTTTACGATCAGTACGCTGCGGTAAATTGTTTTCGGATAAATTTTGGTTCTTCCAATTCATCTACAATGGCTACGGCCACATCTTCTACAGAAAGAATACTTCTGTTGTTTTCATCATATACGGGATGGCTGAGCCCCGTACGATAACTGCCTTTTCGGATGCCTGCTGTACCGGGATGCATTTCTATTGCCGGACTGAAAAAGGTCCAGTTCAGGGTATTATTTTCTTTGAGAAGATTAAAATAATCTCTGACCGCCAAAGCACCCGGTTTTATTTGTGCCGGAAAATCCGGTGCATCTACCAATTGACGGTTCTCCTGATCAAAAAGGCTTCCGGCTCCGCCAATTACAATAAATCTTTTAACACCATCCAGCATTACTGCTTTTTCTATGGCCTGGGCTCCCTGCAGATAGTCGTGGTACAGATTCGGATTTTCCCATCCTGCATTATACGCACTTACTACGGCATCTGCTGCATTAATGGCATTGACGAGTTGGTCTGTCTTCAATACATCAATAGCTTCATATTCTACGTGTTCTTTATCTGATACTTTAGACAAATCTCTGACAATTCCCTTTACAGAATGTCCTCTGTCAACGAGTTCGTCTACGATTTTTGAGCCTACAAAACCCGAAGCTCCAATTACTACAACTCTCATTTTATTATTTTTTTAATTAATTCAATTCTCTCCATGGTTCTTATAAAGGTACGTCAGTTTAACTACGTATGCAACCCAAAATAAAAATTAATCGGTTTCTTCTAAAATGAAAATTTCTTCTACAGGTTTTCCGAAATAACGGGCAATTTTTAATGCCAATACGGTAGATGGAACGTATTTGTTTTTTTCCATCGCATTGATGGTCTGTCTGCTGACTGAAATGATATTGGCCAGATCTTCCTGGGTAATATCTTTTACAGCCCTTTCTATTTTTATGGTATTTTTCATCGCGCTCTAATTTTTGTTTTTATACAGTAAATAATGGAATCTACAAATAAACAAAATCAGCATTACAAACATATAATATTGTAAAACAAACAGAAATTCGAATCCATACATAAAGAAGAATAAAAGAAATAATACCACATAGTTACACAGAAATGCCCATTGAAAAGATTGTAATCTAAGCTTAGCAATAAATTCGTCTTCCGTTTTTTCTTTTGAAAAAGCCAATAAAAGACCTCCCAGAATAAACAGAAGTGCAATCATTGTAGGAAAAATATCTGTTTCCAAGAAACTAAAATATTTTGATTCACTTCCTCCTTTTCCAAAGGCATCATTTCCGTAAATAACAAAAACTTTTGTTCGTAATTGAACAGTATCTGCCGGGTAAAATAATACAGAATAAGCCCATACCAAAGCACTGCCAATAAACAATAACCAGCCCACAGGTTTGAATTTGTTTGATAATAAAAATTTTGTTTCCATTTTTTATGATTTTAAAATTATACGACCAATGTAAAACAAATATTTCAATATGTAAAATATATTTTACTTTTTATATGATATTTTTTACAATAAGTATGCTATATCATACTTTTAATAGCTGTTATAATGGTGTTAATCTTAATATATTTTTCTTTATTTTCCTCATTAGATCATTTTCAGGAAAGGAACTCTTTACAGGTTATTGATTTAGATTACCTTTAATATGGCCTATTTTACAGAATTAACGATTAATTGTTGTTTTAAAATTTTTATTCTCAAAAAGGAGGTGTAGTTTTGCAAAAAATACAGCTTATAATAGCTATCTTCATTTTTTCTTCTCTCAATTATTAACTAAAAAAATCAGACGATGGATCGTATACAACATAAACACCCGGCTGACATTGCAGAAGAACTGGCATTACTCGATCATAAAAGCAGAGATGTTGCTTTTATCATGCTTTCAAATGAAATGAAAGTAGAGGTTTTTTCTTATTTTGATGTAAGTACTCAAACTGAAATTGTAAAGAGTCTCGGAGACAAGGAGCTTGCAGAAGTTCTTAATAATCTGGAACCGGATGACCGGACCGAGTTATTTGAAAATTTTCCGGATGAACTCATCAAGCACTCCATCAATTTATTGAATAAGGAGGAGCGCAACATTGCATTGAATCTGATTGGTTATGAAGAAGACAGCATTGCAAGGCTGATGACTCCATTGTATATTCAGACGAAAGAGAATAAAACAGTTGAAGAGGTTTTTGATCATATCAAAAGATATGGTAAAAAAGCAGAAACACTGAATTTTATTTATGTTGTAAACGATCAGAATGTACTGATTGACGATTTGAAGATAGGACAATTACTCCTCGCTGAGAAAACGACTACCATATCAGAACTTATCGATCATAATTTTGTGGCGATTACCACTACCACACCGATGGAAGAAGCTTTTGATATTTTTGAAAAATACGATCGTTCCGCATTACCGATTATTACTGAAAAGGGCGTTTTAGTAGGTATTGTTACGTTTGATGATATACTCGATCGTATCAAAGAACGTGATACAGAAGATATTCAAAAGTTTGGAGGTATGGAAGAGCTGGATGTTTCTTATACCAAAACACCTATTTTTGAACTGATCAGAAAACGTGCCGGATGGCTTATTATTCTCTTTTTTGGGGAAATGCTTACTGCTTCTGCAATGGGATATTATGATGGTGAAATCGAAAAAGCTGTTGTATTGGCACTTTTCGTACCATTGATTATTTCGAGTGGTGGTAATTCCGGTTCTCAGGCTGCCTCTCTCATCATCCGTGCAATGGCTATCGGAGAGCTAAAAATAAAAGACTGGTGGTATGTCATGCGAAAAGAACTTGCATCAGGTCTTATATTGGGCGGTATTTTGGGCTTGATTGGTTTTTCACGCATCCTTATCTGGCAGGAAACAGGCTTATATGACTATGGTCCTTATTGGATATTTATCGGATTGAGTGTTTCTATTTCCCTTATTTTTATTGTTTTATGGGGTACATTATCAGGATCTCTTATTCCGTTTATTTTAAGAAAAGCCGGACTGGATCCAGCAACTGCTTCTGCTCCTTTTGTAGCTACTCTGGTTGATGTTTCAGGATTGATCATTTATTTTACTATTGCTTCCTTCTTTCTTTCCGGAAAACTTTTATAAAAAAGAATGTCTTTCAAAAAATCATATTTTCGTTACATTTGCGTATGAAGTTTTCAGAAATTATAGGTCAGCAAAATATAAAGAATCATTTATTGCAAAGTGCTTCTTCAGGAAGAATACCCCATGCACAATTGTTTATCGGAGCTGAAGGGACAGGAACGCTGCCCATGGCCATAGCTTATGCTCAGTATATCATTTGTCAGAATACCGGAAGTGAAAATGAAGGGGGTAAAACCGCCTGTAATTTAAAATTTGATCATTATCAGCATCCCGATCTGCATTTTGCGTTTCCTACGGTATCGGTTGAGGGTGGAAGCGCTTCTAAAAAAACAACAAGTGATGATTATATGGATCAATGGTTTGATTTTTTAAAAAAACAGCCTTATGGTTCTGTCAATGACTGGTATAATACCATTGAAATAAAAAATAAACAGGGTATTATCAACGTACATGAAGCCGCCAGTATTCTCAAAAAGCTATCTCTGAAATCGTATGAAGGCGGTTATAAAATCATGATCATCTGGATGGCTGAAAAAATGAATGTCGAAGCTTCCAATAAATTATTGAAATTGCTGGAAGAACCACCACAAAAAACTGTTTTCATCTTGATCTGTGAAGACGAAAAAGCTATTTTGCAGACCATCTTATCACGCTGTCAGATTCTTCATTTCAACCATCTGTCTGAACATGATATTACTGAAGGTCTTAATCAGCTTGAAGACAGTATTCCTGCCGATACAATACGATATGCCAAACAGGCACAGGGTAATTATAACAAAGCGCTGAAACTTTTTTATAAAGAGGAGGAGGAACTGCCTTTTGAAAAATGGTTTGTAGAATGGGTTCGCGCAGCATTTCGCGCCAATAAAAATGCCAAAGTTATTTCTAATCTGATTGCCTGGAGTGAAGAAATCGCCGCTATTGGAAGGGAAAAACAAAAATTATTTCTGGAGTATTGTATGGAAATGTTCCGACAGGCTTTGTTGCTGAATTATAATGTGAATGAACTTGTTTATATGCAGCCGGCAACAGAAAATTTCAAACTCGAAAACTTTGCTCCTTTTGTAAATGATAAAAATATTCTTGAAATTTTTGAAGAAATTTCTGAGGCTATGTACCATGTGGAACGAAACGGTAATCCTAAAATTATATTTACCGATTTATCGATAAAACTTACCCGCCTGATTCACAAAAAATAGAAAATCACTATTTTTAGCGACAGCTGTAGATCCGTTTTGGTACGAATTATTAAGTATCTTTATTCCCTAAATCAGGATGTATGCAATCTATCGGCTCCTTTCTTTTACTTCTTCTCGTTTGCACTGCAACAAATGCTCAGACAAAAGGAATTTATATTCTCAACCAGCCTTCAGCATACCTGAGCCGCATTGATTTATCGGCTTTGGAAAACTATTATTCAAATACTTCTAAAATATCCGTCCAGAGCATTCCATTGTCGTCTGTGACAGCAAATGACACCCGGTATGCAATAATTGCTGAAAAGAAAGAAAAAGAGATTAAAACGATACAGGTTTATTATCTCAACCAAAACGATTTTAATCCGGACCAGAACTTTGACCCCTACAATAAACCTATTACTTTTCAGACAGATTCTCTTCAGAACGTTTTTACTTTTTTGAATTATGGCGATTATTACCGGTATAGTTTTTATGAAGATGAATTTGTGGTGCAGAAAAATCTGGTAAGCAACTTAAATAGTTATTATGACAGTATTACTAATCAATATCTGTACACTAATGATCTGAAAATTGAAGCATCCGGTTTTTACAAATATGATGGAAATCGGTCGTACATCAGTATTCAACAAAATACAAATGTAGATAGAATTCATTTATATAAGAATCCTGATGAACAAGCAGAAGTAATAGATGCATTTTATTTAAATGAAGCAGTATTTATCCGAAAAGATTCTGCCAATGGCAGCTGGCTCAAAGCTGATAAAATACTACTGAAGGATGTCCCTTATGACGGTATAAGAAAGTTTCTCGAAGGTCCTAAAAAATATTCGCAGCTTATTACGACCACCGGATGGATCAAAAGTACCGATTTTTATGATGGTAAGTGGATCGCTCAAAAAGAAGAAACACCGGACTATCGTTTAGAAATTTATGCAGATGATGCTGATAACGAATCAGAAGGTGCGCTGTATGCAATTCGTATTATTGACAAAAAAAGCGGAAAAATACATCAGGTAATCCATCCTGATTTTTTTGAAAGCACTATTGATGGTGGTTCAACACTAAATTTTATCGATGTTAATTTTGATGGTTATCCGGATATACAGACCCCGATTGCTACCATGGGAAGTGTAAATTATGTCCGGAATTACTATGTTTATAATCCGAAATCTCATTTGTTTGAATTTGATGCATTACTATCTGATCTGAGTCAGATTGAGATTGATGTAAAAAATCAGCAAATCAAATCTTACTCACGCGGCGGTGCCGGTATGTATCAATCGCAGATATATCAATATGTAAACGGAAAACTCACCTTATCAGAAGAAACTAATTTTAACTACGGATGGGGCTATTTTCCTTCGAAAGAGACGACGTTTTACGGAAAAACAAAATCAAAAACCATAGTATCTTATTATCTTACAATTACTTCCGATACGCCCGTTTATACCGAACCCGGTAAAAAAGGGAAACGCATTGCTGTGCCCATAAAAGGTGAAGTGGAAATGATGACCACAGAAGACAATGGCATGTATTATCAAATTGAAAATGAAGAACACCATCTGAAAGGCTGGGTTGAAAAAAAGCTCTTTTTTGACGGAATATGGAATGATTATGCTTTGGAAAAAGATACCGGAATATCCGTAAAAACATGTGTTTCTACGGAAAGTGATGAAGTTATTGCCGTAGAAATACAACATAAAAATTTTCATCAGATTCTCGGTCCTTTTTCTTATCCGCATCAGCAATTCAGAATTCGTTTTTCGGACCGGAATAAAACCATTACTATTTTTGACAGTACCTATCCAGAATCTAAATTGCGTTTGATTTATAATAAAAAGAAAAAGATATATGAATATGCAACAGATTAAAAATAAACCGATACTAATTCCTAAAACAGTTCTTATCGTTTTTGGGTGCTGTATGTTATGTATATCCTCAGCATGGTCTCAGATCATTGGTTTTGGATACAAAAATGAAAAAAAGGGAATGTTTCAGGCTACTGTAAATCTTCCGCTTACTTATTCAAAAGACAATTGGATTGATGTTGCTGCCGGTCTTGATTATACTACAAAAAATCATCTTGCCCCTTCCGGTTTCAGTATGAATGTTTCTGCTTATCATTATCTCATTGGAGATGATAACATTCAGGCTTCTCTTATCGGACTTGAATCAGGCTATCTGATCAATACTGGCTTGGGAAATGATACATATAAACTGACTCCGTATGTTTATTACGAACGCTCCTTATTTTATATCCGTGCGGGAGTGGATTATTATTTCAGAGAGGAAAAAGGATATCCGTTCGTATCGGTCGGATTTGGCGGACTTCATATCATGAGAAATATGAAATTCTCATTTTAAATTGTATACGGTTACTTCTCATTTAGCGTCGCTTTATACAAACGCAATTCTTCCCATGAAATGGTATCGCCCACTTCTGCTTTTATTTCTGTCAGGGTTTTATCGCCTGAATCAGTAAAGGCTTTTTCAAGATCTTTTATACGGTTTTTTGGAATGATTTCGGTAAGTTTTATTTTTCCCTCTGCAATGAGCTTAGCCATGTGGTTGTAAATGGTTTGCGGTGTCAGTTTTCTGAAATCCGCAATCTCATCAATCGTTTTCTTTTTGAGCCACAATTCATAGGTAACCTCAAAAGTAGATTTTTTATCGGTTTTCTTTTTTGTGGTTTCATAATACCCATCTTCTTCTCCTTCTTCTTCAAACTGAAGACTTGTACGTGAAATTATATCCTGTATGGTTACCAGATGATTGATACGGTATTCTGACAGTGAATTGATCTCAAGTGTATTTTTATTGATGGGCTGTCCAGCTTCAATTGCCCATAAAAGCTTATTGGCTTTTTTAAGGTTTAAAACCATCTGGATCTGAACGATTTCCAATTCGGATAATTCTTCAAAAAATGCTTTCATCTTTTTGGTACGCTTTACTTTTTCCAACGTAAATAACGTTTCAAAAGCCAGCTGATCTACTTTCGGATAAAAATATTGATAGGCTTTTTCAAACCGTTCTTTCAAATACTTAAAATCAAATTCTCTTGCCTGAAATATCTGGCGTATCTGTTTGCAAAAATTTTCTGAATGCATATAAATGGCCTGTAAGCGCTTGAGCTGATCGCCTGCCCAGTTTTCATATATTTTCTTTTTACTTTTTTCTGCTTCTGTTTCAAACGATTTCGAAAAGTTGATCCACTGCATTAATACGGGAAACCAAGAAAACGTCTGTAATAGCTGGTTCTGAAGATAATATCTGAATTCTTTATCAAAATCGTCAGCGAGTACGGTTATTTCCTTTTTATTTTTTGCATACTCAATGATATCATTATCCGACGAAAGGTGTTGCAGTTGTAGCTCAGAAAGCAAAATAAGCCCATTTAATGAACGCAAACGCGAAAGTGCTACATACGCTTGTCCGGCAACAAAAACACCTGATACATCAAGCACAGCACGGTCAAATGTCAACCCCTGAGATTTGTGAACGGTAATTGCCCATGCCAGTTTGATAGGATAATGGGTAAAAGTACCTAAAACTTCTTCTTCAATTTGTTTGTTTTGCGGGTTGAGGGTATATTTTATGTTTTGCCATTCGTACTTTTCTACTTCTATAGTTTGATTATCTTCCGGAAAATGGACCAGAATTTCATGAGCTGAAAGAGAGGATATTACTCCCATTTTACCATTGTAAAATTTCTTTTCAAATGAAATATCATTTTTTGTAAATATAATCTGAGCTCCGACCTTCAGAGAGAGTTCATAGTCCATCGGAAACAATTTTTCGGGGAAATCGCCCACAATATCCGGATGAAAAAGATATTCCTGATGGTTTAAATATTCCAATGCCCTATGATTGATCTGGTCTGCTTTGGCATTATGTGTTGTAAGTGTTATATACCCGGGATTTTTCTTATTATCAAAATCTTTCTGTACAAACTGATTCAGATATTCAACTGACTTTTCGGTGAGTTTATTGTTTCTCAATTCATTGAGAATTGTAATAAACACATCATCTGTCTGACGGTAGATTTTACTCAGTTCAATATACAACGGCGGATTTTGCTGAAGACATTGCGCATTGAAAAAATACATCCCGGGATAATAGTTTTTGAGTATCTGCCATTCATCATTTTTTACTACCGGCGGCAACTGCAGCAAATCGCCTATGAACAATACCTGAATACCACCAAATATTTCATCTGATCTGCGTACGCTCTGAAGCATGAGGTTCATAGCATCAAGTACATCAGCACGCAACATACTGACTTCATCAATGATAAGCAATTCAATATTTTTTATCAAGGTTTTTTTTTGTTGGTGCATTTTAAAATGGCGCAACAATGTCTGCTGATTTTCTATGCGAAGTCCATAATCTACACTCACAAATTCAACAGATGGAATGAAGGTAGCAAAAGGCAGCTGAAATAAAGAATGTATGGTAACACCTCCTGCATTTAACGCGGCAATACCCGTTGGTGCCACCACAACCGTATTTTTATGAGTTGTTTCTACAATTTCACGCAATAAGGTTGTCTTTCCTGTACCGGCTTTACCCGTAAGAAAAACAGAACGATTGGTTTGATTGATGAATTTCAGGGTCAATTCAGCTTCACGTGAAACACTTTGCATGAGGTATATATCTTAACGGTAAATTTACACTTTTCCGCTTAATAAAAAAACCACCTATAAGGTGGTTTACAGAGGATTTTCAGATCCCTTATTTTTTAGCTTCTGCTTCTTTTTTTGGTTCTTCTTTTGCAGAAGTTCCTTTGCTTTTAGCGTATTCTTCGTTCATGATTTTAAGAATTTCTTCCGTGATTTCATATCCGTCTTTTGCATATAATACAGTAGCGGCATCACCCGTACCAAAAACATAATCATAGCCTTTTTCTTTTCCGTATTGTTTGATAAAGGTTTTCATTTTCGATACCATACTGTCGCGTTCTACTGCTCCTTCTTCCTGGAACTTTTTCATATAGTTCTGTTCTTTTTCTGCTAAGGTTTGCTGACGTCTGGTTAGTTCAGCTTCTCTTTTCTGCGCCCATTCCATTCCTTTTGATTGTGCACTGCGTTGTAAATCCTGAACATCACTTTGAAATTTTTTCATATCAGACGAAAGTTCATTCTGAATACGTTCTGACATGCTTTTATATTTTGCTTCGAAATCAATTGACTCCTGATATTCTTTCATTAATTTTTCAGTATCGATATACGCAGTTTTAAATCCTGATTCATTTACCGGTGCTGATGGAGTTTCTTTTGTTGTTGTTGCTTTATCACAAGATACCATTAAAGAAACAATACCTACAATTAATAAAATTTTTTTCATTGCTGTTTTAAATTAATTTTTTGTAAAAATAGAATAATTTTCTCACAGACTAAAATTTATTAAAAAACTAACCATAAAGAAAATTAATATGTTTGATATTTATAATAATTTTTATTTATAAAAAATGGCCGCTATATTTTGATTTTAAGACACGATCTAAAAAAAGCAATACTTACAGATATCCGGAATCATTACATTTGAAATTAGGTACCTTTATGTACTTTTTTCATCAAATAGATGTGTGAAGAATACTCTTTTGTAAAAAAACCGCTAAGATTTGAGATAAAACCATAGTAAAATCCTTTAATGAAATTCATTTTACCTGTTTTGTATTTTTCAGAAAGTAAGGATACATAAAAGCTGTCATAATACATAGGTTTTATGTGTATAAGTTTGAAATCATAGGTTTCAAATATTCTTTTTATAGCATGTTTACTAAAATGCCAGATATGTCTCGGTACATCATAAGCTGCCCATTTAGTTCCATAATGTTTTGCATCGTATGATTTATAATTGGGTACTGCAACAATAAGTAATCCATTATTTTTTAATAACTCCTGTACTTGCTGAATATAATATTCTAAATTCGGAACATGTTCTAAAACATGCCAAAGCGTAATAACATCAAATTCCTGTTCTCTTAGTTTTTCAAGATGTTCAAATACTTTTACATTTTTATTACGTGCTAAATCTGCAGCCTGTTGATTGGGTTCTACGCCTACTGTTTCCCAAACTGTATTCTTTTGTATTGCTGCTAAAAAGTCTCCAGTACCACAACCAATATCCAAAACTTTTATTTTAACTGAAGATGGAGAATGGTTTTTATTGATCAGTCTTATTTTATCAGAAAGCGTTTTATTTTTCACAAACTGATATAATTTTTCAAAAAGATTTCTTCTTGAATCTGTATGTGAAATATAATTCTCACTTTTATAGTAATCTCCTAACTTTTCCTTTTCCGGTCGCGGAAAGGTTTCCAACAAATCATATTGTTTATGATAACGCAGGTTAAAAATTTCTTTACTGATGGATTCATCTGTTACCTGTAAATAATTTTCAGCTGTTGCTGTATCAAAATGTAATTTAGATTCTTGGATGTTTTGCATACTCATATTTCAAAAAATAAACCCCAACGAATCATTGAGGTTTGTAAATATACTAAATTGTTTCACGTGGAACTATGTTATCTTCCCATATGAATTAACAAAATGGAAATATCAGATGGAGCTACTCCACTGATTCTCGATGCTTGAGATATAGTAGCCGGACGTATTTTTTTAAGTTTCTCGCGAGCTTCAAAAGACATTGATTTTATTTTATCAAAATCAAAATTGTCCGGAATTTTTACATCTTCCAAACGGTTCAGTTTGTCTGCGTTGTTCTTTTCTTTTTCAATATAACCCGCATATTTTACCTGAATCGTTGCCTGTTCAATCACCTCTTCATCTAAATCATGTTCTGCTATATATGCTTTTACTTTATCAAACTGCAGCATGTCTTCCAGTTCAATCTGTGGTCTTGAAAACACCTTAAACATTTTATCAGGCTGAGACATCAGAGCGGAACCTTTTGCTTCGAGTATCGGATTTGCTTCTTTTGTTTTTAAAGAAGTCTCTCTAAAAAACTGAACAAAATTATCGGAAGCCTCTTTTTTATATTCCATTCTTTTTAAACGATCTTCTTTAGCCAAACCTATTTCAAAAGATTTCGGGGTTAATCTGAAATCTGCATTATCCTGTCTGAGTAAGGTTCTGTATTCTGCCCGGGATGTAAACATTCTGTACGGTTCTTCAGTCCCTTTTGTAATCAGATCATCAATCAAAACTCCGATATAAGCCTCATTTCTTTTCAAAATTAATGGCTCCTTACCTTGCACTTTCAAAGCAGCATTAATACCTGCCATGAGACCCTGAGCAGCTGCTTCTTCATATCCGGTAGTTCCGTTTATCTGACCTGCAAAAAACAATCCTTCAACCAATTTGGTTTCGAGTGAATGCTTTAATTGCGTTGGTGGAAAATAATCATATTCGATAGCATAACCGGGTCTGAAGAATTTTACATTTTCAAAACCTGCAACAGAACGCAGCGCTTTGAATTGTACATCTTCCGGTAAGGATGTAGAAAAACCATTTACATATACTTCTACAGTATCCCATCCTTCAGGTTCTACAAATAACTGATGGCGTTCTTTGTCAGCAAAGCGGTTGATTTTATCTTCAATCGAAGGACAATATCTCGGTCCTAAACTTTTGATTCTTCCGTTGAACATTGGCGAACGATCAAAGCCTTCTCTTAACACATCATGTACCTCATTTGAAGTGTAGGTCATATAACAGGAACGTTGTACCTGTAAAGGTTTTGTTACGTCTAAATAAGAAAATTTAGCCGGATTTTCATCACCGGGCTGTTCTTCCATTTTTGAATAATCAAGGCTTCTCCCATCTACACGCGGCGGAGTTCCTGTCTTCATACGACCAGCTTCAAAACCTATTTTCAACAGATCTTCAGTAATACCAAATGAAGCCCCCTCACCTGCTCGGCCACCACCAAATTGTTTTTCTCCAATATGAATCAAACCATTTAGAAAAGTTCCATTGGTCAGTACAATTGTCTTTGCTTTTATCTCTATCCCCAGATTAGTTTTTACACCAACTACTTTATGGTTTTCTACCAAAACGCTTGAAATCATTTCCTGATAAAAATCGAGATTTGGAGTATTTTCCAACATGATTCTCCATGTTTCAGCAAAGCGCATTCGATCACTCTGAACTCTTGGTGACCACATAGCAGGTCCTTTAGATTTGTTCAGCATCTTAAACTGAATGGCAGTATTATCAGAAACAATTCCGGAGTATCCTCCCAAAGCATCAATTTCTCTTACTATCTGTCCTTTAGCAATTCCACCCATTGCAGGATTGCAAGACATTTGGGCAATATTTTGTAAACTCATTGTAACCAAAAGAGTTTTCATTCCCATATTAGCTGCGGCTGCGGCTGCCTCAGATCCGGCATGACCAGCACCAACAACTATAACATCATATACATCAAACATACTCATTGTTCCACGTGAAACATTAAATTAATTTTTCAAGAAAGTATGCTATTGTTCCACGTGAAACATCTGCATTTTCTCTTCTTCTTTTGAGCGCATTAAGGCTGCTTCTTCTACAGATTTATCTTTGTATCCGCAATAGTGCAATACACCATGAGCCATAACTCGTAATAATTCTTCTTCAAATGATACCTCGAATTCTTTTGCATTCTCTTGTACTCTTTCCAATGAGATAAAAATATCACCTGATATAAGATTTCCTATTGTATAATCAAAACTGATGATATCAGTATAATCATCATGATTCAGATATTCTACATTAATTTTATGAAGATAGGCGTCATCGCAAAAGATATAATTGATCTCACCAGATGTTTTGTTTTCTGACTCCACAACAGCATCAATCCAGTTTTCATATTTGGATTCAGACGCTAACTGAAATTCAGTTTCGTAATTAAATAGTACCATTATAAAAAAATATCTACAAAGGTAAACAGAAAAATAAAAAGGAAATACTAAAAAATAAATAAAATTTTAAACTAATTATTTGAAAATCAATACAATAGTATATGATACCCATTTTATGCCCTAAATCAAACATAAGTTGTTATCAACATCTTTATAATAAAAGAAAAAAGATTTTTAAAAATTTAAAAAAAGATTTCTTCTTTATATTGCTTGTTAATTGTTAGCATAAGTTTTTTGAATACGCTTTGTTTATTGACTTATGAATACTTATCAACACTATATCAAATTATAACTGATTGAAAATTAAATACCTTTTATATTATATCAACATTGCGTTAAGGTTAAGTTAATGTTATGAACTGAAAAGTTTAGGGACCAAGTGATGTTGATAAGTACTTAAAATTGTTTGATAATATTCTGACGGATTTTTAAAACTTCTCTTGCTTTTGTCTTTCCAATTCTTGTATTGTAATTATTATCTGTATTTCAAAAAAAAGTTGTTTTTATTTATTTAAAGTTTTCAACAATTAAATTAATTTCTTAATGTATTGAATACAAGTAACATAACGATAATAATGAACAATGTTAAAATTTAAAGGTAATAATTCATTTTGTTGGTTAATTTTGAGGTCTTTAAAAAACTATATATGAAAACAAATGTATTATTATTAGTGTTGGTTTCTTTTACAGTGAACGTATTTTCACAGAAACTAAAGACCGAACAGGGTTCTATAAACAATCTAAAAGGTATTAAGTCTTATAATCTGGTATTTGATTACTCGAATCTGAAAGTGGATAAGTTTGAAACAGAAGAAGCATTTTTGAAAGATAAAATGGCAAAAAGAGAAGAAAACGGAACGCATGAAGAATTTAAACAATCCTGGTTTGCGGATCGTAACAATAGATATGAACCTAAATTTATTGAATCGTTTAACAAGCGTTTTGACAATGGCTCTATTAAGGCAGATAAAAATTTATCCTCTGCCACTCATGAAATGCTGATTACAACTACCTGGATCTATCCCGGATATAATGTGGGCGTTATGAGACAACCTGCAAAAATCAATGCAACAATTACAGTGTATGATAAAAATAACCCTGCTGACATTCTTTACAAAGCGAGTATTCAAAAAGTAGAAGGTAACGGTACTATGGGTACTGATTATAACAGTGGATACCGTATATCTGAAGGTTATGCTAAACTTGCTAAAATACTCGCAGCAGATCTTAAAAAAGCGAATAAATAATAAAAAAAACCGTTACTCAGTAACGGTTTTTTTTGGACTTCAAGTATTTTAAACCTTGCGTTTTTGTCATAAAAATTTTACACAACCAACTTATACATAAATTCATTTGATATGTATTTACTCATTTTTATCAAAATCAACAATAGCGATACCGTCTTTAATTCTTAGTGTATAATAGACGTTTTGATCTATAATAGGAAATTCTTTCATCTTAGCAAGAACATCTAAACGTTCCTGCCCTCCAATATATTCACTTGATATATTATCAAATTTATTCAGTCTGATAATTCCCCAACCCCAACCATTATTTTCATATATCGGTGCCAGTTGGTAAATAAGCGGCATGGTGCTGAAATTAATCGTGATGTTTCGGTGTGCTGTTTTGTTTACTCCGTTTATAATTACTTTTGGCTTACCATGCTCAAACAATTTAGGAGATAGAAGATTGATGATGTAATCGGAAAAATCATCTTGATTTTTTAAGTAAATAGCCAATTGTGACGACATTAAAAAAGAATAATAAATAAACGGTATAAATGAAATTACAGCCATAATATTTTTATAATTACTATTTAATGAAATTGCAAAATAGAGTCCGTAAATACCTACTGCCCAACCAATCATTGCACGTGGAACCCAGCGTGGCTCATATACAAACATATTTACACCTGCCATAAATATTAAAATACAAAAAATTAAAACAAGAGTAATACTTACTTTTATGAGTAAAGATTTATTAAACAGCGCTTTAAAATTATTTTTAAAGTAAATAACGATACTTAAAACACTAAAAAAAAGCAGGATATAAAAAACAAATCGGTAGGAAGACAACATTAAAAGTTTTACCAAATCAAGCATGCTGTAAAAACGTTCTTCCAATAGCATTTTAAAATTATCATCAGTAAAGATAAAATCAGCTCTTCTATCTTGCAGCAAGTTTAAATCTAACCATTTTAAAACTATTTTATAACTAAAAAAACCGATTATGAATGCGCTGGAGGCAATAAGTAAGCTCATTATTGCCGCTTTAAATTGATTGTTCCAAACCTCTTTCAGCAAAAGAAAACACAATATGATGCAATATGACAATGCTGAGGTTTGATACAACCCTAAACATAAAAACACACTTATAACTGATACCGCAAAAAAGATCTTTTTATTATTATAAAATAAAAACGGAACGGCAATGCTCAATATAGATAAGCTGATCGGGATGCAATCGAACCTATATAATAGTATTTCCAATAAAAACGGACAGGTCAACAGCAGAAAACTACCAATAAAAAGCATTAATTTATTGCGAACACCTACAGAATACGAAATTATAAAGCCCGACAACGCCAAAATAACCGCGCTAATCATGTTTGAAAACGGATACAAACTGTACACAACTTCCTTTTGGAAAGATAATAAATGCATTATTTTTGAACTTACAAACCGTCCGTCATGATCCCAGTTATATCCTGCAACCGTTCTGTTTAAATCGTCTATATAATGCGTATTAGCTAAAACAATTGGTAAAACATATAAAATGGCAAGTGCTACTATTGATAGTATATAGGTTTTATTATTTTTAAGAATTTGAATGGATTCTGAAAACGGTTTAGATAAATAATCATTCATGTTTTTTATCGATTTTATGTTTTATAATATAACGTGGTCTGCGTTTGCTTTCTAAGTATGTTCTTCCTAAATATTCGCCTAAAACTCCGATACCAATTAGTTGAACACCTCCAAAAAAGAGTATGGCAACCATTAACGATGCATAACCCGACGCGTTTATTCCGAAAAAGAGTTTTTCAATAATAATTTTTAGTCCGTATAAGAATGATATAAAGGCAATAAAACTTCCAAAATACGTCCAGACTTTTAAAGGCAGGGTTGAAAAAGACGTGATTCCCTGTACAGCCAAATTCCATAATTTAATGTAGTTGAACTTGGTTTTACCTTCTGTACGGCCTGGTCTGCTGTAATTTACTACAGTGGTTTCAAAACCAACCCAGCTCATTAATCCTTTCATAAAAAGCTGGTTTTCCTGTAAACTCACAATTTCATTTACAACCTTGCGGGTCATTAATCTGAAATCGCCTACATTTTCTTCCAGTTTTAAGGTCGACATTTTATTGTTCAACCTGTAAAACCATTGTGCCGAAAATCTTTTTACAACGGTATCGGTTTCTCTGTTGGCTCTCCTTGCCAAAACTACATCTGCCCCTTTTTCGTAAGCGGTAAGCATTTCAAAAATCAATTCAAAAGGATCCTGCAAATCAACATCCATAGGAATCATTAAATCACCTTCGGCATGTTCCAACCCGGCAAATAAAGCTGCTTCTTTCCCAAAATTTCTCGAAAAAATTAATGCTTTACAATTTGTATGCTCAGTAATCAAGTGGTTTAGAATGGTTGGTGTTTTATCTTTACTTCCATCATCGACAAATAAAACGCTTGCAGAGTATCCTTTATCCACTAAAGCTTCGTTAAATTTCAAAAACGTATTAAAAAAGGTATCAATACTTAATTCTTCGTTATAAACAGGAACAATTATACAGATCTGTTTCATAAATGACTGTAATTATAGGTACAGCCAAAAATACATTTTTTAATTTTACTAAAGTAAAAATAAAAACCGATGGTACTCAATCGGTTTTATTTTCTTTTTCCAGTTGTATCAGATGTGCCATATTCTTTATCACTTTATCGTGTTTTAGAACAAAAGGATTTTCTTTATTCCACACATAACCGGCGAGAACGGCGCATATTTTTTCTTTTACATCAGGGTTTTCAGGCTGATGATAGAAAAGTTCCTGCAAATTTCCTGTATACCATTCTTTTACATAAGTTGTAAAAACACTAATGCCTTCTTTCATATAATCGGCATATTCCGTTTCCCAGTTCACCATTTCTCCCTGCAGTTGTCGGAATGCCAGTTTAGCAGCCAGTATGCCCGATTCGGTTGCAAAACAGACGCCTGAAGAAAATACAGGATCTAAAAATTCCGTACTGTTTCCGGTCATTACAAAACCTTCACCATACATCTGTTTCACAGCAACTGAATAATTGGTAAGCTTTTTAGGTTCAAAAAGAAACGGAAGGCTTCCAAAACGTTTGATATAATAATCTGATTTTGAAATTGCATTTTGTAGCGCTTCTGTAGTATTTTCATCTGTTGAAAGAGCATTGATAAAATCGGTAGGACCGACAATACCTACACTGGTATTGCCATTTGAAAAAGGGATAACCCATAACCACACTTCTGTTTCCAGAATATCAAAAGAAATAAGGGTTCCCTCCTCGCCTGCCGGTCGGTTAACATCTTTTATATGAGTAAAAATAGCCGAATGAGGATTGAGTTTCGAAGGTTCATCCAAATCCATTAATCGGGGTAAAACCCTTCCGTAACCGCTGGCGTCAATTAGAAACTCAGCTTCAATGATTTTTAGAGCACCTTCTTTTGTACGGATCGTAGTTTTTGAACGCGTACCTTCAAATACTACTTCGATTACTTCACTTTCAAATTCGATGTCAACACCTTTATTTTGTAGTTCATCTGTAATGGCTTTATCAAAATCGGCACGGGGTACCTGCCAGGTCCAGTCCCATCCTTTTCCGAATTTCTTACTGAAATCAAAAATGCATATTTCTTCTCCTCGGATAAACCGGGCACCTAATTTTTTTTCAAACCGGTAGGTATCCAGTTTTTCAAATAAACCCGCTTCATCGAAATGATCCATCACACGTGGAATCAAACTTTCGCCTACCACGATGCGCGGAAATTTCGTTTTTTCAACAATCTTGATATTTATATTCTTTTTATGCAGGTATCCTGCAGCCACACTTCCGGACGGTCCGGCACCGATTATCAACACATCAACATTTTCTGTGGTCATCATATCATATAATTTTAAAAAGATTAAATTTGCTGAAAATTATAGGGTCAAAGTTATTAACTATTTGCCATATTTTTCTATTTATTAATTTATCTTTTAGCCGATAATGAACATTATCAATGAATATTTAACGCTGAGTGAATTTTCAAAAATCATTTTTGAAAATAAGCAGATTGAAGTCCATCCTGAAGTAACCAGACGCGTGATTGAAAGTTTTGAGTTTTTAAGAGACTTTTCATCCAATAAAGTCATTTATGGTGTCAATACAGGTTTCGGACCAATGGCTCAATATCGCATAAAAGAAGAAGATTGCCTGCAATTACAGTTCAACCTGATCAGAAGCCATTCATCAGGTACCGGACAGCCTTTGTCAGCATTGCATACAAAAGCGGCAATTCTGGCTCGTTTAAACACTTTATCCAGAGGTAATTCCGGAATTCATATATCCGTGATAGAACTGATGAAAGAATTGATCAACAGAGACATCACACCGTTGATTTTTTCTCATGGAGGCGTTGGTGCAAGTGGTGATCTGGTACAATTGGCTCATCTGGCTCTGGTATTGATCGGTGAAGGTGAAGTGTTTTATAAAGGGGAACGCAAAAGCACACAGGAAGTATTTGCTATTGAAAATCTAAAGCCGATTGAAGTAAAAATAAGAGAAGGCATCGGACTTATGAACGGTACATCGGTGATGACGGGGATTGGTATTGTAAATGTGCGCCAGGCAGAAACCTTATTGGATTATGCTGTAAAAGCTTCTTGTATGATTAATGAACTGGTACAGGCGTATGACGACCATTTGTCAGAAACCCTGAACCATACAAAACTCCATAAAGGACAGCAAAAAATCGCTGCGGATATGAGAGCCCATCTGGCAGATAGTCAATTGGTGCGCAAAAGAGCCGATCACTTATACAGCGGTACTAATAAAGAAGAGGTATTTAAAGAAAAAGTACAGGAATATTATTCCATTCGCTGTATTCCTCAGATATTGGGACCTATTTCCGATACCATAGAAAATGTTGGTACCATTCTTGAAAATGAAATCAACTCTGCCAATGACAACCCAATAATTGATGTTGTAACACAGCAGGTATACCATGGTGGTAATTTTCACGGAGATTATGTAGCATTGGAAATGGATAAACTGAAATTGGTGATTACAAAACTGAGCATGCTGGCAGAGCGTCAGCTCAATTATTTGCTCAATGCCAAAATAAATGAACTATTACCTCCGTTTGTTAATTTAGGAAAACTCGGATTTAATTTTGGAATGCAGGGAGTACAGTTTACTGCTACTTCTACTACAGCAGAAAATCAGGCATTATCCACTTCCATGTATGTACACAGCATACCGAATAACAACGACAATCAGGATATTGTAAGCATGGGTACCAATGCAGCCCTTATGTGCAGTAAAGTAATAGAAAATGCTTTTGAAGTATTGGCCATAGAATACATAACCATTGCACAGGCAATAGATGCACTGGAGATAACGGCTAAACTGTCACAATCTTCTAAAAAAGAATACGACAACATACGCCGTATCGTGGCAACTTTCAGTCAAGATCAGATCATGTATCCTTATGTACAAAAAGTAAAAGAATATTTAATGCAAGCCATAAATTAATAAACATAATTTAATCTAAATTCGTGTTTATACTATAAATAAATGACAATCAATGAAGTGTGCTTTAGTTACCGGAGGTTCAAGAGGAATAGGAAAAGCAATTTGTTTAAAACTGGCATCGGAGAATGCCTACCATATACTCATAAATTATCAGTCCAATAAAGAAGCTGCGTTGCAGACATTGGCAGAAATAGAGGCTTTAGGAGCTACTGCAGAAATACTTAAATTTGATGTAGCAGATCATGAAGCAGTCAATAAGGTATTGCATACCTGGAAAGAAAACAATCCGCAGGCGGTTGTGGAAGTCATTGTAAACAATGCCGGAATCACACGTGACGGATTATTTATGTGGATGCAGCCTGAGGACTGGAAATCAGTTATAGATATCACATTAAATGGTTTTTATAACGTGACCAATTTCTTTATTCAGGAAATGCTGCGCAGCAAGTACGGCAGAATCATAAACATGGTTTCCGTTTCCGGAGTAAAAGGAACTCCGGGCCAGACCAACTATTCAGCAGCCAAAGGAGCACTTGTTGCGGCTACAAAAGCCCTTGCTCAGGAAGTTGCCAAACGAAAAATAACCGTGAATGCTGTAGCTCCGGGTTTTATAAGAACCGATATGACAGCGGATCTCGATGAAAAAGAACTCATAAAAATGATACCTGCCAACCGATTTGGAGAAGCGGAAGAAGTAGCGAATCTCGTTGCTTTTCTGGCGTCGGATAAAGCAGGCTATATTACGGGCGAAACCATAAATATAAACGGAGGTATTTATTCTTAAGGTATGGACAACAGAGTAGTTATTACCGGAATGGGAATTTATTCCTGTATTGGAACTTCTCTTGAAGAAGTAAAACAATCATTATACGAAGGAAAATCAGGAATTGTTTTTGATCCTGAAAGAAAACCATACGGATTTCAGTCTGCTTTAACCGGAAAGGTTCCGGTACCCGATCTGAAAAAAGTACTGCACCGCCGTCAGCGTATTACCATTGGTGAAGAAACGGAATATGCATATCTGGCTACAATGGAGGCACTTAAAAATGCAGGTATAGATGAAGCCTTTTTTAACAAAAATGAAATAGGACTTATATACGGAAATGACAGTGTCTCAAAAGCTGTCATTGATGCAACCGATATTGTGCGTGAAAAAAAGGATACGGCTTTGATTGGTTCGGGGGCTATTTTCAAATCAATGAATTCCACGATCACCATGAACCTCTCCACTATTCTCAATATTACGGGTATCAATATGACCATCAGTGCTGCTTGCGCAAGTGGTTCTCATGCTATTGGTTTGGGCTATATGATGATCAAAAACGGTTTACAGGATACTGTGATTTGTGGTGGAGCTCAGGAAATTAATAAATATGCCATGGCGAGCTTTGACGGATTAGGCGTTTTTTCTCCTCAGGAAAAAGAGCCGGCAAAAGCTTCACGGCCTTTTGATGTCTCACGGGATGGATTAGTACCCAGCGGAGGCGGAGCAACCATCATTCTCGAGAGTTATGAATCGGCTGTAAAGAGAGGGGCTCCTATTATTGCAGAAATTGTCGGGTATGGATTTTCGTCTAATGGTGGTCATATCTCCACACCCAACGTAGAAGGTCCTGCAACGGCTATGAAAAAAGCATTGAAACAGGCCGGACTAAAACCAGAAGAGATAGCCTACATCAATGCTCATGCTACCTCTACTCCTGTTGGAGATGCCAATGAAGCGAAAGCTATTCATGAAGTATTCGGAGCATCAAGACCGTACGTGAGTTCGACCAAATCAATGACTGGCCATGAATGTTGGATGGCAGGTGCCAGCGAAATTATTTATTCAACGCTGATGATGCAGCATTCTTTTATAGCGCCCAACATCAATTTAGAACAGCCTGATGAAGATGCAAAATTGTTAAATATTGCAACTAAAACAATAAATAAAGAATTTGACATATATTTGTCCAACTCTTTTGGGTTTGGTGGCACGAATTCTGCTATAATCGTAAAAAAGATAAAATAAAAGCATAAATGAAGATGGAAGCAATCATTGAAAAGGTAAATGATATTTTAGTTGAAGAGTTTGAAATCGATGCAGAACTTATTTCCGACGAAAAAAATTTAAAAGAAACATTGGATCTGGATAGCCTTGACTATGTAGATCTGGTAGTAATTATTGAATCTAATTTTGGGGTAAAATTAGGAGAAGCAGACTTTGTCGGAATTAATACATTCCAAGACTTCTATAACGTAATTGAGGATAAAATTACGGTAAAAGCATCGTAACATGAGTCAGTGGGACGGTAAGTCTAAAGGAACCCTTTTAGGATATAAAATATTTGTTTTTAGTATAAAAAAGCTCGGAATCAGAGCAGCTTACGGACTGCTGATTTTTGTAGCTTTTTATTATTTTATATTCTATCCCAAGAGTTTCCGCGATATCTTTTATTACCTGCACAAAAGACAGGGGTTTTCCTATGTAAAATCCATTTTTATGGTCTATGGGAGTTACTTTACGTTTGGAAAGGTATTAATCGATAAAACGGCAATTTCTGCAGGAATGCGCGAAAAATTTACCTATGAGTTTGACGGTATAGAAACACTTAAAGAATTATTACACGAAAAAAAGGGAGGTATTCTCATCAGTGCTCATGTAGGTAATTTTGAAGTAGCGGAAAAATTCTTTGCGGATATCGATATGGATTTTCAAATCCATTTGGTCACGACTGATCAGGAACATTCGGTTATAAAAAAATATATGGAAGGTATTTCCGGAAAACCCAAGATGAAATTCATTTTTGTAAAAGAAGATATGTCCCATATTTTTGAAATCAACAATGCATTGGCTGCCAACGGACTGATTTGCTTTACCGGAGACCGCTATTTTGAAGGATCTAAAACCATGTCTGAAAAATTTTTAGGAAGAGAAGCTACTTTTCCTGCAGGACCGTTTTTAATTGCTTCCCGCCTTAAAGTTCCGGTTGCCTATGTATATGTAATGAAAGAAAAAAATCTGCATTATCATTTATATGCCCGCAGGTCAGAGACGATTAAACACAGAGATGCGAAAGGATTACTATATTCATATGTACAAAGTGTGGAACAGATGGTAAAAAAATATCCGTTACAGTGGTTTAACTATTTTGATTTTTGGAAAAACGTTTAACGGAGCTGTTTTGTTTTTCATCCTATAACAGAAATGTGAAATATTTCCCCGGTTTTTAAGAGATAAAATAAGCGAATCCAAAAAAAGATACCGGTCTAATTTAATAAATTGTAATACTTTTACAACTCGCAAAAGAGGAAGATGAAAAACGTATTGATACTATATTATTCACAATCAGGCCAGCTAAAAGAAATTGCAGATTCCATCTGTAAGCCTTTTCTGAATGACAACGAAATAGAAGTAACATACTATCAGATTAAAATGCAGCAGGAATTTCCTTTTCCGTGGAATTCAGAGGCTTTTTTTAATGTTTTTCCGGAAACATTTCAGCAGATTCCTCAGCAAATCATACCTCCGGAACCGGAAATAACATCCAAAAAATACGATCTTATCCTGTTTTATTATCAGGTTTGGTACCTTACCCCTTCTCTACCCGTCATTTCGTTTCTGAAAAGCAATTATGCTGCTCAGTTGCTTAAAGATACTCCGGTAATCACCGTAAGTGGCAGCAGAAATATGTGGGTATTTGCACAAGAAAAAATAAAAAAGCTACTGGCAGCTCATAAGGCTGTATTAGTAGGCAATATTGCATTGACAGACCGAAACATCAACCTGGTCAGTGTTATTACGGTAGTGGACTGGATGTTTTCCGGAATCAAAAGAAAAACATACGGTTTTCTTCCTTTACCCGGTGTTTCCCAACAAGAAATCACAGCAGCCGAAAAATTCGGTCATCTCATCAAACCATATCTGATGGCAAACTATTACGAAGGATTGCAAAAAGAACTGGTGCGTAATAATGCGGTTGAAATAAGGCATTTTTTGGTCTCTATGGATAAAAAAGCCAACAAAATGTTCCGTATATGGTCCCGTCTGATCTTAAAAAATCCCTCGAAAAGAAAAATGCTAATCCGGCTTTTTAATTATTATTTATTTATAGCCATCTGGTTGTTATCACCGATCGTACATTTAATAGAAACCCTTTTGTATCCTCTTTTGTATTTTAAAATCAGGAAAGAAAAGAAATATTATCAAGGAATAAGTCAACGATGAAAGAAGTTTACATAAATAAAACCTCTCATTTTTTACCTAATGATGCCATTTCAAACGAAGAAATGGAACAGATTTTAGGACAAATAAATGATAAGCCTTCAAAAGCCCGAAGAATTGTTTTAAGAAACAATGGTATCTTATCACGTTACTATGCGATTGATAAACAGCTTACCATAACACATAACAATGCGCAACTAACGGTTGAAGCTGTAAAACGCTTGTTTGATACTGATTTTTCTGCAGCAGATATGGAATTACTATCATGTGGTACTTCAACTCCTGATCACTTACTTCCCTCTCATGCAGCGATGGTTCACGGACTTTTACAAAACAAATCGGTAGAATTAAATTCATCGTCAGGTGTTTGCTGTTCGGGAATGAATGCACTTAAATTCGGCTATCTGTCTGTAAAATCCGGCAATTCAAAAAATGCTGTTTGTACAGGTTCAGAAAGAGTATCAACCTGGATGATGGCAGATAAATTTCAAAAAGAAATTGAAAACCTTGACAGTCTCGAAGAGCAGCCGATTATCGCTTTCAAAAAAGACTTTTTAAGATGGATGCTTTCAGATGGTGCTGCTGCTTTTTTACTGGAAGATAGTCCTAAAGGAGCACATCCGTTAAAAATAGAATGGATGGAAGCCTATTCGTATGCATATGAGCTTGAAGCCTGTATGTATGCAGGCGGAGATAAGCTTGAAGACGGAAGCTTGAAACCCTGGAGCGATTATAAAACAGAGGAATGGCTTTCAGAATCCGTTTTTTCTTTGAAACAGGATGTGAAAATTCTCGATAAAAATATCTTAGAAAAAGGAGTGGAAAGCATGCGGGAAGCGATGTTGAAACACAGCATTACACCGGATGACATTGATTATTTTTTACCCCATGTTTCCTCACATTTCTTTGTAGACGGACTGTATCAGAAATTTGCTGAAGCGGGATTGGAAATTACAAGAGAAAAATGGTTCATGAACCTTCATAAAGTAGGAAATGTCGGAGCGGCGTCCATTTATTTAATGCTGGATGAACTCATGCATTCCGGAAAGTTAAAAAAAGGAGACAGAATATTGCTCTCTGTACCCGAAAGTGGACGGTTTTCATATGCGTATGCTTATCTAACAGTGTGTTAATATGAAAATACCCAACACAGATATCACATTTATTCAATCTCTTATTCCGCAAAGAGCCCCTTTTATCATGGTAAGCAGTTTGCTGGAATATTCAGAAACACATTTAAAAGCGGGCTACAGTGTCAATAGTGAGAATATATTTTTCAAAGAAAATAGGTTTCTGGAGCCCGGAATCATTGAACACATGGCACAATCAGTGGCCTTGCATACCGGATATCAGTATCATCTGAAAAACCAAAAAGCACCAACAGGTTACATTGGTTCAATCAACAAAATAGAAATTTATGAATTGCCGAAGCTAAACGATGAGCTAACGACAGAAGTAACCATCCTACAGGAATTTTTAGGAGTAACATTGGTAGACATCCGTACGCTGTGTAATAACCGTTGCATTGCTCAGGGACAGATGAAAACCGTAATTGCAAAATAGATGAATGTATTTCAAAACCAAGACATAACCCGGATCGCCAGATACCTGCCCCATTGTCAGCCCATGCTGATGGTAGATATCATTGATTATATTGACGATGAAAATGTAGATACCAGTTTTGAAATAAAACCCTCTACCCTATTTGTAGAAAACGATTTTTTTACAGAAGCGGGCCTTATTGAAAATGCAGCACAAACCTGTTCAGCAATTGTAGGGCAACATTATTTTTTTGATGACAACAAACAGGAAATTGAAAATGTAAAAGTCGTAGGATTTATCAGTGCGATCAAAAAAATAGAAATATTTTCATTGCCTAAAGTACATACGGTAATAAAGACAAAAGCCAAACTGGATTCAAAATTCATGTCTGACGATTATCAGATTTGTACGTTGCAGATAGAAATATTTAATGATAACGAGTTAACTTTGAGAGGAATAATGAATTTGTTTTTACAAAAAACGACGGATGAAAAAATCTGAAGTACCTCAGGATAAAAGCAGCCTTAACAATAAAAATGTAAAAGAGCTGTACTATGCAGTCGATGAAGACGGCAAATATACTACAGAGCTAAGCTCAGGATGGGAGCCGAAAACAATTGTTCAGGAAAAAACTTTTGAGCTTATCAACGAAAGAATTGAAGAAGCCAGACAAAACGTAAAAAAAGGGATTTGCAGCCCTGTTGTGTACTTTATGGAAGTAAATAAAATGGATTGGGCCATTTTATCGGACTATATGGAAATGTGGAAATGGAGAATCAAAAGACATGCTCAACCCAAAGTATTTAAAAAACTGAGCGACAAAACCATACAAAAATATGCGGATACCTTTGGTATTACAGCAGCAGAATTAAAAGCATTTAAAGGAGAATAAATGACATTGGATTTCAAACATCATCAATCGGCTCATTGTGAAAACGGAGTTGCCTCTAACCTGCTCAGAAATAAAGGAATCAATTTGAGCGAACCGATGGTATTTGGAATCGGTTCAGGCTTATTTTTTGTTTATTTACCTTTTATAAAAGTAAATCATGCTCCGGCCATATCATACAGGCCTATGCCCGGGTTGATATTCAACCGTCTGGCAAAGAAATTAGGTATAAAAATAAAGCGTCAGAAATTTTCCAGCACAGAAAAAGCACAAGAAGTACTGGAATACAATCTGGCACACAATATTCCATCAGGTTTACAGGTAGGTGTCTACCACCTTTCCTATTTTCCCGACGAATATCGTTTTCATTTCAATGCTCATAATCTGGTTGTTTACGGAAAAGAAGAAAACAATTTTCTTATCAGTGACCCTGTTATGGAGCATGTTACCACACTTACGGCAGATGAACTGGAAAAAGTACGCTTTTCCAAAGGAGCATTATCACCGAAAGGGCACATTTATTATCCGGTGTATATACCGGAAAATCTGCCGTTGGAACAGGCCATCAGAAAAGGAATTCGAAAAACCTGCACAGATATGCTGGCTCCCGTACCCATAATCGGAGTAAGAGGAATACGGATGGTTGCACGTCACATCCTCAAATGGCCTAAAAAGCATGGTGTCCGTAAAGCCAACCATTATCTGGCACAAATGGTACGGATGCAGGAAGAAATTGGTACCGGAGGAGGCGGATTCCGATTTATTTATGCTGCTTTCTTACAGGAAGCGGCTGTAATACTTAAAAACGAAAGACTAAAAGAACTGTCTGCAGACATGACAAAAATCGGTGATCTGTGGAGAGATTTTGCCGTAAATGCATCTCGTGTATACAAAAAACGCAGCCATCAGGAAAATGTCTATGAGTCCTTATCAAAAGAACTCATGCATATTGCTGATTTAGAAGAAAAATTTTTTAAAGAACTAAAAAAAGCGATTTAAATGAATACCGTCATCCAGATCCATGAGCTTTTTAAAAAATATAAAGGGGCTGATTTCTTTTCAGTAAAAGAGCTCTCACTTGCTATTCAACAACAGGAAATAGTCGGACTCATAGGCCCTAACGGTGCAGGAAAGACCACTCTGATTTCTATATTGTGCGGGTTAATCCACCCTACTTCAGGAACATTTACCATAAAAGGACTTACCTATACAGATCATGCTTTACAGATTAAAAATCTGATAGGAATAGTACCACAGGAATATGCCCTCTATCCTACTCTTACGGCAAGGGAAAACCTGACCTATTTCGGAAGTCTGTACGGATTGAAAGGAAAAAACTTAAAAAATAAAATAAACGAATATCTCACCATTTTAGGTTTGATTCATTTTGCCGATAAGCGCATCGAAACCTTTTCAGGAGGTATGAAAAGACGCATCAATCTGATAGCAGGCATATTGCATGATCCTGAAATTTTGTTTTTAGATGAACCTACAGTCGGTGTAGATGTTCAGTCAAAAAATGTCATCATTGATTTTCTCAATGAACTCAACCGCAAAGGAACTACCATTATTTATACCTCTCATCATCTGGCAGAAGCAGAAGATTTCTGTACCCGTATTGCCATCATAGATGAAGGACGGATTTTTATTGAAGGTACTCCTGAATTTCTCATTCAGTCTGTGGCCGGAGCAACAAATCTTGAAGAGGTCTTTTTAACACTAACCGGAAAAAAACTAAGAGATGCTTTATAAAATCTGGCAATCCGTTTTTAAAGAATTTCTTTTACTCAAAAGAGATATCGGCGGGCTTATTACCCTTTTTGTAATGCCTGTAGTTTTGGTAATTACAGTTACCCTAATCCAGGATAGTGCCTATCAGGTAGTTTCAGAACACAAAATGCCGCTATTATTGTTAGACAATGATCAGGGAAATGTTTCGGCTGATATCAAAGAGCAACTCAACGCCTCTGATATATTTGAAGTAGTCACGGATATCGATGGCAAAAAACTTACGGAAGAACTCGTAAGAGATCAGGTATATAAAGGCAATTATCAATTGGCCATCATCATTCCGCAACACCTGTCGCGTGATTTGAATTTAAAGGTAGAACAGAATGTCAACAGCATCCTTTCTGATTTTGGAGTAGAGGAGGCCGGTGTTGTATCTGAAGAAGAAATACAAACCAAAGAAATAAGGCTTTATTTTGACCCGGCAGCACAGATTGCTTTTAAAAACGGTGTAATGACCAACATCGATAAAATGGTCTCACAGATAGAAAACAGACTTATTTACCAGTCTTTTGAAGAACAGCTGGGAGACACGAAAAGTTTTAAGGCAGATGCCAGTTTTATCTCGTTTAAAGAAATGGTACCGCAAACCAGACAGAAAGAAGTAGTGCCCAATTCAGTACAGCACAATGTACCTGCCTGGACCTTATTTGCGATTTTCTTTATTATTGTTCCGTTTGCAATTAACATTGTCAAAGAAAAAAACCAGGGTACAAAAGTGCGTTTGATTACCAATCCCACACCATATGCTGTATTGATGATGGGTAAAACCATTACATATCTTATCATTTGTCTTCTGCAGTTTTATATCATTCTGGCGGTTGCCTTATATCTTTTTCCGTATTTCGGATTACCGGAATTGCATTTACATGGAAAATTACTGGAAATGTCTGTCATGACTCTGTTTGCAGGCCTTGCAGCCATAGGATGCGGCATTCTATTGGGAACCATAGCCAAAACTCAGGAACAGTCAGCCCCTTTTGGTTCCACATTTGTCGTAATTCTGGCAGCATTAGGAGGAGTATGGATACCGGTTTTTGCAATGCCTTACTATATGCAGATCGTGTCAAAAATATCACCAATGAACTGGGCATTGAACGGATATTATGATATTCTTTTGAGAAATGGTACCTTAAAAGACATACTTCCAGAAATGTTATTGTTATTTTTGTTTTTCATTGTTTTAGCCTTTTTAGCCCTCATCTATGATAAAAAGAAAAGATTTGTTTAAAGAGATAGCCGAACTTACGGTCAGACAGCCCTTTCAGGTACGTTTCAATGAAACAGATGCTTTGGGTATTGTCTGGCACGGAAACTATATAACCTATTTTGAAGATGGGAGAGAAGCTTTTGGTCGGAAACACGGAATTTCTTATTTAGATGTGCAGCACCATGGCTTTACAACGCCCATCGTTAAAACAGTATGCGAACATAAAATCTCTTTAAAATACGGAGATACAGGATATATAGAAACGGTGTTTATCGATACTCCTGCAGCAAAAATGATCTTTAAATTCAACATATATAACCAGCACGGACAATTGGTTTGTACAGGAGAATCTACACAGGTTTTTCTGGATAAAAACGGTGAACTGGTTTTAAACCTGCCTGAATTTTTTGCGGTGTGGAAACAAAAAGTAGGATTACTCAAATGAAAAAAGTATTCATAAAAGAGACCAACATCATTACCCCATTAGGATTTGATGTTTCAAGTAACTGGACGGCTTTAGTAAAAGATCAGTCCGGTATTGAAATACAGAATCAGTGGGAAAATATACCTTCTGTATATGCTTCCTGCATCAATACAGCCGCATTAAACAAAGCATTTGATGCAGTAGTAACCACCAGTGCTCCTTTTACAAGAGTAGAAAAAATGCTCATTCTGGCATTGGAGCCGCTTATAGAAAAACAGGGTGTAAAAGAAGATACGCTATTGATACTCTCAACGACAAAAGGAAACATTTTTTACTTGGAAAGTGGAGAGACAGCTCAGGCGTATCTTAACGAACTGGCAGAAAAAATCGCTCGTTATTTTCATTTTCAAACCAGACCGATCGTTATTTCCAATGCATGTGTATCAGGGGTAATGGCATTATCTGTTGCCAAGAGAATGTTACAGATGAACACAGCTTCTGATGCCTATGTCATAGCGGTAGATGAGGTAACAGAATTTGTACTTTCCGGATTTCAGTCTTTTCAGGCATTAAGCCCTCAGCCTTGCAGACCTTATGATGAAAAGAGAAATGGAGTGACATTGGGTGAAGCAGCAGCAGCAGTATATGTTACGGTGCAACCGGACGATGCGAAAGCTGAAATCATAGGAGATGCCAATATTAACGATGCCAATCATATTTCAGGACCTTCAAGAACAGGAGAAGGGTTGTTTTTAAGCATACAGGCTGCGATAAAAGAAGCGGGTATTTCACAACACGCTATTGATTTCATATCTGCACATGGAACAGCTACCTTGTACAATGATGAAATGGAAGCTGTTGCCTTCAACAGGGCAGAGTTGAATAAAGTACCGATAAACAGCCTTAAAGGTTATTACGGGCATACATTAGGAGCATCCGGATTACTTGAAACGGTCATCACTATAGAATCGCTGTGCAGGAACCTGTTGATTTCTTCCAAAGGATTTGAAAATCCAGGTGTTTCGCAACCCCTAAATATAATACAGCAGCATACAGAAAAAGAAATGAAAGTAGCGTTAAAAACAGCTTCCGGATTTGGTGGGTGTAATTCGGCTGTGATATTTAAAAAAACAGAGTAGGATGGAACAGCCTCTATACATATCTCAAACCGTTGTCATAAAAAACGGAACATATATTCACAACGGAAAGGAACTATTGCATTCTTCAGCGTCTGATATGACAGGATTTATTAAAGAATGCTATAAAATGCTGGGCATAGAATATCCGAAATTTTTTAAAATGGATAATTTAAGCAAGTTAGCTATTTTAGCCGCTGAAAAAATACTGCAGGGAAAACAGCAAACCAATACGGCATTATTGTTTTCCAATGCTGTTTCAAGCCTGGATTTTGATCTGAAACACCAGCAGACAATCGCTGATAAAGAAGCCTATTATCCGAGTCCGGCGGTATTTGTTTATACCCTGCCTAACATTTGCATCGGAGAAGTTAGCATCAGACATCAGCTAAAATCAGAAAGTGCCTTTTTTGTTTCAGAAAAATACGATACGGGTACCATGTTTGATTATACAAATTATCTTATACAGCAAGGTAAGGCAGATCAGGTACTTTGCGGATGGATCAACCAGTTACATGATGCCTATGAAATAGTGATGTATCTGGTAGATAAACAGGGCGAAAGAATACACACAAAAGAAGAAATAAACAAAATATTTAATTAGAATGGAAGCTTTAAAAAGAGAATTAAAAGAAAGAATTATTGAGGTATTAAATTTGGAAGACATTGCAGTTGATGATATTCAGGACAATGACCCGCTGTTCGGTGACGGATTAGGATTGGATTCAATCGATGCGTTGGAATTAATCGTTTTGATGGACAAAGAATATGGTATTAAACTTAGCGATCCTAAAGAGGGGAAATCGATTTTTCAATCGATAGAAACAATGGCGCAGTATATATCAGAAAACAGAACAAAATAATAACGTGAAAAAAGTTGCTATAACAGGTATGGGAATCATCTCCGCCATCGGAAACGATAGCGAAGAAAATTTTAATGCTTTAATTCAGAAAAAAACGGGTATTGCTCCCTTACAAAATGTAGCGTCTGTTTTTACCCATAAACTTAAAGCAGGAGAAGTAAAGAAAACAAATTCCGACCTGATAGCAGAACTAAGGCTGCCAGAAGATAATTCCTATACGCGCACAGCCTTACTTGGAGTCTATGCTGCAAAACAAGCTGTGCAAAATGCGGGTATTGAAGATATCAATGAATACACCACAGGACTCATTTCTTCGACAAGTGTTGGCGGAATGGACTTTACGGAAAAACATTTTTTTGAGTATTTTAAAGACAGCAGTTTAGATAAATACATCACAAGCCATGACGCTGGTGATACTTCTAATAAAATAGCAGCGTATCTGGGTATCAAAGGATATGTTTCCACCATCAGTACAGCGTGTTCATCTGCTGCAAATGCCATCATGTTGGGGGCAAGACTCATCAATGCCGGAAAACTGGATAGAGTGATTGTAGGAGGGACAGATGCATTATCTAAATTCACCATCAACGGATTCAATAGCCTTATGATCCTGTCTGACGATTACAACAAACCTTTTGATGACGGGCGTAACGGTCTTAATCTGGGTGAGGCAGCAGCCTATCTTGTATTGGAATCGGAAGAGAGCCTACGCCAATCGCAAAAAAAAGTATTAGCCTATGTGAGTGGCTTTGCCAATACCAATGATGCGTTTCATCAGACCGCTTCATCAGAAAACGGAGAGGGAGCGTATCTCGCAATGGAAAAAGCACTAAAAGTAGCACAACTAAACAAAGAAGCTGTTGACTATGTCAATGTACACGGAACAGCAACGCCCAACAACGATTTATCTGAAGGCAGAGCATTGGTACGCCTCTTTAAAGAAAAAGTGCCTGATTTCAGTTCTACAAAAGCCTATACAGGTCATACACTTGCAGCGGCAGCGGCAATTGAGGCGGTATACAGTGTGCTGGCATTACAACACGGTGTGGTATATCCGAATCTGCATTTCAAAACGCCGATGAAAGAAATACCCCTGATACCCAACACCGAACTAAAACAAAAGCAGATACAACATGTACTTTCAAATTCTTTTGGATTTGGAGGCAACTGTTCTTCTATAATATTTTCTAAAGCCTGATGAAAAACGTTTATATCAATGGAGTAGGAGCCGTCACTGTTCAGGGAGTTTATGATGAAAACTTCTTCGGAAAAGAAACAGTACCTCTAAATAATGTAAATTATGCACAGCATCCTTCTTATAAAAACTGGATTACTCCGGCTATGATAAGAAGAATGTCCACGGCAGTAAAAATGGGTATTTATGCGTCACAGACTGCTTTAGATGATGCACAACTTACTACTCCTGAAACCATTATTACAGGAACCGGAATGGGGTGCCTCCAGGACTCCGAGAAATTTCTCAGAAGTCTTATAGAAAATCAGGAACAATTTCTGACACCTACCTCTTTTATACAATCTACCCATAATACAGTAGGAGCGCAGATTGCTCTGCGGCTTCAGTGCAAAGGATATAATTTTACGTATGTAAATGGTGCCAATTCTTTTGAAAATGCTCTTTTGGATGCTAAACTTCAGATACAAAACAGCGAAACACAAAATGTTTTGCTTGGTGGTATTGATGAAATATCAGATTATACATTAAGCCTGTTAGAAAAAATACAGCATATAAAAAAAGAAGGAGAAAGCATTGATTTCAAAAATCCTCAAACCAATGGAGTGCCTTTTGGGGAAGGTGCTGCATTTTTTGTTTTATCCGATGAAAAAACAGCAGAAACCTATGCAGAAATAAAGGATGTTTCTGTTTTCAATACCCCGAATAAGCAGGATATAAAGACTGAGATAAATGATTTCCTACATCAAAACCAACTTGAGTTGGAAGATATTGATGCCATAATATTGGGTAAAAATGGAGATATGGCATTTGATGCTGTTTACAAAGAAGTTGCTGAGATGTTCCATAAAACTCCACAGATTTATTACAAACACTTATCAGGAGAGTACAACACAGCTTCTGCAATCGGGTTCTTAGCAGCCAGCCATCTTATTAAAAAACAAACTATCCCTGTGATGCTACAATTAAACCCAATACAGCCTGTAGAAATAAAGAAAGTATTATTATTCAATCAATACAGGGCAACGGATTTTAGTTTTGTCTTATTGTCGCAATGATAAAACATAAGTACATATGGTTCGTTGCCGTTTTGGCATGTCTTTTTATATTGGCAGCACACCATTATAATCAGGCACAACTGCATTGGATCCTATATGTTCTTATCATCTGTGTGGGCATAACAGCCTGGGGCTCATTTGATATACGGTCCAATTATTTTACTAAAGTCTGGTATAGAAACAAACAACTGGCAGAAAAAAAAATAGCCCTAACGTTTGATGACGGCCCACATCCGATCACGCATCAGATATTAGATCTGTTGCGGAAATATGAAATGAAAGCAACTTTCTTCTGTATCGGTAAAGAAATAGAGAAATATCCGGAAATACTAAAAAGAATACATCAGGAAGGGCATACAGTTGGAAACCACACCTATACACATTCTACTAAAATGGGTTTCTTATCTGCCAGAAAAATTAACCAGGAAATAAGAATTACAAATAAGCTAATTGCGGAAAAAATTCATCAGAAACCACAATTATTTCGCCCTCCGTTCGGAGTTACCAATCATAATATTGCGACTGCAACAGAAGACCTCAAAATGAAAGTGATCGGTTGGAATGTACGCTCTCTTGATACTGTACTGTCAAAAGAACACGATATACTGGGCAGGGTATTACCCCGAATAAAACCCGGAGCGATCATCTTATTTCACGACACTTCAGAACGTACGCTGCACGTATTGGAACAATTATTGCCTTATATGAAAACTAAAGAATACCAGTCCGTAACAGTAGATCAACTCTTAAACCTACAGCCTTATGAAAGCTAAAATAACGTATATAATCATCTCCTTCTTTTTATCTGTTGCTCTGTTTGCACAGCAAAAGATGACCGATGCAGAAATTAAAACATTCAAGGCTTCTATAGAAAAAGAGGCGGCAAAAATGACCTCTCTGACAGCTGATTTTGTTCAGCAGAAACACATGGATATAGTATCAAAAGTGATTGAATCTAAAGGTGTTTTCTACTTAAAATCACCCAATAAATTACTGTTGGAATATCAAACCCCGCAAAAAATGAAGATTGTTTTTAAAGAGGGTAAAATGCATGTAAAGAGCAATGGAAAGGTGACGACAACTGATCTTGCAAAAAATAAAAAATTCAAACAGCTCAACGACCTCATTGTAGGTTCCTATAATGGCAATTTGCTAAATGATAAGGCTTTTGATATAGTGTATTCTAAAAAAGGAACCACTAAAATCGCTAAACTCACTCCAAAAGAAAAAGCAATTACCAAATACATCAAAGCCATAGAGCTGTATTTTAACAATAACGAAACAACGGTTTCGGAAGTGAAAATGATGGAATCTTCCAGTGATTATACCCTGATCATCTTTAAAAATAAAAAGGTAAATGTGGAGGTTAACGATTTAATATTTAATTTTTAGTATATTTGGTTCATACAAGATAACAGGAATAAATACTTTTTTCCTTAAAAACCTCTGAAATAAATAACTTTTATTTTTCAGATATCATTTATAAATATCTGTATCACACTGATATCAGAATTTCAATAAAGAATTTTCAGATAAAATTCTGGTTAAAAAATTGGAGAACGAGTATATGGTCTCGTTATTCTTTATCATGTTTTGCAATGCCTTGACTGACAATATAGTACATCAGTAAACAGATGTCTATTATATACTGGGATACCCGAACAGATGCTCACAGTACTTACAAATGATTTGGTTACAAACCGTTCAGCAATCTGAACAGCGATAAATAAACGACCAAAAAGCCATCTACAATATAGAGAATAACTTTTTACTTCTATTCACATACCGGGCAGTAATTGAAAAAAAAGAATTTAGTATAAAATTCAAAAGAAAAGATTATATTCGAAATTTAAAAAAAATGTGAATAACCTTGCTGAATAGATTTTTTATCTACTATAAAACAATACTATTAACGATAAAAATGTATAAAATTAAATTATGAAAAAAACTACTCTAACTATCTTATTTATTATTACGGCACTGTCCGCTACGGCTCAGGACAAATTTACAAAAGGTATAAGAGCCGGAGTTAATCTAAGCAGTATTTATAATGTTGGCGGGGAAACAAAAGCCGATTTTTACATCGGAGCTGTCGGTGCCATCAAATTCACCAGATTCTACACGTTACAGCCCGAGTTGAACTATTCAAGACAAGGGATGAATAATGTGCCGCTAGGCAGAATAGGCGATGCTTCCAATTCCGTGGCCGAATATTCTGATATCAATCTCAATTACATCAGCATTACCGTTATGAACAAGTTCAATCTCAAAAAGTTCTTTTTACAGGTAGGCCCAAGTTTTGATATCTTGACCAAAGAATCCAAATACAGTTCCAATAACATAGATCTATCTGCTAATTTCGGTTTGGGGATGGATGTAACTTCAAAATTTACGATTGAAGCACGGTATAAAGTGGGGGTAGCTGATTTATACGAACAGAATAATTATAATTTTTTTCCGTTTGATGACCTTAATTACGGATCTACTTTTCAGATAGGAGGAATTTTTAAATTCTAAAAAAAGTTCTTTTTAAGATACAGTTCTATGAAAAAACACCATTTTTTACTCGTATTGCTTACAGCCGGTTTTCTGAGTCATGCTCAGAATAAAATGGAAACCGGAGTGCGTGCCGGAATTAATTCTTCAACATTTACCAACATGGAAGGTTCTTCTTCAACCGGATTTTATGCCGGATTTTACGGAGAATTGAAAATTACGGACACGTACGCTCTACAACCTGAGTTCTCCTTTTCCAGACAAGGAATGAATGCAAAAGCAAAACCCTATAACATAGATGGTGTCCAGGGAATAATGGAAGATCAGATACATCTCAATTATTTTGCAGTTGATATTCTTAATAAATTCAACTACAACCGTATCAACTTTCATATAGGTCCTACCTTTGATGTACTCATCTCTTCAGAAGATTATATAAACACAGGGGTTGATCTGGGCTTTACTTTTGGAGTAGGTTATCAAATTACCGATCAGATCGGGATAGAAGGGCGCTACAAAAAAGGGTTGCTGGACACCATTGATTCAGATTATTACTACTCAATGAACAACTCCAGAAGTAATACCAACAGTGTTTTTCAAATAGGGCTCACGTATACATTCAAACAATGATAAAGCAGCTTATATACGCAATAGTCCTTTTTTCAGCGATCAGTGCTACTGCTCAGAATGATAAAAGCATGAACCTCCGTATAGGAGTTAACCGCTCCAATATAAAAAACGTTCAAGGCGATGTAAAAACAGGTTTTTATGTAGGCTTGGCTCGTAAAAGTCAGAAATCAAAACTATACACACTGCAATATGAATTTGGATTTTCAAGAGAGGGAGAGAAAAATGTAAGAGCTTATTTTGATGAAAGAGGCGAAAATGTATTGCGTGTAAAAACAGTACATTTAGATTATTTCACTGCTGAGGTCATGAACAAATTCTATCTGATCCCAAATTTCAATCTTCAGATTGGACCGAGTCTTGGTTTATTGGTTTCCAAATACGGCAATGGAGAAAACAGAGTAACCTTAGCCGCTGTTTTCGGTGCAGCCTATGATATCAACAGCGACTTGAGCATAGAATCACGAATGAAAGTTGGCGTATCAGACAATGCCTTCACGCCCGGTTATATTCCGGATACCTCAAACTATAACAATATGGTTTTTCAGGTAGGACTAACCTATAAAATAGATTAAACATGAAAAAAAGACTTTTATTTATCGCAGTACTGGCATGTACTTTTACTTCACAGGCACAGGTGACTTTTACTCCGGGAATCAGAGCTGGTGCTAATATCAGCACAATTTCCAATACAGACGGATCTTCTAAAACAGGATTTTATATTGGAGCTGTAGGATCTCTGAAACTGGCAAAGTTTTACACTTTGCAGCCGGAAATAAGCTATTCCAGTCAGGGAGCAAAAGATATATCATTATATAACTATGATGATTCCTATAATGGATACATAGAGAAAAAAGATATCAACCTTGATTATGTATCGATCACTCTGATGAACAAATTTAACTTTCAACAACTGTTTCTTCAGGTAGGACCAAGTATAGATGTATTGGTATCTTCTTCAAAATATATCGCAAATGATATAGATATAGCCACCAATATTGGTTTGGGAATAGACCTCACCAAAAACTTTACCATTGAGGCACGCTTCAAAATGGGAATGATTGGTCTTATAGATGATTACTACAACTCCTATGAGAATTCAAGCTATTACATATATAACAACAATCGGGGAAGAACCTTTCAGATAGGCGGTATTTTCAAATTTTAAACCCACCAAAAAGAACTTATACTAATAAGTTCTTTTTTATTTCATCAAAAGTTTTTTGCAAACAATGTATATTTGTTCTTAAAAAGAAGGTTTTATGCTGATAAACGATTTCTACACCCTTTCAGATTTTCAAGAGGAAGAGAACAGAATACTCGCTCATATTGTTTTAAATGCGTCTCATGAGATTTTTAAAGGACATTTCCCGGGAAATCCTGTAACACCGGGTGTATGCATGATGCAGATTATAAAAGAGCTGGTAGAAAAAAGCACGGCAAAAAAACTTTTTATGAACCAATGCTCAAATGTAAAATTCATGGCATTGATCAATCCCGAAACCAATGCTGATCTAATGATAAAAATTGATCTTCAATCAATTGGTGAAGAAGAAATAAAAATAAAATCAGAAACAATATTTGATGAAACGGTGGCACTAAAATTGGTTTGTAATTATAAAATTGTAGCGTAATGAAGACAGTTATCGTATTATTCGTATCATTGATCAGTTTTTTGATGACTGATTTGGGATCTGTGAGAAAAGCCTATAAAACGGCTCCGGCTTCAAAAGAAGCGGCTCAGGCTTTTTTAGGACAATTAGAAAATTATAACGGAAACAATCAAACCATGAAAGCCTACAAGGGGGCAGCCTATACCTTAAAGGCTAAGTTTGAAAAAAAACTGATCCTAAAAAAAGACCTTTTTGTAAAAGGAGCTACCATAATTGAAGAGGCGATAAAAAAAGAGCCCAACAATATTGAAATCCGGTTTATACGTCTTAGTATTCAGGAAAATACTCCGAGAATCATGGGATATAAGGGAGAAATTAATGAAGATAAAGAAAAAATCCTGAAAGAATTTTCAAAACAGGAAAAAGACATACAAGCCTTACTGAAAGATTTTGTAAAAACATCAGAGTCGTTTACAGCAGAAGAGAAAAAGCAATTATTATAACGTGCAATTACAAGAAAATCTCAGTGACTCCATTCAACAATTAAAAATATGTATACTCATACCGACCTATAATAATGCGAAAACACTTCGCAGAGTTATACAGGGTGTTTTGGAGTATACTTCCCATATCATTGTGGTAAATGATGGAAGCACAGACCATACGTCATCTGTTTTGGCAGACTATCCTTCTCTCGAAGTGATTACTTTGCCAAAAAACAGAGGTAAAGGATATGCCTTAAGACAGGGTTTTAAAAAAGCATATCTTACAGGCTATGACAATGTCATCACCATTGACTCAGACGGACAGCATTATCCGTCAGATCTTCCTGTATTTGTAAATACGCTTAAAGCAACAGAAGAGCCGGTATTGCTTATTGGTAGCCGGAATTTAAAGCAGAACGGAGTACCCGTAAAAAGCAATTTCGGAAACAAATTCTCCAATTTTTGGTTTTGGTTTGAAACCGGAATCAAGCTGCAGGATACACAATCGGGTTATCGGTTATATCCTTTAAAGTACATGCCTAAAAAGTATTTCACTACAAAGTTTGAATTTGAAATTGAAGTCATTGTGCGCTCTGCATGGAAAGGGATTCCAGTGAAAAATATACCCATATCCGTTTTATATGATCCGGATGAGCGCGTATCTCATTTCAGACCATTTACTGATTTTACACGCATAAGTATCCTCAATACTATTCTGGTACTTATTACACTCATCTATATCAAACCAAGAGATTTTGTAAAAAAACTCAAAAAAAAAAGTTTTAAACAATTTATAAAAGAAGATATTCTACAAAACAATGATACCAAAGAAGTAAAAGCTTTATCAATTGCGTTGGGAACATTTATCGGAATTGCTCCCCTATGGGGACTTCAAACCTTTCTGGCCATCTTTTTACCCAGTATTTTTCGTTTAAACAAAGTTCTTTCCTTTGTTTTCTCCAACATAAGCATACCGCCTATGATTCCGATCATTATCTATTTGTCGTTAAAGACGGGGAGCTTATTCATAGCATCAGAAAAAGGGTTAGCTTTTGACCTCGACACCATCACACTGGAATCAGTTGCCGATCATATTGCACAATATCTCGTAGGAAGCATTGTTCTTGCTTCAGCAACAGCTCTGATATTTGGAGTTATGAGTTACTGTCTTTTAACCCTCTATTCAAAAAAAAGCCTTAAAGATGGATAAGATATTTTATGCCATACATAGGTTTGTGGAAAAAAACAAACTTCTGTCCTGTTGTATTGCAGTTGCATTTTTACTCCTTACGGGATTTTTTACCTCTAAAATAAAATTTGAGGAAGATATTACACGCATTATTCCCAAAAATGAAAAAACCACTGAAACGGCAATAGTGCTGCAACAGCTCAATTTTACGGATAAGATAGCCGTTATTATTGAAAAGGATGCTGAGGGAACTGAAGAAGATATGATACAACTGGCGCAGCAATTTCTGGATACAATTCCTGTTGTGTCTTCCTATATCAAAAGCATTCAGGGAGCAGTAGATGAGAGTTTTATTCAGGAGTCTTTCGATTTTGCCTATCAAAACCTGCCTTTATTTCTGGAAGAAGCAGATTATAAAACGCTGGAAAATAAAATCCGGACAGACAGCCTGAAAGACAGAGTAGCTGACAATTTCGAAATCATATCATCCCCCTCAGGCATTGTTGCCAAAGATTTTATTGTAAAAGATCCTTTAGGGCTTACATTTATCGCCTTAAAACGCTGGCAGCAGATGAATATGGGCGCAGATATGGTTTTAGAAAACGGCTTTCTCTTTACCAAAGACAAATCAAAGATACTGCTGTTTATTAACCCTGTTCTCAAAGGAAGCGAAACCGAACAAAATACCTCATTTGCAGCACAGCTTTACGGAATTCAGAACACGTTGAATCAACATTATTCCGGCAAAGCCTCGATAGATTATTTCGGATCCTCGTTAATTGCTGTTGCCAATGCCAAGCAGATAAAAACAGACATCTTTACCACAGTATTGATTTCGATGGGAACTTTGATGCTCATTCTTATGCTTTTTTATAAGAGAATACTCATACCCATTCTTATATTTATTCCTTCTGTATTCGGTACATTGACAGCTCTAACTGTACTGTATTTTGTAAAAGATTCTATTTCCGCAATTTCAGTGAGTATTGGAGCTATATTGCTCGGAATTACCATAGATTATTCCCTTCATATACTTACGCATTATAAATCTAACAGCGATATAAAAGCACTATATAAAGAAATTACAAAACCGCTTATCATGAGCGGTACTACAACAGCCGTGGCCTTCATCTGTCTGCTGTTTGTCAAATCCGAAGCCTTGATTGATCTTGGAATATTCGCTTCTTTGGCTGTAATCATCTCAGCTTTGTTCTCGCTGCTCATCATACCTCACTTATACAAACCGGCTTCAACAGAAAGTTCAGGAAATAACCTCATTGACAAAATGGCAAAATTCTCTTTTCATTCCCATAAGGGATTGTTGGGAATTAGCATAGTGCTGATCATCATAAGTTGCTTTACATACAGTAAAGTACATTTTGACTCGGATTTGTCTAAACTTAATTTCATCCCTGAATCTCTTCAAAAAGCGGAACAAAAATTGACAGATACAGAAGATAAAAACCTTAAGGCTTTATATGTTACAAGTTATGGGAATGATATTGAAAAAGTGCTCACAACTAATCATCAGCTGAATGAGCAACTAAAAGAGAAAAATAGCGTGGTAGCAAACCTCAGTTCCGTTTCCGATATCATCCTGTCACAAAGCCTGCAAAAAGAGAAAATCGAGCGTTGGAATGCTTTCTGGAAACACCACGACAGAACTGCTCTTGAAAAACAACTTGTTTTATACGGACAGGAATATGGTTTCAAACCTGAAACACATGCTCCTTTTTATCAACTGTTAGAGCATCATTTCACGCCTCTTACCATTTCAGATTTCAGAAAGTTCAATTCTTTGCTTTTTGATGAGTTTATAACCGATAAAGAGGGTTTTTATACGGTATCTACTGTCGTAAAAGTACCTTTTGAAAAGAGAGATGAATTCGTAAATCAATTTTCAGAAACACCTCATGTAATGGTTATTGATCGCCAGCAGATGAGTGAAAATTTTCTGGGAGAGCTGGTTCATGACTTCAACGCATTGATCAACTATTCTTTCATAGCAGTCCTGCTCATTCTTTGGCTCTTTTTCAGACGTATTGAACTCGTGATCATAAGTGCAATTCCGATCGCAATAACAGGCTTGGTTACCGCGGGTCTGATGGGAATTTTTGATATACCCTTCAATATCTTCAGTTCCATTGTCTGTACACTGGTTTTTGGGCATGGAGTAGACTTCAGTATTTTTATGACCAGTGCCTTACAAAAACAATACAGTACGGGTAAAAACGAATTACAAACCTACAGAACATCTATCCTTCTGGCGGTGCTGACCACTATTCTCGCCATCGGAGCCTTAATATTTGCAGAGCATCCGGCATTGAAATCCATATCGCTCGTCTCCCTCATAGGAGTTTTCGCTGCCCTCATCATCACTTTTGTTTTTTATCCGATATTATTCAGAATCGTGATTTCAAACCGTCCCGATAAAGGAAAATCGCCTGTATCGCTCCTATTATTTTTACAAACGGTTGTTTTCTTTATCTATTATAGCATCATGGGAGTATTCTTGTCTTTGATGCTGCGTTTTTTCCTGTGGATCATACCGGCTTCAAAAGAAAAAAAATACAAATGGTTTGGTAAGGCGATGTCACTTTTTATGAAATCAGTATTACACTTAAAACCTACAGTCACAAAAAAACTCATCAATATACCAAAAGATGATTTTAAAAAGCCCGCTATTATCATTGCCAATCATACTTCGTTTCTGGACACGCTGGCTATCGGTATGTACAATCCCAATATTGTATTTCTGGTAAACGACTGGGTATGGAAATCACCTATTTTTGGACGTGCAGTACGCCTGGCTGGGTTCTATCCCGTTTCTCAGGGAATAGACGGAAGTGTAGAGCACTTAAAGCAACGCATGGGAAATACTTTTTCTCTGATGATTTTCCCGGAAGGAACACGGTCATATACTAACGAAATACAGCGATTTCATAAAGGAGCTTTTTATCTGGCAGAAAAACTGCAGTTAGACATTCTGCCAATTTATATTCATGGAAATTCTGAAGTAATCCCCAAAGGCGATTTTATTATTTATGATGGTCAAATCATAGATTATATCGGAGAACGGATTTCCATAACAGATGAGCGATTCGGAACCAATTATACAGAGCGGACAAAAAAAATCAGCCGGCACTTCAGAGAAACGTTTGAAAAAGTGCGTTACCACTTGGAAGATGAAAACTATTTCAAAAAGAAATTATTTTTAAGCTTTCTGTATAAAGAAACCGAAATAAACAGAGCTGTACGAAAAGATTTCCACCAGCACAAATCCGTATATCACGAACTTAACAGCTATCTTGATAAAAAAGAAAAGATCGTACATTTTGCGGATGATTACGGACAGCTTGATTTCCTTCTGCTTATGCAGCAAGCCGGAAGAAGTATTCAAACCTATATGACGGATATAGAAAAGAGAGCAGTGGCTTCGACCAACTACATAACAAAAATTCGTAATTTAGTTTATTTGGATGCCTACCAAAACAGTAATGAAAAATATACGGTATGGTTATTTTCAACCAAAACAGAAAATATAAACATACCGGATCATATTCAGAAAATTGTTCTTCTACTGTCGGGTTATGACCAATATATACCGGGTTTCAGACAGGCACAGAAAACGGAAAAAATTATTGTTTTAGAACGCAATGGAAAAGAAGGAGATATATGATGTTATTGTGATTGGCAGCGGATTGGGCGGATTAGTATCTGCCTTGATACTGGCAATGGAAGGTAAAAAAGTACTGGTTCTTGAAAAAAACAATCAGTATGGTGGTAATTTACAGACGTTTGTAAGAAATAAAACCATCTTTGATACTGGCGTACACTATATCGGAGGGCTTGCACCTGGCCAGAATCTCTATCGTTATTTTTCCTATCTGGATATTGTTGACCAGTTATCGCTGGAACAAATGGATACAGACGGATATGATTATATCTCTTTTGGAAATCAGAAAATTCAATATCCGCATGCTCAAGGGTATGAAAACTTCGTAAAACAGCTTTTGGTTTATTTTCCCGAAGAGAAGACCGCTTTGGAGCAGTATGTGAAAACAATACGTGAAATCTGCAATAGTTTTCCTTTATATAATCTGGCAGAGGGTACGGGTTATGATGAAAATAAGATGAGCATCAATGCCAAAGCATTTTTAGACGAAATTACGCACAACGAAACCCTCAAAGCGGTTTTATCAGGTTCCGGGTTTTTATATGCAGGAACAGCCGAAACCACTCCCCTTTATGTACATGCCCTCATTGTAAACTCCTATATTTCAAGTGCCTGGCGCTGTATAAAAGGAGGAAGCCAAATTTCTAAGGCATTAGTAAAGCAATTGAGAAAATATGGAGCTGACTTATACAAACACCAGAGAGTAACCGGTTTTGAATCAGATGGAAATCGTATCATAAGCTGTGCAACGGATAAGCATACTTTTTACGGAAATTTGTTCATCTCCAATATCGATATCAAGAAGACTATTGATATGGTTGGTGCCGAAAAATTCAAGCAGCCTTTTGTAAAACGGATAAAAAAATTAGAAGTAACACCTTCCGTTTTTTCTGTTCACATCGTCTTAAAACCCGAGGCCATTCCCTATTTCAATTACAATATTTACCATTTTAATTCTGAAAATGAAGTTTGGAACTGGCAAAATCCTCTGGATGAACAGTGGCCTAAAATGTATGTACTTACTACAAACCCCGTAAAACACAGTCAGCTTTTTGCAGACAGCCTCACCATAATGACGTATATGGATTATGATGCGGTAAAACAATGGGAACATACCCATAATACGGTAACGGACAGCAATAAAAGAGGAAATGATTATGAGGATTTTAAACAAAAATATACGCACAAAATCATGGATGCACTCGAAAAAAGATTTCCTGAAATAAGAGAGCAGATATTGGACGTTTATGTTTCTACTCCGCTCTCTTACAGAGATTATATTGGGAATGAAAAGGGAAATATGTATGGGTTTGTAAAAGACTCTGAAAATTACCACCGCACAGTAATCGCATCAAAAACAAAAATGGATAATTTATTCTTTACCGGTCAGCATGTACGCATGCATGGAATCCTGGGGGTTACCATTAGTGCATTTTTTACCTGTGCAGAAATCCTTGGTCGAGAATACTTCCTGTCAAAAGTTCAACAAAAAACAGCACATGTATAAAGTAATTACCTTATTTCTATGGATAGGATTACTATCATCATGCTCTGTAAGTAAAGGAGTTCATAAAGATTATGAGTTGTTTTCCAAAGAACAGACGCAAGCCTATACGGTTCAGAAAAAAGAAACAGTATGTGTGATTGGTCGTGACTTTTTGAAAAAAAATGAAGTGGGAAACTGGGAACTTTTTATTTCGGGAACACCAGAACAGTTGGGAGCCAAACAAGGATTGCTTACACAGGATTTGTACGCCCATCAGGAAACCATTTTCTTTAGCCAGATCGACAGTCTAATTCCGCAGAAAAACAGACAGAAATGGTTGCTCAGATTTGTAAAATGGTACCACAGAGATATCACAGACTACATTCGCAAAGAATATAGGTCTGAAATTTTTGCCCTCTCGCGCCAATCATCTTATACAAACGACTTAATGGAAAATGCCTATCAGAGAGCTTTACTGTTACACGGCGCGCATGATATAGGACATGCCATGCAGAATCTCATGCTTGTGGGCTGTTCTTCTTTTGCCGTATGGGACAGTAAAACAAAAGATAGCACGCTTTATATTGGTAGAAACTTTGATTTTTATGTGGGAGATGCTTTTGCTGAAAACAAACTGATACAATTTGTAAAACCGGATAAAGGCATTCCGTTTGCTTCTCTTTCATGGCCGGGAATGATCGGTGTTGTTTCAGGCATGAATATCGAAGGTCTTACGGTAACAATGAATGCCGGTAAATCATCTATACCGCTTAAAGCCAAAACACCGGTTTCGCTCGTGGCAAGAGAAATTCTGCAATACGCCTCCAACCTGGAAGAAGCAGTACAGATTGCCTCTCAGCAGAAAGTATTTGTTTCAGAAGCGTTACTCATCGGAAGTGCAAAAGACCGTCGCGCCATTGTTCTGGAAATGTCACCTAAGAAGATAACCGTTTATGAACCCGAAGAAAAAGATCAGCTCATTACAACCAATCATTTTCAAAGCGAATCCTACAAAAAGGACAGAAGAAATCAGGACCATATAAAAAACAGCCATTCACTCTATCGCTATCAGAAAATTGCTCAACGGTTAAACGAAGAGACTGAGGTATCGGAAAAAGAGGTAGCAGAGATTTTACGGGACAGATCAGGATGGCAGCATAAACCTATTGGCAACGGAAATGAGAAAGCACTCAATCAGCTGTTGGCGCATCATGCCGTAATATTCAAACCTGAAGACAGGCTTATGTGGGTTTCATCAGCACCCTATCAGTTGGGCACTTTTAAAGCCTATGATCTGAATACCATCTTTAGTGACAGCCTTGATTTTACAAAGGATATTGCGGAAAAAAGGTTTGAAATTTCACCTGATGATTTTCAATACACAAATGAATATGCCGATTATCAAACGTTTAAACAGTACGATAAAAAAATGGATGAGGTTATTTCTGCAAAACAAACAGTTGATAATTCATTTATTAGTAATTTTATCCGGCTAAATCCAGATTATTGGCTTGTGTATTATAAAGCAGCAAAATATTATTATATTCATAAACAGTATGATTTGGCAAAAGAGATGTTTGAAGTTGCTTTGAGTAAAGAAGTCACTACCCAATACGATGTACAAAACATACACAAGTATCTAAAAAAAATCAGAAAAAAATGATACCGGAAATTGAAATGCAGTCTGCAGAAGAAATTAAGAAATTTCAGGAAGAAAAATTAGCCGGAATGCTGCACTATGTCAATCAACATTCTACTTTCTATCAGAAAAAATTCAAGGCAGAAAATATAGACATACAGCGCATCAAAACACTGGAAGATTTGCAACAGATTTCTGTAACAACCAAAACGGATCTGCAAAAATTCAACAACGATTTCCTGTGTGTACCTCTCAATAAAATTGTTGATTTCTCTACTACATCAGGTACTTTAGGAGAGCCTGTAACCTTTGGTTTATCGGATGCAGACTTAGATCGGCTCGCTTATAACGAAATGATTTCTTTTGAGTGTGCCGGTATCCGAAAAGGAGATACTGTTCAGCTCATGACCACTATGGATAGAAGATTTATGGCAGGTTTGGCTTATTTCTTAGGCTTGCGCAAGCTTGGAGCGGGTGTTATCAGAGTGGGAGCCGGAATTCCGCAGCTTCAATGGGACTCTATTTTGAAATACAAACCTAAATACCTTATCGGAGTTCCTTCGTTTCTACTAAAGCTAATGGAATATGCCGAGCAGCATGCTATAGATTATAATGCCTCGGGAATAAAAGGAGTCATCTGTATCGGAGAAGCATTGCGGACTCCTGATCTGAAACCGAGTATATTGGCACAAAGAATACAGGAAAAATGGAAGATTGAATTGTATTCTACTTATGCTTCTACAGAAATGAGCGCAGCTTTTACGGAATGTAATCAGTTTCACGGAGGTCATCACCATCCGGAACTTATCATCATTGAAATACTTGATGAAAATGACCGTCCGGTTCAGGAAGGTGAGGTTGGAGAGCTGACCATTACGAGTATTGGTATAGAAGCATTACCCTTGATTCGTTTTAAAACAGGTGATATGGTTCGGTTGCATACGGCAGCCTGCAGCTGTGGAAGAAATACACCGCGTGTAGGACCTGTTGAAGGACGCAAAGAACACATGATAAAATATAAAGGAACTACAGTATATCCGCCGGCAATGCACGATCTCATTGCCTCATTTGAAGAAATCAGTTTGCACCTGATTGAAATTTCTACCAATAGCATCGGAACAGATGAGATTCTGATTCGCATTCATACAGCAGATGCTTCTGTAGCATTTTTACAGAAATTAAAAGATGCTTTTCGCGCCAAACTCAGAGTCACACCTCAGATTCAATTTGAATTAGCAGAAGATTTACAAAAGATTATTTTTAATCCGGTCAGCCGAAAACCGATAACATTTATAGACAAAAGAGCATAAAAGACATCGCCAAAATTATATCTTTGTACCAAAATATAACTTATGGCTCAAAAAGTACGCGTTCGTTTCGCGCCAAGTCCCACTGGCCCGTTACACATAGGAGGGGTTCGCACTGCTCTGTTTAATTATTTATTTGCTAAAAAAAATAATGGTATTTTTTATGTTCGTATAGAAGATACTGATCAGACCCGATTTGTACCTGGTGCAGAATCATATATTTTTGAAGCACTTAAATGGTTAGGAATAGAACCTGATGAAACCATTGGTAAAAACGAAAAATTCGGACCTTACCGTCAGAGTGACCGCAAGCATCTGTACAAAGAATATGCTTTGCAACTTATACATGAGGGAAAAGCCTATTATGCTTTTGACACTCCGGATGACCTTGAGGCTTTGAGAAAAGAAGCAGAAGCCAACGGAACTACCTTTATTTATAATCACAGTATTCGCGAAACACTCAAAACATCCCTGAATATGGAGCATGATGAGTTAGAAGCGCGTTTGTTTAATGAAGATCCGTATGTGATTCGTTTCAAAACCCCGGTAGATGAAACCCTGATTGTAAATGATATCATCAGAGGCGAAGTAAAATTCAACACCTCTCTGCTGGATGATAAAGTATTGTTTAAATCAGATGGTATGCCTACTTATCATCTGGCAAATATTGTAGACGATCATTTACAGGAAACATCGCATGTTATTAGAGGAGAAGAATGGCTTCCTTCACTGCCGTTACACTATATGCTCTACAGAGCTTTTGGATGGACAGCACCTGAATTTGCCCATCTTCCTTTAATTTTAAAGCCTGTAGGTAACGGAAAATTATCAAAAAGAGACGGAGATAAATTAGGCTTTCCTGTTTTTCCTTTGGAATGGAAATCGGAAACAGGAGAAACAGCATCGGGCTATCGTGAAAAAGGATATTTTCCTGAGGCTGTAGTCAACTTTTTAGCTTTATTGGGATGGAATGATGGTACTGATAAAGAAATTTATTCTATTGAAGAACTTATCGAATCTTTTGATTTGTCAAGAGTAAACAAATCTGGAGCGAAGTTTGACCCTGAGAAAAATAAATGGTTCAACCACCAGTTTCTGATCCATAAAGAAGACAAAGAATTGGCCGCTTTATTTATACCGGTTCTTCAGGAAAAAGGAATTGAGGTAACAGCTGAATATGCAGAAAAAGTAATCGCTTTGGTAAAAGAAAGAGCGAATTTTATAACAGATTTATATGATCTGGCCGATTTCTTTTTCACAGCGCCGACTGCCTATGATGCTAAAGCACTCAAAAACTGGAAAGAAGATACAGCAGACAACCTCATACGTTTAAGCGAGGTATTAAATGCGATAGAGGATTTTTCTGCAAGAAACGTAGAAAAAATCGTAAAAGACTGGATTACAGAAAAGGAACTCCCTGTAGGGAAAATAATGCAGCCATTCAGAATTTCATTAGTTGGCGAAATGAAAGGACCTGATGTATTTGAAATTGCGGCTCTTTTAGGAAAAGAAGAAACCATAAAACGCATCGGGAAAGCAGTTGACACTAATCGTTAATCTTTTAAGATTCATATAGAAATATCCCTTTTTAAGGGATATTTTTGCTTTTTTTAAAGTATATTTGATTGATTTAAAATACGTTTTATGAAAAAGTACTTTTTAATAGTAAGTCTGCTGTCTGTAGTCGGATTTACATCCTGTTCTTCAGATGATAATTCCGGAAATCAGGGACAGCCAAACGCACTCATAGGTAAGTGGGTTCCTGAAAAAGCAAGCGCAGTAGTTTTTGGGCAGGAAATACCGGATTATACGTATCAATATCCTCACACTGCCGGATGTACAAAGGATTATATACAATTATCAGAAAATAACATTTCCAATCTCCATCGGTTTGAAGGTACAGCCTGTGCAGAAACAACTTCTGAACATCCGTGGTCAAGAAGCGGAAATATGTTGACATTGAATGTATTGGGTCAGCAGATAACAGGAGAGATCAAAACAGAAACCAATAATATATTAGTGTTAGAAAGCAGTGCCTCAGAATATGCAGACATCATAGCGCAGATTGCTCCTGAAATACCGGCGGCGCTACTGTCTACTGCAAAGATCAGGTTAACACTCAATAAAAATTAATTTATTTATTCAATTTTAATTATAAGCACATGATTTTAATCTATGTATTAATTTTTTTAGGAGTTATCTTACTCTTAAGTTCATTCTTTACCGTGAAGCAGCAATCTGCCGTTATTGTGGAACGTTTTGGAAAATACAACTCTATCCGCCAGTCAGGATTACATTTAAAAATACCTATTGTTGACAGAATCGCCGGTCGTGTAAACCTTCGTATCCAACAATTGGATGTAATCATTGAAACAAAAACAAAAGACAATGTATTTGTAAAATTAAAAGTTTCCGTACAGTTTAAAGTAGTTCAGGAAACGGTATATGAGGCATTTTATAAATTAGAATATCCGCATGATCAGATTACTTCTTATGTTTTTGATGTAGTGCGTGCAGAAGTTCCTAAATTGAAACTGGATGACGTTTTCGAAAGAAAAGACGATGTAGCTGTTGCCGTAAAAAGAGAATTAAACGACGCAATGAAAACATACGGTTATGACATCATTAACACATTGATTACTGACATTGATCCGGATATACAGGTAAAGAATGCTATGAACCGTATTAATGCTGCAGATCGTGAAAAAACAGCAGCTGAATATGAGGCAGAAGCAAGCAGAATCCGTATTGTGGCAAAAGCAAAAGCTGAAGCAGAATCTAAACGTCTTCAGGGACAGGGTATCGCTGATCAGCGCAGAGAAATCGCGAGAGGGTTAGTAGAAAGTGTTGATGTACTCAATAAAGTGGGTATTAACTCACAGGAAGCTTCTGCATTGATTGTTGTAACGCAGCATTATGATACATTGACTTCTATTGGAACAGAAAATAATTCTAACCTTATCCTATTGCCAAACTCACCTCAGGCAGGAAGTGATATGCTAAACAATATGGTAGCTTCTTTCACAGCCAGCAATCAGGTAGGTGAAGCAATGAAGCACGCAAAAGGTTCAAAAGGAAATAGAAAACAGAGCAGAAATTATGAAGATCCGTCTGAGGATCGCAACAATCCGCAGAATCCGTATCGTTCTGACGAAGAACAGGATCTGTTGTAATAGTAAACAAAAAATAAAAACCGCTATCAAAGCGGTTTATTTTTTATAAAGAAAAGAGACGCATTAGCGTCTCTTTTTTATAAATCTGTTAATTAGAAATTTAATGGCTGCTGATATCAGCATTGTCTTCAGCCCTGTTGACTTTCCTATCGAACTTCCAAAGCTTGAAAACCCTGATTTTAAAAGATTGGCTGGAGAAAGAGCATTTTTAATCCCTTGGGTAGATCTTAAAAACCGTTGAAGATGTAATTCCCGTTCAACGCGTAAGATTTCTAATTCCCTGTCTATTTCCTGATATGAACTATATTTTGTTTTCATAAAATATGGTTTTAATTAAAGAAAATATCGGAGAACTTCCTAATCATTGAATGATCAATCAATTTTCTTCTAAATGAATAAATAAACAGACACACGAGTAAATACGTACCTCCTATGATTAAAAAACCTAAGGTTGTACTGTCTAATGCAGATCCTATTGCAAAGGCTGCTGCAAAAGACAGAAATAATAAAGCAAGCAGTAATAAAAGGCTTAAAACAAAAATTTTAAGAACTAAACCGGTTGCTTTCGTTGTGATTTTAAATGCCCAAAGCTGATAATAATCAATATTGGAATCTAAGAAAGCCTTTGTTTCTTGCTTAATTTCTTCAAAACTCTGTTTTATCTCTTCGTTTAAAGCCATAGAAATTATTTTACTTGAGCTTTCGCTGCGTCAGCTGCCTTATGTGCCCCTCTTTTTAATTCATCTAATTTCTTTTCTAAAGCAGCAATCACATCTTCTGATTTATTTTCTGCTTTGTCAACCAATCCATTAATGGTTGATTCAATATCCACTTTTTTAGATGCTAATAATCCTTTAACCTGATTTTTTAAATCATCAAATTTAGAACCTAAGTCGTCTGCGCCAGATTTAAATCCTTTTCCGATTCTCTTACGGGTTTTTTCTCCCTGATCCGGAGCTAATAAAACACCTGCTACTGCGCCAACGGCTGCACCTGCTAAAATTGCTACTAATGTATTACCTGTTTTTCCCATAACATTTTATTTTAGATTAATAATTTTAAATAAAGTTAATAAAAAAAATGAGCGAATCCGTTAAATAAGGGTTAAAAAATATGTGCTAAAAATCCAATTCACTGGTTTTTTGATGGATAAAAATTAAATAATTAGTGGAAGCCAAATAATGTCAAAAATCTTGAATGTTATGGTGCATTTTTTAAGAAAAAAGTATTAAACAGCATTTTTTCACTTTCTTCTTGAAGGAGAGATTTTTTTAAGAGCGGAAATAATAACAAAAAGAGGTATGGAATAATAAAGTAATTAGCACTTTCATTTACAATATCGTATAAATCATGAGGATTTTTGGAGATTAGTTTGATTAACTGGCTCATTTTTATATTTTTGCTTTCTAACTATTTATAAAACGTACTTGTTTATGTTTAAATCAAAAATGGGTATAGTTACATTAGTAGCTATAGCTATCGCTCTTATCATTACTTTATTATATGAATTCTCTGTCGTTGAGTTTTCTCATGAATTTCTCATGGCAACACGTTGGATTCTCGGAATCCTCCTTACCATAAATGCTGTACTAAAGAAAAACCTTACTACATGGATTCTTACCTGTATGGTGTTAGGAATTTTCATAGGGGTTGATTTTCCTAACTTCGCTGCAGCGCTTCAACCTTTAAGCAGCGGTTTTATAAAGCTTGTCAAAACCATTGTAGGACCTATTTTATTTGCTACTCTGGTATTTGGTATTGCAGGTCATTCTGATCTGAAACAGGTAGGGCGTATGGCATGGAAATCCATGTTGTATTTCTTTTGTGCCACCAGTTGTGCCATATTTATTGGTTTGGCAGCTATCAATCTTACGAAAGCAGGAGTTGGTGTTGATATTGAAAATATGCCACATGAAGAACTTCCGTCTGTAGGTCCAAAAGTAGATAAAGCTATGGAGATTTTGCCGGAGCATGTACATGGCGTTTATAAATTTACATCTTTTATCAAGGATCTTTTTCCTGAAAATATTGTAAAAGCAATTTATGAAAATCAGGTATTACAGATTGTTGTTTTTTCTGTAATCTTCGGAATAGGTTTGGCAATGGTAGAAGAAAAGAAGCGAAAACCTCTTGTAGACTTTACCGAAAGCCTGTCAGAAGCAATGTTCAAATTTACCAATCTTATTATGTTATTTGCTCCTATAGGAGTCGGGGCGGCTATGGCTTATACAGTAGGACATTTGGGAGTAGATATTCTTAAAAACCTGTTTATGCTTTTAGGAACGCTGTATCTTGCATTGATCGGATTTTTAGTGCTCGTTTTATTTCCGGTAGCACTGTATCTTAAGATACCGGTTAAAAAATTCATAAATGCAATAAAAGAACCCGTATCCATTGCATTTGCGACAACGAGTTCCGATGCTGCTCTTCCAAAAGCGATGAGCGCTATGGAAAAATTCGGTGTACCCAGAAAAATTGTTTCGTTTGTAATTCCTACGGGATATAGCTTCAATTTAGACGGCACCTCTCTATACTTATCCCTGGCATCCATATTTGTGGCACAGGCAGCAGGAATTCATCTGTCTCTGGGCGAGCAGTTAATGATTGCTTTTACACTGATGATTACTTCAAAAGGAGTAGCTGCAGTTCCGAGAGCTTCGCTTATCATCCTGATTGCAACGGCAGATCAGTTTGGTTTACCTGTTTTTATCATTGCAGCAATTCTGGGAATCGATGAATTGATGGATATGGCGAGAACATCTGTAAATGTAATCGGAAATTGTTTGGCAACAGTAGTGATTGCAAAATGGGAAGGTGAGTTTGATGAGGAAGCTCCCTATCGGGAATAAAGAATACATAAAAAAGGCTTCTATATAGAAGCCTTTTTTATTTTATATGTGAAGAAGATTATTCTTTACTTTCTACTTTTGCCCAGGTATCTCTTAAGCCAACGGTCTTGTTGAAAACAAGCTGTTCATCAGTCGCGTCTTTATCTACAGCAAAATACCCCAAACGTTGAAACTGAAACTTATCTCCTGCTTTTGCATGCGCTAAACTTGGTTCTACATAACCAGTTATGGTGTTTAGCGAATCAGGATTGATGTATTCTTTAAAATCGATTTCTTTATTACCATCAGGGTTTTCATGTGTAAACAAGCGATCGTAAATGCGTACTTCTGCTTTTATAGCATGCGGTATAGAAACCCAGTGTATCGTTCCTTTTACCTTTCTTTTACTTGCTTCAGAGCCGCTTCCGGATTTAGAATCTGCATCATAGGTGGCATGAATTTCTGTAATACGACCGTTTTCGTCTTTCACAACACCCTCTCCTTTGATGATATACGCATTCTTTAAACGTACCTCTTTACCTAAAGTAAGACGAAAGAATTTACTGTTGGCTTCTTCTAAAAAGTCTTCTCTTTCGATGTATAATTCTTTAGAAAAAGGAATCTGACGATAGGTCATAATTTCCTCTTCCGGATTATTTTCTGCTTCTAACCATTCTTCCTTTCCTTCCGGATAATTGGTAATGATGAGCTTAACAGGGTCTAATACAGCCATTACACGCGGAGTGATTTTGTTAAGATCTTCCCGTACACAAAATTCCAGCAACGACACATCGATAAGGTTGGTTCGTTTGGCAATTCCTATCGTATCTGCAAAATTACGGATAGCAGCAGGAGTATATCCGCGTCGTCTCATACCTGAGATAGTAGACATGCGGGGATCGTCCCAACCCGTCACATGACCCTCTTTGACCAATTGCATTAGCTTTCTTTTAGAAACTACAGTATGGGAAAGATTTCTTCTTGCAAATTCACGTTGCTTCGGGCGTACTTTATTTTCATCATAAATCTGATCCAAAAACCAGTCGTATAATTCACGGTGTGGTAAAAACTCCAGAGTACAGAAAGAGTGCGATATCTGTTCAATATAATCACTTTCTCCATGAGCCCAGTCATACATAGGATAAATACACCATTTGTCTCCTGTACGGTGATGTGAAGCTTTAATAATGCGGTACATGATCGGATCACGCATCAGCATATTGGGAGAAGCCATATCAATTTTCGCTCTAAGAATATGAGTTCCTTCCTCAAATTCACCGTTTTTCATACGCTCAAACAAATCCAGATTCTCTTCTACAGAACGATCTCTGTAAGGAGAAGCCGTTCCTGCCTGTGTAGGTGTTCCTTTCTGCTGTGCTATTTCTTCTGAGGACTGACTGTCTACATAAGCTTTACCTTTTTTTATCAGTTCAACAGTCCAGTCATACAATTGTTGGAAATAATCAGAAGCGTATACCTCTTTGTCCCATTTATAACCCAGCCATTCCACATCATTTTTGATGGCATCAACAAATTCCTGTTCCTCTTTTGCAGGATTTGTATCGTCAAACCTTAAATTTACAGGGGAATTGTAATCAAGTCCCAATCCGAAATTAAGGCAGATAGAAGAGGCATGGCCAATATGCAGGTAACCATTCGGTTCCGGCGGAAAACGAAAACGCAATTTATCTTGTGGCAATCCATTTTTTAAATCTTCTTCAATGATTTGCTCTATAAAATTCAATGATTTTTCTTTTGTTGACATAAACTCAAATATAAGAAGACAAATTTAATCATTTTTAAGCAAACATTTTATAGTTGTTTCTTTTGAATTATGGTTAATTTAGCTGCTGTAAAATAATAGAAAATGGGAATTATCCGATTAAAAAACATTCGTACATTTTCCTATCACGGATGTTTGGTTGAGGAAAGCAAGATTGGATCCGAATATGTTGTGGACCTTGAAATTGAAGCAGATTTTTCTAAATCTTCAGAAACAGATGAGCTGATGGACACTGTAGATTATGTTCATTTAAATAAAATTGTATGTGAAGAGATGGCTATCCGTTCCAAATTACTGGAACATGTTTCAAAACGTATTCTAAATCGCGTTTTTAGAGAAATTGCTATTGTTGAGCGCATTATCGTAGGTGTTTCGAAAATTAACCCGCCAATTGGGGGAGATGTAGAACAGGTCACTGTTGTTTTAGAAGAGAAACGCAGATAAATTTTTAGATTTGATTTTGAAATTTAAATAAATGTAGTAGATTTGCAAACCAAAGACAAGGCATCTTGTCCGAGTGGCTAGGAAGCGGTCTGCAAAACCGTCTACAGCGGTTCGAATCCGCTAGATGCCTCTAAAAAAAACCTTCAGGTACCTGAAGGTTTTTTTTGTACTTTATTTTCTTGAAGTATTCCAATAAATTAAAATTCAATTTTAATATCTTTATCTATAAAAAGATAAAGTATGAAAAAGTTATATTTATTATTGCCAGTTTTGATCTTAATGGCTTGCAGCTCGGAATCATTATCAGTAAGAGATGCAAAAGGTTTGATCGACACCTACACAGAAAAGAATCAGGTTTTTGAGAGTACTACGATTGATCTGGGAGAGCGAAAATTACGCATAAAAAAGGATGAAGCTGAAATCACAGCATTAAAATCTTTGGAAAGTGAAGGTCTTGTATCTATGGATACTTCGGAAAAGTATAAGAAATTTCTTTCAAAAGATTCAGTTATGGTGGTCAATATACGGCTCAATGCAGCAGCAGCACCTTATGTTATTAACCAGAAAAAGAATAGAGCAGAGGTTATGTCTTATGTATTCGAACTCCAATCAGATGCAGATGTTTCGTTGAAGCTAAGCGGAAAAAGAAAAGCAACAGCAACGGCGAAATTGATCAAAAAACCAACTCCTTTTGCAGTTATCGGAAAAGATAAAAATCCGAATACCGCTTTTATAAACAGGGATTTTACTTTAAAATATAAAGAAGATAGCGGGTGGTATGTAGCAAAATAAACCACAAAATTATTTTCTGAAATCGATGTAGAAAGCTATTTCTACATCGGTTTTTTTATTAGTGTCTTTGGTGAGTTCACCGTTATAATAGCCCTTGATTACATTTTTATAACTCTGCATTGCATGATCAAAAAGAAGTGGGTTGAGATTCAAGGAAACCGGATTAGACGCTTTTTTCAGTACACCATTTTCTGTATAGTACCATTCTATCTGTTCCAGTTTGTAGATGTTTTTTTCAATACTAAAATCCATAATTAAAGTATTTTCCATTTCTTCTGAAAAATAATAGCCTGTGACCCTTTTTCCGATGACTTTTTCATTGCGTATGATACTATGAGTTTCTATTCTGTCAACAATAAATTCTAAACCTTCTTTTTGCTTTATTATAATTGAATTATGCGATTGTTCATCAAAAGGAAAAACGTCTTTATCACAACTGATAAATAAGGTTACCAATAAAAAGAGTAGAAGTTTTTTCATATAAGAATTTGGTTTATAGATGAATAGTTTTTATTATGTACTATAATATGGAATGGATTTATAAAAATAAATAATATTTGCATAGTAATTTATCTTTAACGCATTATTTATAAAAAAAGCCCAAAAAGATATTCTTTTTGGGCTTAGGTATACATTGGTTTATTATTATTTATTTAAAAACATAAATACTTCGAAACCTTCCGGAAAAGCATCTCCTCCATCGGAAATCAATTTTATTTTTAAAGAAGTAGTATTTATTTCTATGACTTCGGCAAGCAGTTCATAACCATCTTCGTCATCAATTAAAGTAACTTGTTTTAATGAGGCATTATATGACCATGTTCCAGGGGTTGCATCCTGAGCACAATCTGCTTCACTATCATGATAAACTTCATTTTTTACTCCATTTTCAAACAATTCATAGAAATCGTAATCACAGTTTTCGGATTTCAGATCTTCGGTTTGAAACAACTCCCCATTTAAATAAATTTCTCCTTTGATCATTTTCCATTTTCCGGTGAGAAGTTGTTTTTCTGTAGGTGTTTCAGGAATAACAGTTGTTGGAGTATTATCATCGCTTGTACAAGAAACAGCACTATATGTAAGTGCTACTACAGCAAGTGCATAAAAGATTTTTTTCATTTTATAGTATATAATTGTTTAATGGACAAAAAAACATATTTATTTAAGAAAAACAAAACTTATTTTTCGTCTAATTGCTTTATTGGAGAAGGTAAATGTATTTTGTCTTTGATAAACTTAGGCTCTTCTGTGATAAAGGCTTTTGACATTATAATAAAGCCGAATAATACCAGCAATACGCTGCTTATCTTTTTTACTTTGAGAATGTTTTTTGGAGTCAGTTTTTTACGCAGTTGTTTTGCCAGAATAATTTTAATGATATCTGTAACGAGGTAAGCGCTTATTACAAATATAAAAAACTGTATCAGTCTGTTGGTATGCATTTCCATTTGAGGACCAATGGTAATGATAATAGCCAGCCAGAATCCCAAAACTCCTACATTGATGAAATTCAATAAAAATCCTTTGAGAAATAAACTGAAATAGTTTTGCTTATAATCGGGTGATTCTATGTGTATCTCCGTTTTATTCAGTTTTTGAAGTTTTACAAAAGATATAATTCCATAAGTAACCATAATTGCCCCTCCGAAAAGAAACAGACCCGGCTCGTCTTTTATTTTACTGATCAGTTTGAAACTACTGAAATAAGCAATGGCAATAAAACAGATATCAGCTAAAATGACACCCAGATCAAATGTTAATGCTGCTTTAAATCCTTTTGTAAGACTGGTTTCAATAAGTATGAAAAAAACCGGACCTATCATAAAACTAAGAAAAAAACCTAAAGATATGCCGGTAAAAAAATCGTCCATAAATGTTTTTTAAAAATAAAAGCTATCGGATAGCTTGTACGTATTTTTATACGTGCAAGTTACAATTTTTAATGGTAAATAAAAACCCGGAATTCTAATACCGCATCAATGGGCGAATCCGAAATATACACTCGTGCAGATGATGCCAATTACAACAACTGTAATAAAGATGTATAGAAGATCTTTTTCCAGAATAAAAGAGATGAGTGATAAAATCAGTCGTATGAAAGGTGTCAGAAAAAGCAAAAAGATACCTGAAAAAATGATCGCTTCTCCCTGAAGATTTTTTGCTCCGGATACCGTTTCTGAAAGTACAGCAAAAATGCTCCGGTCATTTTCGACAAAATGTTCGTAATGAACGGTTTCATGTCCGTGATTGATAAGGTATAAGGCTCCGCCGGTGAGGGCTATAATTAAAACCAGCCATACACCATATTTTAATACGGCACCTATTATTTTTTGTAAATCTTTGTCTGTAAATGTCATTTAAATATTTCCTTTAATCCCGTTATAAATCATGTTTATCGCAAGGAACAAAATGATAAACGCAAAAAAGACCCTGAGTTTTTTCGGGTCTGCAACCATTAATATTTTAGAGCCAATCATGGCACCGATAAGTACCCCGATCATTACCGGTAAGCAAATACCGGGCTCTATATATCCTTTTTGTATGTAAATTACCGAGCTTGCCAAAGCGGTCACTCCCATCATAAAGTTACTCGTAGTGGTAGATACTTTAAAAGGAATTCTCATGATGGTATCCATTGCAATTACTTTAAAAGCTCCGGAACCGATACCCAAAAGGCCTGACATCATACCTGCCAATCCCATCATACTGAACCCGCCGATAACATTTTTTGTTCCGTAGGCTACTTCTTCTCCTTTTTTTACAGGATAAGTGGAAGGCAGTTTTAATTTTACGGCAAGTGAGCTGGATTCTTTTACTACATGCTCTTCTTTTTTTCGCAAAGAATTTACAGCTGAAAAAATCAGGGCACCACCGAAAATTACAGCAATATAAGAGCTTGGAGCTACAGTTGCAATCAAAGCTCCCGCAACAGCTCCTGCTGTGGTGGCAATTTCTAAAAACATACCAAGCCGCATATTGGTTATCCCTTCTCTTACATAGGCTGCGGCTGAACCGGAAGAAGTAGCGATTACCGAAACCAATGCCGCTCCAATGGCATAATGTAAATCTACTCCGAGTAATATTGTCAGAAGTGGAATAACAACAATGCCACCGCCTAAACCTGATAACGAACCGATAATACCAGCCGTAACTGCACCCAGAAATAAAATGATTGTAAATGATAAAATAGTCATACGCAGTTTCTCCTATCCGTTATTTCTTTTTGATGACACCTCCGGCTGTTGTTTTTTCCTTAACAATTTCCGGATTTCCATAAATAGTAATAACTCCGCCTGCTCTTGTAGTGGCTATAATACTTTTGATTGCTTTTACATCAATAGTTCCTCCGGCATTAATAGTCACTTCAACTTTTTGAGCGTTGAGATCACGGCTTTCAAAAATAGAGCCTGAATTGTTGACCACATCTAATTTTTCAGTTGTGCCGGATAGCGTTATCTGTCCGCCTGTATGCAGGCTGGCAATTATTTCCTGAGCATTCATCTGTTTTAATCTGATATGTCCGCCCAGTTTTGCTGAAATTTTTATGGATTCTGTTTTAAAAACTTTTTCATTTTCAATAAGAGAGCCGCTTTCAGCATCTATCTTTTCTAAATTTTTGTAGAATACCTTTACATAGACATCTGTATTGCCGTCAATGAGTTCTTTAATAGTGTTCTTTACAACCAAGCGTCCTTTTTTATTGACAAGGCTAATGCTCTTTTCATCTACTTCTCGGATTTCTACTTTTGCTTCATCAGAAGGAATCAGGGTTATTTTGATTCCTTTCGCTGATTTTATTTCTGTAAAATCACCTACATTTTTTACCACTTGTGCATTACAAAAGCTAATGCACATCAATAATACCGCTATATAAAATTTCTTCATGTGTTATTCTTTTACCTGTTTTATTAAAGTGAAATCTAATTGTTTTTTTACCAGATCGGCATTTTTAACTTTTACAATTACCTCATCTCCCAGTTGCAGAATGTTTTTACTTACTTCTCCTACAAGAGCATATTGTGTATCATCAAACGTATAATAATCATCTTTGATATCGCGAATACGCACCATTCCTTCACATTTATTTTCAACAATTTCCACATATATTCCCCATTCGGTAACTCCCGAAATAACCCCTAAAAATTCTTCATCTTTGTGATCTTGCATGAATTTTACCTGCATGTATTTGATACTGTCCCTTTCTGCATTTGCTGCCAGATTTTCCATTTGTGAACAATGAACTGCTTTTTCTTCCAGTTCTTCCTGACTTATGGTAGCACCTCCGTCAAGATAATGTTGCAGCAGACGATGGGCAATAACATCCGGATAACGTCTGATCGGTGAGGTAAAATGCGAATAATAATCGAATGCCAATCCGTAATGGCCAATGTTTTCAGTAGAATAGGCTGCTTTGCTCATGCTTCGAATGGTAAGGGTATCTACCATGTTTTGTTCCTTTTTGCCGGAAACATTAGTGAGCAGTTCATTCAACGATTTGGAGATGGTATCTTTTGATTTAAAATTAATACTGTAACCAAATTTATTGATGACCGATTGCAGGTTAAATAATTTGTCCTGATCCGGTTCATCGTGAATGCGATAAATAAATGTTTTCTTTTGTTTGCCAATAAATTCAGATACTTTTCTGTTAGCCAGTAACATGAATTCTTCGATAAGGTGATTAGCGTCTTTAGAAATCTTAAAATAAACTCCGGTAGGCTCATCATTTTCGTTGAGATGAAATTTAACTTCCACTTTATCGAAAGAAATTGCTCCGTTTGCCATACGTTTTGAACGCAGTATTTTGGCAAGTTCATCCATTTTCAGAATAGCATCCACTACAGGCTGTTCAATTTTCTGTTCTTCGCCGGTAAGAGAAATTTCTGCAGGAATGGTATTGCTTTTTGTTTCAATAATCACTTGTGCCTCTTCATAAGCAAAACGTTTGTCCGAGTATATTACTGTTCTTCCAAACCATTTATTCACGATTTCGGCTTTATTATTCAACTCAAATACAGCAGAGAAAGTATATTTTTCTTCATGAGGTCTGAGGGAACAGGCAAAGTTGGAAAGTACTTCCGGTAGCATTGGTACTACACGGTCAACCAGATAAACAGAGGTAGCACGTTGATAGGCTTCATCGTCTAATATGGTACCTTCCTGTAAATAATGGGCAACATCCGCAATATGAATTCCGATTTCATAATTTCCGTTTTCCAACACCTGAAAGGACAAGGCATCATCGAAATCTTTCGCATCGCGTGGATCAATCGTAAAGGTGAGTACCTCACGCATATCTCTTCTGCGTTTGATTTCTTCCTCACTGATAGAAGTGTCCAGTCGTTGTGCAAATGTTTCTACTTCAATAGGGAAATCAGTCGGTAATCCGTATTCAGCCAGGATGGCATGAATTTCAGTGTTGTGCTCTCCAGGTTTTCCAAGCACTTTAATAACCTTTCCATACGGATTATTTGCTTTTGCCGGCCAATCGGTCATTTTTACCAGAACAACATCACCATCTTCTGCATCACCTAATTTTTCTTTTGGAATAAAAAGATCGACATACATTTTAGGATTGGCAGAGATCACAAACGCAAACTTTTCATGCATTTGAATAACCCCGACAAATTCATCTTTTTTACGCTCTAATACTTCAATTACCTCCCCTTCAGGCTTTTTACCTCTTCTGCGGTTATAGATATAGACCTTTACTTTGTCTCCATGGAGCGCTTTGTTAAGGTTGTTGGTTGGAATAAATACATCATCTTCCAGCATTTCAGAAATAAAATAAGCTGTTTTACGGGAAGTCATATCCAATGTGCCTTCAACATAATCCGTTTTCTCAACGATCTGGAACTTACCCCGGTCAACTTCCTGAATCTTTTCTTTAGAAGCGAGATATTTCAGCTCTTTGATGATTTCATTTCTGCTTTTAGTATCATCTACTTCAAAAGCAGCTGCAATTTGTTTGTAATTATATGATTTTGTGGAGTTTTGTGCTAAGAGTTTTAATATTTTTCCGGAAAAATCTTTTCCCTTTTTTCCAGGCTGTTTTATTTTTTTATTCATTCTGTGTTTATTATCGACAATTAGCCGAATTAATTTTATTTAAAAGTACAAAATATTCTCATTAAATAATGTTAAGCAAAATTTAAGAGATTTTATAAGCGAATAATGAAGCTCTTGATACATCTATAATTGGCACAAAGAATCTTTTTTTAAAACAGCTTTTTGAAACTTTAATAGAAAAGATATTGTGTAAAAAACTAAATGAAAGATAAGGTACTCTATAGCATGTATATCGAATAAATAATTTTATTTTTGTAGAGATATAAAATCATTTTTTTATGAAAATAGCTATTGGAAATGACCATGCAGGTCCGGAATATAAAAAAGCAATTGTTGAAATGTTGCAAAAGAAAGGATATGAAGTGGTCAATTATGGGACTGATTCATTCGATTCTGTAGATTATCCTGATTTTGGACATCAGGTAGCACAGGATGTTGAAGATAAAAAAGTAGATTTTGGAATTGTTATCTGCGGAAGCGGTAACGGGATTGCCATGACAGCGAATAAACATCAGGGAGTACGTTGTGCATTGTGTTGGACAACAGAAATTGCTTCTTTGGCCCGCCAGCATAATGATGCCAACATCATTGCTATACCAGCTCGTTATACAGCTGTAGTACAGGCGGTAGAGATGGTTGAGACATTTCTAAAGACAGCATTCGAAGGCGGAAGACACGCAAACAGAGTCAATAAGATTGCCTGTATGTAGTGCAGACAAAAAATCATAAAAAGGAACACTTATGCAATTTGTATAAGTGTTTTTTTTTGACTACATTTTAATAAAAAAAAGAATATGAAGATTCCGTCTGCCCAGCAATTAAAAAGCATCGATAAACAGACTATTCTCAAACAGGGAATTGTCTCATTCGACCTTATGGAAAGAGCTGCCCGGGCTGTATTTGAAGCGATTAGGGAAGATATTCTCTCTAAAGCACCGGCTACTTCTTTTACAGTTATCGCAGGCTCCGGCAATAATGGTGGGGATGGTCTGGCTTTGGCAAGAATGCTATTTCTCTCGGGGATTACAGTACAGGTTTATTTATATAAGAAAGAAACCTACAGTGCTGATAATTTGTATAATCAGCAAAAGTTAGCGGAACTTGGTATTAAGATGGAATATTTTGATCTGTCTGATCAATTATCCTTTGACAGGAATTCGGTTCTTGTAGACGCTTTATTCGGATTCGGACTTACACATGCTTTATCTGAAGAGTGGCGCGGTATCACGGAACAGATCAATACATGTAAAAACGTAATTTCCGTTGATCTTCCGTCCGGACTCAGAGCGGATGGCAAAACAGAAAAAAGAAATCCTGTTGTACGGGCACAGATGGTGTATACTTTTCAAATGCCCAAAATAGGATTGTTACTTCCGCAATCGGCAGATAGTATGGAACGATTTCAGGTGCTGGATATCGGGCTTGATGAAGAAGCGGTACAAGAAGTGGAAACGGATGTTTATTATTATACGCTTTTTGATGCTAAAAAGGATCTCAAAAAGAGAAGAAAGTTTGATCATAAAGGTACGTACGGTCATGCTTTGATAGTTGGCGGCAGTTTCGGAAAGATTGGTGCCGCAATGATGAGTACAAAATCCGCTTTAAAAACGGGTTGTGGTATGGTCACTGCTTATATACCAAAATGTGGATATACGGCTTTTCAGAGTTATTTTCCGGAAGCTATGGTGTTGACGGATGCTTACGATGACCATATTACTTCTTTTCCTTCTGTGAATTTATACAGTGCAACAGGCATTGGTGTAGGAATGGGAAAAGTAGAAGAAACCGTTGCCGCTTTTGTTTTGTTTCTGAAAAAAAAGAAAGATACAAGACTGATTCTGGATGCAGATGCTATAAACATACTTTCAGAAAATCCTGAATTGTTTGATCTTTTGCCTACAAATACCATACTTACGCCTCATCCAAAAGAATTAGAACGTCTGATAGGAACATGGACAAATGATTTGGATAAGATAGAAAAAGCTAAAGGCTTCTGCGCTAAATACCATTGTATTTTACTTATCAAAGGCGCTCATACCTTGACCTTATTGCCATCGGGTAAAATGTATTTCAATTCGACCGGAAATGAAGGGATGGCCACTGCTGGTAGCGGAGATGTACTGACCGGAATCCTTACTTCTTTACTGGCTCAGGGATATGCTGCTGAAAAAGCAGCTGTATTCGGTGTGTTTTTACACGGACTGGCAGGAGACCATGCCAAAAAGCAGTATGGGGCACAGAGTATGACGGCTACAGATATTATATCACATCTGTCAGATGCTTACTTCACTATATCCGATTCCGATATCACCTTCTGAATACAAAAAGTAAAAGAAATAATTGAAAGGCAATGATAATATAAAAACTGATTTTAAAAGAAGTTTTTTTTGTTTTATGCCTGAAATGCTGCATACCAAGCCATGAACCAAAGCTTCCTCCCAAAGCACTTGCTATCAGAAGATTTTTTTCTGAAATACGCTTTCTTCCCTTTATCGCCCGGTCTTTGTCGATATGAAAAAGGCTATATGCAATATAATTAATGATGATTATATAAAGAAAGAAGTATTTCATGTGTTTTAAAAATGATGACAAAGGTAGTATTTTAGCATTTTATTTAAAATTGATGATGAATTTAACTTCCTATATTCAGCAAACTGTTGTTACAAGTCCGAAAAATATTGAGCAGACATTACAGTTATTAGCAGAAGATTGTACGATTCCTTTTATTGCCCGCTATCGTAAAGACCGGACAGGCAATCTTGATGAGGTAGCTATCGAACAGATTGCCAAACAAAAACACCAATTTGATACTATTGTAAAAAGAAAAGAATCAATTCTGGCTTCGATTGAAGAGCAGGGAATGCTTACTGATGTGCTTGAACAAAAGATAAAAAACAGTTTTGATCTGAATGAACTCGAAGATCTTTATTTGCCTTTTAAAAAGAAGAGAAAGACAAAAGCTGATACGGCACGTGAAAACGGATTGGAACCTTTGGCAAAAATGATCATGTCACAAAAAATAGAGGATGTATATACAGTGGCCTCTAAATATAGAAATGAAAAAATAAACTCTGAAGAAGATGCCTTACAGGGAGCAAGAGACATTATTGCGGAGTGGATCAATGAAAACGGTTATCTGAGAAAAGTAATAAGAAGAAAATTCCAAAGAGAATCGGTTATTACTTCGAAAGTAGTAAAAACTAAAAAAGAAGAGGAAAGCGCACAGAAATTTAGTCATTATTTTGACTGGTCTGAACCTCTTTATAAAACCGCTTCTCACCGGCTTCTGGCTATGCTACGGGCGGAAAATGAGGGATTTGTAAAGATAAATGTAGCCATTGAGCCCGTTGATGCGATTACCTTTATGGAGGAAACGGTGATCAAAACAGAGAATGAAACGGCTGCTCAATTGCGTATGGCTGTAGCTGATGCGTATAAAAGACTCCTGGCACCCAGCTTGTCTAATGAGGTTTTGCAGGAGGCTAAACTCAAAGCAGACAAAAACTCAATCGGTGTTTTTGCCGATAACTTATCTCAACTTCTTTTAGGTGCTCCTCTCGGTGAAAAAAGAGTTCTGGCAATAGATCCGGGTTTTAAAACAGGCTGTAAAATCGTTTGTTTAGACGAAACGGGCGGGTTATTGTATAATGAGACTATTTTTCCACATGCACCGCAGAAAGATACAGCGATGGCGATGAAAAAAATCCGTTCAATGGTTAATTCCTATAAAATTGAGGCCATTGCTATCGGTAATGGTACAGCGTCCCGGGAAACAGAATTTTTTATAAAAAAGATTGCCTTTGACAAACCCCTACAGGTTTTTGTAGTGAGTGAAGCAGGGGCATCGGTATATTCTGCTTCCAAAGTCGCCAGAGATGAGTTTCCCAACTATGATGTTACAGTACGTGGAGCTGTTTCTATCGGCAGAAGATTACAGGACCCTTTGGCTGAATTGGTGAAAATAGAACCTAAAGCTATCGGAGTAGGGCAGTATCAGCATGATGTAGATCAAATGTTACTCAAAGAAGAATTGGATCAGGTAGTAGGGCGTTCTGTAAATGCAGTGGGTATCAATCTCAATACCGCAAGTAAATCCTTACTGAGCTATGTATCGGGTATCGGAGAAAAAATGGCAGAAAATATTGTTGCGTATCGCAAAGAACATGGTACTTTTTCTAATAGAAATGAATTAAAGAAAGTAAACCGGCTTGGAGAAAAAGCTTTTCAACAGGCAGCTGCTTTTGTAAGAATTAAAAACGGAACGAACCCTTTAGACAATTCTGCAGTACATCCGGAAGCCTATAAAGTTGTTGAGAGAATGGCGAAAGACCTAAATGTTTCTTTAAAAGAATTGATTGGAAACAAACAATATATCGAAAAGATTGATAAACAACGGTATTATACGGATGATATCGGATTACTTGCGATAGAGGATATTCTCAATGAATTGGAAAAACCGGGATTGGATCCGAGAAAATCTGCTAAAATATTTGAGTTTGATGCTACTGTAAAAACGATTAATGATCTTAAAATCGGACAAGTTTTGCCCGGAATCGTCAATAATATTACTAATTTCGGATGTTTTGTGGATATTGGTATTAAAGAAAGCGGATTGGTTCATATCTCTAAACTCAAAGCTGGTTTTGTAAGTGATGTAAATGAAGTAGTAAAACTACATGAACAAATTATGGTAAAGGTAACCGATGTTGATTTGGGAAATAAACGCATACAGTTGAGCATGATATTGTAAATAAAAGAAACAGGATGAGGATTTTTTAAATAAGATTCCTAATTTTTTTGTAGAATTCCACAAACGTTAAGCGGTTGTTAATTTGTTGGTTTACAGTTTTTTATTTCTTGTTTTGCTGGGGTTTTAATATAAAAAGGATGTTAAAAATAAAAAGGTTTGATAATGAGGTCTTATTCTTGAATTTTAAAAGGATGAAATTAATCCATAAAAATTATATAATCATGAAAAAGGTATTTTTAGCAGCATTGGTTTTTGCAGGAGCAACTACTTTTGCACAGGCTCAGGAAAAGAAAGAGATGAAAACAACTTCTCAAAATAAGGAGACTGCTCCGGAAACTACTGTAGAAGCACCCGCTCCTCCAAAAGCAGAGCATCATCCTCAAAGAATTCAGGAGGCTTCAAAGCCACAGCAAGAGCCACAAAAGGTGATAGCCCCTGCGCCTGTACCTAAGGAGCAGCCAAAAGAACCAAAAGTTCAAGGAGCTAAAAAGTAAGTTGAGGTCTTTTTCCACAACAATTTAATTCAGGTGAGTAAAACAGGAACAGTTTTTAAAAATCTGAAAAAAGCGAAATTAATATAACTTATTGTAATTCAGTTATTTATGTTTTTCGGCTTTATTTGGCATTTGAATTGCACTATTGATAATAGCTAAGAAAAACAAAATGGTATAAAAACCATTTATGAAAATATTTGAAAAGGAAAGAAAGTAGTGTTTTTATTATGTTTTATAAGGGAAATGCCCATCTAGAAATAGATGGGTGTTTTTTTTCCATTAACTCAGAAATTATTCTTCTGTTGATTTGTTTGCTGGGTTTGTAGTCTGTTGTGCCTTAGAATTCTCTTCTTTTGTAGCATTTTTAAACTCCTTTATCCCGTTCCCTAATCCTTTCATTAATTCAGGAATCTTTTTTCCTCCAAAAAGTAGCAAAACCACTACTATTATAGGAATTAATTCTGTAAATCCTATTCTACCCATTATTGATTGATTTTATTAAAGTTATTGTTTGTTTTCAGTATCTTTTTTTGAAGCAGGGTTTTGATCCTCTTCTTTTGTAGCGTCTTTGAATTCTTTAATTCCACTTCCTAATCCTCGCATTAGTTCAGGGATTTTCTTACCACCGAACAATAGCAATATTACTGCGATGATTAATACTATATTCCATGGACTAAGCATCCCTAAAAATACCGCTAATGAATTCATACTAAACATATTTATATTATAATTGTACAAAGATAAAACAAAAAGGATTCGCAACAGAGTTAAGATTCTATAATTTTAACACAACCTTATCATAAATATAAGTTGACGCGTTTTTTGATGAAACAAAATGGATATTTCATATCTTTGTTTTTATTTGGAAAAAGTACGTAATTACCAACGGTTGTTCTTTTTTTATCAACAGAAAACAGTATGTCAATTAAATCTTTTTTTGCGAAAATTTATGCAAGATCCGTCTACAAGAAAGCAACAAAATGGATGCAAAATCCGGTCGAAACACAGGAGAAGGTTTTTCAGAAACTTATAAGTGAAGGTGCTTCAACGGTGTTTGGAAAAGATCATTTATTTTCGGAGATCAATGATCATGCTGATTTTTGCAACAGCGTCAACATTACAGATTATGAAGGTTTAAAGCCTTATATAGAAAGAGTCGTAAAAGGAGAAGAGAATATCTTATGGAAAGGAAAACCGATTTACTTTGCCAAGACTTCCGGAACAACTTCCGGAGCAAAATACATACCCATTACAAAAGACTCAATTTCTAATCATATTGATGGAGCAAAAAACGCTTTATTATTTTATATCCACGAAACCGGAAAAACGGATTTTGTCAACGGAAAAATGATTTTTTTACAGGGAAGTCCGGTTTTAGAAGAAAAGCACGGAATAAAGTTTGGAAGACTATCGGGAATAGCGGCTCATTATGTGCCATCTTATCTTCAAAAAAACCGACTGCCAAAATGGGAAACCAATTGTATTGAAGATTGGGAAACCAAAGTAGATGCAATTGTAAGAGAAACCCAGAAAGAAGACATGAGGCTAATTTCGGGAATTCCCTCCTGGGTACAGATGTACTTTGAAAAATTGGTTCAGGTATCGGGAAAACCAGTCGGAGAATTGTTTGCCAACTTTGATCTGTTTGTTTACGGTGGAGTTAATTATGAACCTTACCGTACAAAGTTTGAAAAACTTATCGGAAGAAAAGTGGATTCTATAGAGTTGTTTCCGGCTTCTGAAGGATTTTTTGCTTTTCAGGATTCTCAAAAAGAAAAAGGAATGCTGTTGCTATTGGATGCGGGAATCTTTTATGAATTTGTAAAAGCAGAGGAGTTTTTTAATGAAAATGCCCGTAGATATACCATAGGTGAAGTAGAACTGCAGGTAAATTATGTTTTGATTATTTCAACCAACGCAGGTCTTTGGGCGTATAATATCGGAGATACCGTAATGTTTACGAGTCTTGATCCGTATAGAATTGTAGTTACAGGTCGTATCAAACATTATATTTCTGCATTTGGAGAACATGTAATCGGAAAAGAAGTAGAACTGGCATTGCAGAAGGCATTGGAAGATACAGGCGTAATTGTAAATGAGTTTACTGTAGCGCCACAGGTAAACCCTGAAACAGGATTGCCTTATCATGAATGGTTTATTGAATTTGAAAAAGAGCCTGAAAACATGGAATACTTTTCTTTGGCAATTGACAATGAATTGCGTCAACAAAACGTTTATTATGATGATCTGATCAAAGGAAATGTTTTACAGGTGCTTAAAATAAAAAAGGTGCCCGTCAATGGGTTTCAGGAGTATATGAAATCGATTGGAAAACTGGGAGGACAGAATAAACTGCCCCGATTGTCTAATGACAGAAAGATTGTAGACCAACTAAAAACAAAAAAATAATGCTGAAGATTTGCCGTGTATTTCTGTTATTTGCTTTTCCTGCCTATGCACAGGTTGGCGGTACAGTGGTCGATGGTGAAACAAATGAGCCGATACATTATGCGAATGTCTGGAATAATGATGCATCAGCAGGCGCTACAACTAATGTGGAAGGTACCTTTGAGGTAAAAAAAGCAGTTGAAAATAATGTGTTTATTGTAAACGCATCCGGATACGAAACTCTTTTGACAAAAGCATTAGAAGGTGATACTATCCGTTTGGTAAAAAATCATGTGATGAAAGATGATCTGATTGTGTATCCGGAAAAAACATTACACCATACGATCGGAGATGCACACTATGAAAATTTGTATTTTAATCCGGGTAATATACCATGGATTTATGCGAAGTTTTTTGAAAACACGTCAGAAATCAGACATGTGCAATACCTGAGTAAAGCTATTGTTTATACCAAAAGTATTGTCAATGATGCGACTTTTAAACTCCGGATACTGAAACCTGATGCCGATGGCTGTCCCGGAGAAGACCTCATAGTTGAGCCTATTATTGTTCATGTAAAAAGGGGCAACAAGAAAAATATTGTTGACCTTTTGTCCTATAATGTAAAGATGCCTGAAAAAGGAGTTTTTATTGGAGTTGAGTGGCTCATGACTGATAATAACAGGTTGAAGACCATGACGTATGTGAAAGGACAGGAACTCTTTGAAGATTATCGCTATGCCCCTGATCTCATCAGTAATACGGTAGAAAAATCTTCTGCCTTTAGGTATATGTTCGGAGACTGGTTCAGCAACGAACAATTTATACAACAAAAAGAACCATTAAAAGAAATAAAAACATATATTGATCCGGCTATCGGATTGATTTTATCAAATTAAATAGAATGAAAGAATTAAAAAATATATCAAGAACACGATCACAGGAATCATCTGCTGCGATTGAAAGAATTTATATTACCATGCGTCATCTGTTTAACAGAGGGTTTTATAAGCCAATGGGTGTTTCCGGAGAAACATTAAGAGAAGCATTGTTGCAACTGCGACCTGAAATTTACGGATCTATTGCTGATGAAAAAGTAGAGCTAAATGGTCTGTTATATGTAATAGAGCGTTTGCCGATTGGGATAGAGGAATGCCGTTTTATAAACCTGACTTCAGATGAAGGGTATTCAGAATCGCATTTCAAAGCAATCGTACCGCCAAAAAGACGCAGAAATTGTTATCGTATTGACGATGAACAAATGAATATAGAAATTACGAGAGGGCGATCAGATATCTATGATGTACTCACGCATCTTACCTTTATTTTTATAGAGTCGCACAAAATCAAGAATCGTATTTTTATTGAAGATGAAGAGAAATTCTCCAGAGACTGGCAAAAGCTTGAACAGGCGGTTTTAAAAGAGGAGATGCTTGAGCAGAATGAAAAAGAAGTCGCTATTTCGCATGTTTCTAATATTCTGGGAAGAACATTTTCTGAAATAAACTCTATATATGATCAGTTTGCCGTTTTAGAAAATCCGGACCGTTTTTTACATATTATTTATTGGTTAGGGAAGCTTGCGATTGATGAAGTAGTATATAATAACAAAAGAACCATCACTTTCAGTCCTATTTTGAGAGAGCGTCTCGGACATCATATTTATGGTGAAATCTGGGCAGATAATATTAAAAATGCACTGAAAGAACTGAATCTTTTACAACGCCCGATTCATATTATCAGTGCGAATATGCATAGTGTAATGAATTCTATCTTTGCCGTTCCGGTACTGAAATCCAGACTGAAAGATAAGATTGATATTGAGATTTATGAAGAACTGAGCAAGTCTGAGAATGATGTATTGAGAAAAGTAGTCAAAGAGCGCGCAGACCGGGAAGGAATGTTGTTTTTACCGGATACGTCAGGTACCAACATCGATGTGCAGTTATTTGATACAGCGAAGATCGATCCGGAGACTTCCACTCTCGTACACGCTTTAAAAGGAAAATCTGACGAAGAAAAACCTGTTATTATTGTTATGGATTATGCCTTCGGAGAGCAGGCTTATGAAACGATTGACGAGCTGCTTAAACCGTTTAAAAAAGATGTATATTTGAACGTTGAATCTGTATCTATTATGGGTAAAGCCGGAATTCTGGTTGGAGACAAAGGAGATATTATGATTCCGTTTGCACATATCAATGAAGGGACAGGGGATAATTATCCTTTTGAGAATGAGTTGAAACCGGAAATGTTTGAAGGACATGGTATTCCTGTTTGTGGAGGAACAATGATTACTGTTTTGGGAACTTCATTGCAAAATAAAGATCTGTTGAAGTTCTTCCATGATTCTACATGGAGAGTGATAGGTCTTGAAATGGAGGGAGCTCATTATCAGAAAGCGATTCAATCTGCTTCCAAAATCAGAAAGAGCATCAATCCGGATGTAAAAGTACGTTATGCCTATTATGCATCGGATAATCCTTTGGAAACCGGAAGTACGCTGGCATCGGGCGGATTGGGTTCAACAGGTGTAAAACCAACGTATTTGATTACTATAAAAATATTGGAACAAATTTTTAATACTCTCTAAAAATATGAGCGAACCATTTGATGTTAAGAACACTATCCCTCAAGAATCAGAAGTTGACCTTCAACATTTTTCTAATAGGATAAACGGTTTTTATGACCGCTTTATTTATAATATCTATCGCTTATTTCGATTTTTGAAGAGAAATAAATTTGTTGTATTGATTCTTTTACTTATTGGAGGAGTTCTTGGCTTTTTTAGAGATCAGTCAAATGATGACCGATCTTTGAACGAAATATTGGTAGTACCCAATTTTAATAGTGTTGAGTATTTGTATAATACGGTAGAAACGTTTGATATAATTGGTTTTAATAATGAGTTGAAAGCATCTGATAATAATGAAATGCTATACAGTATTAAGATAGAACCAGTTTATGATGCCTATAATTTTATCATTAGTGATCGAACGCATTTAAAGGCTTTTGAAATATTGAGTGATCGTTCCATCGATTTAGAGAAATATTCAAAAAGTAAATTAGCGTCTAAAAATTATAAATTTCATCTTTTGAAAATTTATACAAAAGGCAATGGTAACACTACTGCTTTGGTTGATAGAATTTTAGAAAAGATGAACAATGATAGCTATTTCAATAAACGCAAAGAAATTGAAAAAGTAAATACGTTGAACAAACGTAATGAACTGGCAAAGTCAATTGATTTAATCAATGGTATGTTTCAACGTTTAGGAGAAGAACAGAAAACCAGTGACTTGTCTTTAAATTCTTACAATCAGGTTGGAGATGTTTTAGAAATCAAAGAGGACCTAATTCGTCAGGTAAATGCTACTGATGTGCAATTGATAGAGCAGGATAAAATTATATATGATGCCTCGCGAATTATGAACATTAAGGTTACGTCTTTAATTCCTAATATTATACTCTTTCCTTTCTTGTTTCTTGTTTTATTTCTTATATATGGTTATCTAAAAAGTAAATTTAATCGATTAAAGACAAGCTTCTAATTATGGTATAGTGAGTCAGACAAAACACTCCCTTATTAATTTTATAGTACATGGCGCCGGACAAATTGTAAACCTGTTAGCACCATTTATAGTCATGCCCTATATTATTAAGGTTTGTGGTGTAGAAAATTGGGGTAAAATAGGTGTAGCTACTTCTTTATTTATTGTTCTTTGTTTATTAATTGAGTTTGGGTCTAATTTAATAGGCGTAAAAGAAGTAAGTGCCTACAGGAACGCAACAAATTATCTGAAAAAATATATCGGTACTTTATATCAATATAGAATGTTTAGTACCATCATTTTATTGGGAATTTGTATTTTTACTTTCTTAATACTAAACGTTGAGGCGGTTTTTTATTTTGGATTGTTGAGTTTAGTTGCCCAGCTTTTTAATCCGATATGGTTTTTTCAAGGGTTAGAAGATTTTAAAACCATTAATAAAATCATTATCATCTCTAAAGTTCTGTATGTAGTACTCGTTTTTATATTAGTAAGAAAAACAGAAGACTATGTATATGTAGTCGGTATCTTAGGTTTCGCAAATACATTGGTGTATGCTTATTATTATAGTAAAATTCCCAAAGTATTCAGTACTTCACAAAAGCGGTTGTTATCATTTGTGAAAAAAAATCAGGCAATAGTCATTTCTAATTTTGCGATTACTTTTTATTCTAATGCACCCGTATTTATAATCAGTATTTTTTTAGGAGATTTTTATACAGGAATCTATAAAATATCGGATATGATCATTACCGTTTTTAGAAGCTATTTAGGCGTGTTTTTTAACGTAAGCTATCCGAGATATTGTTATTTACTACAAGAGAAATGGAGTGAAGGCATACGATATATTAGAAAAATAACGGGTTTCAATATATTATTTTTAGGCTTTGTCACAACATTATTGTTTTTGCTATATATAGTTGGAATCGATTATTTTAATATAGAAACATCTTTAAAAGAAGGACTTTCTTTATCTAAATATTTATGTTTTTTACCGATCATTATTGCATTAAATATTCCATATTATCAGACCTTATTGTATTTTCATAAGACAAAAACATTGGTAAACTTTTCTTTATTTGGTGCTATGGCAATGTTCGTGTTAGGAACATTACTAACATGGAAGTTTCACTTAGAAGGTACAATTGTTAGCATTTATATCGTTGAAATGTTTATTACATTGGCTATGTTTACAAAGGGAAAACCATTATTAAATGCAAAGTAAATGGTGCATACATTTGTTATATTATTAAACTACCACGGAAGTGAGGATACTAAAGCTTGTATAGATTCGCTTTTAACTCTGACCAATGCTTTAACGATTGTAGTGGTAGATAATTCCAATGGTTTAGAAGAATGGGAAACGCTAAAAGCGTATGCAAAATTTGTTGAAGTACCTTTTCTTTCATTTGAAGAAGGAATCACATCTAAATTTTCGAATGAAAAAATAGTGTTCATTAAAGCACAAAAAAACAGAGGATTTTCCGCGGGAAATAATATCGGTATTTCTTTTGCGTTGCAACAAAAAGCAGCATCCCATTTATGGATATTAAACAATGATACCATAGTGTTGCAAAATACCCTCACAGCATTGATAAAACAACAGCAACAGCAGCCTAAAACCATATTAGGTTCAAAATTGCTCTATTTCCATGACCCCAAGATTATTCAGGCTGTTGGAGGCGTATTTAATAAAAGGTATTATATTTCTGAACATATTGGAGAAGGATTATCGGCTGAAACTCCTAAATCGGAATTGCCAAAAATTGATTATCCTGTCGGAGCTTCTATTTTTGTTTCGAGAGACTTTGTTGAAACGGTTGGTTTATTGGATGAGAATTTCTTTTTGTATTATGAAGAATTAGATTGGGTGTACCGAGCAAAAGAAAAAGGGTATATTGTTGACTGGTGTGAAGATAGTGTGGTATATCACAAAGAAGGAGCCAGTATTGGTTCTTCATACAAAAAGAAGAAGTCTTATTTTTCTGAAGTAGCTTTATTTAATAGCAGACAGAAATTTGTAAAAAAGCATTTTGGTTTAAATACTATGTTTTACTTTGCTACGTTACTCTTATTAATAAATCGCTTGCGTAAAGGACAATTAAAGCTTGTGATGACGATATTTAAAAACACCATACATGGCAATTAACAAGCAAGTTCTCATTTATTTTGTGGTTTTGTTTGCCGCTATATATCAGGATTTTCCGCTGTATAATCTCATCGGAGAGATAGGACGATCACCTATTTTTTTAATGGCACCGTTGATGTTGGTGTACATCTTTTCAAATAAGCGGATCGGAATCAGTATTTATGCCCAGCACTATATTAAATATTTGTTGTATTTGTTTCTGATTTCCCTTATTTTTCTGGTTATATCTTATATACATAATGATTCTTTTGAGGTATTGGATGAAAATATAATTGTAAAAACGATTAAAATGAGTATTTACCCAATAATCATTTTAATTTTATATCAATTTGTGTATTCATACATAAATAATAATTTTAACAATATTAGAAACCTATTTACTGCAACATATCTGATACAGTTATTTTTGACCGGATATATCACATTAGAAATTTACTTTTTGAAAAAGGTCACTATTTTTTTACCTTTTTTACATAGTTTACCCAATAAATATTGGCGGGTTCGTTTGTTAACTCCTGAAGAAAGCTGGACAGGTACCATACTTATCTTATTTATTTTTATGCCGGTTTTCCTGGTCAATTATGTTAAAGCAACCAAATTCTTTAAGACGACTACTTATATAATGAGTATGTACTTATTCTTTTCGTATGTATTGGTAAGCGAGTCTAAAGGATTTCTTTTACTGGCATTGTTGTCTATATTACCCTTGACGTTTGCATACATTAAGAAAAATAAATATCTGAGAGGGTTATTATACGGTTTGATAATCATTTTTGTGATAGTAGGTATATTTGTAGGTATTACCTTAAAAGAAATTATCCTTGATCAATTAACAACGAGTGGTACTTTTGGTACCCGCTTATCTTCTGTTTTTACATCTGTTGTTGTTTTTGGGATGAGTATTATAGGAGTTGGATGGAGCGGTTTTGTAAATTATTATCCGCAAGTATTAGAATACATTTTGGAGCATGGTTATTTTGACCAGTTTAATTTACAGGAAATACGATCCTATCTTTCCACAACCAAGGCGTTATCTACAAAAAGCGAATTTTTTGACCAACTGATGTATGGAGGTGTTTTTTATTTGTATTTCTTTTATCAGTTTTTTATCAAGCGGTATCTGCAATTGTCAAAAAAACAAAATTTGGATGTTTATTTTTTAAGAATCCCATTGGCTTTTATGATTATGGCAGGAATTGTTTACATTACTTTTCATGTAAAATATGAATTATGGTTTTTCTTAGCCATGCTTGATGTTTTCCAACAAAGACTTAAAACAAAAGAACCTGATGCAGCATAAAAAAATATTAATAGTTTCAGGTTTTACGCCATATCCGGCCAATTTTGGCGGAGCTATAGACGTTTGGGAGCGCATTAAAGGATTGCACCAATTGGGATGGCAAGTGAGTTTACTGGTTACAGATAAAGCGGCTCCAAAAGCAGCAGCATTATCTGTGATAGAAAAAAGGGTATCAAACTTTTATTATGTTGAAAGAAAAAACAGAGCCATAGACATGCTTGGTACTTTACCATTACAAGTACGCAGCAGAGAAAAATTAGAAAAGGTATTAATAAATGACAGCTTTGATGTGGTGTTGCTGGAAGGCGAGTTTTGCTTACCCATTATCAAAAACAAAAGTATTCACTACAAACATTTGGTGATCAGAGTACACAATAATGAATCGGCTTATTATAAAGCATTGGGAAAAAGTAGTATTTCTATCAAAGAAAAATTGTATTATAGTATTGAGGCTGGGCGTATTAAAAAATTTACGGATTGTGCTTTTAACAAAGCAGATCAGTTATGGTTTATTTCTCAGGACGATTTAAAAGAATCATCATATAAAAAAAAGGGTGTTTTTATGCCTTTTCCTATTAATGAAGAAATGGTACCTGCTTGTATAAAAGAAACCAAAACAATATTATTCATGGGATCTTTGTTCATGCAGAATAATTTGTATGGGTTAGATTGGTATCTGAAAAAGGTACATTTTCATTTATTAAAATATCCGGATTATAAACTCGTAGTAGTTGGTTCTACCAAAGGTAATGATACAGAACTTAGGAGAAAATATAAAGATCACGAACGATTAGAACTGTATTTTAATCAAACAGATTTAAAGCCTTTTTATGATGCAGCTGTTGCTTTTATTAATCCTATGTTTCATGGAAGTGGTGTAAAGGTGAAATCTATCAATGCTTTGGTAAACGGATTACCATTAGTAAGTACTGATATTGGTTCTGAAGGTATCGGACTGACGAGTGATATGTTCTGGATTGCCAACGATGCTGAAACTTTTCTAAGTCAGATAGAAGAACTATTTGGTAATACTCAACGTATTGTGCGTGTTAATAAGGCACAAGAGCATCTGAAAGAAACCCGTTATCTCACTATTTTAGCAAAGCAATTAAATGAAATGGAGTAAACTATATACCTTTAGTACGTTAAGTTTAGGCTTATTTCCGATTGTAAAACTTAACCATTACAGCCTGTTAATGATGATATGGGTGTTGATTTCACTATATATCACGATAAAGAATAAAACCTATAAAAGCATCAGTAAAAAGGATTATGGATTAATAGGTATCATGAGTTTCCCTTTTGTTGCTTTAATAATCTATCTGCCATTGGCGATCGATTATAAGACAATGGGAAATTTACTAAACCGAAGTCTGCCATTTTTGTTATTTAGTTTCTTTTTTCTACTGAATTATAGTTTCTTTTCTAAACAAATGCTAAGAAGAACTCTGGCCGTTATGATTGTAGCTACTGTGATGGTAGTGCTAAAGTCTTGGAACAGTATTTTTTCTGAAGGATTCGGAACATTATGGCGTGAAAATTCCTTTTATAATCCCACGTTCAGAAATATTTTTCAGAATACTACTCATATTCATTTGCCGTATTTAGGACTTATTTGTGTTTTTGCTTCTCTGATACTTGTTTACCAATGTTTCAATGTTCGCAGAATAAATTATATCTCAATAATTACCATTATATTCTTACTATTCAGTGTTTATTTATTCTCTGCACGTATGGCATTGATTTGTTTTTTTATAGGATTTTTAGGTATAGTAATACGGGAGCTTAAATCTTTTATGGCTAAAGTAACGGTGTTTGGGAGTATGATATTACTTATTGGAGTAGCTTTTTTGTATACACCGATGAAAGAGCGTTATCACAATTTGGTTGAGTGGAAAGCACAACTTCCCAACAAAGATATGCAGCCACATGAAGTCAATTATCGATACGCAATTCTGCATTGCACACAGCATGTTTTAAACCAACATTGGCTTATGGGCGTAGGTCCGGATAACGTACAAAAAAGTTTAAACGATTGCTACAAAAGTTTTGATTATGTTGGCTATGATGATTTTCAAACACAAACCTACAATTCGCATAACCAGTATTTTGATTATTGGATGAAATATGGTATAATTGGACTCTTGTCTTTTGTGGGATTTATAGGTTTCTTTATTATCAAAGGTTCTTATTACCACAAATTATTTATTTTATTATTTGCGATTAATTTGTTGACAGAAAATTTATTTGACCGCCAATTAGGAGTGGTTTTATTTACATTATTTAATGCTATTTTTGTAGTAGTTAAGAAACAGCGATTTGAAAAAAGTTTTAGTAGTTGATTGGTTAGACAAATATGGTGGAGCTGAGCGTGTCATTACCGCCTTACAAAAAGCGGCAAATTTTGATCATCTCTATGCACTCGTAAATGTGATGCAACCGGATGATTTGAAAAAAATAAGTCCCACACCACTAAAAGTAACCACTACTTATTTAAACCGTTTTGGAACAGCTTTCAGGACAATGTTTTTTTTGATGCATCATGCTGTTGAAACTATAAAAATTCCAGAAGAGGTTGACCTCATTGTTTCATCATCACATGCTGTAGCTAAAGGGGTTAAAAAATCAGCAAAACATCAGGTACATATCAGCTATTTTCAGGCGCGCAATTTTAAATATATCTGGGATGATCAGTCATTATATTTTGGTCGTGCTACTATTTTATTACAACCACTGATTCGCTTTCTTCAAAGAAAAGATGTCAAACAGGCACAAGCCCCCGATTATATCATTGTAAATTCTAATTATGTAAAAAAATGGGTGGAAGATAGGTATAAAAGAATTGCAAAAGTTATATATCCACCAGTAAATTTACAGGCGTTTCCATTAGAAGTACAGAAAGAAGATTATTATGTAGCAGTTGGACGTTTGGTTGCTTATAAACATTTTGATGTCATCGTAAAAGCGTTTGTACAATCTGGTAAAAAACTTGTTTTAGTAGGTGATGGTGCACAAATGAAGGCTTTGAAATTTATGGCAACCGATAATATTATCTTTACAGGATTTGTATCTGAGCACAAAGTTTATGAATACATCAGCAAGGCAAAAGCCTTTATACATGCAGGTATAGAAGATTTTGGCATTGCTGCCGTTGAAGCTCAATCATGCGGTACTCCTGTGATTACATTTGAAGAAGGCGGAATGTTAGAAACCATTATTTCAGAAAAAACGGGACTTTTCTTTAAAGAGCGGACGCCGGAAATGCTCAATCAATGTATAGAAAAATTTGAAAACTATACATTTGATTATGCTCTGATACACCAGCACGCACAACAATTCTCGGAAGCACAGTTTCACGATAAAATGCAACAATATATTTCTGAAGTAATGAAAAAATAGCTTTAAAAGCCGTTAATTATTATGTAATTTTACAAAGTTCGAAACAGTATGATGAAAAAAATACTTATTACAGGGGCAGCAGGGTTTTTAGGATCCCATCTTTGCGATCGGTTTATCAATGAAGGATTTCATGTAATAGCAATGGATAACCTTATTACGGGAGATTTAAAAAATATTGCCCATCTTTTCCCTTCCGAGCATTTTGAATTCTACCATCATGATGTTACCAAATTTGTACACATACCCGGTAAACTCGATTATATATTGCATTTTGCCTCCCCGGCCAGCCCGATTGACTATTTAAAAATTCCGATACAAACATTGAAAGTCGGTTCTTTGGGAACACATAATCTGCTCGGTTTGGCAAGAGTAAAAAAGGCACGTATACTCATCGCTTCAACTTCAGAGGTATATGGAGATCCGTTGGTACATCCACAGACAGAAGCCTATTTTGGAAATGTAAATACCATAGGTCCCAGAGGGGTCTATGATGAAGCAAAACGTTTTCAGGAATCCTTAACTATGGCCTATCATTCTTTTCACGGTTTGGAAACAAGAATTGTTCGTATCTTTAACACCTACGGTCCGCGAATGCGGCTAAACGATGGAAGAGTAATTCCGGCTTTTATGGGACAGGCGTTGAGAGGGGAAGATTTAACTGTTTTTGGAGATGGTAACCAGACACGATCTTTTTGTTATGTAGACGATCAGATAGAAGGAATTTACCGATTGCTTATGAGTGATTATGCCTTACCTGTCAATATTGGAAATCCGGACGAAATTACCATCAATGAATTTGCACAGGAAATACTCAAACTTACCGGAACGGATCAGAAAATAGTATACAAACCATTACCTGAAAATGATCCGTTGCAGCGTCAACCGGATATTTCGAAAGCTAAAGAGCTTTTAGGTTGGGAACCAAAAATAAAAAGAGAAGAAGGGATGAGACTTACATATAATTATTTCCAGTCCTTATCTGATCAGGAGTTATTAAAAGAAGAACACAAAGATTTTACTAAATATATCAACTAAGTGATAAAACAAGTCGGCAGATATTCAAAATACCTCAGGCCTTTTACGGTGTTATTAGACCTTGTGCTACTCAACCTGATAGCGGGTATCATCTTGCCTTTCGGATACATTTCTCCACCGTTTCATGTATTTGTTTCTGTCGTTTGGATCGTATTGAGCTGGATTACTAAATATTACGATATTTATCGTTTTACCAAGCTTATACAGATTGCGAGTAAAGTATTGAAACAGTTTGCATTATTTACTATTTTCTGTTTTGCGTATATTGGATTCATATCCGGCTATATAGCTCCACTTTCTCTATTGTCCTATATAGCCATTACCTTTGTCTGTATTACATTTCTTAAATATGCCATTTTCTCGGGGCTCAAATATTTCAGAAGACATTTTAGAGGCAACCAGCGAAAAGTGGTCATCATTGGTCAGGATCCGATATCCAATCAACTGGCAACTTTTTTTCATGAAGAAAAAGATTACGGGTATGATTGTTTAAGGCAATTTCCAATAACAGAACTTGAAGAAGCACTCCAATACTGTAGAGAGGGAGTAGATGAAATTTATCTTTCCCTTAATAAAATAGAAAGCAAACAAATAAAAAGAGTCATCTTATTTACAGATAACTTTTTTATGAACCTCAAGTATATTCCTTCAAGAAAAGAAATATTATCGAACTCTGCTAAAATTCAGTATTACGGATTTATTCCTGTAATTCCGGAGCGTAAAACACCTTTGGAAATCTATTATAATCGTCTGATAAAACGCACATTTGATATCATATTTTCTATTTTTGTAATTGTATTTGTCATGTCCTGGTTGTTTCCCATTATCGCCATTCTGATAAAACTGGAATCCAAAGGACCGGTATTGTTTAAACAAAAGCGAAACGGTATTTATTTTGAGGAATTTTACTGTTATAAATTCCGGTCTATGATTGTCAATGTTGAAGCAGATACACATCAGGTAATAAAGAATGACAAACGCATAACGAAACTGGGGGCTTTTCTCAGAAAATCGAGTATAGATGAAATGCCTCAATTTTTTAATGTACTTATTGGCAATATGTCGGTATGCGGGCCGAGGCCTCATATGGTGAACCTGACCAATAAATATGTAGAAGAAGTAGAACGGTTTAAGCTGAGACATTTTATAAAACCGGGAATTACCGGAATGGCGCAGACACATGGGTATAGAGGAGAGATAGAAAGTCAGCGCGATATCATTAACCGTGTAAAATATGATGTTTTCTATATTGAAAGCTGGTCACTCTTACTCGATCTCAAAATCATCTACCTTACAGTAAAAAATGCTGTAATGGGAGATAACAAAGCATATTAAAAATGAATATAACAAACACACAACAAATATGAATATTCTTCTTTTAGGTTCAGGCGGCCGGGAACATGCATTGGCATGGAAAATGCTCCAAAGCGAAAAGCTTTCCAAACTCTTTGTAGCACCAGGAAATGCAGGAACCGGTAGCATTGCACAAAATGTAAACATAAATCCGAATGACTTTCAGGCAGTAAAAGAAACCGTTCTTTCTTTTGAGATACAAATGGTAGTAGTGGGTCCTGAAGATCCTCTGGTAAAAGGAATTTATGATTTTTTTAAAAATGATCCGGAGTTGCAACATATACCTGTCATTGGGCCTTCAAAAAGAGGAGCTCAGCTGGAAGGTAGTAAAGAGTTTGCCAAAGAGTTTTTAGTAAAGCACAATATTCCAACGGCCCGTTATGAAAGTTTTACGAAAGATACCGTAGAAGCAGGAAAAGAATTTTTGAAAACCCTTACTCCACCTTATGTATTGAAAGCGGATGGTTTGGCTGCAGGAAAAGGAGTTTTGATTTTAAATGAACTGAATGAAGCGCAGCAGGAGTTAGAAAATATGCTTGTAGATGCTAAGTTTGGAGATGCCTCTTCAAAAGTAGTGATCGAAGAATTTCTTGACGGAATAGAGTTAAGTTGTTTTGTTCTCACAGATGGTAAATCGTATAAACTGTTACCAACAGCTAAAGATTATAAACGAATCGGAGAAGGAGATACAGGTTTGAATACTGGAGGTATGGGAGCCGTATCGCCAGTGCCGTTTGCAGATGCAGAACTGATGCGCAAAATCGAAGAACGCATTGTAAAACCAACTATTGATGGATTACAAAAAGACCAGCTCGATTATAAAGGGTTTGTGTTTATTGGATTAATCAGAGTAGGCAATGATCCGTTTGTAATTGAATATAATGTGCGTCTCGGAGATCCGGAAACGGAAGTAGTACTTCCGAGAATACAATCTGATTTAGTAGCGCTTTTTGAGGCCGTTGCAGCTGAGAAATTAGATCAGGCAACTCTTGAAATTGATCATAGAACAGCTACCACGGTAATGATGGTTTCTGGTGGATATCCCGAAGATTATGAAAAAGGTAAAACAATCACAGGAATCGATACAATAGAAGATTCATTGGTTTTTCATGCAGGAACTGCTTTGAAAAATGAAGATATTGTTACTAATGGAGGTAGAGTTATTGCTGTTACTTCTTATGGAAACGATTTTAAGGAAGCTTTAGAGACTTCTTATAAAAATGTAGCGAAGATAGATTATGACGGTAAATACTATCGAAAGGATTTAGGATTTGATTTATAAAAAAAAAGCAGGTTTATTAAAACCTGCTTTTTTATTTTTATTCTTTTTATTTCAAGAAAGAATGTGCTGTTGTATCTTGTTCGTCTTCGTTATTTGCTTTGAATATTTTTAGTTGTTTTAACCAATAAACGAAAGCAATACTACAGATGATGATAAAAATCCAGTTGAGCGTATTGGCAGCCCACCAATTTGTCAACTCTAATTTTGCCAACCAATCCATAGGAACCATTAGAACGTCTACTGTCAAATATTGAATTGCATTGAAAAATGAAGTCCACATAATATATTGTTGTTAAATTAATTCGAATAAATTATACTTAAATAGTAACTTTGCTACAAAAGTAATAAAATTTATCAACAAGTTATTTACAACACATAAAAATATTATTCAATAAATGATTACAACGTTATTTAGCAAAAGTCGTCCGATAGGATATATGGTAATATCTGTGATGTTACTGATCGTTTATGTACTCAATGTGATGAATGACTTATCGTGGACTGTCGATTTTTATGGAGTTGTAAAGAAATCTATCTTGTTTGTATTGATTGTGCTGTCTGTTTTTTTAGTACAATTTATTACCTTTAAAAATCAATTATCAGATCAGAACCTGTATTCCTTATATCTATATGCCTGTTTTTTGATACTGTTTTCATCCTATTTTGACAACTCAGATATCATCATCTCTAATTTTTTTATATTGCTTGCTTTAAGGAGATCTTTTTCACTGCATACACTTAAGGCTTCTAAATTAAAGATATTTGATGCCGCTTTGTGGATCCTTGTAGCCATGCTTTTTGAGCCGTGGACGGTTTTATTTATGTTGCCTTTGTATTTTGCAATATTGTGGTATCTGTCAGAAGATTATAGAAACTGGTTTATACCTTTAGTAGCAGTTTTTTGTATTAGCGTTTTATTCTATACCTATTGTCTGTATACTGAGCAATCCTTTACTGACTTTTTCAGACATCATTTCTTTGTAGATTTTAATTTTTCTTATTTTGAAAATGTTTATCAGAACATTGCTCTGGCCATTTTTTCTTCTATTGTTTTCTTATTTGTAACCTCTCAGATATTCAAACTGCGTTCATTACCTATAAGTGATTATACTACTTATAAAAAAATTCTGATCTGTTTTATAGTTGGAGCTGCTATTTACGTTATTTCAGCTGATAAAAGCAACAGCTTATTGGTGTTTACCTTTTTTCCTCTTTCTATTTTTGGAGCCAATTATGTACAGAGTCTTCCTCGAAAATGGATGAAAGAAACGGTACTCATAGCTATTTTTGTTATAAGTTTTTTCCTGAGTATGGCAGGGTTATAATTTCTCTCCATAGGCAAGATCACCTGCATCTCCCAGACCAGGTACGATATAATTATCTTCGTTTAACCCTTCATCAAGAGTTGCTACCCAAAGTTGACAATGATCCGGAAGGTTTTTCTCAAGAAATGAAATGCCCTGAGGAGTAGCGATAACAACACAGATGTGAATTTCTTTAGGCGTTTCTTCAGTGATAAGTTTGTTGAATACAGCAACAAGGGAGTGTCCTGTCGCAAGCATCGGATCTAAAAGAAGCAAATGTTTTCCTTCAAAAGAAGGAGCGGCCTGATATTCAACTTTAATGTCCATACTGCCATGTATCCGGGAAGCGGAAACAAAACCGTTTTCTGCATCATCAAAAAAATTCATAAATCCGGTATGTAAGGCGAGTCCTGCTCTGAGTATAGAACATAATACTACATTGTCTTCAATGACAGCAGTATTTTTTATTCCCAGTGGAGTCTGAACGTTCACTTCACTATAAGGCAATGTCTTACTCAGTTCATACGCCATTATTTCACCAATCCTTTCAATGTTTTTTCGAAAACGCATACTGTCTTTCTGGACGTTTACATCTCGTAGCTGGGCAAGAAAGTGATTCAAAATACTGTTTTGTTCTGATATATAGTGTACGGTCATTGTTTCTGAATGTTATTAGCGGGATAAAATTATTAAAACTATATTTGTAAATAAAATTTATAAGTATGTTTTCATCGATAGCCTTTCCGATTTTTGAAGAAAGTATCCGCGATTATCACAAATTTGATAATGTAGATCAACCGATTAACAATCCGTATCCAAAAGATCAAATAGAACATTTACTCTATTTGAAAAACTGGATAGATACCGTTCAATGGCATTTAGAGGATATCATCCGTGACCCTCAGATCAATCCTGTAGATGCTTTGGCATTGAAAAGACGTATCGATGCGTCTAATCAGGAACGAACAGATATGGTAGAATATATAGACAGTTATTTCTTACAAAAATATAAAGAGGTACATGCGAAACCTCATGCAAAGATAAATTCCGAAAGTCCGGCCTGGGCTATCGACCGCCTGTCTATTCTTGCTTTAAAAATTTACCACATGAACGAGGAGGTAAACAGAATTGATGCAACTCCGGAACATAAAGTAAAATGTCAGGAAAAACTAAATATATTATTGGAACAACGTCAGGATCTGACAACAGCCATCGATGATTTGCTTGATGATATCCAAAGTGGTGATAAGTATATGAAAGTATACAAACAGATGAAAATGTATAACGATGATGATTTAAATCCTGTGTTATATCAAAATAAAAAATAGTAACTTTGAAAGGCTTTCTTACAGAAAGTCTTTTTTTATTCAAGACTATGCAAAAACTTATAAAAATCTTGTCTATACTGATTTTTACAATTCTTATTGTCATCATCGGTGTATTTATCTGGTCATTTTTCAATCCATATGCTCAGGTACTTTTGATTCCTCTGGGTATCCTAAGTATTTATTATGCGTTTCTCTTCGGATTTTGTAAGCTGGTAAATTCCAACAGCCGATATTTTGAATATATAATGATCTTTCTTATTGTTATTCCTTTAATATCTGTAAGCTACTCTTACGATAGGTTTGTAACCTTATCAATAGATATGCTGAACTATTTTACCCACTAAAATGAAGCATATAATTGTTTTCAGATTATCTGCTATGGGAGATGTAGCTATGACCGTTCCGGTGATCACCGCTTTGGTACAGCAATTTGAAGATGTGGAAGTGACAGTTGTAAGCCGCCCTTTTTTTCGTCCTTTTTTTGAACATTTGCCAAGAGTACATTTTTTTGCGGTTGATGTGCAGGGAAGACACAAAGGTTTTTTAGGTTTGTGGCGGCTTTACAGAGAACTCAGTAAGCTAAAGCCCGATGGTTTTGCCGATTTTCATAATGTATTGCGTTCCAAAATAGTGCGTATTTTTTTCTGCCTGTCAGGTATCAGAACCGCTTATACAGATAAAGGAAGAGCGGAGAAAAAGGCATTGACCCGGGCAGAAAACAAAGTATTTAAACCATTGAAAACAATGGTACAAAGACATTGTGATACTTTGTCTGCATTTGGGTTTCAAGTGCAGTTAAACAATATTATACTTCCGCAGCCCAAAATGTTAAGTGCTAAAATACAGAATATCACTGGGGTTAAAATAAAGAAATGGATAGGAATTGCCCCTTTTGCACAATATAAAACCAAAGTATATCCGGAGGATCTGATGCGGGAAGTCATCCGTAAACTGGCTCTTGATGACCACTATCAGCTGTTTTTATTAGGAGGTGGTACAAAAGAAACGGAGCTTCTTAATCAGATGCAGCAAAAACTGGATAATGTGATAGTAGTAGCCGGTAAGCTTACTTTAGAAGAAGAAATGGCATTGATTTCCAACTTTGATCTGATGCTTTCGATGGATTCCGGTAATGCCCATATTGCAGCCATGCTGGGAGTAAAAGTTCTTACTTTGTGGGGAAATACTCATCCGTATGCAGGATTTCTGCCGTTTAACCAATCTTTTGACAATACCCTTACAGCTGATCGCACCCGATATCCGAAAATACCAACGTCTGTTTATGGCAATAAGCTGGTAGAGGGGTATGAAGAGGTAATGCGCACTATCAGTACAGATGCAGTAGTGGAAAAAATCAAAGATCTTTCCAAATAAAAATAGGGTGTTTATACACCCTATTGAATAACTACCGATTTAATATTAGTAAACTCATATAACGCAAAATGAGACAGTTCACGGCCATATCCTGAATTTTTAATGCCTCCAAACGGCATATTAGGATCGCTGATTACCATTTCATTGATAAATACGGCTCCTTCTTCAAAAAAAGGAACTTTAGATTTAATCAATTCCGTATTCGTAGAGAAAACAGAAACTCCCAATCCAAAAGAAGAGCGGTTGCTTATGGCAATTGCTTCATCAAAGTCATCAAAAGTAATAATAGACGCAACAGGACCAAAAGTTTCCTCTTTAAAAACAGGCATATCTTCTGTTACATCACTCAGAATGGTAGGCGCGTAAAAAGCTCCGTTTCTTTTGCCTCCGCAAATGAGTTTTGCTCCGGCTTCTATACTTTTTTGTACTTGTATCTCAAGCTCTTTTGCAAGGTCTTCTCTGGCCATCTCTCCTATTTCAGTAGAAGAATCGAATTTATCTCCTGTTTTTAATGCTTCAATTTTTTCTTTATATTTAGCTATAAAAGATTCCGCAACTGAGGTGTGAATGATAAATCTTTTTGCGGCAATACAGCTTTGACCTGCATTCTGCATCCGGGCATTTACAGCTGTAGTAACAGCCAGATCCAGATTGGCATCTTTACAAACAATATACCCGTTACTGCCACCCAATTCCAAAACGCATTTTTTCAAATGTTTACCTGCAGCTTCAGCTACTGAACGTCCTGCATTTTCACTGCCTGTCAGAGAAACGGCTTTTATCACAGGATGTGCAATGACCTCTTTGATAAGATCACTTTTTAAAAATAAATTCTTATATACCGGGAAATCTATTTTTTTAGAATCAAAAATTTCTTCAAGAAGTAATGCTGATTTTGGAACATTTGAGGCATGCTTTACAACAAACGTATTTCCTGAAAGTAAATTGGGTACTACAAATCGGAATACCTGCCAGAAAGGAAAGTTCCAGGGCATTACGCCCAGCAGTACACCTAAAGGTTCAAAAGTTACAAAACTTTCCTTCCATTTGGTTTTTACGGTTTGTGGTTCTAAAAAAGCTTCGGCATTCTCAATATAATAATCACATAAATAGGCACACTTTTTTACTTCAGCTATAGACTGCGTAATAGGCTTATTCATATCTGCGGTAATGGCCTCAGCGTATTTTTTTGTATCGCTTAAAAGTTTTTCTTTAACGTCTTTGAGTACTTCAATCCGTTCTTTTATGGAAAATATTTTCCATTTCAAGAAAGAACCCTCCATCACTTCAAGGGTTTGAAAAGCTTCTTCAACAGGTATTGTAGACATATTATTTCGTTTTCTATTAAAAATACAAAAAAGAGCCGTAAAACTTACAACTCTTTCATACTTTGTTTCTCAATATATCCTTCGGTCAGATCAGGAAGGGTAACCTTATGCCATTTTGCTGTAGTCTCAAGCACAAAAACTTTGGTACCCTCATGAACTATTTTTTCATTTTTTGAAGTGATTCTCGGTTCTTTTTTTACCGCTACTGTTTCCTGAATGATAATACCATACCGTTCATTTTCATGGTACTTTTTTTCTGTAAAAGCCGCTATCAGACTCAGGACAGTTACGACCACGAACAATAAAATTCCCAAAAAGAAAATTCTTTTTAAAGTACTGTTACTGATAAAGTAGAAGGCAACAAAGCTGAGAAGAATCATAAATGATCCTACAACAGCGCTTACAGCCCATTGATTATAGGTGAAAAATCCGATAGCATTGTGAATAATATGCTGGGTAGACAATTTTGTCTTTGGTTCGAACGTATCCAGCCTCATCTTCTCTGCAAATTTCAGATTGGTTCGTACTTTTTCATTATTCGGATTCAGTTGCAAAGCTTTTTCATAATTATAAATAGATAAACCTACATTTCTCAATTTATAATAACAATTTCCAAGATTATAATAAACAGCTTCTGAAATATAATCGTCTGTTAATAGTTGTTCATACTTTTCTGCAGCAGCGGCAAATTGCTGGTCTGCATACAACTTATTTGCCGAGTCAAAATCTTTTAGAGCCTGCTGATTTACTGCGAATGTATAATTCACACATAACAGCAGCATTATATATAACAATACTTTTTTCATCTGAATTAAGATTTAAACTGTTTTTCCAGATTGGTAATAACATCAAGGGCTTTTGCAAAATCATTTTGCATAGACGTAATATCAAATTGAGAATATCTTGCCATTTCACAGGTCGATTTTATATCGATAAACTGCTGAATATTTTCTTCCTGTATTTTTCTTTGCTGCAACAACTCCCGGATATTTTCATTACTCATTTCAGATGTTTCAATACTCAGTTTGGCTTTTAAGAAGTTGTGTAAACATCTTTCCAAAGCTTCATAGAAACCGTTTTTATCACCTAATTTTCGCTTCGCTTCACCTAAATATTTTTTCGCGAGTTTATTGTTGTTTCTGATGCGGTTGCCTGTAAGATCATTACGCTTGCTGGCTTGTCTTCTGTATCCCAATATCAAAAACGGAATAAGGGCAAGAGGAGCTATTAACAGTGCATAAAACATTTTTGAATCAAAGAAATCGTCTGCCTTTTTCTGTTCAAAAGTAGTTGTTGTTACAATTTCCTGAAATACATCTGCATTGGATAAATCTTCTTTTTTAGGCGTGTTTTGAGGCAGTTCAGGACCTTCTGTTACATCAATCACAATCTCCTGTGAAGTGATGGTTTTGTAGGTTTTTGAGGCGGTATCAAAATACGAGAACGACATTGGTTTTATCGTATATTGTCCTTTATACTGAGGTACAATAACATATTTTTCGCTTTTGCTTCCCTCCATACCTGAAGCGATGTTATTACTGACTTTTTCACTGAGTTCCGGATCATATAGTTCCAACGCTGCCGGTGCCAATGGTTTTGGTAAAGTAAACAACTGCAGATTTCCTTTTCCGTTAGCTGTTACCGTAAGTTCAATGGTTTCATTTGCTTTGACAGTAGTTTTATTCGCTTTGACGTCAAAGGTGTAGTTTCCGACTGCACCTGTGAAATTATCCGGTTGGTTTTCAAGTGGTAAAGGTTTTACATTCACTACTTTAGTACCGGTAGAATAGATCTTTTTAGATACGGTCATTTCAGGATATCCGAAGAAATCATAACGGCCTGTAGGCGTTTCTACCAGCAATTCCAGTTCTAAAGGGTCAATTGTAAGTTTGCCTTCTTTTTGTGGTAATAAAACGGTGTTTTGTAAGACTACATATCGGTATTCTTTTCCCTGAAATTTCCCGAGCTTAACTTCCATATCTTTAACCTGAACCGTATGATTCCAGAAATTAGTATATTTTGGAGAAGCTACTACATTAAGACTTTTAAAACCAGCCTGATGGCTTACATAAAGTTTATAGACAACCGATACAGGCTCGTTCAGATACGGATTGGTTTTGGAAACTTCTGCAACCAAATGGATTCCCTGCCCGATATTTTCCGGATTAATTCTTTCCTGTTGAGGCTGTCGTCCATAGCCTCCATATCCCTGAGACTGTCTTGGTTCTTCTTTTACAGCATCACCAACGGTAATAGTAATTGGTTTGGTGCGGTAAATAGTACCTTTATATTCTATAGAAGCAGCTCCGACTGTCAGAGTCCCTTTTTTGGAAGGCGCTAAAAAATAAGAATAACTTTTTCTGAATGAAGTTTTTCCGTTAACCCATGATTGGCTTACAGAATGCATAGGACCGCTGACAACACTGAAATCTTTAAAATCAGGAGGCGAAAAATTGTCACCGTCTTCATTGATGGTAAAGCTGACTTCAACTCTTTGATTGATGCCAATACTATTTCGGCTCACCTGAGCAGTAAAAGAAACCTGTGCGAATAATACATTCGAAACCAACAGGAATAAAACACTAAATAACTGTGCTGTCCACTTCATTTTTACCAATCTTTTGTACCGGATGATTTTACGGGTTTACCTTCTTTATCTCTGTTCTGTAGTCGTTCACGGACTTGTTTTTCTTTATTGTCAAGAGCATTTAGCATATTTTCCATCTGCTGTTTGCTTTGTTCTTGTTTTTGTTGTTGCGGATCTTTTGGTGCCTGATCTTTTTTAGGATCGTCCTTCTTATCTTTAGGATCGTCACCTTTTTCCTGATCTTTTTGGTCTTTATTGTTCTGTTTATCTTTCTGATCCTGTTGGTCTTTCTGATCCTGCTTATCCTTATCTTTTTGGTCTTTGTTATCTTTGTTGTCCTTATTATCTTTATTATCCTTATTTTGATTCGGATTATCTTTCTGCATTTGTTTGGCCAGAGCAAAGTTATAACGGGTTTCCTCATCATTAGGATTGTTCCTCAAAGCATTTTTATAGGCTTCAACAGCTCCTGCATAATCTTTTTTGTTCATAAGAGCATTACCAAGATTATGAGAGATTTTATGCTTCTCTTCCTTCGTTTTTGCATTTTTTAATGCCTGCTGATAGGCCGTAACAGATTCGCTACTCTGGTACTGGCGATAGATGGCGTTGGCTTTATTATAAGCGGGTAAACTGCTCTTAGCTTCTTTTGAAGCAGCTATACGATATCTGGATTCTGCCTGTGAATATTTTCTGTTATTGTATTCCTTATTACCTGTTGTAAGCGCTTTTTCAGCCGATTGTGCTGAAAGCTGTAAGGTACAAAAACCAATTATGATTAATAAATACTTTCTCATCTCTTATCGTTTTTCATTAAAAAGATTCCACTTACTCATCCAGGATGTCTTTCTTTCGAAAATAAATAAATCGGCTATTAATAGTAAAAAGGCAAGACCGATAAACCATTGAAACTGCGATTGGAAATCAGCGATCTGTTGCGATTCAAAGTCCGTTTTTTCAATATTTTGTAAAGTTTTATTTACCAGATCTACTACTTCTGCTGTATTGTTGCCATACATAAACTGTCCGCCAGTAGCTTTGGCAATCTGTTCAAGTGTCGCTTTATTCATTTTGGTTATCACGGTAGATCCGTCAGTATCCTGTTTATAACCAACAATTCGCCCGTTTTCCTTCAGTGGTATATTTCCTCCCTGTTCTGTACCCACACCAATCGTAATGATTTTGATGCCTTTTTCCTTAGCAATAGCGATAGCATTGTCAATCCCTTCATTGTGATCTTCTCCGTCAGAAATCAGGATCATTAGTTTTCCTGTTTCAGGATCATCAAAATATTCGCTACCTACTTCAATTGCTTCACTAAGAGCAGTACCCATAGAAGAAACCATATCGGTATTCATATCCTGTAGATACATCTTTGCCATGTTATAATCAGTCGTGATCGGTAACATAGAAAAAGCACTGCCAGCATAACCTACAATTCCGATTCTGTCTGATTGCAGGTTATTAATAATTTGTGAAGCCAGTTGTTTTGTTTTTCCAAGGCGGTTAGGAGCAATGTCTTCTGCAAGCATACTTTTGGAAACATCAATGGCAAAGACAATATCAATACCCTGGCGTTTTACCGTTTCTATACGTGTACCTATTTTTGGGTTTACAAGCCCGATAATAAGAATAAAAAGACTAAATAAAGCAATTATTGCTTTTAAAACCGGTTTTGAGGGCGATGCTTCCGGAGCCAGTTTCTTTAAAAATGAACCGCTACCAAAATCTTTTATTTTTCGCTTCTTCCACAAGGAATTCCATATAAAAAGACCTGCTAAAAGCGGAAGAAGGAGCAATAAGTAAAAATAATAAGTGTTATCTAATTCCCACATAATCTTATATAAATCCTTTGAAAAGGGTACGTTTTAATATGAATTCGAATGCCAGTAAAATAAAAGCCAGCAGCGCAAAAGGACGGAACAATTCATTTCGCTGAACAAATTTTTGCTCGTCTATTTTGGTTTTTTCCAACTGGTTGATTTCATCATATATATTCTCTAATTTTTTTGTATCGGTTGCTCTGAAATACTTTCCTCCGGTTTTTTGGGCAATTTCTTTCATCAGTGCTTCATCTATTTCTACTTTCATCTTTTTATAGAGCAGTTCACCGGATGGAGTAAACTGATAAGGAAAATCTGCCATACCATTAGTACCTATTCCAATCGTATATACCTTAATTTTATATTCTTTTGCAATGTCAGCAGCCAATTCAGGATCTACCAATCCTGCGTTGTTTACCCCATCCGTCATCAGTATAATGACCTTACTTTTTACAGGACTGTCTTTTAAACGGTTCACGGCTGTTGCAAGACCTACTCCAATGGCCGTTCCATCCTGAATAATGCGGTCATATTTAATATCAATTAAAGCATTCAGTAAAACATTCTTGTCACTGGTAACCGGAGATTTAGTATAAGCTTCTGCCGCATATACGACTAATCCCATACGATCGTTTATCCGCTCTTTCACAAAATCTGAAGCCACGACTTTCAAGGCTTCCATACGGTTGGGCTTCAGATCTTTTGCCAGCATGGATCCTGAAACATCCATTGCCAATACAATATCTACTCCATTAGTAGATTTAGTTTTACTACTGGTATCGACAGTTTGAGGTCTTGCCAAAGCAACAATTAATGCAGCCAATGTAAGCAGGCGCAAAACCAGAAAAACAGGCTGTAGTCTGGCTAATAATGTCGGTTTGTTTTTAAAGCCTTCAATAGAGCTGATTTTTAAGGCAACTTTTTGTTTTCGCTTATTCTTAAACCAAACAAATGCTACAATAGGCAACAAAAGCAACAACCAGAAAAAAAACGGATGTAAAAATGTTATATTATTCATTTGTCTGAACGCTTAATTGAATAGATTCTACAATACGCTGTGCAATTTTTGTCCCGTATTCATCTCCCTGATTATACATAATAGCCACTTCCTGAATTCCGTTTTTTTGTATAAAAAGATACATCTCAAACTGCATAAGCTCATTTTTGCCACTTAACGGATTTACGGCTTCAAATGTTCCTGAGCTGCGAACACCGTTGATACCTTCTAAAGTGAATTTTTCTGAATCTGATTTGAAATCCTTTGCATTAAGGATCTGCTCAGTCATTTTCAGCTTTTGATTCATAAGGTCTTCAGCATTTGTGTTTTCATCCGTTTGTGTTGCCGTTGTATGTACAGTAATACTCAGATTTGTTTTTGCATTGGCATACACAAACTGTGCAGTATTTTCTTCTTTATTTTTTTTGGTTGTATTGGGTAATTCAAGTCGGTTGAGTACTTCGGGAGTTTCTATGACAATACCTGGAAATCCGTATTCGCTGCTGACCCATTCTCCTTTAAGAAGCCGTTTATTTGACTGAAAAAAATCTATTTCCAGTCCATCTTTTACCGAGTTGAATAAGTAAACGCCACCTGTAATCAACAGAAGCAGAGCTGAAACGCCAATTGGTATCCATGTTCTCATCTGTTTTCTCTTGCGGTATCTGCGTTCTCTTAAACGGACTCTTTCAGATTGTTCCTCTGCAAATTTGGGCAAAGCTTTATCTATAGAGATTGAAATGGTTTCGGTTTTTTTTCGGTCATTCTCAATCTCATTATAGGATGGCTCTGATTTGGCAAACTTTACCAAATCGGCTGTTTCTAAAACCCTTTTTAAATCATGGATGATTTCCTTACTCAATTTTATTTTTTTGGTTTTTACAGCTTGTAATAAAAGTTTTATAAGATCTGAAGTCGTCGATTCCTTTGCCGGAATTTCAAAAACTTCTTCAATATATTCTCTTGTAATATCCGTTATTTCAGAGTAATAGCTTTTAATGTCCCCATTCATAATAAGACGTTTTCCATCTAAAAGCTGTAGTTTTTTAGAAACTCTTTCTAAAGGTGTTTTAAACAGATCATCTTCTGTAAGGTTTTTACTCTGCTGTTTTTTAATGAACCAGTAAACGGCAAATCCAACCACAATACACAAAATCAAAACAATGATGTAATAAATCAGTGATGAGGTATCAGTAGTAGATCCCATATTGGATTTAATGTCATACATCTTTTGTTTAAGGGTATCTACTTTTACATTGGTAACCTCAACATCAAATAAGTTGGTCTGATAATTTTTGCCGTTTACAAGAATACTAAGTCTTGGTACGGTGTATTTCCCGGAGTCAAACTGTGTCAGAGTATATTTCTTAATCAGTTCCATTTTCCGGTTTTCTAAAACGGTATCAATTGCTGAAGATTCTATTACTTCAAAAGGGCCTATATTTTTTACATCGGGGAAAACGACCTTATCCCCTTCACTGGTCTGTGTTTTTATAGTTAAATCAAAAGCAGAACCAATTTTTATCTTAGTAGAATCCACCGATGAAGTTACCGGATTTTGTGCCGATAAGCTTAAAGTAAACCCTAAAAATAATACTACATATAAAAAGTTGCTTTTCATTTTATCGTGCTTTAAAATAGGCTAAAAGTTTTTTTACATAACTTTCATCTACCCGGTTATTGATGATGCCTGCACCAGATTTTGTAAAAGAGTTTTTGAACACATCAGCCATCTCATCAAAATGTTTTGCATAAGCCAGGCGAACATTTTTATCGCTGGTGTTTACATACATTTCTTCATCAGTTTCAGCATCTTTCATAAGTACAAAACCTACATCGGGCATTTCCTGTTCCCTTTTGTCATAAATCCGTATGCCTGTAATATCATGTTTTCGGGCAGCAATCTTTAGCGTCCTCTCATAATCCTTTGCTACAAAATCAGAAATTACAAAAACAATGGCTTTCTTTTTCATTACCTGAGAAAGATATTCCAGTGCCAGTGCCACATTTGTTTTTCTGCTTTTTGGCTCTGTCTGTATTAAATCCCGGATGATACGCAGCACATGTGATTTTCCTTTTTTAGGCGGAACGAATAATTCTATGGTGTCAGAAAATAAAATCAGACCTATTTTATCGTTATTGGTGGTAGCAGAAAAAGCAAGGGTTGCTGCTATTTCTGTAATAATATCTTTTTTGAAATTTTCAGAAGAACCGAAATCCGCTGATCCGCTGATATCAACAACCAGCATCATTGTAAGCTCTCTTTCTTCTTCAAAAACCTTTACGTAAGGTTCATTATACCGCGCCGTAACATTCCAGTCAATCGCCCGGATATCATCTCCATACTGATACTGTCTTACTTCGGCAAAAGACATACCTCTTCCTTTAAAGGAAGTGTGGTATTCTCCGGAAAAAATGTGATCGCTGAGACGTCGTGTCTTGATCTCAATTTTTCGAACTTTCTGTAAAATTTCTTTAGTGTCCATAATTTAATTGAAGAAAAATTCTTAAAAATGTGAAACCTATTTTACCCCGAATACAAGAAATAAAATAGGTTATAATTTTAAGCCAATGAAAATTTATGGCACTTCTATCTCGTTAACTATTTTGTTGATGATGTCAACTGTCGTTACATTTTCTGCTTCTGCTTCATAAGAAATACCTATTCTATGGCGCAATACGTCAGTTACTACAGCACGTACATCTTCAGGAATCACATAGCCTCTTCTTTTTATAAAGGCATAGCATTTAGCTGCTGTAGCTAAATTGATACTTCCTCGTGGAGAAGCTCCGTATGTAATAAGTGGTTTCAGGCTTTCAAGCTTGAATTGTTCCGGATAACGCGTAGCAAAAATAATGTCTAGTATATATTTTTCTATCTTCTCATCCATATAAACTTCTTTTACAGTTGCCTGAGCACGAAGTATCTGATCCAGTGAAACAACCGGATTAATTACCGGAGATGTTCCGCTTAAGTTTTGTCTGATGATGAGGCGTTCATCTTCTAATTTAGGATATTCAATAACCGTTTTCAGCATAAAACGGTCCATTTGAGCTTCCGGTAACGGATAAGTTCCTTCCTGTTCTACAGGGTTTTGAGTAGCCATTACCAAAAAAGGTTTTTGTAAAGTATGGGTGTGTTCACCAATAGTCACCTGCTTTTCCTGCATCGCCTCCAATAATGCAGACTGTACCTTTGCAGGAGCTCTGTTGATCTCATCAGCCAGAATAAAGTTAGCAAAAATAGGACCTTTCTTGATAGAAAAATCGTTTTCCTTTACATTATAAATCATTGTACCTACTACATCAGCAGGTAATAAATCAGGTGTAAACTGAATTCTGCTAAACGATCCGTGAACAGCTTTTGACAGCGTATTGATTGCTAAGGTTTTTGCCAAACCCGGAACTCCTTCCAGTAAAATATGCCCCTGACCCAGTAAGCCAATAAGCAAACGATCAATCATGTGCTTTTGCCCGACAATCGTTTTATTCATCTCTGCAACCAATAAATCAATAAAAGCACTTTCTCTTTCTATTTTTTCATTAATCGCTCTAACATCAGTGGTTATAGTAGCTGCTTCCATTTTAAGTAATTAGTATTTTTTGTGCTTACAAATTGATAAATTTATTTGAATTAAAGTTGTTAATAAATGGTTAAAATAGCCATAGCCTTATTACCTTTAAGTATGATTTATGAATTTGTTTTTATAATTTTAAGAAAAATAAGATAACCCCGTGTTAAATAAGCGATTACTTATTAAAAACTTGCTGGCTCATCAGGACGAAAATAGCTTTTTTGATAAGAAGAGACAACTTAATCTTCACATAAAAGACGGTAAAGCCAAATTTGTAAAACACATTTGTGCCCTTTCCAATTCCAATCCACACAACAATTCTTATCTGCTGGTTGGTTTTGAAGACGAAACGAATGAGATTATAGGAACTGATTTTTATGATGATAGCCACATTCAAAATCTGGTAAATGCTTTTTTGGAGCATCCACCAAAGATCCAATATGAAAATATTGTTTTCCCACATCTTTCCAATGATAAGGTAGTGGGGTTGATTACTATTTTTCCAAAAAGAGGGATCAGTTTTTTTAAGAAAAAAGCATTGAATATAAGAGAGGGTACTGTTTTTTCACGCATTGGAAGCACTACTGTTCCTGAATATATAGAACAGGTATTTGACAATAAGGAGATTGTTGAGAGTATTGAAAAGAATTCGCGAAACAGCATGAAGGAAATGATTGATCACGTGGTCACTTTTCTTACCAGTACACATCAGGACATGCGGCCTAAATATCATGTGTTTAAAGAATATTTTATCGTTTGCTGGGCAGGAAAAGCGACCTACAAAAGAGGACAGCGCTTTTTATCAAGAGTAGATATTGCTCTGATAAACGAACAGCTCAAACTCTTCTATTCAGCTCTGGATGAAGTAACTATAGAATATAATGAAGATGAATTTATCATCACTGAATTTGTAAAACTCGGTTTAAAAGATTCTACGTCTCACTATCCTTTTAGCCGGCAAACCATCACTTTTAATGAAAATATTACTTATAAAATCCAGTCCGAATTAATTTTCAGTCCGCCAAAATACAATCAGCGTATGCTGCATCATATCTATAATTCCAATCTGGCATTGCTGAATAAACTCCATATCGGGCAGAGGCTATCCGAATCAGAAGAGAAAGATATGAACAATCTGTGTCATGCAATGATGATCTGTTATCTAAACGGTTTTAAAGATGCTAAACGTTTGTTAATTGAGTACAAACATGAACTCAAAAACCATGAAAATAAGGATATTTACATTTCCTTTAAAGAAGTAATGCGTATCTTACGCAAGTTGAAATACGAAACTATTAATGAGTAATACATTTGTTATAGGCGATATTCATGGCGGGTTGATCGCTTTGAAACAAGCTTTAGAACGTGCGGAAATTAAAAAAAACGATCAACTGATTTTCTTAGGCGATTATGTTGATGGCTGGAATGATTCAGCTCGTTTGATTGATTATCTGATGGAACTGAACACTCAGTATGACTGCGTTTTTATGCAGGGAAATCATGAAGAAATGGTGTTGAAATGGCTCAGGTATGAAGAAGATAATGAATTGTGGCGATTTCACGGAGGACAATCTACCGTTGATGTATACAAATTGCTTACAAGAGAAGTAAAAGACCGCCATATTACCTTTTTTAACTCACTCAGGGAATATTATTTAGACGATCAAAACCGTTTGTTTGTCCATGCGGGGTTTACCAATCCGAAAGGAGTAGAATTTGAGTTTTTCAGACCGTTGTTCTGGTGGGATCGTACCTTATGGGAAACTGCGATGGCACTTGATGAACGACTACCAAAAGATGACATACGCTATCCGTCAAGATTTAAGCTTTATAAAGAAATTTTTATCGGACACACTCCGGTTACGCGTTTTGGTCAAAACACACCGATGCATTGTGCCAATGTATGGAATATGGATACCGGAGCGGCGTTCAATGGAAAAGTGACAGTCATGAATGTAGATACCAAAGCTTACTGGCAGAGTGATATTGTACAAGAACTCTATCCTGAAGAAAGGGGTAGAAATTAATATATTTGTAAAAAAGAACATGAAAAAAATTGTTTTATCCATCGCCTTTTTTGGCAGTATATTCAGCATGAATGCTCAGGCGCTGAATGAGGTTAAATTAAATATTTTTAATACGATTGTCAACCAGTCGGTAGAAGTGGGATATGAACACTTTATCGATCGTGACCAATCGGTAGGAGTTGATCTGATGATTAACGATCGTTTTTCTTACTGGTCAGAAAGCGGTAAAAGTGGTAAACTCAAAAAATTTAATACCAACAGTATTGCTGTAAACTATAACTTCCATTTTGGAGGAAGAAGTGGGGAACATGCTTCCGGTATGTATGTGTCACCATTTTTGAAATACCGTTTCGGAGATTATGAGAAAGATATCAACGGAGGTGCAAATCGTCTTGAAGTTGATATGAACTCTTTTATCATAGGAGTAGGGATGGGATATAAAATAGTAAAAAATGATGCTTTTGTGATAGCACCATTTGTCAATATAGGTCGAAACTTCAGTCAGGAAGTAACAGATGAATTTTCGGGCATCGAGTTCAATGCGGGTATCAATTTAGGATTCCGTTTCTAATAAAATAGCAAGTATACACTTGCTATTTTTTTAATATCCTAATTTTTCACGAACCCTGTTGAGTGTGGCAGTAGCAACCTTACCGGCTTTTTCTGCTCCAATGAGTAACAGTCTGTCCAGTTCGTCCAGATTATTCATATAATACGTATATTTTTCACGAGCAGTTTTAAAACGCTCTGTAATCAAATCATATAAGGCGGTTTTGGCGTGACCATATCCGTAATTACCAGCTAAATAGTTAGCTCTCATGACAGCTGTCTGCTCTTCGGTTGCCAAAAGGCGGTACAAAGCAAATACATTACACGTATCCGGGTTTTTTGGATCTTCTAAAGGAGTTGCATCCGTAACAATTGCCATAACCTGCTTTTTTAAAGCTTTATCATCTAAAAAGATATTGATATAATTATTGCGGGATTTACTCATCTTATGTCCGTCTGTTCCCGGAATAATCATTACATTCTCCTCAATTTTTGCTTCAGGCAGCACAAATGTTTCTCCCATTTGGTGGTTGAATCTTGAAGCAACATCTCTGGTAATCTCTATATGTTGTAATTGATCTTTACCTACAGGTACAAAATTAGCATCGTACAATAATATATCGGCAGCCATCAGCATCGGATAAGTAAATAATCCGGCATTTACATCGGCAAGATAATCCTGTTTATCTTTAAAGGAATGTGCCAGTGTCAGACGCTGAAACGGAAAGAAACAACTCAGGTACCAGGTTAATTCTGTTGTCTGAACCACATCTGATTGTCGGTAAAAGGTCGTTTTCTCTACATTCAAACCACATGCAAGCCAGGTTGCCGCTACACTATAGGTGTTTTCTCTTAAAATTTTCGCATCTTTTATCTGAGTCGCCGAATGCAGATTCGCAATAAAGATGAAAGATTCGTTTTCAGGATTGTTTGCCAGTTCAATAGCTGGTAAAATCGCACCTAAAAGATTTCCTAAATGTGGGGTTCCTGTACTTTGAACACCGGTTAAAACTTTTGCCATTTTGTGATTAAAAACTAAATTGAAAAGCAAATTTAGCCTTTTTAAAATAAACTTAAAGCGCCAAACACGAGAAATACTATTTATATTTTATAAATTCGTGCATAAAAACACCTGTATGCTTTTTTTTAAAAATCTGTTTTGGATTCTTTGGAAAATATGGTTTTACGTACTGATGCTTATTGTCATCGTTGTACTGTCGCCTTTCTTAATAATCACCTTATCATCAGATAAAACGTATAAATATTTTTTTGTTTTGGCGCGTATATGGGCCAAAGCTATTTTTTATGGAATGGGATTTCGGATGGAAATCATCAAAAATCAAACATTCAATCCAAATCAGAGCTATATGCTGGTAGCCAACCATACTTCAATGATGGATATTATGCTGATGCTGATTCTGGTAAAAGACAATCCGTTTGTATTTGTTGGAAAAAAAGAATTGGCAAAAATTCCTATTTTTGGGTTCTTCTATAAAAAAGCCTGTATTCTGGTTGATAGAAGCAGTCCTAAAAGCAGACATGATACTATTGTAAGGGCAAAAGAAAAACTGGCTGCAGGACTGAGTATCTGTATTTTTCCTGAAGGAGGCGTTCCGGATGATGAAACCATTGTTCTTGATAGTTTTAAAGACGGAGCTTTTCGGCTGGCCATAGAATTTCAGATACCGATAGTACCGATGACTTTTACCGACCTTAAAAAACTTTTTCCTTTTCGTTTTTTTGCCGGAAGACCCGGAAAAACAAAAGTGTATATCCATGATTTTATTGAAACGGAGGGATTGGTTCAGACAGATAAGCCATTTTTAAAAGAGAAAGTACGCAATGTAGTGTTGATGCCTTTGGAAGCTTCAAAACATATAGAAAAAAGAGCCGTTGTATAACGGCTCTTTTTTTATTCAATCAATGAAGACCATTCGAGACCGCTGATATCTGTAAGTTGTATCCGGGCAATATTTTCGTGTGTGGTAATCGGTAAGCTTATAGATGCTTTTGCACCCAGGGGTAATAATAAACTGTTTTTGTGTGGGACAATTTTTGCAACATAAAAATTTTGAATCTGATGGGGTTTCAAGGTGCGCAGTTCCTGCATAGACCATTCTTCGATTTTTTCATTATTTTCATTGTAAGCAGCAATTTCAATAAGAAAGGAACCGTATACATCAGCCCCTTCAACACGCATTACCGTAAAATTCAGATAGCCTTCACGGGTATACACATTGCTGATTTCGAGTTTTGGTTTCACTGATTTATTATGTAGTGTTCCGAAAACGCCTCCGTGAAAATACTGATTCGTAAAAAGAGTAAGCACCGTTATACAGATACTGCCCGTGAGAATTATCTTGTTTTTTGTTTTTGCAGTCCAGGACAATATTCCGGAACCGATATAAGCAAAACTCTTTTTTTGAGTGAGTGGATGCTTTTTTTTCAGCAGATAATAATCCACTGAATATTTTCCGCTGCCTGTAAGCATCAGTACAAAACCAGAAGCAATACCCAGTACACCGATCTGCCATTCATCAAGACAGGTGGTGCCCAGCCATCCCGATCCTAATAAAATACCCAGGGCAAGGTTAAAGACACCAAAAGCCATCAAACGGGTGAAAAGCCCCAAAATAATCATCAGACCTACAAGGGCTTCGATGATTGTAAAAATAACCATGGCATACCAAAGAGTTTCCGGATGGGTAACCAGATATTCAATAATGGGTTTTATCCCTAATGCATTCGGTAAAAAATGATTGAATTTTTCTCCGATATATCCGGCTTCTTCCGGATTTAATTTATTTTCTAATACGATTCTTCTCCAAAAAGCGGAAAAATAAGTCCAACCGATAACCCATCGGAGAACCAATGTGAGGGTTCCTGCTTCAAAAGCAGTTTCTTTTATATTCTTTATCATAAAAAGTGTTATATAGTTTGTGTAAAATCTTTTATTGGATCAACAAACTACAAGGCAATTTTTATGTTTTTGAAGAGTAAGTACAATGGGATTTTTAGGGGATAATACGTTTCGTAAATTCTGAAAACAGTTTTCTGAGCACCATAATCAGATGATAGCGTACCATTTGAGGGAACGGAGGCTGACGTTGTCGTTTTTTGGATTCGGCTGTTGATCCTTTCTTGTGCTTTGTAAACAGAACAATGAAAGGAAGAGGTCGTTTTACTTGCTGCAATGTTTTTGCTCAGCGTGATATCCAGCAGAGATTCTATGGATTTTTTTGTCTGACAAGAGGCTATAAAGAAAAGAAAGACACTCAACCATACGATTGACTTTTTGAAAAAAAGATATGTGCCGTTTTTCATCATATCAACAAATATACAAAAAAACGCTGCCGGAAGGCAGCGTTTATATGCTTATTGATCTTTATTCTTAATCGCTTCTTTGATTTTGTCTTCCAGTTCTTCCTGTAATTCAGGATTATCTTTTATCAGACTTTTTACAGCATCTCTACCCTGACCTAATTTGGTATCTCCATAGCTAAACCATGAACCGCTTTTTTTGATGATTTCAAAATCAACAGCCAAATCAAGAATTTCTCCTACTTTAGAAATACCTTCTCCATACATAATATCAAATTCTGCCGTACGGAAAGGAGGAGCCACTTTATTTTTGATCACTTTTACTTTAGTTCGGTTACCCAATACGTTGTCTCCGTCTTTAATCTGTGTAGATTTACGGATGTCTAAACGTACAGAAGCATAGAATTTCAGAGCATTTCCTCCTGTAGTCGTTTCAGGATTACCGAACATAACGCCTATTTTCTCACGCAGCTGGTTGATGAAAAACACCGTACAGTTGGTTTTGCTGATTGTAGCCGTTAATTTTCTCAATGCCTGTGACATTAAACGGGCATGAAGTCCCATTTTGGAATCTCCCATTTCTCCTTCAATTTCACTTTTAGGAGTTAATGCCGCTACAGAGTCAATAACAACAAGATCAATAGCACCCGATCGGATCAGGTTTTCTGCAATTTCCAACGCCTGTTCTCCATTATCAGGTTGAGAAATGATGAGGTTCTCTACATCTACTCCTAATTTTTGAGCATAAAAACGATCAAAGGCATGTTCTGCATCAATGAATGCAGCAATACCGCCTGCTTTTTGTGCTTCTGCAATTGCATGTAATGTTAACGTGGTTTTACCTGAAGATTCAGGTCCGTAAATTTCTATGATTCTCCCTCTTGGGTATCCCATTACTCCCAAAGCTAAATCTAAGCCTAAGGATCCGGACGGGATCGCTTCCACTTCTTCGACTGCACTGTCACCCAACTTCATTACAGTCCCTTTACCGTATGTTTTATCCAGTTTATCTAAAGTAAGCTGTAATGCTTTCAATTTTGCTTCTTTGTCTGCGCTCATTCTTTTATATAATTATTAAAGGTAAAAATACGCTTTTTTCGGTTACAAAAAAAGAAGTTTACCTGCTTTATAAAAACAGTTTTTATTTCTTTATTTCATTAAAAACAACCTGTGGAAACTTTTTGTGAACTTCTAAAAAGTATGTGAAAAAGCCGTTATGAGATTAGAGATTTCAATAAAAATTATTATCTTGAATAAAAATGAAAAAATTATGAATAAGAAAATTTTATTAAGTATCCCATTGATGTGTTTGGCCGGACTTGTTTCGTGTAATGATTCCAATAAAAAGGAAGACGGTAACGGTACGGTTGTTGAAAATCATGACAAACCAAAGAGAAAATACGATAAGGCGCAAGACTTTACGTACACCAACTGGAATCTGAAAGACAATGATTCGGTTAAGAAAACATTTAAGCAAAAATTTACAGCACAGGAGCTTGCAACCATAGTCGCTTTAAACCGGGTTGATAAAAACACGTTCCATACTGTTGATGTTCTTACAATTCCGGACAAATTTGATGATGATTTTATGGCCTATTCACCTTTTCCGTTCACGGTAAAAAGCGCAAATAAAATCAATAAACTGGTTGTCTTTTCTTATCCGATACAGGCGTATGGGGTTTATGAAAACGGTGAACTTGTGAAATGGGGACCTACCAGTATGGGTTCCAAACAACATAAGACACCGGAGGGATTATATTTTACGAATTGGAAAGGAGAAGAAGTACAGAGTACTTTTGATGATGAATGGATTCTTAGATGGAATTTTAATGTACAGAATGAAGAAGGAATCGGATGGCATCAGTACAGTCTCCCGGGATATCCTGCCTCTCACTCTTGTTTACGCTTGTTAGAAAGTGATGCAAAATGGCTTTATGACTGGGCAGATGAGTGGATATTGGCGGATAAAGAAAATGTTGAAGCGAAAGGTACTCCTGTTATTGTTTACGGAGCGTATAATTTTGATGGAGAGAAACCATGGTTGCAACTTGCGGCAAATAACAAAGCTAATGATATTGCTACAGAAACATTGGATGGTCTGATAAAAAAATATGAACAAGAGATTTTGAAAGAACAGGAAAACAGAGCCAAAGTTGTAGCAAATAAGCCTCAAAAGCAGAAAGAGACAAAATCGTAATTTTTTGAATTATAGAGTCAGACAATGAACCTTGGAAGTTCTTTTTCTGTTTTTATAATTTATAGTATCAGAGCCAGATACATGTTTTTTGTATCTGGCTCTGATAATTATCAAAGTACACAAGCCTCATCGTTTAAACGTTTTTTGGGTAAGATTTTGTTTATATATTGAAATTTAGTTTATTTGTTAGAGAAGAACTCAAAAAGGCTCACATCCGTATTAAAAAGGCCGGTAAAATAGTAATAGTACTTATTCAGAGATGATGCTTCGATAAAGCAGAATTTGTTCAGACGATCTTAATTTCAATCATAAAAAGCATGGTTTCAAAAACCGAATAATCAAAATATGGTAACACTTTTTATAAAAAACATGGTATGCAACCGTTGTGTCATGGTCGTTCAGAATGAACTTGAAAAACTCGGAATCTCTTTTGTTAGCATTAAGCTTGGAGAAGTAACTCTTGAGAATGACCTTTCGATAAAAGAAAAAGAGGTTTTAGAGCAAAATCTTACGGCAATTGGCTTTCGGCTGATTGACAGCAAAAAAAAACAGGTTATTGAACAAATAAAGAATCTTATAATTGATCTGGTCCATTATCAGGATACAAGCCTGAAACACAATCTCTCAGAACTTCTGAGCAAAGAGTTACAATTTGATTATAATTATCTGTCCAATTTATTTTCTGAAGAAGAAAACACAACCATTGAAAAATACTTTATTGCTCAAAAAATAGAAAAGGTAAAAGAACTTCTCGCTTATGATGAACTTTCACTAAGTGAAATTGCGCAGCGTTTAAATTACTCCAGTGTTGCCTATCTGAGCAACCAGTTTAAAAAAGTTACCGGGCTTACGCCCAATCATTTTAAAAATCTAAAAGAAGAAAAAAGAAAACCATTAGACAATCTTTAATAAAATGTAAAGGCAATTTTTTCAAAAAAGGTTTTAATCTGCTAACTATATGTTTATTCTTAAAGTAAATTTTACAAATCTTTCCTAAAATAATGTAATAATAAACTGCTTGTTTGTTGCCAACTTTGTCATGTAAATATAGCATACAATATTATATTATGGCAACGAATGACAACCAAACCATTTTCCTGCCTTTGGAAAATGTCGACAGTGAGCATTGTGCATTAATCGTAGATAAAGGATTGGCACAGGTAAAAGGCATTGAAAGCCACTCTGTAGAACTCAACAACCGCAGAGCCGCCATCACAGTAACAAACGCAAAGGTTGTGACAGAAGCTGTAAAAGCGATTGAAGATCTCGGATATGGTGTTACAACAGTTAAAAATACATTTCCTGTATTGGGAATGACATGTGCATCTTGTGCCGGCAGTGCAGAAAGTATCGTAACATACGAACCTGGTGTAATAAATGCTTCCGTAAATTTTGCTACAGGAAATCTAACCGTAGAGTATCTTCCAAATGTAACAGATGCCCTAAAACTCCAAAAAGCAGTTCAGTCTATAGGGTATGATTTGCTTATTGAAGATGACAACAAACAGCAGGAAACACTTGAGGCAATTCACGAAAAGAAATACCTGACATTAAAAAACAAAACCATTTGGGCTGTTCTGTTATCGCTTCCTGTTGTGGTTATAGGAATGTTTTTTATGAACATGCCTTATGGCAATGAAATCATGTGGTTATTTTCAACACCTGTAGTATTGTGGCTGGGTAAGGATTTCTATATCAACGCATGGAAACAGGCAAAGCATCGCTCGGCAAATATGGATACTCTGGTAGCTTTAAGTACAGGTATTGCATATCTGTTTAGTGTTTTTAATATGGTGTTTATGGACTTCTGGCATCAGAGAGGGTTGCATGCCCATGTGTATTTTGAAGCAGCGGCAGTGATTATTGCTTTTATTCTCTTAGGCAAATTACTGGAAGAAAAGGCAAAAGGAAATACTTCTTCCGCTATAAAAAAACTTATCGGTTTACAACCTAAAACGGTAATAGTCATAACACCGGAAGGAGAAGAAAAGCAGACTGTTATTGAAGAAGTCAATGTAGGGGATATTATTTTGGTAAAGCCGGGAGAAAAAATAGCCGTTGATGGTATGGTAACCTCTGGAAGTTCGTATGTTGACGAAAGTATGCTGAGTGGAGAACCTGTACCAGTATTCAAAAGTGAAAATGAAAAGGTATTTGCAGGGACCATCAATCAAAAAGGAAGTTTTCGGTTTGAAGCTGTAAAAGTCGGAAAAGAGACCATGCTTGCCCAAATCATCAGAATGGTACAAGATGCTCAGGGAAGTAAAGCACCGGTTCAGAAACTGGTCGATAAAATAGCCGGAATATTTGTTCCTATCGTAATTGGGATTGCTTTAATAACTTTTGTTTTATGGCTGATCTTAGGAGGTGATAACGGTGTAGTTCAAGGATTATTGGCTGCTGTTACAGTATTGGTTATTGCTTGTCCATGTGCATTGGGTTTAGCTACACCCACTGCTATTATGGTAGGTGTAGGTAAAGGTGCCGAGCAGGGAATCCTGATTAAAGATGCGGAAAGTCTGGAGCTTGCAAAAAAAGTCGATGTTATCGTTTTAGATAAAACAGGAACCATTACGGAAGGAAGACCACAGGTAACCGGAGTCAGATGGCTGAATAACGACATTACTTTTCAAAATGTATTGTTAAGCATTGAAAAACAATCCGAGCATCCACTGGCGGAAGCAGTAGTGAAATATATGGAAAACGTATCAGTAACCTCACTATCAGGATTCGAAAGTATCACGGGAAAAGGAGCCAAAGCACTTCATAATGATGAATATTATTTTGTAGGAAACAAAAAACTACTCGCAGAAAGTAATATTACGATTTCCAACGAATTACTGGAACAGGCAGAACAATGGAGTATAGAGTCTAAAACCGTTATCTGGTTTTCTGATAGCAAAAAAGCATTAAGTGTGATCGCAATCTCTGATAAAATTAAAGAAACGTCAGTTGAGGCCATCAAACAGATGCAGGAAATGGGGATTGTTCTTTATATGCTTACGGGAGACAATGAAGCTACAGCAAAAGCAATTGCTGACCAGACAGGGATTCAGCACTATAAAGCTGAGGTTTTGCCGCAACATAAAGCAGAATTTGTGAAAAAATTGCAACAAGACGGCAAAGTAGTCGCCATGGTTGGAGACGGTATTAACGACAGTACTGCACTGGCAACAGCAGATGTAAGTATTGCTATGGGCAAAGGAAGTGATATTGCAATGGATGTTGCCAAAATGACCATAATTTCATCTGATCTGACTAAAATTCCACAGGCGATTCGTTTATCTAAACAAACTGTTGCAACCATAAAACAAAATCTTTTCTGGGCATTTATCTATAACCTTATAGGTATTCCTGTTGCTGCGGGTATCCTTTATCCGATTAACGGATTTTTGCTAAACCCAATGATTGCCGGAGCTGCAATGGCATTAAGTAGCGTCAGCGTTGTGAGCAATAGTTTACGATTAAAATGGAAAAAATAAATACATTATCTGATAGCATAAAATATTTCTGTCATGATAATTACTTAAGAATGTTTAACACTAACAAAAGATTAAAAATGAAGAATATAACAATAAATGTGTCTGATATGCAAACTCCGCATTGCCAGACAACCGTAAGCAACGCAATTACAAAAATTGCAGGTGTACAAATTCAATATTTGGAAGCAGGTAAAGTGTCTGTTTTTATCGAAACAGACCAACTGGAAAATGAGGTAATAAAAACCATACAACAAGCAGGTTATACGGTAACTCCTCGGATAAAATAACAATATAATACAGAAAAAACGGAGTACGTTTTTAGATGTTTACTCAATTTATTTTATGTAAATACTCCGTTTTTTCTAACGAATTAAAAAAATAAGAAAAAATGAAAAAACTAACATTAAATGTGTCTGATATGCAAACTCCGCATTGCCAGACAACCGTACGAAATGCCATCAAGAATATTGAAGGTGTTCAGATTCAATTTGTTGAACCAGGTAAAGTATCTGTTATAGTTGAGAGAGATCAGCTCGAAAAAGAACTGATAAATACTATTCAAAAAGCGGGTTATACTGTGACAACTTAGGATTAAGGCATTTCCTGATAGGTCTGCAATGGGACGTTGTAACGACTTACAGGAAAATATAGGAATTTTTTTTTAAAGTAGTGCCGACGGTTTTTTATGAGCTGTCGGTACTATCTTTCTTACTGCAAAAACAGGAGTTTAGATCTTACCTGATTCTTCTTTAAAAATAAAATACTGGAATTCATGAAAAACACTTCAAAATTGTTAATCAAAGGTATGGTGTGTAACAGATGTATTTATGTACTTACCGATGAATTGTCAAAATTAGGATTACTTATTTCTGAAATACGACTTGGAGAAGTTGTTCTTAAAGAAAAAGCTGCTATTGATGAACAAATGATCAGAAATGTACTACAGGAGATAGGTTTTGATATTCTCTATAATAAGAAACAGCAATTGGTAGAAAAGATAAAAAAAATTGTTGCAAGGGCAATTTCAGAGCAGATGAGTACGGGAGAGAATATTAAATTTTCTCTTCTTATCAGCCGTGAATTACATAAAGACTATGATTCATTGAGTGCTCTATTTTCATTAGTACATGGGTCTACTCTTGAAAAATACATCATCTCTGTAAAACTTGACAAAGTGAAAGAATTGCTCATGCATACAGATCAGTCTTTATCTGAAATTGCTTATACTTTAGGATATAGCAGCCCTGCACATCTTTCTAATCAATTAAAGAAATATACAGGTTTTACCTCTTCTTATTATAAACAGTTGAAACAAAACTGACCACTTCATTATAGAGAGTTCGTATATTCTACTCTATCAACATTTCTGTAATAGCAGAAATTTTACAAATTAATTCGATAATAACGTAAAACTAATACCCTTGGTTTTTCTCAACTTTGTACTATTAATAAATAATACGTAAATAAAATGGAACAGAAAGATATTAAGTTCAAGACAAATATAAACTGTAGTAGTTGTGTAGCAAAAGTTACTCCTTTTCTGGATGCTGTTAAAAGTATCTCTCACTGGGAAGTGGACACAAAAAACAGAGAAAAAATACTGACGTTAAGATCTGATGGTGCCAATGAGAAAGAAATCATCGAAAGCGTACAGAAAGCAGGATTTAAGATTGAGCCTTTGATATCCTGCAACAGTTAAAAAACATAAATGATAATTTAATAAACAATAGTGATGAGAAAGAGTCTGTTTTTATTTGCTGGTCTGTTGTTAGGATATTCAGCACTGGCACAAAATACGAAAACGTTGTTTAATAATTATATCAACGTGAAAAATGCTTTGGTAAAAGGTGATGGTAAGTCTGCCAATCAGGCAATTGAAGTGTTCTATAAAAGTATTAAAGGAGAAACTAATTTTGTTTTGAAAGATGCTTTGCTAAAAGCTACTGAAAAAATGAGCAAGTCAACAAATCTTGAGAAGCAGCGAACTGCCTTTAATGATGTTTCTACTACTTTATGGCAAGTTGTAAAAGGTTCTGATAAAGTAACTCAGCCTGTTTATTATCAATACTGCCCAATGAAAAAGCATATTGGTTAAGCGAAGAAAAGGACATCAAAAATCCCTATTATGGTTCCTCTATGCTGACCTGTGGCACGGTGGCCGAAACAAAAAAATAAAAAAACCGGTGAAAATATTTTTCACCGGTTTTTTTAAATAATACATTATTAGAGGAGCAGAAAGTAAAGCTACTTTCACCATCTCCCTATTAATAGCCATTTTGAATGTTTCTGATATAGGATATAAAAAAAATGTGTATTTTCATTTAAAAATTGGAGATGAGAAAAACACTTATATTTACTACAATCAGCCTGTTATTTTTGATGTTGGGCAGCTGTAAAAAAGAACAAAAAGACGAAATAATTCCTGATCATGATACAATTCGTTCGCATCCGGCAGAAAAAATAGATTCATTGACAATCAAAGCACAAGACAGTATTGCCAGAGAAGACAGTCTTCAGCTTGTTAAAAAGAAAAGAGCTGATAAATATGCCATATATAATGGACAAGAATATATGTCCTGGCCCATCAAGGTAAGTGATTCTTTACGCAAAGCCTTTTACAAAAAATATAGTAAAGAAGAGATATATATCATTGCTGCACTAAATCGTATTGATACGGATAATATCAACAGAAGAGATACGATCATTGTACCTAAAGAGGTGCGAACTGATATTATGAGCTACTCTCCCTTTCCGCATGAGCTTACTATATTGGACAGTATTCCTAAAATTGCTGTATTTTCTTATCCGATTCAAGCGTATGCGTTGTATGAAAAAGGGGTATTGGTGAAATGGGGACCTACCAATATGGGGAAAAAGACAGCCCAAACACCCAGAGGACTGTTCTTTACGAACTGGAAAGGCAGAAAAATAAAGAGCACTGCGAATGATGAATGGATTCTCAACTGGAATTTTAACATCAGCAATTCCGGAGGCGTAGGCTGGCATCAGTATGCTTTACCGGGATATCCTGCGTCTCATTCTTGTTTGCGTTTACTGGATGCTGATGCACAATGGATGTATAACTGGGCTGACCAATGGGTACTCGAAAACAAAAACACCGTAAAGGTAAAAGGTACTCCGGTTATAGTTTATGGAGATTACGCTTTTGGTAAAAAGGGAATATGGAATGACCTTGTAAAAGATCCGCAAGCAACCACAATCTCAGTTTCGCAAATGAATGAAGTGATCAGTAAGCATCTTCCGGAAATAAGGAAACAGCAAAAGATAAGGGAGCTGTATAATGAAGAAAAGCAGCTTCAGAAATCAGATAAACAGGCAGAAACGGCTAAAATATCCAAAGACAGTCTGTAATTATATAATTCAAAGACCTTTATTCCAAAGGTCTTTTTTTATTTTATAAAAAAACATGTAATTTTGCAGAGAATTCTTCCATTTAGAGTTCACAGAAATAAATTACTTACACTTAAAAGTTTATAGCATGCAACTGTACAACACTTTAAGCGCTGATGAACGCGCACAATTAATTGAGCAGGCAGGACAAAAAAGATTAACCCTTTCTTTTTATGCTTATGCAAACATCCAGGATCCCCAAAAATTCAGAGACGACCTATTTATTGAATGGAACCGATTAGATGCCTTAGGAAGAACGTATGTTGCCCACGAAGGAATCAATGCACAGATGAGTGTGCCTGCAGAAAATTTTGAAGCTTTCAGAGAAACGTTGGAAGTGTATGACTTTATGAAAGGCATTCGCCTGAATGTAGCTGTAGAACAGGATGACTTGTCTTTTTTGAAACTGACGGTTAAAGTACGTAAGAAAATTGTTGCTGATGGTCTGGATGATGCTACTTTTGATGTAACCAATAAAGGAATTCATTTAAAGGCACAGGAATTTAATGAACTTTTAGAGGATCCGGATACGATTGTTGTTGATTTCAGAAACCATTACGAGAGTGAAATAGGACGTTTTAAAAATGCCATTACACCCGATGTGGATACTTTCAGAGAATCGTTACCTATTATTGAACAACAGCTTGCCGCTCATAAGGAAGATAAAAAACTGCTCATGTATTGTACCGGTGGAATCCGTTGCGAAAAAGCCTCTGCGTTCTTTAAACACAAAGGATTCAAAAATGTATTTCAGTTAGAGGGTGGTATTATTGAATATACCCGACAGGTAAAAGCAGAAAATCTGGAGAGCAAGTTTATTGGGAAAAATTTTGTTTTTGACCATCGTTTAGGAGAGCGAATTACAGATGATATTATCGCAAACTGCCACCAGTGCGGTAAACCATGTGACACCCATATCAACTGCGCTAATGAAGGATGCCATCTGTTATTTATTCAGTGCGATGAATGTGCAGAAAAAATGCACGGATGTTGTTCGGATCGATGTATGGAAATTATCCAGCTGCCGGTAGAAGAGCAAAAGAAACTCAGACAAGGTGTTCAAAAAGGCAATTTGATTTTCAAGAAAGGAAAATCATCTGCGCTTACGTTCAAAAAGGAACGCAATATCTTTGAAGAAGTCAAACCGGTACGCGTAGCCAAAGTAACTGAGATTCGGAAGAAGAAACAAACGGAAAGAAAAATATTGGTTGGTAAAGGACAACATTATTTTACCAAAGCTTCTGTAGCTCAATTTTTAATTGAACAAAAGCAACTCAATATAGGTGACGAAATCATTATTCAGGGGCCTACAACCGGAGAAGAACGCATGGTGCTGCATTCTATGAAAGTAAACGGTAAAGAAGCAACCAAAGCTGTTGAGGGAGATAAAGTAACATTTGAAGTGCCTTTCAGAATCAGACTTTCTGATCAGTTGTTTGTAACAGAAAAAATATAAATCACAAAAAGCAAATAGCAGTATTTGCTTTTTTTATTTTTAAGCTTATGAAAAAAATTTATTATTTAAAGACTTGTGATACCTGTAAGAGAATACTTAATCAGATTGATAATCTGGAGCAGTTTGAGTTGCAGGATATCAAAGAAAAGAGCATTACGGTAAAACAGTTAGAGGAAATGTATGCTCATACCAACAGTTATGAAAAACTGTTCAGCAAACGGGCAAAACTTTATAAGGAAAGAGGCTTAAAAGATGAGGTTCTGTCAGAGAATGACTATAAAAATTATATTCTTGAGCATTATACTTTTTTAAACCGTCCGGTAATCTTTTACAAGGATAAAATGTTTGTCGGTAGTAGCAAGAACAGTGTTGAAGAAGCATTGAATATGATTAACACCTAAACAGGATTTTTAACTGTTGTCTTTTGAGCAGATAAGTTATTTATCCGGTATCAGAAAGAATAACTGTGCTGTCAATTATTATATTCAATAAAAACCATGGCTATAGACCATGGTTTTTACTTTTTTATTTTTACTTTGAAAGATGTTTTCGTACTTCAGGAGCTACTCTTGTACCGAATAGTTCAATTGATTTCATAATAAGCGAATGATCAGGTCCGCCTACATCAATCTGTCCTACAAAACGCGTATGATTAAATATTTCGTGCTGCTGTAGTATTTTGTCAGTGATTTCTTCCGGCCCTCCCATAAAGTAAGCTCCGTCCGGTGCTGCTGTTGCTTCAAATTGCGCTCTCGAAAAAGGAGACCAGCCTCTCTCTTTGCCAATATGGTTCATTTGAGCTGCATAATACGGAAAATAAACATCTCTTACAGAAGCATCATTCCCTACAAATAAATGGGAGTTGACGCCAAGCTGATAGTTTTCTTTTGAATGCCCGTTTGCAAAATACTGTTCTTTATACATTCTCAGTAAAGGTTCAAACTGTACCGGATAGCCTCCTATAATTGCAATTGTCAGCGGCAGTCCTAATTTTGCAGCACGCAATACAGATTCGGGTGTACCACCTACAGCGATCCATACCGGCAATTTTTGGTGCAGCGGTTTTGGAAATATTTCCTGATGCTTTATAGGAGCTCGGAAATGACCTTCCCAATCGATGATTTCATTATTATTCAGGGTTAGTAATAATTGCAATTTTTCTTCGAATAAACGGTCATAATCCTTAAGGTCATAACCGAAAAGAGGGAATGACTCAATAAAACTGCCTCTGCCTACCATGATTTCTGCACGGCCATCTGATATCAGATCAATCGTTGCAAATTGCTGGTATAACCGAATGGGGTCGTCGGAACTTAAAACAGAAACGGCGCTTCCCAATTTGATGTTTTTGGTAATCGTTGCAGCTGCTGCGAGTACGGTTTGTGGTGATGAAACGCTATAATCCGGGCGATGGTGTTCTCCCAGTCCGAATACATCCAGACCAACTTCGTCTGCCAGTTTTATTTCTTCCAGCATTTCTTTTAAACGTTGCTGTGCTGTTTTTCTTTTTTGTGTTTGTGAATTGTAGGCCAAGTCACCAAACATAGAGATACCCAATTCCATACTGATGTTTTTATCAAAGTTATTTTAAATATCCCGAAAAACTCTTAATATAGATTATTTTCCTTGAAGCCCCCTTTTTAAACCGTTTTTTGGTGATACTCTTGTTTTTTATACAGCTTCAAAACGTTGAGCTGTTCTTTGTTTCCCTTTCTTATCATATATCGGTACAGCGTTGGGTGCAGGGAAGCAGCTTTTTGTTGTAATGAATTCATCATTGTGATAAATTTTACCCATCGGATAGCCTTTGTATAAGGTAATCCTAACTTTTTACAACTCTCCTTTCCCAACAAGAAATTGTTATAGCCCAGATTGGTGAACTGTACAAAATTTTTAAGATATTGAGATTTTGTAAAGGTGACCCGTTGAGGTTCTTCGTATAGGGAATGGGCAAGTGAAATGGAATCTTCATCAGCACCTTTCTGTGTTTTACTCCAAAGAAATAGGGCATCAGCTGCCTGAGTTTCCGTATCTGCAAGTAAATGTTCAGGAATTCCTATAAGATACCCAATATATTTCCACAGATGCAGTACTCCGGCAATCTCTTCTTTTGTTGGCTTCAATCCCAATTTTTGAAGACCGTCAAGAAATACTATGGAAAAACCTAAATTAGTAGCCAGCATGTCCCATGTATTCAGAGGTCTGCCCCAATCTTGTGTTTTCCAGTCCGGTTGTCTTTCAATCATGATTCGCGAATACGAATGAATAAGACGGGTAGTAACTGCGCTGAAAAAGCCTTTTTCTTTTATTTTCATACCGTCTTGTGCAGTAACATTTATCCAGAAAACGACTGTGTCAGACAATCTTTTTACCGCTCCTTTTTTTAAGGCTCCTGTAAAAATCAACGGCTTGTTGATGGCTGATGATTCGTAACCGCCCATCAGACAATAATTGCGCAGTGTTGCAAGTCCGGATGTACCTGTTCTGTTACAAAAATTGCTGCCTTTTTGGAGCAAATCTGTATCCAGCCATTGGGGAAGAGAGAAAATTTGCTCTAAGAAAAGTTGGGTTTCTGAAGAATAGGTTTCTTTATTCAGAGGATAGGTGGCCAGCATCTGATGCAGCTCTTTCATGCCTTGCTGAAATCCTTTTTTTATAAGAAATTCTAAAGCTACTGCATCGCCGATAGCGTCTGCTTCATAATAGTAAGGTACCATTTGCTGTGCCGCTTCAAGTTTTATTTGCGGTGACAGATGATGTGCTAAATAATTTGATTTCTCTGTATTCCAATAACTGGAAAAAGCATTTGAATTTTTAGGAATATGACGCGATGGTAGGTCCATATTTTTTTCTTTCCATAAAATTACACAAAAAAAGCCGGACTTCACGAAGTCCGGCTTTTCAAGAAATATAAATCTAAGGATTAAATTAAAAAAGATCCAATAGTAAGGCCGGATAAATACCGATGATGATATTTAAAGCGATGGCCAGAACTGCTACAAATTGATAAATAGCACTATTGGTAACTTCCGGTTCTTCTGTTTCTGCACTTTGGCTGTACATAGCAGAAATTACTTTAAAATAATAGTATATACTGATGATAGAGTTGACTACTCCGAATATGACCAAGGTTATATAACCATTTTCCAATGCATTGTTTAATAGAAAGAATTTTCCGAAGAACCCTGCAAAAACCGGAATACCTGCCATAGATAATAACGCCATCGTAAGTACTGCTGCCAAAACAGGTTTTTTCTTTCCTAAGCCTTTAAAATGCTTTATTAATTCATCTTCTTTTTTGCTGCATACCGACATGATTACTGCAAAAGCTGCAATTCCTGAAAGCGCATAAGCTGAAGCATAATAAAACAGGTTGGCATTGGCATTTTCTATTACCAAAAGGGCAATCATCATAAAACCTGCATGAGAGATTCCTGAATAAGCCAACATTCTTTTTATGTTTTCCTGACGCAGTGCCATAACATTTCCGACACACATGGTTGCAATCGCTAAGAAGACCAGAAGATAATGGAAGTTTTCCGGTAAAACGGGCTGAAATGCCGTTAATAATTTATAGAAAGTAGCTACAGCAACTACTTTTGCCAAAGTACTCATAATTGTTGTAGTGAGCATTGGAGCTCCCTGGTAAACATCAGGTGCCCAGAAATGGAAAGGGAAGGCTGCAATTTTAAATAACATTCCGATACAAATAAGTACAATACCAAGATACAGCCAGGTTGGAGCGGTAACTGCTGTAAGGCTATTAGAGATGGTATTCATATCAAATGAAGCCGTTGCACCATATACCAAAGCGATTCCGAATAACACAAAACCGGAAGCAAAGGAACCCATTAAGAAATATTTCATTCCGGACTCATTACTTTTGACATCTGTTCTGTCGCTTCCTGCCAAAATATAAAGGGTGATGGATAAAATTTCCAAACCGATAAAAAACATGGTCAGATTTCCGAAGGTTACCATGGAAACAGCCCCTATCAACAAAAATATTTTTAAGGATACATAATCCGAAATCTTATCATAATGCGGCTTGTAAAAGTCTTCACTAAGCATTACTATAAAAACCGTCAATACAATAAACAGGCTTGTATACAGCATATTTGATTTGTTTACAACAATCATATTGTGGTAGTAGCCTGCTTCGTTAGCCATATCACAGATTGATATTCCCAACGCAGCCAACAAACCCATAATAGTAAGCGGTACAATAATTTTACGCAGGTTTATTATTTCTAAAACCAATATTAAAACGGCTAATCCTGCTAAAGCAATTAATGTATTCATATGTCTATTTTATTAAAATGAAACCGTATTTCGGGTCATTTTTGATCTTTATTTGTTATACAATCGATGTGAATAAGAGGTCTGTAAGTGGTTTTGGATACAGTCCGAAAAAGATAACAGCAGCAGCTAATACAGCTAATATCAGACATTCGTTTGTATTTAAATCAGCAAACGTATTTTTGTTTTGCGGACCCAAAACGGCTTTCTGAAACATTTTCATCATATAATAAGCACCAAGTATTATGGTGGTTCCTCCTAAAAGTGCATACATAAGGTTTATCTGAGACAAACTGTATAGTATGGTAAATTCTCCGATAAAACTGAACGTTCCCGGTAAACCGATAGAAGCGAACATGAATATCATGAAAAAAGAGGTAAACTTTATTGCCTGAGATCGGATACCACCCATTTCTCTGATGGTATAAGTCTGATATCTTGCATAAATAATTTCTGTAAGAAAGAAGAGACCTACGATCACCAGTCCGTGTGCGATCATCTGTAATACTACACCATGATATCCGTCTGTTGTGTAAGTATATGCTCCCGCAGCAATAAGGCCTACGTGCGCCATAGAGGAATATGCCAATAATCTTTTGAGATTGGATTGTCTTAAAGCAATTAAAGAAGCATATATAACACCGATAAGACAAAGGATGATTACGGTATTTAATATGCCTTCATTCATATTTGGAGTCAAAGGTAACTGCCAGCGTAAGATAGAGTAAATTCCCATTTTCAGCATGATTCCAGATAAAAGCATCGTTCCTATAGCCGGAGCTTTTTCATAGGTATCAGCCTGCCAGGTATGGAAAGGAAAAATAGGGATTTTAATAGCGTATGCAAGGAAAAAGCCTAAGAATATCCATGTTTGTTCTGTTGAACTCAAAGCGGTGTTTACCAAATCTGCCAATAAAAAACTTCCTGTTTTCTGGTACAGATAGATGAAAGCTACAAGCATGAAGAGCGATCCTGCAAAGGTGTAGATAAAGAATTTAAGAATTGCTTTTTTACGCACTTCCCATGTATCACTACCCCACAATAGGGCAATAAAGAAAATTGGTATCAGAGCCAATTCCCAGAAAATATAGTAAAGAAACCCGTCTGTAGCAAGGAAAGTACCTGTCATGGCAAATGACATGAATAATACCAGAGCGTAGAGAATATGAGGGTTTTTATAATCTTTTTTAATGGTGGTAAGCAGGATGACTGGTGTTAGAAAAGTATTCAACAAAACCATCAACATGCTTAGTCCGTCTGCTTTTAAAGCAAAAGAGATGTTTGGTTTTGAAATCCACTGTACCTGATAAGAGATATCTGTACCATTATTGAACTGATTTAATAAAAACAGCGAAAAACCAAAACCGAGAATACTGAATAAAAGGGCTGTTGTATGTGCCAACTTTTTGCCGGAAGCTAAAGTAAGCAAAGCGCCGATTAGTAGAGTAAGTAAGATAAATGTTACGTTCATTTTATATAAATTATCTTGCTATGAATAAATAATAAATAATCACACAGACACCGATGACGAATGCAAATAAATACAATCCGATATTTCCGTTTTGTGCTTTTTTTCCTTGATAAGACAATTCGTCTGCAAATTTTGCAAACCCGAAAACAACTCCGGAGATTATTACTTCCGTTACTTTTTTAAAGAAATTCCCTAAAATGTTAAGCGGCATAATAATCAAGAAATTATAAATGTTGTCTATATAGTAACTGTTTGCCAATACCTTATGAATACCGTTTGACTGGTTGTCATTCAATGGCAGTTCCTGTTTTTTAATGTACTTGCTGTATGCAATTCCGATACCTATTAAGGCTCCTATTACAGCTACTCCCATAAGTATGTATTCTGTAGTGCCCAAATGATGCGGATGTGCAGCTGCATTGTTAAGGATTACAGGAGCAAGATACGTGTTTAACCAACTGCTGCCAGGTAAACTGATGGCTCCGCCTACGATTGCTAATACTGCAAGGATGATCAACGGCATTGTCATTGCTGCAGGGCTTTCGTGTAAATGATGTTTTTGCTCTTCCGTACCTCTGAATTTGTTGAAGAACGTCAGGTATAGTAATCGGAACATATAAAAAGCAGTCATGATAGAAGCTAAAGAACCGATCACCCATAAAGTGATGTTTTCGTGGAAAGCCACCATAAGAATTTCATCTTTGGAGAAGAATCCGGAAAATGGAGGAATACCTGAAATGGCTAACGAGGAGATTAAAAAGGTAACATACGTTATTTTCATCACATTTTTTAATCCTCCCATATGGCGCATATCCTGCTCACCGTGTATGGCGTGTATCACTGAACCTGAACCAAGGAAAAGGCATGCTTTGAAAAAGGCATGTGTGATGACATGGAAAACGGCGATCTCATAAGCTCCGAATCCGAGTGCCATAAACATAAGTCCCAATTGAGAAACAGTAGAGTAGGCCAATACTTTTTTGATGTCGTTCTGAACAAGACCGATAGAGGCAGCTACCAAAGCAGTAAGACCTCCGACCACAGCGATAAGATGTTGGACATTCGGTGTAAGATCAAATAAGAAATTTAGCCGTGTGATCATAAAAATTCCGGCAGTTACCATTGTTGCTGCGTGAATAAGAGCAGAAACAGGTGTTGGTCCTGCCATTGCATCCGGCAGCCATGTATAAAGTGGTAATTGCGCACTTTTTCCTGTAGCAGCGATGAAAAGCGCCAGGTTTGCACAGCCCAGCAAAGCAAGTGTTGAAGTAGCAATACCACCGGATAAGCTTTCACGAAGTTCCATGAAATCTACGGTTCCGAATGAATATGCAATGATAAAAGTTCCGATCAGAAATCCTAAATCTCCGACACGGTTCATGATAAATGCTTTTTTAGCAGCATTGTTGTATTCCTGATTCTGATACCAGAACCCGATGAGCAGGTAGGAGCATAAACCAACTCCTTCCCAACCGATGAACATGATCAGAAGGTTGCTTCCGGTAACCAATACCAGCATGAAAAACACGAACAAATTCAGGTAAGCAAAAAACTTATGAAAGTTTTCGTCTTCTTTCATATAACTCGTAGAGTAGAGGTGTATCAATGATCCGATTCCCGTTACGAATAATAACCATAAAACCGATAATTGGTCAAAATAAAAAGCAAAATCAATTTTAAATTTTTCTAAGGTGATCCAGTCAAACAGATGAAGTCTTACCGGCTCCTGTGTTTCTTTGATCTGTAAGAAAAGAATAACAGAGATCACAAAAGAAATAACGATAGTCAGTGTTCCGATGATTCCCGATAGATTCTTTCCTATGGTTTTTCCAAAAAAGATATTGATTAAAAATCCGATAAAAGGTACAATCAATAAAAGCAGCAAAATATTTGTATCCATCTATAATTAACCTTTTAAATTTTTTAATTTATCGATATCTATTGAACCGACGTTTCTGAAAATAGCGACCAGTATAGCCAGTCCTATAGCAACTTCAGCGGCTGCTACCGCCATGGTAAAAAATACGAATACCTGTCCGCTCCCATCCTGATGATAGTTTGAAAAAGCAACTAACAGCAAATTGGCAGCATTGAGCATTATTTCAATAGACATGAACATAACAATGGCATTTCTTCGGTACAAAATACCAAATACACCTATACTAAATAGCAGTACTGCCAGATAGATATAGTTTTCGATTCCTATGATTTGTAATATATTTTCCATAGTTATACCGTTTTTTTATCTTTTTTAGAGATGAGTACAGCTCCAATCATGGCCATCAGTAATAATACGGCTGCCATTTCAAACGGAACGATAAATTCATCCAATAGTATTTTTCCAAGCACTTCAATAGACTGATAATCCTGTCCTGAATTTACATAGCCGTCTATGACTGTTGCATGCTGTGCCAATACAGAAACTAATAATAATCCTACCAGACAGAAAGCAACCACTGCTGTTATTTTTGTAACAATCGGTTTTGATATTTCATTGCTGATGTTTAGGTTCATAAGCATGATGGTAAACAGCATTAAAATCATGATGGCTCCAGAATACACAATAATGTGAACCATAGCTAAGAATTGTGAATTCAATAAAGCATAATGACCTGCAATACTAAAAAAACTGACTACGAGCCAGATGGCGCTGTGGATAGGATTTTTACTTAAAATTGTAATCATTGCACTTCCGAGCGTCAGCGCTGAAAGAATGTAAAATAATATCTCTATCATACTATGCTAATTTTTGAGTATTCTGAATGGCTGCATCCAATGGCATTACCAATTGTTCTTTTCCAAAGATAAAATGTTCTCTGGAGTAATCTGCATGCACAATCTTTTTAGATTTTGTAAGATAGATGGCCTGTTTCGGACATGCTTCTTCACACAACCCGCAAAAGATACAACGCAACATATTTATCTCATATATCTCAGCATATTTTTCTTCTCTGTACAGGTGCTTTTCTTCCGGTTTGCGTTCTGCTGCTTTCATGGTGATAGCTTCTGCAGGGCAAGATAAAGCGCACAATCCGCAGGCTGTACAGCGCTCACGACCTTCTTCATCACGCATAAGTGTATGCTGGCCTCTGTATACATCACTAAACGGACGTTTTTCTTCGGGATAGCTTATGGTCACTTTCTTTTTAAATAAGTGTTTTAATGTTGTAGCGAGTCCCTTAAAGATGGCTACAAGGTACAGACGCTCAATAAAACTCATTTTTTTATTGGCAACCTGTTTTTTTCTTCCTGATAATGATATGGTTTGTATAGACATTTTCAGTAGTTTATTGATTTAATAAAATAACCACAGCGGTTATAATAATATTGATTATCGCTAATGGAATAAGCGATTTCCATCCTAAGTTCATTAACTGATCGTATCGGAAACGCGGAATTGTCCAGCGAACCCACATATAAACGAAAAGGAAGAAACATATTTTTGCAAATAAAACAGCAATTCCGATTCCGTTTGCCACATTAATACCCCAGTTTTCTGCTGCCCATGTCATACCCGGATAGTTGTAAGCTCCGAAATATAAAACGGCCAACAGCGTTGAAGATATAAACATAGCTGCATATTCTGCAAACAGGAAGAATCCCATACGCATGGACGAATATTCAGTATGATACCCTCCGATAAGCTCTTGTTCGCATTCTGCCAAATCAAATGGCGTTCTGTTGGTTTCTGCAAATGAACAGATGAGAAATATTAAAAATCCAAGCGGTTGGTAAAAGACGTTCCAATGCCATTCGTTCTGGTTGGCTGCAATTTCTCTCAAACTCATAGAACTATGCATCATAAGCAGCGCTACGATAGATAATCCCATCGCTATTTCATAAGAGATCATTTGTGAAGCAACACGCATGGCACTCATCAGAGAGTATTTGTTGTTAGATGCCCATCCGCCAATCATGATTCCGTAAACGCTAACGGATAATACGGCAAATACATACAGCATTGCTACATTGATGTCAGTTGCCTGCAAGATCACCTCGCGTCCGCCGATGATGAGTTTGTCTCCCCACGGAATTACAGCACTGGTCATCAATGCCATCGTCATGGAAATCGTTGGTCCTAATACAAATAGGAATGTATTAGGAGTATTTGGCATAAATTCTTCTTTTGAAAAAAGTTTTAGTCCATCTGCAAGTGGTTGAAGAATACCTCCTTTACCTGCTCTGTTGGGACCTCTACGATCCTGTATCCAGGCAGCAATTTTTCGCTCTGCCAGTGTACAGTACATAGCAAATAGCATAGTAATGGCAAAAACTACCAATATGATGACGCCTTTTTCTATAATGATTGCTTGCTCCATACTTATTGTTTTAGCGTATTACCTTCGTTCAACGGAACGTCTTTCATACTGATTTTTTTACGATCCAGATCACGTCCCATTAAAATCTGCTTTTCTGTTGCGATTTTTACCGTATCCATTTTTCGGGTGTAATTGTTCTGATTGATTACAGAGAATTTTTCGAATTTACGAGGACCTTCTATTACCCAGTCATTTACTTCTTTGTGATCGAAACGGCATTCGTTGCAGATGAATTCTTCAACTTCATGGTATTCATCCTTTCTCGCTGTTACACGTTGTATTTCATTTCCAAACATCCAAAGGGTTGTTTTTCCACAACATTTATCACAATCTCTATGAGCATTGAAAGGTTTATTGAACCACACTCTCGATTTGAAACGGAACGTTTTATCCGTTAATGCTCCTACAGGGCATACATCGATCATGTTTCCTGAAAACTCATTATCTATTGCTTTGGAAATATAAGTAGATATCTGTGCATGGTCACCACGTCCGATAACTCCGTGAGAACGGCAGTCTGTAAGCTGGTCTGCCGTATACACACAACGGTAGCACAAAATACAGCGGTTCATGTGCAGTTGGATGTTTTCTCCTATGTTTTCAGGTTCGAATGTACGTTTCTCTTCATGAAAGCGTGTAGCTTCTTTTCCGTTGTTGTAGCTCAGGTTTTGTAAATCACACTCTCCTGCCTGATCACATACCGGACAATCCAGCGGGTGGTTGATAAGCAAAAATTCGGTTACGGATTTTCTTGCTTCCGTTACACGTGGAGAGGATGTACTTTTCACTTCCATGCCATCCATCACTCCGGTTACGCATGATGCCATTAGTTTTGGCATCGGACGCGGATCAGCTTCACTTCCTTTTGATACTTCTACAAGACAGCAACGACATTTTCCTCCGCTGCCTTTTAGTTTAGAGTAATAACACATTGCCGGCGGAACTACTTCTCCACCGATCATACGAGCAGCCTGGAGGATCGTTGTCCCCGGTTCTACTTCTATTTCGTGTCCATCTATTGTAACTTTCATACTCTTTAGTTATTACAAGCTGGCTTTTAGGCTTGACTTTTTTGTTGTTTTTGTTATGTTATACGGTTTGTCCCTGTAAAAAGTGTTTTACTTTTTCAAAAGGTTCGGCCGTAAAGTGGTCTCTGTTTTTGATTTTTTCAGGGAATCTGATATGAAATTCAAATTCATCTCTGAAATGGCGTATTGCTGCCGCTACCGGCCATGCCGCAGCATCTCCTAATGGACAAATCGTGTTTCCTTCGATTTTGCTCTGGATATCCCATAGCAGATCGATGTCTTCCATACGGCCTTGTCCGTTTTCTATTCTCCACAAAACTTTTTCCATCCATCCTGTTCCTTCACGACATGGCGAACACTGTCCACAACTTTCGTGATGGTAAAAGCGGGCAAAATTCCATGTATTTCTAACGATACAACTGGTATCATTATACACAATGAAACCTCCTGAACCCAATGATGAACCGGTTGCAAAACCACCATCAGCCAATGATTCATAGGTCATAAGGCGATCTTCTCCGTTGGCTGTTTTGTAAATGAGGTCTTTAGGAAGAATCGGTACTGATGAACCACCCGGAATCAGGGCTTTTAGCGGGCGGTCATCAACCATTCCGCCAAGGTATTCATCAGAATTAATAAATTCTTCTACAGTCATACCCATTTCAATTTCATATACTCCAGGCTTTTTTACATGTCCGGATGCAGAGAATAATTTGGTTCCTGTAGAACGTCCTATTCCTATTTTTGCATATTCTTCTCCTGAGTTTAATACGATCCATGGCACAGTTGCAATAGACTCAACATTATTAACCACAGTAGGGTTTTGCCATAGACCTTTTACTGCAGGAAACGGCGGTTTGATACGCGGATTTCCTCTTTTTCCTTCAAGGGACTCTATTAGTGCTGTTTCTTCTCCACAGATGTAAGCTCCGCCACCACAGTGAACGTGCAAATCAAGGTCAAAACCGCTGCCCAGAATGTTTTTTCCGAGCCATCCGGCTGCATAGGCTTCTTTAATCGCTCTTTCCAACGTTTTGAATACCCACATATATTCTCCGCGGATATAGATATAAGAAAGGTTGGCTCCCAAAGCAAAAGAAGAAGTTATCATTCCCTCTATCAATAAGTGAGGGATGTATTCCATCAGATAACGGTCTTTAAAAGTGCCCGGTTCTGATTCATCTGCATTGCACACAAGGTGTCTTGGATTTCCTGATTTTTTGTCAATAAAACTCCATTTCAGTCCTACTGGGAATCCGGCACCTCCACGTCCTCTAAGCCCTGATGTTTTTACTTCTTCGGTAACTTCATCAGGAGTCATGTTTTTTAATGCTTTTTCCACAGAAGCATAACCTCCGTGCTGGCGGTATACTTCATAGGTTTTGATACCCGGAATATTAATCTTGTCTAATAATATCTTTTTTCCCATGGTATATTATTTATCGTGTAAAACAACTTTGCCAACTCTGCAGTCTTCAATGATGGCATCGATTTTTTCTTTTGTAAGATGTTCGTGGTAGAAATCTCCTACCTGCATCATCGGTGCATATCCACACGCTCCGAGGCATTGTACACCGACAACGGAAAACATACCGTCTTCAGTAACCTGTCCCGGCTGTACACCAAGCTTATTGCAGGTGTATTCCATCATGTCTTCTGCTTTGTTGATGGCACAACATGAAGTTGTACAGAATTCGAACATGTATTTTCCTATCGGTTTTTGATTAAACATGGTATAGAAGGTAACTACTTCATATACTTCAATAGGTTGTATCTGTAATAATTCAGCAACTTTATTCTGTAGTTCTACACTAAGCCAGTTATCGTGAGCATCCTGTACCTCATGAAGAACTGGCAGCAAAGCCGATTTTTGTTTTCCTTCCGGATAATGGCTGATGAGTTCGTTGATACGCTCCATTAACTGAGGCGTTATGTTGATCTCTTGTTTATGATTCGTTTTCTCCATGATGATTAACAATCTAATTCTCCAGCAATAACATTCATACTTGATAAGGTGATAATAGCGTCTGATAGACTTTGCCCTTTTACGATCTCATTGTAGGCCTGATAATAGATAAAACAAGGTCTTCTGAAATGCAGTCGATAAGGGGTTCTGCTGCCATTAGTGATTAAATAAAAGCCAAGTTCTCCGTTTCCGCCTTCCACTGCGTTGTATACTTCAGTGTTGGGAACCGGGATTTCACCCATCACTATTTTAAAGTGATAGATAAGGGCTTCCATGTTTTCATATACATCTTCTTTAGGTGGAAGATAGTAATCCGGAACATCAGCATGGTAGGGTCCTTCCGGCATTTTTTCCAATGCCTGACGGATGATTTTGATACTTTCCCATACTTCAGCGTTTCTCACTACAAAACGGTCATAACAATCACCATTTTGTCCTACAGGAATGTCAAATTCAAAATCTTCATATGAGCAGTATGGCTGTGCCACACGAACATCATAATCTATACCGGCTGCTCTCAGGTTTGGACCTGTAAAGCCATAGCTCATGGCCATTTCTGCTGAAACTGCTCCTGCACCAATGGTTCTGTCCATGAAAATACGGTTTCGTGTAAGCATATTTTCAAATTCAGTCCATACTGCCGGGAATTCATTTAAGAATTCATCTATCTTTTGGAAAGCTTTTGGCGACCATTCTCTTTCAAATCCACCGATTCTTCCCATATTGGTTGTCAGTCTTGCGCCACAGATTTCTTCATAAATTTCATAGATTTTTTCGCGGTACTGCATTACATATAAGAAACCTGTAAGTGCTCCGGTATCTACTCCCATTACTGAACTGCAGATGATATGATCGGCTATTCGAGCCAACTCCATGATGATAACACGCAGATATTGTACTCTTTTTGGTATTTCAATACCCAATGCTTTTTCTACAGTCATCCACCAACCCGTATTGTTAATAGGTGATGAACAGTAGTTCAGACGGTCGGTAAGGACGTTTATTTGATAAAAAGGACGGTTTTCAGCTATTTTTTCAAAGGCACGGTGAATGTATCCTACAGTTCCTTCTCCGTCTAATATTTTTTCACCATCCATAAGCAGGATGTTTTGAAAAATACCGTGCGTAGCAGGGTGAGTAGGTCCTAAATTTAAAATAGAAAGTTCAACACCGTCTTCTTTTAAACGAGCCTCGATTTGTTTTTGAAATCTATTTTCTGGAGTTAATAATAAATCAGACATATATTTTTATATTAACAGTTAGGACCGGTTCTTCCGAAGAAACGGTCATCTTTGTCAGTTCTTCCCTGATCTTCAAGAGGAAACTCTTTTCGCAAAGGGAAGGATTGCATCTCATCCATGTTGAGAATCCGCTTTAATTGCGGATGTCCCTTAAATTGTATTCCGTAAAAATCGTAGGTTTCTCTTTCCTGCCAATTGGCTCCCGGGTATAAGGTTACAATAGAATCAACTTCTGGTTGTGATGCTTTTAAATAGGTTTTGATACGGATACGAACATTTTCGAACCAGTTGTGCAGATGGTAAACAACTGCGAACTGACGACTTTCTTCATAGTCAGGATAGTGTACACCACACACATCAGTAAGAAAGTTAAAGTTCATTGCGGTATCTTCTTTGAGGAAGCGAATGACTTCATAAAGCGCATCTGCCTGAACCTCTAAAGTAAGAATATCATGTGACTGGTGAAATTCTGATACTTTCATACCAAAATTTCCGATCAGTGCCTTTTGTATGTTTTCGTTTGTTAAGCTCATAGTTATTCGATATTGTATGAGTTTAATAAGTGTTTATATTCTTCCGAACTTCTTCTTCGTACCGATTCATTTTTTACAATTTCCTGAAGCTGTAAAATACCGTCGAGAATTTGTTCCGGTCTTGGAGGACATCCCGGTACATATACATCTACCGGTATTACTTTATCAATACCCTGTAAAACGGAATACGTATCAAATACACCTCCTGAACTGGCGCAGGCTCCAACAGCAACTACCCATTTAGGTTCTGCCATCTGTTCGTATACCTGACGTAAAATAGGAGCCATTTTTTTAGCAATAGTACCCATTACCAATAGCATATCGGCCTGTCTCGGAGAAAAACTCATTCGTTCCGATCCGAATCTTCCGATATCGTATGTTGCTGCCATCGTTGCCATGTATTCAATACCGCAGCAAGAAGTAGCAAAAGGCAAAGGCCATAGTGAGTTAGCTCTTGCTAAACCTACAACTTCACTTAGTTTTGTTGCAAAAAAACCTTCTCCGGCATATCCTTTCGGAGGATCTACTTTATTTATTTTTGAATCAGTGCTCATACTTTCTGAATTAATCCCATTCTAATCCTTTTTTCTTGAATTCGTATAACAAACCGATCACCAGCAGGAACATAAAGATGCCCATTTTCCATAATCCATCCCATCCAAACTCTTTAAAATTTACTGCCCAGGGATACATAAATATAACCTCAACATCGAACAGAACAAAAAGAATGGCTACGAGGAAATACTTTACATTGAAAGGTATTCTGGCGTTTCCGATAGATTCAATTCCACACTCAAAGTTGATGTCTTTATTCTTAGATGCCCTTTTAGGCCCAAGCAGACTTGATATGTAAATAGTCAATATTACAAACCCTGCAGCGAAGCCTAATTGCATTAATATCGGTACAAAATCAAACTGATTAGAAGTCATATTTGTAAAAATTTTTGATATAATTCACAAATATAAAACTATAATGGCAGTTTAAAAATGGTTTAAGATTAAGTATCCGGTTTTATTGAAGCTTTGAGACTAATTTAAAATTAGTTTAAATAAGAAAAGAGAAACCTGAGGAAGGTTTCTCTTTTCATTTTTTTTGTACTGTGTCGGTTATAATGATTGAATAAACTGTAATAGTGCTTCTCTGTCTTCTTTAGATAACTGCTTGAATTTTTGCTTAGCGTTTTCTGCTTCACCTCCATGCCATAAAATAGCCTCTGTGAGATTTCTCGCTCTGCCGTCGTGTAAGAAATTTGTGTGGTTGTTTACTACGAAACTCAGACCAATTCCCCAAAGCGGGCGCGTTTTCCATTCTCTGCCGTTTGCAAGAAAGTCAGGTCGGTTATCAGCCAGTCCGTCACCCATATCATGCAGCAGCATATCTGTATAAGGATAGAACGTCTGATATGATAAAGCCCTTATAGAACTGTAGCCCGTCTGCTGTTTTGGGGTATGGCAAGTAGCGCATAGTAGATTCTCAAAAATTCTGGCTCCTTTGCGAACGGTGATATTATCAGTGTTTCTTGGTGCCGGTACTGCGAGCGTTTGTGTATAAAATGTAATATTTGCCAGATTTTCATCTGGTAATTCAGGATCATCATCAAATCCATCGGAACCGTTAGATTGTCCATATCCGGTTTCAAAGGGAAAGATATAATTGGTAATACCCATATCTTCAACATATGCAGCTGCACACTGTATCAGAAGATTAGAAACGTTGGCTTTCCAGCCAAATCTTCCTAATTCTGATCTTTGAGTCAGCGGATTCCATACATAATTCGCTTTTCCATATATACCATCCTGATTATGATCGTTAAGATCCTGCGCTGCCAGAATAGCTTGTTCGGGTATCGCTTCTAAGAGTCCAAGACCGAATACGGGTGGTGCAATTCTGGGGGAGAGCAATGCATCCTGAGGAAAAGGGATGTAGGTATTGATAACCCCAAAAACAGGCTTTCTCAACGATACAATAGTTCCGTCCGCGAGTGTTTCCGTAATTTCTTCGTATTGCACTGTATATTCAGCTTCAGGCAGAAAATTGTATAATGCCTGATTTTGTATTTGTAGTCCAAAGCCGCTAACAGCTACAGGACCTCCGTTAATACTGGTTCCGGGAAGGCTTGTGCGTAACAATAGACCGCTTCTTGATGTCATGTTTACCGGATGAGCAGCTCTGCCATCTCTGGGATGACATGAGATACATGATGAATTGTTGAAAATCGGGCCTAATCCTGAATTGACATCGTTTGGAGCCGTTACAAAAATGGATTCAAAATCTAAATCTCCTTTGAGATGGGTTGATAATTCATCTACTGTCAGAGCGGGTGAAGGTGTACTGTAAGAGTTGCTTGTATTGGTAAAAATGGTATTATCGCCTCCGGCCATTTTTCTCAGTGAGAGATCAGGGTAGTTACTTTCTTCAATTGATGTATAATCATCGTTTGAGGAACAGCTGACCAGAAACAAGAGCAACGATAACAGTAAAATGACTTTACTGATTTTCATTCGTTAATTTTTATGCAAGAGCCCCCACATAATAATATGTAAGGGCTTTTGGTGAATAATTAGTAGTGTTTACTGCAGATTATTAACCACAAATGGTTTTAATTCTGCCTGTAGTATAGTTTGTAGATCTCTCACTTTTTGCTGTGCATCTTTTACGGCATTTTTATTACTGTAAATTGCTTCGGTAAAAGTACCTGGAATTGCATTAATTGCATTGATTGCAGCTGTAACAGCATTTTTTATTTTGGTATCCAATGCAGGATTTTTAGCTGCAATAAGTGTGGTTAGCCCTTTTCCATTTCCGTTTGTTCCATATTTTCCTAAATAGATATTTTGAATACTTCTCATATTATCTGCAAAATCCAGTTTAGAGTTGTTGCTGAAACGCGATTCTTCCAACTCCGGTTTTGGAGTTGATGATTCCGGATTTAACGGATCTTCTATTTTTCCGTTAGCTACTTCATCAGCAATGATAATCAAACCTTCAGTAATTTCTTCAAGTACAGCTGTGTAAGAAGGATATACTTCTGGAGAAGGGTTAAGGAAGTTGTTTACAAAATTACCTCCTGATGCAATCCATCCGTTGTATAATTTTTGGGTATTGTTTTGCAAATCAGTAGCTGCTGCTTTTAATAACTCTAATTGGCGTACGGTAAGTTGCTGCGCAGTTTTATTACCTGCTTCTTCCCCATAGTAAAAACTCAATTAAATGGAATCCACGTGCCTCATTATTGTTTTCTATTGTTTGTACAGTAATGGCATTGCTGCTGTTAAGGATGTTGTTCATCGCTTCTACATCTACCGGCCATGTGTCCATAGCAGGATCAATACCTTCGCTGTCAACAGGTCCGTATAAAAAGCCTTCTGTCTGCTCCCATGGTGCTCTGGCAGCTACCCATGCCTCTTTTGCTGCCTGTAAATTAGCTGCGTTAGGCGTTGTTGCCAACTGATTGATTACAGAAGTCAATGCAATAGCTTTTTGATTTAAATCATTGTAAGTAGCAATAATCACATTGTTTGAAGTATTGCTCACTACTTCCTGTAAAGTAGCGTTTTGAGGATCTGTTCCTGTGCTGTCATCGTTATCACTACATGCAACAAAACTTAATGTTGCAAATCCGACACATGCCATTTTAAAGAAATTATTTTTCATTAGTTATATATTTAAGTTGTTTTTTAGAATGAAAATGCGATACCGGCAGAAAATGTGTTTTCTTTTTGTTTTTTACCTGTACCTAAAGAGGTGATAGGATCAAAGTGTTCTGATCCCAGAGTTCTATTTTGATAATGGGCTTTAGCCACAATGTTTGGTGTTATCAGCCAGTTGATTCCAGCTGTTGCTGCGTTCCTTTCCCATCTGGGTTTTTTTACAACAGCACCTTCTGTTTCATACATAGTATCATAATAATCATAGCGTACAAACGGATATACCTGTTGTTGGGCATCTGCTTTAATAAAATGCAGAACTTCATAGCCTATTTCTGCTGAAACACCTACTGCTTTTTTACCAACAGGGGTTCTTTTTACTCCTAAATTGTTAGATAGAGAAGCATTCTTGCGGGTTACGAGGTCTGAGTTTTCAATGTCACCATATAAGCCTATGGCATTAAATCTAATGTGTTTTTCGTTATATGTGATATGGGCTTCTACGATTTTTACGTAGGCTGATTTATCCATATCATTTTTTGGTCGGTTGGCAGCGGCATCATTCACGTAAAAGGCCATACCGGCATAAGTGTTTTTATGGGTGCCGAACTTATAATCCAGTCGCAGAGTATAAGCTAAAGATTCTCCTACAGACATCTCAAAACGCTGTTGATATCCGTCTTTAATCCAGCCTCTTGAACTAAAACCGCTGGCATCTAACCCACTTGTAATCGATACTTCGTATAATAAGCGGTTTTTCCAGAATTTTCCATAAAACTGTAAACCGTTTTCATACCAGCCCAGCGGAAGTATTTCATTTTCCATCTCTTGCCGATGTGTGGTAAAATAGCTGGTAGGACGGTCCAAGTTCTGTGCAAGTCCGAAGTGGATTTTCATGCGTCCTGCACGCACGTTAAATGCGGGATGTATAGAGAAATCGAGATAGAGCTGCTCGAGTTTCACTTCTCCTCCCGACTCAATTTCCTGTTCGTATTCACCAAATTCTTCCTGAGTATCAAGCTCTATTGTGGCACCTGTTCCGCCATGTTCAAACTCGATTTCCGTTTTCAGTTTAATCCAGCTGTTAAATTCATAATTTAGATACAAATTGAGTCGCTCAGGATCAAATTTATCTTTGATGTTTAAATCAGTATCGTATTTGGTGTAGTTGTAATAATTTACTACTCCATAACCGCTTAGGGTAAAATTACTCCAGCTAAAAAGCGACTTATTTTCTTTAGAAAAATCGTTTTTTATTTCTGTCTTTAATTCTTCACGAAGCTCTTGTTTAATTTCTGCTTTTATTTTCTGTATATCTAAAGAATCTACTTTTTGAGCAAGCAATGATACAGATGAAAATAGCGTGAAAAAGAGGAATACTTTTTTCATTGTAAAGGACGAATTTTCGGCAAATATATAATTTATTTAAATACAGTCTAAATAAAAATAATTTATTTTTTAACTTTTTATTTAGAGTAATGTTGTGATATATAACCTGTAGTTATGATGGCAGCTCAGAAAGTAGTTTTCTGTAGATGAACAGATAAAGAAATATTTTTTTGTTTTGTATTAAAAGTTTATATATTTGTCATAGCAATAGGAAACAGTTGCCTGTTTATAAAAGAAATCTTAAGAAGTTGCAGGATGTTTCAGCAACTATTATAAACAGATTGATATGACTTTCAACAGTTCTGTATAGAACAATAAAAGACGGATATTAAGATAAGCTATTTTATTACTTAGGATATAATGACTGTTATGATTATCTCAAGCTACATTAAATAGTATTATTTTTTATGGGTATGATTTAAAAGAGAATACGATTAAAGTATTAGTCTTATAATATTTTCGTTGAGAAATCTTCACTAACCACTATGATTTCTCCATTTAATCAATTCGTTGATGGATTTAATACAAATATCCAGAGACTTAATTCTATCTCATTGCATAGCCTATTCACTACAGAATGACAACCATTTTTAATACGATTAGAATCGGATAAGAAATAAATAAGTATAAATAATCTTAAAACATAAAAAATGAAAAAAAAGAAAACACTATCAGTATTAATTATCTCTGCTCTTTTTCTTGTTAACTGTAATAAGGATGATTCCAGTGTTGCCACTCCGACTAAAAATGTAAATCCTATTATTGGTATCTGGAAATTGGTAGAAGAACATGAAAATGGAATTGCTTTACGGCTTAGCGATTGCTCTTTAGAAGAAACTTATATATTCAGCGCAGAGCAATTTGTACATGAAATTTATGCTGTTTCTCAAAGGCCTAAAGCTTTGTTTGAGCATGATAATTCCAATGCTGTTGTTGAAAATCTTTCACAGGATAATAATAACGTAATAAAGTGTGAAAAAGATTGGCAGGGTGTAGGTTCTTGGTCAGCACAGGAAAATAACTATACACTTAAAATTAATGGTACAACAGAAAATCGTACCATCCGCTTTACAAATGCCAGTCATAAATTTTATTATGAAGAAACTACTACTACATTTGGAGTAACAAAAGTAAAACGATACGTTTATCAAAGACAATAAAGTTTTTAAAAATGCAAAAACGGTTCTTTAGGAACCGTTTTTTTATGGCTGAGTTATATATAGCCAATTATTTATTATGAAATAACCAACATCCAGTTATTTATAAAATTCTGTAGCATAACATTAATTCGCAACTATTTTATATGTAAAATACACTACTTTTGATCTTTTGGAGTTATTAAACTATGTTTCGTTGGCTGTTGTTTGGTATCGTATTCTTTTCTTTTTCCTGTATGTTAGCACAGGAAACGAAATCTTTGTATCGTAGCAAAACAATACCTGCGCAGGAAACCAATATCATCATTGATAGTGTGGCGCTCAACTCAGGATATTTTAACCTTACTGATTTTTACGGGAACAAAATTGACAGTACCTTATATACAATAGATTTTTCTAAAGGGATTCTAACCCTTTTACAGCCAGTAAATGATTCTTTAAAGCTCGATTATCTGGTATATCCTGATTTTTTAACCCAAACCTATTCGCTGTACAATACCAACCGGGTAGTGTCTAATGAAGCGGGGCAGCATCTGTTTGTAATACCGGAAAAAAAGCAGAGCACATTTGTACCTTTTGACGGATTGGTAACAGATGGAAGTATAACTAGAGGAATTACTGTTGGAAACAATCAAAACCTTGTGACCAATTCCAATCTCGATTTACAGATAACGGGTAAACTCTCAGATGATGTGAGTATTAGAGCTTCTATTCAAGACAGTAATGTGCCTTTGCAAAATGGGGGCTATTCACAGAAAATGGATGAATTTGATCAGATATTCATAGAACTGTTTTCAAAAAACTGGTCTATAAAAGCAGGAGATTTATTTATTGAAAACAGAAAATCCAGTTTTTTAAACTTCAATAAAAAAGTACAGGGTATCTCTACAAAATTTATACTGAATGGAAAAGATTCCAAAACAGAAATTGAAGCAGCAGCGGCGTTGGTAAGAGGCCAATATGCCAAAAGCGAGTTCACAGGGCAGGAAGGGAATCAGGGACCATATAAACTAAAGGGTTCTAATGAAGAATTATACATACTCATTATCTCAGGCTCAGAAAATGTGTATGTAAACGGACGTTTGCTGACACGTGGCGAAAATAACGATTATGTAATCGATTATAATTCTGGGGAAATCAGATTTACATCTTTATTTCCGATTACTGCTGATATGCGTATTGCCATTGAATACCAGTACACAGACCGTAACTATACCCGCTTTTTAGGATATGGAGGAATCACTCATCAGACAAAAAAGTGGAATTTTGGAGGATATGTATACACAGAAACGGATATAAAAAACCAACCCTTACAACAGAATCTTAGCAAAGAACAGGTCAATATTCTTAAGGAAGCCGGAAATGATCCGTCAAAAATGATGGCACCATCAGCCTATGAAGACACGTTTTCTGAAAATAAAGTGCTGTATAAAAAAGTAACAAATAATGGTTTTGAATATTTTGAGTATTCCAATAATCCACAGGACACCTTATATATGGTCAACTTCTCGGTAGTTGGAAACAATCAGGGTAACTATGTACTGGCTTCATCAGCAGGTATCGGTAAAATATTCGAATTTGTAGAACCTGTTGGTGGAATACCTCAGGGGAATTATGAGCCGGTTATCCGTCTTATCGCTCCTACAAAAACAACTATGGCTACGGTAATGGCTAAATATAATCCGGATGAAAAAACGCTTATCGATACTGAAATTGGATTCAGCAACAATGATCAGAATCTCTTTTCCCCTTATGATGATCAGAACAATAAAGGATGGGCAGGAAGGTTGAATGCCAGAAAAAGAATTCTTTCTACTAAATGGAAAGTAGATGCTTTTACCAATTTGCAATTTGTACATCAGAATTTCAGAACACTGGAGCGCCTGTATAGTATTGAATTTGATCGGGACTGGAGTTTAGATGAACAGTTGGGAAATCAGAGCCTGTTGACATTAGGTCTGATCGCGAAACCGAATGAAAACAGTACTTTTACATATCAGCTTGATAAATTGGAATACAGTCAGTCCTATCACGGACTTAAAAATGTATTGACAGGAAACTTTGTAAAAAATAATTTTACATTGACCACCAATTCCAGTATTCTCAGGGCGAAATCAAATATCAATACCACACAATTTGTACGCAGTAATACAAGAGCTGTTTATAAAAAAGACAAACGTTGGGTAGGTGCTGTGATTGATCTTGAAGACTATCAGATCAAAAATAATGAAACCAATTTATTTCAGGGACTAAGCCAAAAATATTTTCAGACAGATGTATTTGTCGGAAAAGGAGACAGTGCTTCTATGTATGTAGAAATAGGCTATCAGTTCCGAACCAATGACAGTCTTCAGAACGAGCGTTTGCAGCGAACTACTCAGGCAAATTCGTTTTATGTAAAGTCACAATTGTTTAAAACTCAGAAATCAGATTTAAATGTATATGCCAATTACAGAATTCTGGATTATAAATATGGAGATACGCCAACAGAAAATACATTGAATTCCCGTATTGCCTATAACGACCGTTATTTTAAAGATTTTCTGCAACTCTCTACATTATATGAAACAACTTCAGGATCCATTGCTCAGCAGGAATTTACCTATTTAGAAGTAGAACCGGGACTGGGAACGCATATGTGGATTGATTACAACAATAATGGCATACAGGAACTGGAAGAATTTGAAATTGCACTGTATCCAGATCAGGCAAAATATGTGCGCATGTTTTTACCGAATCAGATATATGTCAAAACACATCAGAATAAATTTACCCAAATGGTCAATTTTAACTTCAGTAGTTGGCAGAATACTACAGGGATTCGAAAATTTATGAGTCAGTTTCACAATCAGACTACTTATTTAATTGACCGGAATATCCTTAGGGAGGGCAACAGTATTCCTTTAAACCCGTTTGACAACAGTACAGAAGATCTTGTAGCGATCAACTCCAATTTCAGAAACAACTTTTATTTCAACAGAGGAAAACAGCGGTATTCCACCACCTATTCCTATATCGAAAACAGAACCAAAAATTTATTAAATTTCGGTAGCCTTGAAACCCGTATAAAAACCCATCAACTCGTGTTTAATCATCTGGTACAAAAAACATGGCTGTATCAGCTAACTGCAAAAACGGATCAGGTGATCACCTTGTCAGAAAATTATGAATCTAAAAACTACAGGTTGATGAATTATACATTGAATCCTAAAGTCTCTTATCTGTTTTCGACCAACGCAAGTCTTGATTTCTTTTATGAATTTAAAGATAAACGAAACCAGCAGGAATCTTTTGAAGTATTGGTACAGCATCGGTTGGGAACTTCTTTTACTTACAATACCAATAAAAAATTCTCTATGAACGGGGAGTTTTCGTTTTATGAAAATAAATTCACAGGAAATGCTTTATCTGCAGTTGCTTTTCAAATGCTGGAAGGGTTGCAGCCGGGTAGAAACATGACATGGCGCTTTTTACTTCAGCACAATATAACTAAATATCTTGATGCCAATATCAGCTATCAGGGAAGAACTTCTGAAACCTCAAAAGCAATCCATACGGGAAGTATCCAATTGAGAGCTTTCTTTTAAAGAAAAGTTTTATATTTGTTAGAAAAGTATATAAAGTATGAGAATAATTCCCTTTTTAGCAATTGCTGGTGTTTTGTCATTAGCATCGTGCAATAAAACTGCTTCTGAACCTGCAAAGGAAACAGAAAACACTGCAACAACTCCTGTTGCTGAAACGCCAGCAACGCCATCATCAACGGATAGCGGGCAAAAAACAGCAGAATCAGGTGTGAAATTAAATCCACCTCATGGAGAACCAGGTCATCGTTGTGAGATTCCGGTTGGAGCACCTTTAGACAGTCAGCCTTCAACTGCAGTTCCTACACAGCAGAACCAAACACCTGCACAACCTGCAAACGGAGGAAAAGGATTTTTGAGTTCAGGAAACAATGCCGCACAGCAAGGACAGCCACAACAGGTACCACAGCAACAAACGGCGCAAAAAACAGCTCCTGGTTTTTCAGGAAAACCAAATCCTGCACACGGACAACCGGGTCACCGTTGCGATATTCAGGTAGGCCAGACGTTACCATAAAATAGTATACAACCACTCTTCGGAGTGGTTTTTTTATTGTTAAGGAATTCATTTTTAAACAATAAATAAGATGTATGCTTTTACAGATAGGAGTTTTATATCGGCTACAATTCGTATAATCCATAAAAAAGAGTGTCGGATAAATGAGAGATAGTATAAAATTCTTCCTTATTTTTGTTGCTTTATTAAAGTTTTGAATTACATGATACAAAATCCTAAAAGATATACGGTTACTGCGGCTTTGCCTTATACAAACGGACCTATACATATCGGGCATCTGGCTGGTGTATATGTACCTGCTGACATTTATGTGCGTTTTCTGCGCCAGCAACATCAGGATGTTGCGTTTATTTGTGGAAGCGACGAGCACGGAGTAGCTATTTCAATGAAAGCCAAAAAAGAGGGCATTACGCCACAGCAGGTAATTGATAAGTATCATACCATAATAAAAGATTCTTTTCGTGATTTTGGTATTTCGTTCAACAATTATTCACGAACCTCTGCACCAATACATCATGAGACTGCTTCAGAATTTTTCAGAAAATTATATGACAACGGAAAATTTATTGAAGAAATAACGGCTCAATTATACGATGCAGAAGCAGATCAGTTTTTGGCAGATCGCTTCGTAAAAGGTACTTGCCCTAAATGCGGTAATGAAGAAGCCTATGGAGATCAGTGTGAGAAATGCGGAACCTCTTTAAACGCAACGGATCTGATCAACCCAAAGTCAACCATAACAGGCTCAACACCGGTTCTTAAAGAAACGAAACATTGGTTTTTGCCTTTAGATCAGTACGATACCTTTTTGAGAGAATGGATTTTAGAAGGGCATAAAAATGACTGGAAGCCCAATGTTTACGGACAGGTAAAGTCATGGTTAGATGACGGTTTGAAACCACGTGCGGTAACCCGTGACTTAGATTGGGGGATAGATGTTCCGGTTGAAGGAGCGGAAGGAAAAAAACTATATGTATGGTTTGATGCTCCGATCGGATATATTTCATCTACTAAAGAATGGGCAAAAAAAGAAGGAAAGGACTGGGAGCCTTACTGGAAAGATAAAGATACCAAACTGGTTCATTTTATCGGAAAAGATAATATTGTTTTTCACTGTGTCATATTTCCTGCAATGCTTAAAGCAGAAGGAACGTATATATTGCCGGACAATGTTCCTGCGAACGAATTCCTTAATTTAGAAGGAAACAAACTTTCTACGTCTAAAAACTGGGCCGTTTGGCTCAATGAATATTTAGTTGATTTTCCGGAGAAGCAGGATGTGTTACGGTATGTGTTGACTTCTAATGCACCGGAAACCAAAGACAATGACTTTACATGGAAAGATTTTCAGGCAAGAAATAACAATGAATTGGTAGCTATTTTCGGTAATTTTATCAATCGTGTAGTGGTATTAACAAACAAATACTACAACGGAGAGATTCCTGCTCCAAATGAATTCTCAGAAGTAGATCAGGCTACTTTGGCAGAACTTAAAGCCTATCCTTCAGTAATTGCAAGTTCTGTTGAAAGATATCGTTTCCGTGAAGCTTTGGGAGAAATGATGAATGTAGCGCGCTTAGGGAATAAATACCTGGCAGATGAAGAGCCATGGAAATTAATCAAAGAGAATCCGGAGCGGGTAAAAACCCAAATGTATATCGCTTTACAGATTGCTGCGGCATTAACCACACTGGCAGAACCTTTCCTGCCTTTTACAGCAGCTAAATTAAGTGCGATTCTGAAATTGGAAACACCAATTGACTGGCAAACACTTTCACAAACAACAGACCTTCTTCCGGCAGGTCATACAATCGGAGAAGCGGAATTGTTGTTTGGAAAAATTGAAGACGAAGACATACAGAAACAGATAGAAAAACTGGAAGCTACAAAAACGGCTAATGCTGCAGAAGCAAAAACCATTGAACCGCAAAAAGAAACAGCGCAATTTGAAGATTTTGCTAAAATAGATTTGCGTGTCGGAACCATTGTTGAAGCAGAGAAAATGCCAAAAGCCAATAAATTACTGGTATTAAAAGTAGATACAGGATTAGATGTCCGCACAATAGTTTCAGGTATTGCAGAACACTTTTCTCCTGAAGAACTTATTGGAAAGCAAGTTACCGTTTTATTGAATCTTGCTCCAAGAAAATTAAGAGGAGTAGAAAGTGAAGGAATGTTATTACTGACAGAAAATGCAGAAGGAAAACTTGTATTTGTTAATCCGGACACAACAGGTGTGAAAAACGGAGCTACAATAGGTTAGTTACGTTCTCTCTATAATCATAAAAAGACCGCTCGAAAGAGCGGTCTTTTTTTATGTCTTATTATTTTTTGTTCTTTTATTGTGCTGTACCAGTCGGTAACTAATGTATAACAGTAACATCCAGATAGGGATAAGCTCTACAGAAATTTTCATTCCTGTGATCCACATAATACTCAGAATACCCACTAAAAATACCAAACAGATATAATTGGATAGCGGGTAGATAAAAGAAGGAAATTTTGTCTTGACAAGCTCCTGATCTTTTTGCTTTCTGAATTTTAAATGGGTAATAGCAATCATGACCCAATTAATAATAAGAGAGGATACCACCAGCGACATTAAAATACTGAATGCTTCTTCGGGTACAATTTTATTAATCACAATGCAAATAGCAGCAAAACAGGAAGATACTACAATAGCCATTACTGGCACCGAATGCTTGTTTAATCTTTTTAGAAAAGCAGGGGCATTTCCTTGTTCCGCCAAACCAAAAAGCATACGGGAATTACTGTAAACACTACTGTTATATACAGACAAAGCAGCGGTAAGCACAATCAGATTAAGCGCATTTGCGATGAGGTTTGTAAAAGAAACAGTTGTTCCTAACAAATGTACCTCATATCCTTTCAGATTATCAAAAACGGTTACAAATGGGCTTGTTTTTACATCAATCATCTCCCATGGTGATAAAGAAAAAAGAATGATCAAAGCACCTACATAAAAAATCAGAATGCGGTAAATTACCTGATTAGTTGCTTTGGGAATGTTTTTCTCAGGGTTTTCTGCTTCAGCAGCTGTAATTCCAATGAGTTCTAATCCTCCAAATGAAAACATGATAAGAGCCATCGCAGACAAGAGACCCTGAAAACCTTCTCCGGATTTTTCCAGCCAGCCTTTTGGAAAAAAGCCGCCGTTATTCCATAGATTCTCTACTGATGCCTGTTCTCCTCCGGTTCCGGAAAGCAAAAGATATCCTCCGAAAAGAATCATGGCAATAATAGCAACCACTTTAATAATAGAAAACCAGAACTCTGCTTCTCCAAAAAGCTTTACAGAGCCTAAATTTAACGCGTTAATAGCTAAAAAGAAAAACAGACTTGAAGCCCATAAAGGAATTTCAGGCCACCAGTAGTTGATGTAAATACCAATAGCGGTAAGCTCAGACATACTTACCAGTATATATAAAATCCAATAATTCCATCCGGAAGCAAATCCTGCAAACGACCCCCAATATTTATAGGCAAAATGAGAGAAACTTCCTGAAACAGGTTCTTCTACAACCATTTCTCCTAATTGACGCATGATAAAAAAAGCAATAATTCCTGCAAAAGCATATCCTAAAATCACAGAAGGTCCTGCCAATACAGCAGCGGGTCCTATACCGAGAAAAAGCCCGGTTCCTATAGCGCCACCTAATGCAATCAGTTGAATGTGCCTGTTAGAAAGACCTCTTTTTAATTCTGTAGCAGGGGTTTGTTGTTGAGTGTTTTCCACGTAAAATGTATTATTTTTTTACGAAAATAGAAAAAAAAGACTAAAAAGAACCATAAAACTAAAAAGGTTGTCCTTATGGACAACCTTTTTTATAGAAAGACGGGCTATTGTTATTATAGCAATTCTCTAATCTTCAATACGAATAACTTCCAGTTTTAAATTACCTTTTTTCGCAGGCCATTCAATGATATCTCCGATTTTGCGTCCAATTATGGCTATTCCTTCATCAGATAGAACAGAAATTTTATTCTTGCTTGGTTTTGCTTTTTGAGGACCTACAAGAGTAACTGTTTTATTTTCGTTGGTATGATGGTCTTTATAAGTCACCATACGATTTACAGTAACAATCTCGTCTGGGAGATTTCTTCTAAGCACTTGTGAGGCATTTTTTAATTCACTAAGTAAAAGTTCTTCTTCGGCTATGGTAACTTTCTTTCTTCGTACATGATCTTTTATTAAGTCATACAATCCGGTAGTTAATATTATTTTTTGTGACATGATATTCGCTTTCAATTTAATTAATCAAAGAGTGACTCGCTTTAAATGACTGAGCTGTCGATGATCAATACGTCTGTACAGACTATCGGGCATCTGAAGAAGCAATTGCATTTAAAAATAGAATAAAGTGGTTCCCTGTCCGGAGTCGTGACAGGGCTTACTGAATAAACTCTTTGGAGTTCTTTAAGAAAGTATCATCATGCAGATATAATAACGAGCCCACAAGCCGTATCAACCGATTATCCGTTAAATAAAAGTTTGAAATAGTCATTATACCTAATAATTTTGACTAAGATACAATATATAAGGCATTAAAAAAAATCCGGGAGATTTTGAAGAAAGATAATGGGGGGTGAATAATCCTAAAAAATAAAAAGAGCTTATCATCATTTAGATGTTAAGCTCTTTTTTAGTACCTGAGGTGGGAATCGAACCCACACTCCGAAGAACACGAGTTTGAGTCGTGCGCGTCTACCAATTCCGCCACTCAGGCATAATCTTTACGACTTTGAGATTGCAAATGTAGGTAAAAAAAATAAATAACAAATAAAAAAATGAAAAAATGTACAATGTAAAAATATAATTTCTAAATTTGCAACGCTTTAGACAACATAAGGCAAACACAACACAAAGCTAACTACTAAAATAATAAATAACTAATGGCGTATTTTGAACCGGAAGCAAAAATATTTGCTTGTTCTCAAAGTTTAGAATTAGCTGAAAAAATTGCAAAAAACTATGGTGTAGAATTAGGTAAAGTTACCTTTTCACATTATAGTGATGGAGAATTTCAGCCTTCATTTGAAGAATCGATTCGTGGAATCCGTGTGTTTTTAGTCTGTTCTACCTTTCCAAGTGCAGATAATTTGATGGAATTATTGCTGATGATTGATGCTGCAAAACGCGCTTCAGCAAGACACATCACCGCGGTGATTCCATATTTTGGATGGGCAAGACAAGATCGGAAAGATAAGCCACGAGTGCCGATAGGGGCAAAATTGGTAGCAAAAATGTTGGAAACAGCAGGTGCAACACGTGTGATGACAATGGATTTGCATGCAGACCAGATACAGGGGTTCTTTGAAAAACCGGTAGATCATTTATTTGCATCAACCATTTTCCTGCCTTATGTACAGTCATTAGAGCTTGAAAACCTTACTATAGCTTCTCCGGATATGGGTGGATCGAAAAGAGCCTATGCCTATTCGAAATACTTAGGTTCAGAAGTAGTTGTTTGTTACAAACAGCGAAAAAAAGCCAATGTAATTGATACAATGGAGTTGATAGGTGAAGTAGCAGGCAGACATGTAATTCTGGTAGATGATATGATCGATACCGGAGGAACACTTGCAAAGGCAGCAGATGTTATGATTGAAAAAGGAGCTCTGAGCGTTCGTGCAATTTGTACACATGCCATTTTATCAGGTGGCGCTTATGAAAAGATTGAAAAATCCAAACTGACGGAATTGATCGTTACGGATTCGATACCGCTCAAACAAAAAAGTGAAAAAATAAGAGTATTGAGTTGTGCTGAATTATTTGCAGATGTAATGCACATGGTGCAAAACAATAATTCAATAAGCAACAAATTTATAATGTAATTTATTAATTTATATATTTAAAAAATGAAATCAATTTCAATTAAAGGACAAGAAAGAGAAAGCGTGGGTAAAGTAGCTACGAAAGCCGCACGTAATGCTGGATTAGTTCCTTGCGTGATTTACGGAGGAGAACAACCAGTGCATTTTACAGCTGAAGAAAAAGCTTTTAAAAGCTTAGTATACACTCCAGAAGTACACACTGTTGGTGTTGATTTAGGAGGAAAAACAATTGATTGTGTTCTACAGGACATTCAATTTGATCCGGTTTCTGACAAAATTTTACACATTGATTTTTACCAGTTACATGCTGATAAAGAAATCACTATGGAAGTTCCTGTAAAAGTTGTTGGTAACTCAAAAGGAGTTATGGCTGGAGGTGTTTTACGTTTAAACCAACGTAAATTAAAAGTAAGATCTTTACCAGCAAACTTACCAGATTTCGTAGAAGCTGATATCACAGAATTAGAAATGGGTAACAAATTATATGTTACTAAAATCCCTACAAACAACTTCAAATTGTTACATCCGGATAACACAGTTGTTGCTCAGGTGAGAATTTCTCGTGCTGCAATGAAAGCTGCTCAGGAAGCTGCAAAAGCAGACAAAACAGCAAAAGGAAAGAAAAAATAATTTTCTTTACAGCTATAAAAAAAGCTCCGGATTTCCGGAGCTTTTTTGTTTTATTCAATAATGGAAACTCTTACAGTGTTTACCATTCCTTTTTCCACAAGAGGCATAGAAGCCAGGTTAATTGTGAAATCTCCCTTATCTACATATCCGTGTTCTTTTCCAATATTATTGATGTCTTCAATAGTGATATCGGTACTATCGTATTTATCATAATAAAATGCTTTAACACCCCAAAGAAGGCTTAGTTGTGTAAGCATACGGCGGTTTGATGTAAAGGCAAGAATATGCGATTTCGGACGCCATGCCGATATCTGAAAGGCAGTGTACCCGGAATTGGTAAGCGTATTGATTACTTTAGCTTCGATATCATTGGCCATGATGGCAGCGTGGTAACATACTGCTTTAGTCACATATCGTTTTGTTTTGATTTTTGCATCGTTTACTGAAAGTTTGATAAGGTCTGAATCCTCAACACTTAAAATAATCTGACTCATTTTTTCAATTACCTGAACCGGATAATTACCAACAGAGGTTTCTCCGGAAAGCATTACCGCATCAGCACCATCCATAACAGAGTTGGCTACGTCATTTACTTCGGCTCTTGTAGGTGTAAGGCTCGTAATCATTGTTTCCATCATCTGAGTAGCAATAATCACCGGGATACGTGCTGCTTTGGCTTTGTGAACCAGCTGCTTTTGTATAAGCGGTACTTCCTGTGCAGGAATTTCTACTCCAAGATCTCCACGTGCAACCATAAGACCGTCACAATGAGAAACAATTTTATTGATGTTCTCTACTGCTTCGGGTTTCTCTATCTTGGCAATAATAGGAATTTTATGATCGGAATGTTCTTTAATAAGCATTTGAAGGTCTTCAATATCTTCAGCAGTTCTTACAAAAGATAAGGCAAACCAGTCTACCTCCAGCTTTATAGCAAAAATAGCATCTTTGATGTCCTTCTCAGTAAGGGCAGGTAAAGAAACTTTGGTGTTAGGAAGGTTAACCCCTTTTTTAGATTTTAAAGGACCTCCTTGAACAACTACTGCTTTAACTTCATGTTTGCGGTCGGTTTCAAGAACATTAAAAATGAGTTTTCCGTCATCCAGTAAAATGGATTCTCCGGGATTTACATCTCTTGGAAAACTTTTGTAATTCATATAGACGCGGCTCGCAGTTCCTAAAAATTCATTTTCAGTCGAAAAAGTAATCAGGTCTCCCTGTTTTAAAACGACTTCATCTTTCATAACACCAACACGTAGTTTAGGACCTTGTAAATCAGCTAAAATACTGGTGTTGTAACTAAATTCTTCATTAAGCTCACGGATTATTTTTACTTTTTCTTCAATATCAAAATAATCGGCGTGAGAAAAGTTTATTCTAAAAACATTCACACCCGCTTCTATCATTTCTTTAATGATTTCTTTGGTACCACATGCGGGTCCAAGCGTAGCGACTATTTTTGTTTTTTTTCGTTGTAACATATTTAAAATATTAAATTGTTGATTGATTTTATGTTTTCGGTATTTGCAGCATACACAGTTGATACATTTCTGATATCACTGATTTGATGAATGATTTCATCGCTGCTGTAAAAAACGTCCACATTTTCGATTTGTAATAAATAATCGAAATTTTTTAGCTCAGGAATCAGGTAAGTGGAAGTTTCGAACGGATGTGACAATTCATTGAATAAAGAACCCTGTTTCATTTCTTTAGATAAGATATTAGTCTTATTTTCAATCAGCCGCCAGATCAAATCCTGTTTCAGATCTTCATATACATAATATGAAAAAAAGCTGTCTCCCTTATCATTGGTCAGATGAATGTCTTTTTTTTCGCGAACCAGATAAAGGTGCAAAATTTTATTAAGATGAAAAGCCAGCCTGTAATCTTCAAGCCCGGATTGGATGGCTATCAACTCAAAATCATTGAAGTCGAAGCAATCTAAAGCAAATTTTACAATATTTTTATTCTTAGGAGCTGCCATATTATCTTCATCGGTACAAAAATACTATTAATAAATAACATTTGATGGAGATAACCGCACTAAAAACAATTATTTAATATTCACGTTGATTTTGTTTTGAAGGGCAAAGTAAGCCCTTTGAGCTGCTTTTTCTTCAGCTTTCTTCTTGCTGGTGGCTCTTCCTTTGGCGATTATGCGCTCGTTGTAGTAAAGTTTAGAACTGAAATATCGAACGTGTTCGTTAGTGTGGTCTTCTGAAGATTCGAATCGGAAAGAAATTTTTTCTTTTTGACAAAATTCGATAAAAAGGCTTTTGTGACTGGTGATTTTTCCTTCGAGTGTATTAATATCTTCGATTTGAGAGAGAATATGTGTTTTTATATAGCTTTCACAATAGTCAAATCCTTTGTCAATATAGATGGCTCCTATAAAAGCTTCAAATAAGTCTCCGAAAATATTATCTCCAAACTGGTTTTTGTAAATCTTACTTTCAACCAATTCTGTAAGGCATAACTTTTTTCCGATCTTATTCAGATTCTCCCGGCTTACAATTTTTGACCGCATTTTAGTCAGATATCCTTCATTTCCCTGAGGTACGGACTGATAAAGATAAGAAGCAACAACTGTTCCCAAGATGGCGTCACCTAAAAACTCAAGACGTTCATAATTCAGGGGATTTCCGTTTTTATCGGATTTATTGGTGGAACTATGTGTAAATGCTTGTTTAAAAAGGGGAGCGTTCTTGGTATTAAACCCAGTGAGTTGTGCTAATTTATCGCAAAAAATCCCGTCGTTATCTGAGCGGGATTTTCTGTAAAATATGCTTAAAAAAGATTTCATCTTTTTATAAATCAACTTTTTTTACCAATACACAGGCATTGTGACCTCCAAAACCAAATGTATTACTCATCACTACATTCATTTCTCTTTTTTGAGCCTGATTAAATGTAAAGTTCAATTTATTATTGATGCTTTCATCATCAGTAAAATGGTTGATGGTTGGTGGAACAATTCCGTGTTTGATAGATAAAATACAGGAAATGGTTTCAATAGCTCCGGCAGCTCCCAACAAGTGACCGGTCATTGATTTGGTTGAGTTGATGTTCAATTTGTAAGCATGCTCTCCAAATACCTGTTCAATTGCTTTAGATTCTGCAATATCACCTAAAGGAGTTGATGTTCCATGCATATTCACACCGTCTACATCACTTACCTGTAAGCCTGCATCGCGTAAACAGTTAATCATAACATTTTTTGCTCCCAAACCTTCCGGGTGTGGTGCTGTAATGTGATGGGCATCTGCAGACATACCGCCACCACCGATTTCGCAATAAATTTTTGCTCCTCTGGCAACTGCATGTTCATATTCTTCCAATACCAAAGCTCCGGATCCTTCACCTAACACAAATCCATCTCTGTCTTTATCCATTGGACGTGAAGCCGATTTCGGATCATTATTTCTTGTAGATAGAGCGTGCATGGCATTAAATCCTCCAATACCGGCAATAGTTACAGCAGCTTCTGAACCACCTGTTAAGATTACATCTGCATGACCTAAGCGAATATAGTTAAACGCATCAATCATGGCATTAGTAGATGACGCACAAGCCGAAACGGTCGTAAAATTCGGACCGCGTAAACCGTATTTTATAGAAATCAAACCTCCTGCAATATCCGCAATCATTTTTGGAATAAAGAAAGGGTTGAATTTTGGAGTTCCGTTTCCTGTAGCGAAATTGGTTACTTCGTCCTGGAAAGTTTGCAAACCGCCAATACCTGATCCCCAGATAACTCCAGCACGATCTTTGTCAAGCTTGTCAAAATTGAAATTAGCGTCTTCCATCGCTTCAGTAGCAGTTACCATGGCATATTGTGTAAAACGATCCATTTTACGTGCTTCTTTTCTGTCGATGAAATCTTCTGCGTTAAATCCTTTCAACTCACATGCAAATTGTGTTTTGAAGTTTGTAGCGTCAAAATAAGTAATTGGGGCTGCTCCACTCACACCATTTATTAATCCGTTCCAATATTCCTGAATGGTATTTCCAATAGGTGTTAATGCACCTAAACCAGTAACTACAACTCGCTTTAATTTCATATAATGTGTATTATAGTTTAATTTAAAAAACAAAACCCAGCGTTTCAATTAAATAAGAGAAAACATTGGGTGCTATTTATTTACTGAGATTGTTTCCAATCGTTTTTCTTCTTAAAGCCTATTATGCTTTAGAGGAATAATAACACCCACGCGAAGCTTCGCGTGGGAGATTATGTTATTATTTCTTAGCCTCTTCGATGTAAGAGATAGCTTGACCTACTGTAGCAATGTTTTCAGCTTGATCATCTGGAATCTGAATGTCGAATTCTTTTTCGAACTCCATGATAAGCTCAACAGTGTCTAATGAATCAGCTCCCAAATCATTTGTGAAGCTTGCTTCAGCTACAACTTCATTCTCGTCAACTCCTAATTTGTCAACGATAATCGCTTTTACTCTTGATGCAATGTCTGACATAATCTTTTTCTTTTTTTAAGTTTAATTTGTATGTGGCAAAAATAAAAAACTTTATTATATGTCCACGATAAAAAATTTAATTTGTAACTGCGAATTTATAAAAATAATTTGTACTGGTGGTTTTTTTTACGGTTTTGTCATAAATAATTCTTTTTTTTGCACTTTATTTCATTGTAAAATAATATACGTATTTTGACTAACTAAATGAAAAAAGTTATTTTATTCGCTTCTGGCTCAGGTTCTAATGTAGAAAATATTATCGGGTATTTCAAAGAAAAGCAACAAAAAATCAGTTTTTATGTTTTTACAAATAATGAAAGAGCTTTTGTTTTGGAAAGAGCTCGAAAACATCAGGTACCTGCTGTGGTCTTTTCACGTGAAGAGATGAATGAAGGAAAGGTTGGTGAAAAAGTAAAAGAAATAAACCCTGATCTGATTGTTCTGGCCGGCTTCCTATGGAAGTTTCCGTCGGCAATAATTGCGGAATACCCGAATAAAATTATTAACATACATCCGGCGCTACTTCCAAAATACGGAGGAAAGGGAATGTATGGGAAGTTTGTTCACGAGGCTGTACTCCTTAATAAGGAAAAAGAAACAGGGATAACCATTCACTATGTAAATGAACATTATGATGATGGGGCGCCTTTGTTTCAGGCAAAAGTTGCTCTAAGTAACAATGATACGGTAGAACAGATAGCTGATAAAGTGCATCAGCTGGAATTTATCCATTTTCCTAAAATAATAGAAAAATTATTGAAGGATTAAAAACTGTTAAAAAACCCTTCTACTACCACTGTAGTTTCCTCTTTATTTAATATTCTGCGTATTCCTTTCTGGCATGCCCATAGTTTAAGAACATCCGGAATTTCCCAAACGGTAGGTTCAAAGATGATTTGCCGGTTGGTCGTTTTGATTTTGACCAATTCTCCGGTTGCTTCATTTTTCAGTGAAAGTTTTCCGAGAAGAGGCTTTTGAAGGGTGTAGGTTTCTCCATATATAGTGATTGATTTGCTTGTATAGGTACCTATAAGATTCTCATAATCTTCATCTACTTCATAGATGTTGCCATCTACAAAAACATAATATTCATTATCAATAATATCATTGCTAAGATCCATTACCGTATGGTTGTAATCATGAGACCATAATCTCGCATACCCTTCTTCATTGATGTCGAATTCGAAAGTATCAGTGCCTAAATATTGAGAAGAGGCATTGTATCCTGCCAGTAATAATAAAAGCAGCATGTATAGTTTTTTCATATATAATATACTTTTTCGTGTTGCAATCAAAACGCGTACCAAGGTTGTGGTGTAGCAGTGTTTTGAGTTATATTTGTAAAAAAAAGTTATGCATCAGAAACCAGACGTTATTCTTTATACAGACGGGGCTTCAAGAGGAAATCCAGGACCGGGAGGTTATGGTCTTATTCTGGAGTGGGCTGGTAAAAATGTTTTTAAAGAATTTTCACAGGGTTATCGGCTTACAACTAATAACCGTATGGAATTAATGGCGGTTATAGTAGGGTTGGAAAAACTAAAAAAATCGGGACTTTCTGTGTTAGTCGTTTCTGATTCTAAATATGTGGTTGATGCCGTTGAAAAAAAGTGGGTAATAGGCTGGGAGAAAAAGAACTTCAAAGACAAAAAAAACCCGGATTTGTGGATGCGTTTTTTGAACATTTACAGACAACATCAGGTGCGATTTCAGTGGATTAAAGGTCATAATAATCATCCGATGAACGAACGCTGTGATGTTTTGGCAGTAAATGCCGCATTGGGTAAAGATTTGATAGCCGATCAGTACTATGAAAATACATTAGGTTAATAAACCTACAAACTTACTTATTACTTTTGTGATTTTTTTAAAATAGCATTATATTTGCATCTTCATTTATAAAGAACGCATGAACAAATTATTGATTGTAGGAACTGTTGCTTTCGATGCTATTGAAACCCCTTTTGGTAAAACAGAGAAAATATTGGGAGGTGCAGCTACTTATATTGGTTTGGCGGCTTCTCATTTCGATGTGAAATCGGCAATTGTCTCTGTTGTAGGAGACGACTTTCCTCAAGAATATTTACAATTATTAAAAGATAAATCCATTGATATTTCCGGTATTGAAATCGTGAAAGAAGGAAAGACTTTCTTTTGGAGCGGTCGTTATCACAATGATTTGAATTCAAGAGAAACTCTGGATACTCAGTTAAATGTCTTAGCAGATTTTAATCCGGTTGTTCCTGCAGATTTTAAAGATGCTGATGTGGTTATGCTGGGCAACCTGCATCCGAATATTCAGATCAGTGTTTTAGATCAGCTGACAAGAAAGCCAAAGCTTGTTGTTTTGGATACCATGAACTTCTGGATGGATTGTGCGCTTGCTGAATTAAAAGAAGTAATGAAGCGGATAGATGTGATTACGATAAATGATGAAGAAGCCAGACAATTGTCGGGAGAATATTCATTGGTAAAAGCAGCCGAAGTGATTCATGAAATGGGACCTAAATATGTGGTCATTAAAAAAGGAGAGCATGGTGCCTTGTTATTTCATGATAGTAATGTGTTTTTTGCTCCTGCTTTACCGTTAAAAGATGTCTTTGATCCTACCGGAGCCGGAGATACTTTTGCAGGTGGTTTTTCAGGATATCTCGCACAATCAGAAAATATTTCTTTCGGAAATATGAAAAATGCGATCATTTATGGTTCTAATTTAGCTTCCTTTTGTGTTGAAAAATTTGGAACTGAGCGCATGGAAAATTTATCCAAAGAGAATGTCGAAGCACGCTTACAGCAATTTAAAATGTTGACACAATTCGACATCGAATTAGCAGAATAAGAAAAATTAGAAAGCCTCATTGTGGGGCTTTTTTTGATAACTATACAACAACAACACAACAAATAATATGAGCGACGCGATCAAACACGAATGCGGTATAGCACTTTTAAGACTAAAAAAACCTTTGTCTTATTACAAAGAAAAGTACGGAACTTCTTTTTATGCCATTCAAAAGATGTACCTGTTGATGGAGAAGCAGCACAACCGAGGGCAGGATGGAGCCGGTCTGGCCAATATTAAACTTGATATGGAGCCGGGTGAACGTTATATCAGCAGAGTACGGTCCAACAATCCACAGCCAATACAGGATATTTTTTCTCAGATTAACGGAAGAATCAACGAAGGATTGGAAGAAAATCCTGAATTGATTAATGATATAGAAGCTCAGAAAAAATTATTGCCTTATATAGGAGAAGTATATTTAGGACATGTAAGATATGGTACTTTCGGAAAGAACAACATTGAAAGCGTACACCCTTTTCTACGTCAGAATAACTGGATGCACCGTAATCTGATTGTTGCCGGAAACTTTAATCTGACCAATGTAAAAGAACTTTTTGATGACTTAGTTCGCTTAGGGCAACATCCAAAGGAAATGGCAGATACCGTTACCGTAATGGAAAAGATAGGTCATTTCTTAGATGATGAAGTAACGGATTTATATTTTGATTTAAAAAACAAGGAAGGTCTTTCAAAAAGAGAAGCATCGCCTATCATCGGAGAACGATTAGATGTGGCGCGCATTCTGAGAAGAGCTTCCAAAAACTGGGACGGTGGATTTGCCATGGCAGGTATGTTAGGTCATGGAGATGCATTTGTACTTCGCGATCCGGCGGGTATTCGTCCGGCTTTTCATTACGAGGATGATGAAATTGTGGTCGTGGCATCAGAACGGCCTGTGATTCAGACAGCATTTAATGTACCTTTGGAGCAAATTAAAGAGTTGAATCCGGGAGAAGCTATCATCATCAAAAAAGACGGTAGAGTATCCTTTGAGCGTATTTTGGAACCACTTGAGAAAAAAGCATGTTCTTTTGAAAGAATTTATTTTTCAAGAGGGAATGATGCTTCTATTTACCAGGAACGAAAAAATCTTGGACGTCTGATGATGCCGGTCATATTAAAAGAAATTAATGAAGATACGGAAAACGCTGTTTTTTCCTATATTCCCAATACGGCAGAAACCTCCTTTTTCGGAATGTTGGAAGGAGCTCAGGAGTTTTTAAATAAAAAGAAAACTGCAAAAATACTGGCAGAAGAAGGGCATTTGTCGACAGAAAAATTGGACGAAATACTTTCTACAACCATCCGTACAGAGAAAATCACCATAAAAGATGCCAAATTGCGTACTTTTATTACGGATGACAGCAACAGGGATGATATGGTAGCGCATGTATATGATGTTACATATGGTGTTGTGAAGCCAACTGATACGCTTATTGTAATTGATGATAGTATTGTAAGAGGTACTACTTTAAAGAAATCCATTATCAAAATGCTGGATCGGTTAAATCCAAAAAAAATCATCGTAATATCTTCTGCTCCGCAGATTCGTTATCCTGATTGTTATGGGATCGATATGGCTAAAATGGAATCGCTTATTGCCTTTAATGCTACTTTAGAATTATTAAAGGAGCGTAACCTGTACCATATTGTTGAAGATGTGTATCAGAAATCAAAAGCACAGGAACATCTTCCTGATGCTCAAGTGGTGAATTATGTAAAAGAATTATATGCTCCGTTTACCGATCAGGAAATAGCGGATAAAATATCAGAAATGCTGCACCCGGAAGATGTAAAAGCAGATGTAAAAATAATGTTTCAGACAGTAGAGAATTTACATAAAGCCTGTCCGGATCATTTAGGGGACTGGTATTTTACCGGAGATTATCCTACTAAAGGCGGTAATCGAGTGGTCAGCAGAGCCTTTATGAATTTCTATGAAGGTAAAGATGCGAGAGCATACTAAAACGGATTTTATATTATTTTAATTGTTAGGGAGCATCGGATTATATCCGGTGCTTTTTTATTTACCGCTATTATTGCCGGGTTTGCCTTGCTTTTAAGCTGATTTTTTATTTTTGGCACAGGAGTTGGTTTGTACAGAGTAACGAATGCATAAATAGAAGAAATCATGAAAAGATTAGTACTCATAGCAATGTTAGCATTATCACTTAGTGCAGTTGCGCAAAACAGACCTCACGGTAATAACCGTAATGCAAACCAAACAAACAGCCGTTATGTATATTCGGCTGACAGAAATAATACATCTTATAACAATTCATTTTATTTCTACTCAGACCGGTTTTATAAAGATATTCATAGGTTAGATCTTTCTCTTTATCAGGAAAGAGAGTTGAGAAATATGATTGCAGTAATGCATAATGATATACAATTTGCTCAACGAAAATACCGAAATCCACAAAATACAATCTTACGCATAGAACGTGATTTTGACCGGAAACTGGTAAAACTGTTAAATGCCAAACAGTATAAAAAATGGAATCAGTATTATGCGTATCAGTATGTGAGCAAAGGCTATGGAAGAGTCTGATTAATTATATATAAAAAGAAAACCCCAAAATCAATTTTTGATTTTGGGGTTTTTGATTTTATTGGTTCATCAGACTTTCAATTTCTTCTGCTTCCAGTGGAATATTGCGCATCAGGTTAAATGGTAATCCGGTTTTTTGAATTACATAGTCATCTTCTAATCGAATACCGAAACCTTCTGCAGGAATATAAAAACCAGGTTCATTGGTAAACACCATTCCTTCCGTAAAAGTATCGGTCAGAATACCGTAATCATGAGTGTCTAATCCCATGTGGTGAGACGTTCCGTGCATCATGTATTTCTTATAAGCCGGCCAGTCTGCATTTTCATTCTGTACATCGGCCTTGCTTAATAATCCCAGACCCAAAAGTTCAGAGGTGTATATTTTACCCATTTCTTTGTGATAATCATGCCAGTTGTTTCCGCTGACCAGAAGTTTTTCTGCTTCTTTTTTACATCTCAGAACCGCATCATAGATCTCTCTCTGACGTGTGGTATATCTTCCATTCACCGGAATAGTACGTGATAAGTCTGAGGCATAGTTGGCGTATTCAGCCGCTACATCAAATAAAATGAGGTCACCATCTTTACATTCTTTATTGTTTTCGATATAGTGCAGTACATTCGCATTATTTCCGGAAGCAATAATTGGCGTATACGCGAAACCTTTTGAGCGGTTTCTTAAAAATTCATGGGCAAATTCCGCTTCAATTTCATATTCCCATACTCCGGGCTTAACAAAACCTAAAATTCTTCTGAACCCTTTTTCTGTAATATCACAGGCTTGTTGAATCAAAAGAATTTCTTCCGGTTCTTTTATCGAACGCAGTCGCTGTAAAATAGGGTTAGAACGTTCTACTTTATGAGCAGGATACGTCTCTTTCCACCATTTGATAAAACGGTCTTCACGGGTTTGTGTTTCAACATTTGCACGGTAGTGTTCATTGGTATTGATGTACATGGTGTCTGCATAGCTCATCAACTCCTTCAAAACTTTATGAAAATCCTGTAACCAATATACGGATTGGATACCGGAAGTAGTATAAGCAGCTTCTTTGGTCAGTTTCTCACCTTCCCATATAGCAATATGTTCATTTGTTTCTCTTAAAAACAGAATTTCTTTGTACTTCTCAAACGGAGCATCAGGGAACAAAACCAATATGCTTTCTTCCTGATCTACACCTGATAAATAAAAAATATCTCGGTGTTGTGCAAATGGTAAAGTAGAATCTGCACTTACAGGATATATATCATTAGAGTTGAAAATGGCAATACTGTTTGGTTTCATTTGCGCCGTAAACTTTTTACGGTTTTTAATGAATAAATTTTGGTCTATCTTGTGGTATTTCATAGATTTGATGTTTATAATTCTTTGAAAAGATCTTCAAATTTACATAAATAAAATAAGGACAATTGTATCCATCATCTTAAATATTACTAAAAGTATATGAAAAATATTTTATACCTGCTGTTGTTTGTTTCTGCGCCTGTTTTTTCTCAAAATGGTCAGGCGTATCAGATTTACAATGCAAAAGGAAAGAAAGTGACGTATGATAAAATGGTAAAACAGCTACAGGATAAAGATGTAGTTTTGTTTGGTGAATTTCATGATAATTCTCTGGCTCACTGGTTGCAGTTAGAGCTGACTAAAAGCCTGGCTCAGAAAAGAGGATTGACATTGGGTGCAGAAATGATTGAGGCAGACAACCAGTCGCAGCTAAACGATTATCTGGGTGGTAAAATTGATCAGAAAGCATTTGATACTATTGCGCGTTTATGGAATAATCATAAAACAGATTACAAACCGTTAGTCGATTTTGCAAAAAAGAGCAAAATACGTTTTATAGCGACTAATGTACCGCGAAGATATGCGAGTAAAGTGTATAAAGAAGGTGTGGAAAGTCTGGAGCTTTTAAGTGCTGAGGAGAAATCCTGGATAGCACCGCTTCCTTTTCCGTATGATGAAAATCTACCGGGTTATGTGAAAATGATGGAAATGTTTAAAGACAGTAATCATGCAAATCCGAATTTTCCAAAATCACAGGCGGTAAAAGATGCAACAATGGCTTATTTTATCTCAAAAAACATAGAGGCTGGAAAACTGTTTGTGCATTTTAACGGTTCTTATCACAGCAACAATTACGAAGGTATTTACTGGTACCTCAATACGTATAATCAAGCGTTAAAAGTTGCTACTATTGCTACTGTTTCTCAGGCAGAGGTTAAAAAAATGGATCCGGAAAATAAAAACCTTGCGGATTTTATAATTGTCATTGATGAAGATATGACAAAAACCTTCTGATGAAGCCGTTGAGAATTAAATACTTGTGAGACGACTCGCGATGCTGTTTAAATTCAGTATAAATAACACAGGCAGGTTTGATTGTTTTTGTAAATAGCCGTATTTTTGTCTGATTTTTTTAAGGAAAAAAACTATTATAATTTCATTATGGCAAAATCTGCACTTTTAAAGTCGTCAATCGGTAAAAAATACTGGATGGCACTTACGGGTTTATTTTTATGCTTGTTTTTAGTGGGTCACTTAGCAGGAAACTTACAGTTGATTTTCGGAACTGATTTACAGTTCAATCAATATGCTTTGTTTATGACCACTAATCCGGCAGTAAAAATTCTATCTTATTTAACGTATTTATCTATTTTATTTCATGCGATCGATGGAATTGTTTTGACTATTCAGAATAAAAAAGCGAGACCAATCGGGTATGTGAAAAACAATGCGTCAGCAAACAGTACTTGGCAGTCTCGTAATATGGCTGTTTTGGGAACTCTGATTCTGATTTTTATTGCTACTCACATGATGAACTTCTGGGCAAAAATGCACTTTTCAGATATGCCGTTGCAATCTCAGAGAGTGATCATTGAAACTCCGGCAGGACCACAGGAAATAGATGTGCATAATACAACAGACGGTTCTTTTATTGTGATTCAGAAAGATCCTGAAGGAAAGACAGTATATGCTGATGTATCTGCTGGTCAGGTAGAATTGAAAGATGGAAAAGATTTTTACATAGGAGATTTGAAAGTTAAACAAGGATATAAAGACTTGTATAAAATCACGATTGATTTCTTTAAAGATCCTGCGTACGGATTATGGTTTACACTATTTTATGTGTTCTCTATGGCAGTTTTAGCATTCCATTTATTGCATGGATTCAAAAGTGCTTTCCAATCGTTGGGTGTCAATAATCCAAAAGTAAATGGTTTAATACGTTGTGTAGGTACTGGTTTTGCAATCATCGTTCCTCTGTTATTTGCGATTATTCCTATTTACATTCACTTTATTAAATAATCATTAAAGAATTTGATGATGAGCTTAAACAACAAGATTCCTCAAGGTTCCATAGATAAGAAATGGACAGATTATAAAGATCATATTAACCTGGTAAACCCTTCAAACAAACGTAATATTGATGTTATTGTTGTGGGTACAGGGTTAGCCGGTGGTTCTGCTGCTGCAACATTAGCAGAATTAGGTTATAATGTAAAAGCATTCTGTTATCAAGATTCGCCTCGTAGAGCTCACTCTATTGCTGCTCAGGGAGGTATCAATGCTGCTAAAAACTATCAGGGAGATGGTGACTCGGTTTACAGATTATTTTATGATACGGTAAAAGGAGGTGACTATCGTGCCCGTGAAGCTAACGTACACCGTTTGGCAGAAGTTTCAGTAAACATCATCGACCAGTGTGTTGCTCAGGGAGTTCCGTTGGCACGTGAATACGGAGGTTTATTAGATAACCGTTCGTTTGGGGGAACTCAGGTTTCACGTACTTTTTATGCAAAAGGACAAACAGGACAACAATTGTTATTAGGAGCGTATTCAGCAATGAACCGCCAGATTGGTCGTGGAAAAATAAAAATGTATAACCGTCACGAAATGCTGGATTTGGTAATCGTGAATGGTAAAGCAAGAGGTATTATTGCACGTAATCTGGTTACGGGTGAAATCGAAAGACATTCAGCTCACGCAGTTGTGATTGGTACCGGAGGTTACGGAAACGTATTCTTCTTATCGACAAATGCAATGGGATCTAACGTAACGGCTGCATGGAAAGCACACAAACGTGGTGCATACTTTGCAAACCCTTGTTATACACAAATTCACCCGACTTGTATTCCGGTAACGGGAGACCATCAGTCAAAATTGACATTGATGTCAGAATCGTTGCGTAATGATGGTCGTATATGGGTGCCGAAAAAATTAGAAGATGCACAGGCAATTCGCGAAGGAAAATTAAAACCTGCTCAGATTGCAGAAGAAGACAGAGATTACTATTTAGAAAGAAGATACCCTTCTTTTGGTAACTTAGTACCTCGTGATGTTGCTTCACGTGCTGCAAAAGAACGTTGTGATGCCGGTTTTGGTGTTAATGCAACCGGAGAAGCAGTTTATCTTGATTTCGCATCGGCTATTGAGCGTTACGGAAAAGAACAGGCACTT
>Ga0308157_10000349_pt1 | contig 163764 bp, 118 predicted proteins | sample PhyBR1_FD_201035 | JGI IMG/M metagenome (GOLD analysis project Ga0308157, IMG submission 201035) | Phyllosphere microbial communities from UC Gill Tract Community Farm, Albany, California, United States - DLSLB.R1 | ecosystem: Host-associated > Plants > Phyllosphere > Unclassified | place... | reverse complement strand
AAGGAAGCTAAAGTCTTAATCGAAATATGAGTCACAAGCTCGGAGGAACGAACAGTTTACTTTTGCTTCCTTTCTCAATCATAAATCTACTTAAAATTTCAAAAAACAAATCTAAAGGAGGAACGAGGAATCACACAAGAAGCTCCGCAGAGTAAATTCTCCAATCTGTATTGAATCCCGCGTGAGATTTCTCGTTCCTCGAAATGACAAATCAGACGTGTCTCTGTCTGATAAAATCACAAAACTTTATCAGTCTTTGAATCAATCTTAGCGCCTTGAAAAAGAAAAAAAACTTAGAATCTCAGAATCTTAGCATCTCAGCATCTTAGAAACTAACCAACTAATTCCCCTCCATTTATATTAATAAACTGGCCAGTAATATAACTACTATCTTCAGAGGCCAGAAACACATAAGCAGGCGCCACTTCCGAAGGCTGACCGGCTCTCTCCATCGGATTGTCTTTTCCAAAATCAGATAATTTATCAAAAGTGGCTACAATTAAGGGCGTCCAGATTGGTCCAGGTGCAACGCCATTTACGCGTATTTTCTTTTTAGCCAGCATAGTCGAAAGCGAACGGGTAAAGCTTACAATTGCGCCTTTTGTACTCGCATAATCTGCTAAGTGTTCGCTTCCGCGAAAAGCCGTAACAGAAGTAGTATTTATAATGCTATCACCTTCCTTTAAGAAAGCAAGCGCTGCTTTTGTAATATAAAAGAAAGGATAAATATTAGTTTCAAAAGTTTTATGAAGCTGTGCCGAAGTTATTTTTTCTATTTCTGTTTGCGGAAACTGAGTTGCAGCATTATTTACTAAAACATCAAGACTTTTAAAAGTGGTATGGCATTTTTTAATAGCACTTTGGCAAAATTTCTCCTCTTTCAAATCACCGCTAATCAATAAACATTGTTGGCCCTCTTTTTCGATCATTGCTTTGGTTTCTTTCGCATCTTTATCTTCTTTTAAATATACAATCGCAATATTAGCGCCTTCTCTCGCAAAATGTACCGCAACACTTCGGCCAATTCCGCTGTCGCCACCTGTAATGAAAGCCGTTTTTCCTAATAATTTACCGCTTCCAACATAGTTTTCTCGTATAATTTCAGGCTCCGGATTCATCATGTGTTCATTACCAGGAAGATTTTGTTTTTGCTCGGGAAATGTTTGTTTCTTTTTCATGATTTACTCTTTTTAAGCTTGTAGTGTCATTTAAAATTACCAGATAACCGCAATTTTACTTGTCTTAAAAGATATTTTGTTTGCCTCAATAAAATCAAAAAGAAAAAACTTGTATGAAAATACACCTAATAGAGCGTGAAGTTGAAATAATAAGAAATTTCTAATAAGTTAAGAATCATGCAATATGTTTCATGTGATAGTCAAAGATGGGAATTTTGTAACTATTTTCGATTTAGATAAAAAACCTGCTCGTTATTTTTTTTATACATTTGAGAATTTCCACATAATTTTTAAGAGTTACTTCGGCGATTCTTTAAAAAAATAAGAAAATTTTTAAATTTCACTTTAAATTCAAGAGTTTTGATTTACAACCGATTTAGCTTCAACATGGCATGGTATTAATTGTAGACGATATAAGGGCCAATATTATTGCCTTAAAGAAAACATTAGAGCTGCATAATATCGATGTCGATAGTGCCGAATCTGGAGAAGAAGCTTTAAAGAAAATCCTAAAAACAGATTATTGTCTGATTATTATGGATGTTCAAATGCCGGGACTCGATGGTTTTGAGGTAGTAAAAATTCTTTCTGGAAATATACGTACAAAAGATATTCCTGTTATTTTTCTTTCGGCACTTAATACCGAGAAAAAATACATCTTTAAGGGGTATGAAACAGGTGCTGTGGAGTACATTACCAAACCTGTAGATAGCGATTTACTGATTTTAAAAGTAAAAACCTTCATTAAAATCTACGAACAGCAAAATGAACTTAAAGTCATGAAAGACCTTCTTTCTAAAGAAATAAAAATTAGAAAAGAAGCGCAGGACAATCTTGAAATAAAAATCGCGGAAAGAACAAAAGAACTGGTTCAGAAAAATGAAGAACTGGAACTTCGAAATCACGAATTGCAACAGTTTTCTTGGGTGGTATCGCATGATTTAAATGAGCCAATTAGAAAGATTCAAATCTTTATCAAAATAATAAAAGACCTTTACTTAAAGGCAGACGACAAAGCAATCGATTATGTTGACCGAACAATAAAATCGGCAGAAAGAATGCAAACTTTAATTACCGATCTTTTGGCTTATTCAAGGCTTTCTGCTCAGGTAAAACCTGAAAAAACAGATTTGAATGTTGTTCTGCAGGAAGTGTTGGGAGATTTTGATTATTTAATTGAGCGCAAAAATGCCACAATAAAAACCAACGAACTTCCAACAATAGATAGTATTCCGAGCCAGATGCGCCAGGTTTTTCAAAATCTAATAGGAAATGCTTTGAAATTCTCGGGTAATGAAGAAAAAGCGGTAATTGAAATTACTTCGGAAACTATTTTAGAAAAATCAATCGAAAGTCCGACTTCGCCAGAAGGCAAATTTTGCAGGATTACAGTAAAAGATAACGGAATTGGTTTTGATGAGATTTATCTTGATCGTATTTTTATTATCTTTCAAAGTTTAAACGATCGTCAATCTTACGAAGGAACAGGAATTGGACTGGCAATTGCTAAGAAAATAATCGAAAAACATAACGGATTAATTACAGCTAAAAGTAAAGTGGGAGAAGGTGCAAGCTTTATCATTGTTCTTCCTTTAAAATACGAATAAAAATAATTTAGAATATATGAATGGTAATTTTAAAAGAAATTTATTAATCAGTTCACTAGTTTCACTGCTTGTACTTACGATTAGTTCTGTTGCCTCTTTTATTAGTATTAAAAGTCTACTAAACAGTAACTTTTGGGTAAACCATACTCAGGATGTAATATATAACCTAAACGAAGGTTCCTCAATTATTACAGAAGCCCAAACCAGTATGAGAGGTTATCTACTTACAGGCGATGAGCAGTTTGTGGACCGTTTTAATGATGCTGAAGCGAAATCAAATACTTATTTTGATAAGTTGGACGAACTTACATCTGACAATCCTTCACAGAAAAAATTGCTAGAAGAATTACGCTCTAAACGTTCCGGTTTCTTTAAATATCTAAACAATCAGATTGTCAAAAAACGTTTAAGCAAAGAAACGTTGATTTTTGATTTGAATGAAGGCAGAAATATGATGAACGAGATTAAGGCGATCGTCAGGAAAGTTGAAAATACAGAACAAAAACTTTTAGAAGAACGCAACTCCAATTCAGAACGTTACGGGAATTATAGCTTAGCTTTAATTGTTGTTGCTTTCTTTATAGCCTTTCTTATTTCTATTGTTTTCCTAATCAGAATTCTGAAGGATTACAACGAGAGAACTTTATTGCAGCTGGAATTAGAGAGAAAAGATAAAGAAACAGCTGAAAGACTTGATGTAATAAGCGGTATTGCAACACAAATTTCTAAAGGAAATTATGATGTTCAGATAGACGATAGAAAATCAGATACTTTAGGAGCTTTGGGCGCATCCATTCATAATATGAAAGATTCATTAAAAGATTCTTTCGAATTATTATCTCAAAAAGAATGGCTTCAATCGGGAGTTGCAACTTTGAACGATAAAATGCTGGGAGAAAAAACAATCCAGAAATTATCTAAAGATGTAATCGAATTTTTATGCCAATATACCAATAGCAGTGCCGGAGTTTTGTATGTGATTGATGGAGAAGAATTGACAGTTACAGGAGGTTACAGTTACATACCGAGTAAAAACAGAGAAAGAATCAAGAAAGGCGAGGGGTTAATTGGCCAGTCTATTGTTTCTGGGAAAATGCTGGAACTTAAAACGCTTTCTCCAGATGATATTCAGATCAATTATGCATTGGGAGAAATAAAACCTACGCATATCGTGGCATTGCCATTAATGGATTTCAAGATTGAAGGCGCAGTGGAACTGGCTAGCATTTACGGATTTTCTGTTTTGCAGCTTGAATTCTTGAATATTGTGGCAAATAATATTGGAATTGCGATTAAAGCGACCCAAAACCGTAAAAGGGTAATGGAACTTCTGGAAGAAACCAAATCTCAGTCAGAAGAATTACAGATTCAACATAGCGAATTGGAAGCTATAAATGCAGAATTGGAAGCACAGACCGAAAAACTGCAAGCATCGGAAGAAGAACTTCGCGTACAGCAGGAAGAATTGGAACAAACTAATGAAGAATTGTCTGAAAGAAGCGTTTTATTAGAAGAAAAAAACACTGAAATCCAAAAGAAATCAGAAGCTTTAGAATTGACTACGCGTTACAAATCGGAGTTTTTGGCCAATATGTCTCATGAGTTGAGAACACCGCTGAATTCGATTTTATTGCTGAGTCGTTTATTGTCTGAGAATAACAATAAAACAATGAACAATGAAGAAATTGAATTTGCAAAAGTAATTCAGAGTTCAGGAAATAGTTTATTAGGTTTAATTGATGAAATCCTTGATTTATCTAAAATTGAAGCTGGAAAAATGGATCTGGAATTCTTGGATGTTTCGACCAAAGAAATTACAGATAACCTATATAACTTGTTTTATCTGGTTGCAAAAGAGAAGGGAATTAATTTTGAAATTATTGCCAAAGATGCGCCAATTGTCATTAAAACAGACAAAATGCGTTTGGAGCAGATTCTGAAAAACCTGATTTCGAATGCCATTAAATTTACCGAGAAAGGAACCGTTTCTCTTGAAATAAAAGTAGATACAGACGATGAGAAAATAATCTGTTTTATTGTAAAAGATACCGGAATCGGAATTCCGTTAGATAAACAGCCCTTAATTTTTGAAGCCTTCCAGCAAGCCGACGGTTCAACAAAACGCAAGTATGGCGGAACTGGTTTAGGATTATCAATTAGCCGTGAATTGGCCAAATTACTGAGAGGAGAAATTGTATTGCATAGTAAAGTAAACGAAGGAAGTACGTTTACGTTGTGTCTTCCCGTTTTAGGATTTGCGATCAACAAAGTTTCGGTAAATAAAATTCCACATGCAGAAGAAATCGAAGTAACAACTGAAAGTGATGAGGAAAGACCGAAATACATCAGTGAAGTTATTCCGCAAGAAATTGAAGATGACAGAGATTCAATTGTAGAAGGTGATAAAGTGATTTTGATTGTAGAAGATGACATCAATTTTGCCAAATCATTATTGGCTTTCACTCAGAAAAAAGGGTACAAAGGAGTAGTGGCAGTAAGAGGTGATTATGCCTTGAATTTTGCTTTAATTTATAGACCAATCGGAATTTTATTGGATATCGAACTTCCAATAAAAAGCGGATGGCAGGTTCTGGAAGAATTAAAAAACCATTCTCATACCAAACATATTTCGGTACACATTATGTCTTCGCATAAACTGAAACAAGAAAGTTTATTAAAAGGAGCGGTAGACTTCTTAGACAAACCTGTTGCTTTTGACCGAATTCCAGATGTTTTTAAACGTATCGAACATATTATAAACAAAGAATCGCAAAAGGTTTTAATTATTGAAGACAATCCGAAACATGCAAAAGCACTGGCGTTTTTCTTAGAAACGTATAATATTAACTCGGAGATTAAAAGTGAAGTATCAGAAGGTTTATCGTCTTTGGGCAAAGAAGAAGTAGACTGTGTAATTCTCGATATGGGAATTCCAGACAAGCAAGCCTACGAAATTCTAGATGGTGTTAAGAAAAGTCCAGGTTTAGAAAATCTGCCGGTAATTGTATTTACAGGAAAAAGTCTTTCAATAAAAGAAGAACTGAAAATTAAGAAATATGCCGATTCTATTATCGTGAAAACGGCACATTCGTACCAGAGAATGCTCGATGAGGTTTCGCTTTTCCTTCACTTAGTAGAAAATAAGAAAGAAGGAACTGCAGGAAAAGAAAGCAGTAAAAAACTGAATTCGTTAAACAATATTTTATTCGAGAAAAAAGTATTAATTGTAGATGATGATGTGCGAAACATTTATTCGCTTTCTAAAGCTTTGGAAGCCTTTAAAATGACTGTTATTACGGCTTTTGATGGAAAAGAGGCTATTAAAATTTTAGATGAAAATCCAGATACCGATGTCGTATTGTTAGATATGATGATGCCTAATATGGACGGTTACGAAACGGCAGAAAAAATTAGGAGCAATCCTAAATTTCTTAACCTAGCCGTAATTGCCGTAACGGCCAAAGCCATGACAGGCGATAGAGAAAAATGTATTAAAGCGGGAGCTTCAGATTATATTACAAAACCGGTCGATGTCGATCAGTTATTATCGCTGCTTCGAGTTTGGTTATACGATAAAATCTAATCTTAAAAAATACTGTACATGGAAAAGAAAAAAGTATTGATTGTAGATGACGATTCTAGAAATATTTTTGCTTTAGTAAATACCTTAAAGGCAAAATCTTTTGACTGTCTGTCTTGTTTAAGTGCTGAAGAAGCCTTAAAAATATTAGCAAATGACAATTCAATTGACGCCGTTTTGATGGATATGATGATGCCCGAAATGGACGGTTATGAGGCCATTCCGCTCATTAAAGCCATTCCGTCTCAAGAGAATACTTTTGTAGTTGCCGTCACAGCGCAAGCTATGGCAGGAGATAAAGAAAAATGTTTACAAGCCGGAGCAGATGCATACATCTCAAAACCTGTAGATGTAGATAAATTACTTCACATCTTGGGAGAAATTTAAATGAATTATGATTGAAGATATTGAATTAGAGACTCTCATTAATGAAGTTTACGAATATTATGGTTTTGATTTTGGAAGTTATTCAAGAGCCTCACTAAAAAGGCGTGTAAGCAGGGTATTTACTTTGGATGGATTTAAGCATTTTCATGAATTTCTGTCTAAAGTTCGTACCGATCCAGAATATTGCAAAAAAATGATTGATGAAATAACGGTTAACGTTACAGAAATGTTTCGTGATCCGTCTTTTTATTTAACGCTTCGAAAAGAAATTCTTCCTTTGCTAGGAACCAAACCTTTTATCAGAATTTGGCATGCTGGCTGTTCTACAGGAGAAGAAGTGTATTCGATGGCGATTATGCTCAAAGAGGCAGGTTTGCTGCATAAATCAATATTGTACGCTACCGATATAAACGCTACGGTTTTGGAAACGGCAAAAAGCGGTATTTTCCCGCTGAGAATGATAAAAGATTATGCCGATAATTATCGTGAAGCGGGCGGACAGGAAGATTTTTCAGATTATTACATTGCCAATTATGGGTTTGCAAAATTTAATGAGAATCTATCGGAGAAGATGGTTTTCTCTCAGCACAATCTGGTTTCTGACACTTCGTTTAATGAATTTGATCTGATTTTGTGCCGCAATGTTTTGATTTATTTTGATAATAATCTGCAGAAAAGAGTGGTCAATCTATTTGATGACAGCTTGGCTGTTTTAGGTTTTTTGGCACTTGGAACAAAAGAAACTATAAAGTATTCTATATCTCAAACCAAATACAAACAATTTGATAAAGAGAAAATATGGAGAAAAATAAAAGAGTAACAAATTGTAAAGTAGTTATAATTGGCGGTTCGGCAGGAAGTTTGCAGGCATTATTGCAGATTTTACCTTTTATAGAAAAACCTATTTCTTTTGCTATTGTCATTGTTGTTCACAGAAAAAACTCCGACGAACAAACCTTAGAAGATTTAATCGCTTTAAAATCAAAAATAAAAGTAAAAGAGGTCGAAGATAAAGTAAAACTTGAAGCAGGATTTATTTATATCGCGCCTTCCAATTATCATTTATTATTTGAAAAAGAAGAAACGTTGTCTTTAGACACTTCAGAAAAAATAAACTACAGTAGACCAAGTATAGATGTTTCTTTTGAGTCTGCAGCAGAAATATATGGTCAAAATTTAGTTGGAATTCTACTTTCGGGTTCCAATTCGGATGGTACGGTTGGATCAAGAGCAATTCAGGCGGCGGGCGGTGTAAGCGTTGTGCAGAATCCGCTTTCTGCAGATATGCCTTTTATGCCAAATAATGCGATTTTGCATACTGCTCCTGATTTTGTTTTAACCACCGAAGAGATTTTGGAGTTTATAAAAGGAATTAATATTGCTGATTTTTGATTAATGATTTTTGATTTCAGATGGAAGAAATCAAAAATCGTTAATCCTCAATCTAAAATCTTCAATCTCTTAATTTTTCTCGTCTTCAGGAAGCACGACTTTATTCAATTCAGCTTCTTTTTCGGCTCTTTTCTGTGCCGCTTTTCCTTTTCCGATCGGAATTCCCGCTGTAACGTACAAAGACCTGTTATATTGATTATTTGGACCATCTCCTTTCATTACCGTAACAAGTCCGTAATAATATTGAACGGTGATGTTTAAACCGTTTCCAACATTCATATGATAGCCGGCACCAAAAGCAAGTCCCGCATCGATAACATGAATTTGATCTCTAATGTTTTTCTTGTAAACCACATCATCTTTATTGATTTCGTTTTTAAACTCATCAAATGCTTTGGCCAACAAGCCAAATTGAGGACCCGTTTTGAGATAGATATTATTTTTGAACTGGTATTTAATTAGAATCGGAACATTAAAATAACGTATTTCACGATTTACATGTCCGCCCGCAAAAGTATTGTCCAGATTTTCGTCATTTAAAGAATACACCGGAATATCTTTTGCTCCCATTGGAGATTTAACAATAACTCCAGTATTGATCATCCAGGCAGGATTTTTTCTAGATCTGAGATCAAAATAAAAACCAAGATTAAAACCTGGATTTAAAGCTGAAGATCCCATGTTTGAAATGGTAGAAAAATTAGCACCGCCTTCCAGACCAAATTCTAAAAACTCTGAGTTGAGTTTATCTCCAAAGATTAAGGAAATCAAAACTTGTGACTGTGCCGTGGTAATACAAAAGAAAGCAAAAACGATTAATAAAATCTTTTTCATATAATGGATGAATTACAGTCCAAAACGGTATTGCAAACTTCCCAATACTTGTGTACGAGAACCTAAGAAACCGCACTCTGCACGAAACATTACATGTTTACTGAATTGATACTGAGATCCAATAATAAAGTTCCACATGTCTTTTGGCCTTTTTTGAAGGGAATATTGAACAGATGAATCTGAGGCTGTGCTCAGTGCTCCGTCAAGAGTTGCAAGGAATGTTCCTGCTCTTTCCAAAGCTCTGTCAGCAGTGTTATGTTTGGCTACATTAACTGGATTTTTTTGTTCAGCTGGAGTTAAACCATCCCACCATTCATCTACTTTTGTCTGATTGTCAGATACTTTTTGAAGTCCGCTGTCTACTTTAGCTTGAGCACTGCTCAGATCAATAAAATCAGATAAAGGCAAATCACCATTTGTATCTCCAGAAATATGAACTCTAAAACCTCCAACCCAAACCGCTATATTGGTGTCTGGTTTATTGAATTTAAATGTTTTTCCTAATCTCGGACCAAAAACATAGGAAAAAGCAGGTTTATCTAGGGAACTAATATCAGTCCAGGCCATGTTCATATCCAGAGCCAGCCAGCCACCGCCAATACCAATTGTTGGTGTCATACCTATACCAAAAGTAGTAGCGTCAAAATTTGCTTTGGTGCTAAAATTGGCAACTTCAGACCAATTGTTATCTGCATCTGGTACCCAAATACCAGCATTAATTTTAGTTGCCGTTTTGGCTTTTCCAAAAATTCCATAAATATTTAAAAAAGGAAGCAGCCAGATATCAGGTCTAATAGTTAGCGCACCAGCTTCAACCGTTGATTTATCAAATCGTACAATTTCGTCTAAGTTATATTGAGGGCCATGATTAAAACCAATGTTTAAATCATTAATGACAATTTCAGATTCCTGCCAAAAATAATTAACAGAAACACCTGCAGAGTAGGGAAGTTTGTATCCTTTTTGAGCTACTTTCTCACCCCAGATCGGTAAAGCGTACGGATATTTTTCGACTTTAAGACTGTCTTTTAATTCTTCATTTTTTTTCCCTACAATTTTGTCGGTATAAACCTGCCCGAAAATTTGCATGCTAAATAGTAATAAAAAGGCTGATATTAGTGTATTACATTTCATTGATTAGAGTGTTTTAATGTTAATTAATTAAACTGCGAAAAATAAATATGTACTAATGAGGTATGAAAAACTTTTTATTCTGTATGCTAAATAGGTTTTGTTGTAAATTAAAGGCTTAATAATGTGTTAATTAATGTTAAAGTTAACGAAATTTTCTTACCTACGACAAAAATTAATAAGAAAATGATAAAAGCCTTAAAAATAATTTTTGTGCTATTTTTCAGTATTTTTCTTTTAGGAATTATTAGCATGACTTACCAATTGAAAAAATAATTGTATTTTTACGACTGTGAAATGGATAACAATCATATTATCAATTTACCTGCTGGCATTGTCTAATATGCCATGTGCCGATATGGAAGTAAACAGTGCTATGCATAAAACAGCTCAGTTTGCTTCAGAAGACAATCATTCGCACGACAAAGACAATGATTTATGTTCTCCATTTTGTGCCTGCAATTGCTGCGGCGCACAGGTTTTAAGTTACCATTCTGCCGTAAGTTTTGAATTTCCTAAGACTTACAATCAAATCTCAATTGCATTACCAAGTTACAGTTCTGTTTTTATTTCCAATTTCTATGGAAGTATTTGGCAGCCCCCTCAAATAGTATAATGATTAGGCCTGTTCGATAAAGATCGAAAACGGGCGAGAGAGTTGTGGACTTTCCACACGTTTACAGACAATTTAATTGTCTAATTTCTCACGTCATTATATATTCAAATGTTAGATAAAATCATTCAGTTTAGTATACGAAACAAATTCGTCATACTATTATTTACCCTTGCACTCATTGCTTGGGGAAGCTATTCGCTTAAAAATTTACCGCTCGATGCTCTTCCTGATGTAACCAATAATCAGGTTCAGATTATTACCACTGCACCAACATTGGCGAGTCAAGAAGTCGAGCAATTAATTACGTATCCTTTAGAAAGAGCTGTAAAAACAGTCCCCAATATTATAGAACTTCGCAGTATTTCCCGTTTCGGATTATCGGTTGTTACCGTTGTTTTTGAAGACGATATAGATATTTATTGGGCTCGCGAACAAATTTTTCAGCGCTTAAAACAAGCCGAAGAAAACATTCCAGATTATGTAAATTCTCCCGAATTGGCACCAATTTCAACAGGATTAGGAGAAATTTACCAATATGATGTTTATGCTAAAAAAGGCTATGAAAACAAATATAGTGCTGTCGAACTGAGAACCATTCAGGATTGGATTATTATTCCTCAATTACAGGGTATTAAAGGTGTTGCCGATGTAAGTACTTGGGGCGGAAAACTAAAACAGTTTGAAATTGCTGTAAATCCAAACATGCTGAATAGCTTGGGTGTAACGATAACCGAAATTTTTGATGCTTTAGAAAAAAACAATCAAAATACTGGAGGTGCTTATATCGAAAAAGATCAATATACGTATTTTATTCGCGGCGTCGGAATGGCAAAAGGCGTAAAAGACCTTGAAAATGTGGTAGTAAAAAACCGAAACGGATCGCCTGTTCTGGTTCGAAATGTAGCGCAAGTACGTGAAGGCATTGCTTTGCGTTATGGTGCATCAACCAAAGATGGAAAAGGAGAAATCGTGTCTGGTATGGTGCTAATGCTGAAAGGCGAAAACTCCAGCGCTGTTGTAAACCGTGTTCACGAAAAAATGGCTCAGATTAATAAAAGCCTTCCTGAAGGAGTTGTTGCTGAAGCTTTTATTGACAGAGGAAAACTAGTTGATAATTCTATAAAAACCGTTGCTAAGAATTTATTAGAAGGAGCTTTAATCGTAATTTTTGTACTGATTTTGTTCTTAGGAAATCTTCGTGCCGGATTGATTGTCGCTTCTGTGATTCCACTGGCGATGCTGTTTGCCGTTATTTTAATGAATGCCTTTGGCGTAAGCGGAAACCTAATGAGCCTTGGTGCGATAGATTTCGGAATCATAGTCGACGGTGCCGTAATTATTGTCGAAGCCACAATGCATCATCTGCAGAAACTCAAAAACAAAAAAGAATTAACGCAAGAAGAAATGGACGAAGAGGTCTATAATTCGGCTTCAAAAATCAGGAACAGTGCTGCTTTTGGAGAAATCATTATTCTGATAGTATATCTGCCAATTCTGGCTTTGATTGGAACCGAAGGAAAAATGTTTAAACCAATGGCCATGACAGTTGGTTTTGCCATTATTGGAGCTTTTATTCTTTCGCTGACGTATATCCCAATGATGAGTGCTTTGTTTCTTTCGAAAAAAACAGAACATAAAGAAAACTTCAGCGACCGTATGATTGCTTGGCTAGAAAGCCGTTATACGCCATTATTGAAAAAAGCTTTAGAATTTAAAAAAGTAGTTCTTTCTATTGCTGTCGGATTATTTGCTTTTGCTTTTATTGTTTTCCAAAACATGGGTGGCGAATTTATTCCAACAATCGAGGAAGGCGATTTAGCTATCAATGCTACCATTATGACGGGAAGTTCGCTGACGCAAATGGTGGAAACTACTACGAAATACGAACAGATTCTAAAAGCCAAATTCCCAGAAATTAAAACCATCGTAACCAAAATTGGAAGCGGTGAAATTCCAACTGATCCAATGCCGATTGAAAGCGGGGATTTGATTATTGTTTTAAAAGACAAAAAAGAATGGAAAGGCAAATACCGTAATTGGGAAGAACTTGCCAATGCCATGAAAGAAGAAATGGAAATTATTCCTGGAGCCAATATCGAGATTTCGCAGCCCATCCAAATGCGTTTTAACGAATTAATGACGGGAAGCCGTTCTGATATCGCCATCAAGATTTTTGGTGACGATTTGGAAATCCTAGATGCCAAAGCGACAGAATTGATTTCGAAAATAAAAGGAATCGACGGAATTGGTGATTTGAAAGCCGATAAAGTTACAGGATTGCCACAGATTACCATTAAATACGATTATGATAAAATTGCGCTTTACGGACTAAATATTTCAGATATCAACCAGATTATCCGTTCGTCTTTTGCGGGAGAAGTGGCTGGAAAGATTTATGACGAAAGCAAAAGGTTTGATGTTGTGGTGAGAATGGACGAAAGGAATCGTGCAGACATTACTGATGTGAGTAATTTGTTTATTCCGCTTCCTAGCGGACAGCAAGTTCCCCTTTCTCAGGTTGCTTCTGTAGAGTACGAACAAGGTCCTGTACAGGTTATCCGCGAAGACGGAAAACGAAGAATTACCGTTGGATTAAATGTTCGTGGACGAGATATCAAAAGTGTTGTCGAAGAAATTCAGGCAAAACTGGATAAAAGCTTTAAGCTTCCCGCAGGTTATTATGTGACGTATGGCGGACAATTTGAGAATTTAATCGAAGCTTCGAAAAGACTTTCTGTAGCCTTGCCAATTGCTTTAGGACTGATTTTGGTCTTGCTGTATTTTACTTTTAAAAGTGCCAAACAAGCGCTGCTAATTTTTAGTGCGATTCCGTTATCGGCTATTGGAGGTGTTTTTGCGCTGTCGCTGAGAGGAATGCCGTTTAGTATTTCTGCCGGAATTGGTTTTATCGCCTTATTCGGAATTGCAGTTTTAAACGGAATTGTACTGATTTCGTATTTCAACCAATTAAAAACAGAAGGTATTTCAGATCCGTTTCAACGAATCCTAATCGGAACCAAAACACGTTTGCGTCCTGTTTTAATGACTGCAGCTGTAGCTTCATTAGGATTTTTGCCAATGGCTTTATCCACAAGCGGCGGGGCAGAAGTCCAGAAGCCTCTAGCAACCGTAGTAATTGGTGGATTAATCTCTGCAACTTTGTTAACGTTGATCGTTTTACCGATTTTGTATTTATTGTTGGAGCGTGGGTTTAACCGCAGAGATAATTAGTAAATGAGAAAATTGGATAATTAGATAATTTACTGCTGAATGTAAAAAAGATTTTTCACGCAGATCTAACAGATTAAAGCAGATTAAGTTTTGATTATAATTGATAATCTGCGCTATCAGCTTAAATCTTTTTAAATCTGCGTGAAACAAAAATTATAAAAATGAAAAATTCAATATATAAAACACAGTATATAACCTTTGCGAACTTTGCGAAAAAAACCTTGCGAGCTTTGCGGTTAATTGCGTTTCTATTGGCTGCCTTGCCTTCACAAGCACAGCAAACCATAAGTCTAGAAAAAGCAATAGAACTAGCTAAATCAAACAACATCGACTTAAAAATCGCTGACAAAGAAATCGAAAAACAAACCGTTCTTAAAAAAGCGGCTTTTCAGCCCGATCCCTTGCAAGTACAGTATCAGGGTGGGCAGTTTAATAGTGCCGATTTTGACCATAACGTTTCGGTACAGCAGTTTTTTCCGTTAGGAAATATAACTAAAGCCAACCGACAATTGCAGGAAGAATTGGCAAAACTGGCCGAAAAACGAAAAGCTCTGTCTTCGTATGAAATTGAAAAAGCGGTGACATTGGCGTATTATCAATATTTGTATGGTGTTTCCATCCAGAAACTAAATTCAGAATTGAATGCTATTTACACCAAGTTCTTAAAGAACGCCGAACTGCGTTTTAAAACAGGAGAAAGCGGGAACATCGAAGTGATTAGTGCCAAAGCCAAAGTAAAAGAAATTGAGACACAAAAAGCACAGTTAGAATATGACTTGGCAATTTATCAGAAGCAATTGCAGTTTTTTATTCAGACAGACGAAAATATTGTTCCCGATTCAAAGACGGCTTTGCAATACACTTTTATAGAAAATCAGGAAAACACAAAAGCAGAAACGCTGATGACCGATTTTTATCAGCAGCAGATTTCGGTTTACCAAAAAGAAGCGGGAACGTTTAAAGCACTGCGAACACCAAAAGTTGGATTAGGCTATTTTGCACAAACCATTAATACCGAATCGCTGTTTCAGGGTTTTACAGCAGGATTACAGATTCCGTTATTTGGCGGTGTGAATACGACCAAAGCTAAAGCGGCTGAAATCAGTATTTCGCAGTCGCAAATGGCTTTAGATAAAAACAAAATGATTTTGAATCTGCAGAAAGAAGAGTTGCAGAATAACTTCAAAAAACAGCAGAAAAACTTAGCTTATTTCCAAAATGAAGGGCTGCATTATGCCGATCAGATTATTGAAACGGCGCAAAAAAGTTATGCCAACGGCGATATGAGTTACTGGTCGTATATCAGCTTTTTAAATCAGGCTATCGATATTAAGAAACAATTTGCAGAGGCAACGCACAGCTATAATCAGAGCGCTATCGAACTTCAATTTCCAACTATCAAAAACAATTAATCATGAAAAAGATACTGAATTATTTAACCGCAAAGAGCGCAAAGATTTTAACGCAAAGTTTAATTTCCTTGCGTGCCTTGAGCTTTGTCTTTGCGTGCCTTGCGGTTACTTTAGCAAGTTGTAACGAAAAGAAAGCGGAAGAAGCTCAGGAAGAAGAAAAAGAAACTACAGAAGTGGCTTTGACGGAATCACAATACAAAACGGTAGGAATTGAAACTGGAATTGTAGAAGATCGAAATCTTAACAAAGTCATCAAAGCAAATGGTTACACAACAGTTCCTCCGCAAAATTCTGCTGAGGTTTCGACTTTAATTGGCGGAACAGTAAAAGATATTTTTGTTTTAGAAGGAACTTATGTAAACAAAGGGAAAGTTCTAGCAACGATTCAGAATTTGGAAGTTATAGAAATGCAGGAAGATTATCAGTCAGCTGTTGCCAATGTCGAATTTCTGCAGCTAGAGTATAATCGTCAGAAAACATTGAGTGAGGAAAATGTGAATCCGAGAAAGACTTTTCAGGAAGTAAAAGCCAAATTAGCAGCCGAAAGAGCCCGAGCGCAAGCGGCAAAAAACAAGTTGGATGCTTTACATGTCAATACAAAAGGAGCGACATCGGTCGTGCCGATTGTTTCGCCGATAAATGGTTTTGTTGGAAAGATCAATATTGCCAAAGGCGCTTTTGCGAATACAGGAGTTTCGCTTTTTGAAGTGGTAGACAACAGTCAGATGCATTTGGATTTGAATGTGTATGAAAAAGATTTGGGTTCGATTTCTGTTGGTCAGGTAATTGATTTTGTGTTAACGAATCAGTCGAATAAATCGATTAAAGGAAAGATTTTCGGAATCAATAAGTCTTTTTCTAACGAAAGTAAAACGGTTGCCGTTCACGCCAAAATTGATCCTGCCGATGCCAAAGGACTGATTCCGGGAATGTATGTTTCTGCAAATATTAATATTACCAATGCAACTGTTCCAGCGCTTCCAAAAGATGCAGTAGTTAGAAATGCTGATAAGTATTTTGTTTTTGTTAAGGAAGAAGGTCATGCAGGAGAAAAACACGAACACAAAGCAGGCGAAAAAGAAGAAGCACACGAAGAAGAAATTCATTTTAAAGCTGTAGAAGTTATTCCAGGCACAACCGATTTGGGTTTTACAGAAGTAAAATTCGTTGATAAGATTGATTCTCAATCAAAGATTGTTACAAAAGGCGCATTTTATCTTCTTTCTGCAATGAAGGGAGGCGGGGAGCATTCGCATTAGCTTTTTTAAAGATACTGAGATACTAAGGAGCTAAGATGCTGAGTTTTTTCTCATTTTATGTCATTTCGACGAAGGAGAAATCTTCGCGAGAAGCTCGACAAAGATAGGTTTTTCGGTGCGGAGTTACTTGTGGAGATTTCTCCTTCGTCGAAATGACAAATAGAACGTTTAATTTTCATTCAGTAAAAAACTTAGCGTCTTTGTGACAATAAACTTTACCACAAAATGCTTAAATTTAGAACTTATTTAAACAAAGTTTTGTGAACATAAAACTTGTCCCGATAGCTATCGGGATTAAACTTGAAACTCAAAAAATGATACATCAAGATAAAGAAGTAAAAAATAAAAAAAATAAAGTCAAACCTTCTTGCTGCTCTCATGACGAGCCTGTACAGACTGATAATGACGGGCACAATCACGAAGGACATGATCATGAACATAGTGCAAACGGAAGTCTTTTTCAGTTGTTTCTGCCATCGATTATATCCTTTGTTTTACTCTTAATCGGAATTGGTTTTGATAACTATTTTCCGCAAGAATGGTTTACAGGATATGTTAGAATTGTCTGGTATGCAATTGCGTATCTTCCAGTCGGACTTCCAGTTTTGAAAGAAGCTTACGAAAGCATTGTAAAAGGAGATGTTTTCTCAGAGTTTTTTCTGATGTGTATCGCGACAATCGGAGCTTTTGCCATTGGAGAATATCCAGAAGGTGTTGCTGTTATGCTGTTTTACACCATTGGAGAAACCTTTCAAGGAATGGCGGTTAGTAGAGCAAAATCGAGTATTAAAAGTCTACTCGATCAACGTCCTGATGAGGTGCATATTTTAGAAAACAATATTGCAGTAAAAGTCAAAGCCAAAGACGTTCAGATTGGAGCGATTATTCAGCTTAAAGCGGGCGAAAAATTAGGTTTGGATGGCGTGTTGTTATCCGATTCCGCTTCGTTTAATACAGCCGCTTTGACGGGAGAAAGTAAACCAGACACTAAAAAGAAAGGTGATACCGTTTTGGCTGGAATGTTAAACGGAAGCACTATTGTCGAAGTAAAAGTAACAACAGCTTACAATGACAGTAAATTGTCTAAAATTCTAGAGTTGGTACAAAATGCCACAACCAAAAAAGCACCTGCCGAATTGTTTATTAGAAAGTTTGCTAAAATCTATACACCTATTGTAGTCTATCTTGCCATTGCGATTTGTCTTTTGCCAATGCTTTTTGTAGACCATTATATTTTTAGTGACTGGCTGTATAGAGCTTTGGTTTTCTTGGTTATTTCGTGCCCTTGCGCTTTGGTTATCAGTATTCCTTTGGGTTATTTTGGCGGAATAGGTGCTGCAAGTAAAAACGGAATCTTGTTTAAAGGCAGTAATTTCCTTGATAGTATTTCCACAATTCAGCATGTCGTAGTAGATAAAACGGGAACCATGACCGAAGGTGTTTTTAAAGTGCAAGAAGTTATTATAAAATCCGAATTGGATAAAGACGAAATTTTAAAACTCGTTAATGCTTTAGAAAACAGAAGTACACATCCTGTAGCAACAGCCATTCATAATCATGTGGGACCAGTTGATTCTTCGGTAGAATTAAAAGAAATCGAAGAAATTTCAGGCCACGGATTAAAAGCAACTTACAACGGAAAAGAATTGCTTGTAGGGAATTTTAAGCTTTTGGATAAATATTCGATTTTGTATGACATTGATCCGTCTTCAATAGTTTATACCACAATTGCAATTGCTTATGAAAGTAAATTTGCGGGTTATCTGACTATTGCAGATGAAATTAAAGAAGATGCGAAAGAAACGGTTTCTAAACTAAAATCTTTAGGCGTAAAGCTGACTATGTTGAGCGGAGATAAATCGAATGTCGTTCAATTCGTAGCAGATAAGCTTGGAATTACGAAAGCTTTTGGTGATTTGCTTCCAGAAGATAAAGTGAATAAGGTTAACGAAATTAAGGCCAAAAACGAAACGATTGCTTTTGTGGGCGATGGAGTAAACGATGCGCCTGTAATTGCTTTAAGTACGGTCGGGATTGCAATGGGAGGGTTAGGAAGTGATGCTGCCATAGAAACTGCCGATGTCGTAATTCAGGACGATAAACCAAGTAAAATTGCAATGGCAATCAATATAGGAAAACAGACTAAAAAGATTGTCTGGCAGAATATTACACTTGCTTTTGTGGTTAAAGCTTTTGTTTTAATTCTTGGCGCGGGCGGACTTGCCACCATGTGGGAAGCTGTTTTTGCCGATGTTGGCGTGGCGTTATTAGCGATATTGAATGCAGTAAGAATTCAGAGAATGAAGTTCTAAAATAATAAAAGCCCAATTCATACGAATTGGGCTTTTTGCTTATTTCTTTAAATGTTTTTGCTCTTGAATTTCCCCATTGCCAAAAGACCAGTTTTCATGACCATTATTTTCCAGTAAAATAATAATTATGTTGTTGATTAGTATTTCAGTTGAAACCGAAATTTTCGAAGCAATTTGGTGATATAGTTTTTTCTTTTGTTCTAAAGTTCTTCCTTGTCCCGCGGTTATTTGTACATAAACTATTTCTTCACAATGTGAAATTCCTAAATAACTTTTAGGATATTTTATCTGATGTGTTTCTAGTTCTTCAATTACATGAAAATAATCATCGACAGGAATATTAAATTCTTCAATTAAAGATTGATGAATAGCTTCAGAAATATTATTTTTTGTTTCAAGCGAAAGTTTTTTTGGAAGACTTATTCTAACAAATGGCATTTTGATTCATTTTAAAGTTGCATAAAAATACAGAATTTAGAATTGCTAGATTATTAAAACTTCAATTCAATTATGTTTTCATTATTCTCCAAAGTTATTTTTACCGGATTACTTTCAGAAGGAATCTGAGTTGGATACCAATTTCTAGTCGGTTGAACCAGAATCAATAAACCGTCATGATCACCAATTGCAGCAAATTTATCGGTATTTGTATTTTGAGAAAAGAAATGCAATCCGTGTTCTTCAATTAATTGATTTCCCAATTGTAACGGATTTTCTGTAACAATTCCGATTTCGCTTATGTTTAAAATAGAAGCAGAGTTGAATTCACCAACTTGTTCATTATTAAGATCATGTCGGGCAATGAATTCGAGTAAATTTCCGTTGTGATCAAAGAAATAAATAGAATGTGCATTCCAATTTTCGAAGTTTGTAACGACACTTTTATCTTCCAAAACAATTAAATCTACTTTGTCTTTGCACCATTGAATGGCTTCTTCAAGCTGATTTTCAGGAATATTAAAAGCAAAGTGATAGATGGAATTAAAATCTGGATCTTCTACAAATTTTAAAATAGAAGTTCCAGCTTGAAATGTGATCGATTTTTGGTCATTTTCCAGAATAAAAAGTCCAAAAAGGTTCTGGTAAAATGCTTTCGTTTTTTGAATATCGTTTGTTTTGATTTGTATTTGATCTATTCTCATGACAATAATTTTTTATAAAAGAAAAAGTTTCTTTTGAGTGATAAACAAATTTAAAAAATACCAATGTTATTGAGCATGTGGCGTTATTTTATGCATCAATGGAAGTATAGTAATTTACTATTTTAATTTTAAATAATAATAAAAAAAGTCCGTAACAAATCAATAATTACGGACTTTATTATTTCTAAAAACTAAGATTAAGCCATGTCTATTAATCCTCTTTGTACAAAATAGTGATTGTCATTTTTTACCAGATAAAATTGAGCTGCAAATCCAGAGGGCTCATCCATATAAGTTACGCTTACATCAAAATATCTTGATTTATCGTTTTCTTCAGCCCAAATAAAATCATCTAGAATTCCGAGGTTATTTAGCCATTCTAGGTTATTAAACCATTCTCTTCCTTCAAAAGATTCGTCTTCTGCAATTTCGTGAATCAAGTAATGATCGCGCCAAATTACATGTATAGATTCTTCCCAATCATCATAAACGTGATCTACAATATTTTTGGCATTATCTAATTCGCCTTTCTTTAAATAAGCGAAAAATTCTTCTACTAAATTCTGAACTTCTTGTTCAGTTGGTTTTTCTTTCCAGATTTTGAGAGAGCTCATAATGTTGTTTGGATTAAGTTTTTAAATGGGACTATTCTAAAATTTTTCTCGTTAAATGTATGGAAATTTATATTGCAATTTTTTGAAAATAATGAATTAAAAAAGAAGTTTTTTATATTTATGAATCAAAATAAAAGCCCATTTCTCTTATGAAATGGGCTTAAAAGATTTGCAAAATACTTGGGGCAAAATACAAATCAATTAACTAACTTATTTAGGCATTTCGGGAATCATAATTCTTCTGGTTGGCGTGCTTAAAGTTTCAATAAAAGCCAATAAATCGCCCATTTCTTCTTTGCTTAAATTTAATTTTCTAAGCATTGGATCTGATTTTGGAATGAGAGAATCTCGGGCTGTTCCTAGATATTTTTTTTGAACAGGCGAAGGATTTCCTAAATTGTACAATTCTACAACATCCAATAAAGTTGGAAAATGTCCGTGATGCATCCAAGGTTTTGTATTTGCGACTTCACGGAGCGTTGGCGTTCTAAATTTGCCGATATCTTTTACATCTTTCGTCACATTATAGCGTCCGAAATCTTCATTTTTTGTGCCAAATAAAGTTTGGCCATCATTATGAAACTCATTATCACTGAAATAAGGGGTATTATGGCAATTGATGCATTGTGCTTTGGTTCTAAACAAATGCATTCCTTTTACCTGCTGATCGGTATATATATCTGATTTTCCGCTTACAAACTGGTCAAATTTACTTTTCGGACTATTGATAGATCTTTCAAAAGTGGCAATCGCATATTGAATTCTCTCTAAAGTCACTTTTTTATCTCCAAAAGCATCTGTAAATAACGCATTGTAACCTTTTATTTTGGCTATTTTATCAACGGCAATCGTCAGTTTTTCGTTCATTTCTAAAGGATCCTGAACAGGAAATTGTGCTTGATCTTCTAAGCTAGAAGCTCGTCCGTCCCAAAATAGAGAGGTTGCGTATGCCGAGTTTAAAATCGTCATCGAATTGCGTTTTCCAGTTTGGCGGTCATGACCAAAAGAGCGCGTTAGATTGTCTGTCCAGCCCAATTCTGGATTGTGGCAAGAAGCACAGGCAATTTGTCCGCTTCGCGATAATCTCGGATCAAAAAACAAAATCTTTCCCAAACTTTCTTTTTCCTTTGAATAAGGATTGTAAGCAGGATACGGAACGGATGGCAAAACGCCAATATCCTGAAATTTAGATTTATCTACATTTTCATGTAATTCTGCAGCGGGCCATTTTGAAGAATCTCCGCTAGAATACAATTTTCGTAATTCCTGAATATCCGTGTAATCAGGACCTTCGGCTGTTTTATAAGCCGATAGTCCAAGCAGGAATAAGAGAGGGAAGATTAGTTTTTTCAATTTTTGTTTTTTTTGTTTTTTGTTTCAGGTTTCAAGTTTCAGGTTCTGTTGCAACTTGCAACTTGAAACCATTTTTATATTAAAGAGAAACTTCTTTAGGACAAGGAATACTCAAAGCCGCAGGTTTTGGATACGTCCTGTTATTGTACATTCTGTATTGTGTCGAAACTGTTCCTCCAAACAGTTTGTCATTTGTCAGTTTTAATTCAAATGAAATTTCATATAAACCATTGCTGATTTCTTTGTACGTTCCTTCTCCTGAAATGGCAATACTATGTGTATTTGTTGCGCTAGATCCAATTGTAATATCTTGCGGAATTACGAGAACAGTTCCTTCCGTTTTGCTGTTTCCGTTGGCTGGGAAAAATTCCAAAGCCGAAGTAATATTAAATCCTGGCGAAATAGCAGCAGAGTTACTTTCGTTAGAAAACCATCTTTTTAAACCAAAAGAATTCACAGTATTGGTTCCGCTTGAGACGTTAAATCCAATTTTGAAAGCATCGTGATAAATATCATCATTAGGATTTGTAGTTCCTTTATCGCTGTATAAAATAGCATTTGGATCGTCTTTTGTTACTACAACTGGAAAAGTCAAAGCGTTGAAAGTCATCCATGCACAGTTTCCATTGTTGTTAAACCAATGTTCGCCGTATGTTAGATAAAACGCATTGGTCGGATCTGTAAATTTCGAAGCTGGATAGGCATTAACATCTCTTGGCGTTTTTATTGGTTTTACAATAGTTAAGTTGATGTTTCCAGTTGCGGTATAGTTTGGAATATTTACAAGCGTTAATTTAGACTCGTATCGAACATCATCATTTTGAAGATCTTCTAAAAGAGTTAAATGATAGGTTACAGAAGTTCTATTATCGCCATAATCATCATGGGTTAGGGAATATTCGAATCCGTTTTGGAATTTAAAAATAGACGCATTTTCAATTTCCTCAGGGAAAAACCCATTCGGATAATTGACTATAAAATCGATTTTTTCGCCTACTTCTCCTTTTATATTGTATTGCGTTACCGGAAAGGTGTAATTGGTTGCAATAGTTCCTAAATCAATTTTGAAAGTAGTGTTAGGATATTCTGTATTCAGGTTTCCAATATGAATATCAGGATCAGAAACCGTTTCTAATTTTAATGTAATGTTCTGGCTTTGAGTCCATCTTTTATCAAACGAGACATAAATAGTATCTGTTAATTTGCTGCCTTGAAAAGAAAGCTGATTGACAGGATTTACACTAAAACTGTCGCTTGCACCGTTTGTTTCGGCACTAAAATTTGCTGTAACAGTTCCTTTCAATTCACGTGTTGTCAAAGCTACAGGAACTTTTAAGGTCTTTACAGATTTGTTTTCATAAGTAGACTGCGGAACTAAATTCCCGTTTACAGTTGGGTATTCTAAAGGTGTGTTGTCACTTTTTACTAAAAAATTAAATCGTAAAAAAGGATCAATGTCTGAGCCTAATTTGTAATCATCTTTAGAACATGAAATATATAATAGTGCTGTAAGTAATATACTGAATATCTTAATACGAGTCATTTTGCTGCAAGTTTGGGTTAAGATTAGTGTTGAATGTTGGTATTGGCAGTACGTATTTTAAAGACGGATAAGTAAGACTGCAAACCGTAGCAATACAGCCATCATTTCTAGAAACATCTTTATGCATTCTGGCAATATCAAAGAATAGGAAACCTTCAAAGCATAATTCTTTTCTTCGTTCTAAAAAGATATTTTCTTTAAGATTGTTTGTACTGGTCAATAGAGATGCATTGGCGCGGGCACGAATGATGTTAATGTCTGCCATTGCTAAATCGGCTCTATTGGTTTCTAGCGCTGCTTCGGCACGAATCAAATACATTTCGCTAAGCCTAGAAGCTACATAACCCGCATTGTTCTGGAATTTTTTGGTAAAATTGTAATTAAGATTGGTCTGAACGCCGCTTACTATTGTAAAAAGCGATTTTGTTAAGAACAATTGTTTTCTTAAATCTGCGCTTTCGTAAAGATTAACCAAATCATTTGAAGCAGTATATTTTTCGAAGTTTGTATCTGTAGTATAGCCATAAGTCTGAGTCATTGAGGAAGAAACATTTCCTTCCGTGTCTTTTGGAATAGAAAATTCCAATAAAATTTCAGATACTGGAAGATCTGGTTTTTCCCATTCTGCAATTAAAGTTTCTTTGCTGGTTAATACAACGCCAGAATTGGTAATTACATCATTTGCCATTTCGTAAGCATTGGCCCAATCTCCTTTTTGAAGATAAACTCGCGCCAATAATGCTTTTGTATTTTTTCTGTTAAAGAAAGAATAAGCAGGACCAGAAAGGAGTGATGCGTCTGAATAATTATCGATAGCCGTTTGTAAATCATTTATAATTAAAGTATACGTTTCAGCAACCGTTTTTCTGGCAGGATACTGTATCCCAGATTTGATAGATTCTGTGCTGTAGATGATCCCTAGATGGGATGCATCTGGAGTATATTTATAATCTTGGCTGTAAACAAGAGATAAAAGAAAATGCGCATAGGCTCTTATTGCCAAAGCTTCTGCTTTTATTTGGTTTTTTTCTGTCTCAGTGGCGTCAGTTAGGGCAGGAGTAAATTCTAAAATTAAATTTGCCTGATTGATTATATCATAACTGCTATCGTAAAATGATTTGAAATTACTGGTTAGCGCTACATCTTCAAAAGAATAAACTTGCTGCAGATTTATTGCTGGAGAAATTTGACCTCTAGAGCCTCCCGTTGCAACTGGTGCAAATTTTATATTACCGCCCTGCAAATCAGCATAAGCAGCGTAGCGATCAGGTCTTACATTGGCTTCTACTTCGGTGTAAAGTCCTGTAAGCGCCTGTAAAACTCCTGTTTTGTTCTGTAAAAGTTCGTCTATAGAAGTTTGTGTTCCAGGTTCTTGTTCTAAAAAGTCACTACAGCTTTGTAATGAAAGCATTAGAAAAAATATAGATAAGTATTTTGAATATTTCATTTTCTTAAAATTTAGCATTTACTCCAAGCGAAATTGTTCTTGCCTGCGGATAGATATAACTATACTCTCGAACTCCGTTCATTCCTTTCGGACTTTTTTCTTTGTACCAATACGCCACATTTGTAGCATCGGCAAAAACAGAAAGAGCATCCAGAAAAGTATTTTTCAGCGGTACATTATAACTTAAATTAATATTACTGATTCTGATATAAGTAGCATCATAAACATATTTGCTTAAGTTGTTTAGAATCGGCGAAAGTGTTACCGCTGATTGTGAAACGTTGTCGCCTGGATTTCTCCAATAATCGTATGCATTTACAGAAAGATTTCGGTTTGATGTTACATTATATTGATCTATAAGCACGCTTGACGCCAATAAGTCTCCACCAATTTGATAATCTCCTCTAACAGACAGAGTAAGATTGTTGTAAAAAGTAAAAGTGTTGTAAAAACCTCCGTAAGCATCTGCTTGCTTGTCTCCAATTGGTTCCCAATCGGCAACAGTATGGAGTTCATTATAGGTTTTTGCATCGTAAACTTGACCATTTTTTTGAACAAGATCTCTTCCTGTTGCAGGATCTACACCAACCCATTTTATTCCCCATAATGTTGTAGTGCTGTAACCAATTTTTTGCGCCAATGCAATATTCGCTTCAGAATAATCGCTTCCTAGACCTTTTAAGTCGGTTACTTTGCTGTCTATGGTAGAAATATTAAATGCTGTTGTCCATTTAAAAGCATCGCTTTTTATCCATTTAATTCTTGTAGTAAGCTCAAAACCTTTATTGTACATACTGGCAGCATTTAATTGTACTGCACTATAACCCGTTTCTGTCGGGATATCTCGGGCAGTAATTAAATTGCTTTTGTTGTCATAATAGTATTCTAATGTCAATTCGATTCTTTTGAAAATATTAAAATCAAATCCTGCATTGAATTTTGTGTTTTTTTCCCAGCTTAACCTTCCATTTGGAGCAGAACCTGTAGTTGCTCCAATAGAACCATTGTATCCGTTTTGGCTGATATTATACAAACCTTTTGATCGGTACGAACCAATTTTAGAATTTCCTGTTGTACCATAACTCGCTTTCAATTTCAAGAAATCAATCCAAGAATTAGAGCTTAAAAAGTTTTCATTGCTAATAATCCAACCAGCACCTAAACCTCCATTATGAGCCACATCGGTATCATCTCCAAAAACAGAACTCTGGTCGCGACGGTAATTTGCCAACAAGAAATAGCGTTTTTTATAGTTGTAATTTACCTGCGAGAATAAAGAAACTCTCGAATTGTAACTGATTTCATTTTTGTAAGTCTGACCATCTTTAGATTCATCTTGAGGCGTATTCGGATTGTCATCTCTTATGGCATCTGTAACAGCATTAATACGGTTTGGCTCTAAAAATCCAACACCAGATTGGTAGTTGAAATTTGTTTTGTCTTCAGCCAATTCAAAACCAACAACACCATCAATTTCATTGTTTTCATTCAATTGTTTATTAAATAAAGCTTGTCCTTGCCAGTTCCATTTAGTCGAATTTCTTTCGTTTAAAAGACGACGACCCCAAGCGGCATACGTAGTTCCGTCCAAAATAAAAGTTCCATTAAACTGGCCGCTTTCATTTGCTGCAGAAAAATAACGATCTTGTTCTTTATCGGTATAATCCATACCGAAAAGAGTAGAAAATCGAATATTTTTATTGAGTTTATAAGATAAATTGATACTTCCTAAAAGACCAAAAGTCTGTGCTTCATTTTTGTTCTGTTCAATTGCCGCCAACGGATTTCCTCGCGTAGCACCGCTCAAGCCTAAATCGGCATACGATCCGTCTGCGTTATATACGGGAAGAGTAGGAAGGTAGGCAAAACTATAAAAAATGTTAGGCGCATCTTTTTGTACAAAGCTCGGATTCAGCATTAAATTGATATCCCATTTGCCAGAACTGTAGCCTAAATTAATTCCCGCATTTAATTGCTTAGACTCATTTCCAACCTGTGGTTCGTCAATTTTGGTGTAACTAACGTTGGTTCGGTACGAAAATTTAGAAGTAGAACCCGAAACATTAAAATTATATTTGTTATAAATTCCAGCTCGGTTTAGAATGTTAAACCAATCTGTATCTACTCCATTATAAGCAACAGGAACATAGCCAGTTGTGGTGTTTTTCATGAACTCATTTCGAAGTTCTGTGTATTGTTCTCCGTTTAAATATTTAATTTGATTAATGGCAGAAGAAACTCCTAACTGATTTGAAAAACCAAATTGCGTTTTACCTTTTTTACCTTTTTTAGTGGTAATTAAAATTACTCCATTTGCACCATCGGCACCATAAATACCTACAGCTGCGGCATCTTTTAGAACCGAAATGGTTTCAATATTTTCTGGAGCAATTTTCATTAAAGGATTAGCGATGTTTTCAGAAAAATCGCCGCTTCCGTTAAACAAACTGCTGTCAATTGCATATTCTTCGCTCATTACAACACCATCAATAATAATAAGCGGTTGCGAAGAAGTTCCAGTAATTGCCCCGCTTAAAGAAGATAATGTGCCTTGACCACGAATATTAATTTTTACAGGGCCACCTACACCAGAAGTATTTTCTACCATAACTCCGGCAATTTGTCCCGTGATCATTTTATCAAAACTTTCAGAAGCTTGCTCAACGGCAATATCTTTGGCTTGTAAAGTCGAAATACTTCCAACAATTTCTTCTTTTAGCTTTGTAGTGCCATAAGACGAAGTAATCACAACAGGATTTAGTTCATCTGTAGCTTCTTGAAGATAAAATACAAAAACTTTTTTGTCGTCTGCTTTTTGAGATTGCGTTTCCATTCCTAAAAAACCAGCTTCAAGAACCAGATTCGAAATCGAGTTTCCTTTTAGCTGATAGACAAACTTTCCGTTAAAATCGGTAATAGCGCCCATTCCAGTTCCTTTTATGCGAATAGAAGCACCAGGAAGCGGTTGTCTGTCTTTCGCGCTATAAACCGTTCCGCTAATCATTCTTGAAGTTTCCTGAACTGCCGAACTTGAAGTTTCAGTAACCGAAGGAGTCAATAAAACCTGCTTTTTCTGAATGTAAAAAGCAATGTCTTTATCTTTTAATAGCTGCGTTAAAACCGTTTCTAGAGAAGCATTATTAACATCTATATCGGCTAACTGATCGGTATCTATTTTTTTTGTATTATAAATGATTCTAAAATCACTTTGCTCTTCAATAGATTTGATAATTAGGCTTATAGGTTTGTTTTTTACATGTAATGTTATGAGTTTATTCTGAGAAAATCCTTTAAATCCAGATATGAGAATGGCTAAGAAAAACAGAATTTTTCTTAAAACGGGTTGTATCGTAAATGTCATGTTTTTTTATTTATCGCGGATTGGTGATTGTAATGGTTTTTTGTTGAATAGAATAATTAAATGGCGTGTCACGTTTTAGCAGTTCTAAAATGTTCTCGACACTAGATTCGCTAATTTTAATCGTACCGGTAAAATTCTGTCTGGCCAAATCAGAATTTTCGTTGATAATTTCAACATCATAAGTACGCTGAATAATTTTAGCGATTGTAGAAAATGGGGTGTCTTTAAAAGCAAGTTCGCCTTTTGTCCAGGCAGCATAAAAGGTTGGATCTACTTCTTTTAAGACCAGTTTTTTGGAATTATTTTGCCATGTAGCCATTTGGTTGGGCTCCAGCAAAATAGCATTAGAAGGATTAAGGGCTTCAGACATTCGAATACTTCCTTCAATTAATGTACTATTAACTGTAGGGTTTTCGGGATAAGCGCTCACATTAAATGTGGTACCGAGAACTTCAATGTCTGCCTGATTAGCATGAACAATAAACGGATGCATTTTGTCTTTGGCTACTTCAAAAAATGCCTCGCCAGTTAAGTACACGTTTCTGTTTCCGTTTAAGCCAAATTGCTCCGGATAGCGCAAAGAGGTTCCAGAATTTAAACTCACAACAGTACCATCTGAAAGTTTAAGTTTGAAACGTTTTCCGTACGGAATAGAAAGCGTATTATAAATCACTTTGTGATCCTGAACTTTGCCAAAGTAAATAATCTCCGTCGGAAATTTTTTAGCAATCAAATCGCCTTTGTCATTTAAAATAGTGGTCTGAGTTTTTCCAGAGAAATACTCCAGACGGCCGTCGCCTAATTCTAGAACAATTTCTTTTGGAGTTTCAGATTTACTGTTAAACAAATAAATAGTGGTTCCTAAACCCAAAAACAATAAAAAAATCGCAGCATATTCTAAATACGTTCTGATTTTGTTTTTTGGCTGCATTTGGATTACCGAAACAGTCTCAATAGATAAGTCTGAAGAAAGTGTGGTTAATGCCCAAATTTTCTTAGCCTTTATAAATTGTGTTTTGTTTTCTTCTGATGCTTCAATCCAATCAAAAAGTGCCTGAACTTCTTGTTCTGAAGCTTCATTAGAAAGGTATTTATTTAGTATTTCCGATGTCATATATGCTTTTTAAAACTTCTCGCCATTATAAGTACACCTCAGAATTAAAATACCCTACCTTTTATTCTTAATTATTATAAATAAGCATAAAAATCAAGAACAAATAATCAGATAATCTCGTCTTTAAAATCTTCAAAGCCTTTGTCATATGGGCTTCTACAGCTTTTAAGGAAACTCCTAGCTCTTCGGCGATTTCTGCATTTTTTTTATTCTCAAAGCGTTTTTTAACAAAAACTTCTCTAGTTTTTGGAGGCAGATCGCTGATAGATTCCTGAATTATGCGTTCTAATTCGGTTAATTCTAAAGTGTCAAATTGAATCGAATTTAAAACTTCGATATCTAATTCTCTTTCTTTGTGGTTTAAGAGGTCATTTTTGAATTTATCCTTCACTTTATTATGACGGATTAAATTCAAGCATTTTGATTTGGCATAAGTAAATAAGAAAGCTTGAATCCCGTTTATAGATTCTATTTCTTCTCTACTTTGCCATAGGTGTAGTAAGGATTCCTGAGCAAGATTTTCAGCTTCGTCTTGATCGTAAATAAATTGAACGCTGAAAGATTGGATTCTTCTAAAGTATTTATCGTAAAAAAACTTGAATGCAGTTTCGTCGCCTTCCTTAAAGGAATGGAAAAGATCTAGTTCTAAACTGGCATTATTATTCATTAAACGAAATTTACTTTGGGTGAAGCAATATTAAGTAAATTTTAAAAACTACTCAATTTTGTTCAGAAAGCGGCAAATATAAAAGTTTATTTATATTAATTCTAAATAAAATTCAAATAAACTACTTTCCTGAAAAAATTATTCAGAATAGGTTTAGTATTGCTGTTTTTTTAACCGCAAAGCACGCAAAGTTTTTTTTGTTTAGGATTCTTATAAAAACGCAAAGTCCGCAAAGCTTTGTCTAAAAACTTTGCGGACTTTGCGTAATTCTTCGAGCTCTTTGCGGTTAAATAATTTTACGGTTAATTAAGTATCAAATCTATATTTTGAGATAACCTCTCGGCTAATTCGGGTGTAGTATTGTTATTTAAAACCCACGGAACCAGTTTTCCCTTGTTTATGATTTCGTTTTTAGAATAAACTAAACTGAAATATTCCTGTAATTCATTGTAATCAACTGGTATGGGAAGATGTTTTTTATTTTCGGGGATTTCTTCAAAATAATATCTTGACTGCAGTAAGGAAGGATACTTTTCTAATAAAAAATCATTCAAGGTATAAGAAGGGCCAGCTTTATATAAATCCTCTTTTAGTATTCCGGTAATTTTTATATTGCCTATATTTTGTTTTAAATCTTTGTATGCTTCTTTGGTAGTAGAGAAATCAGATTGAAGCAGCTTGTCTTTTTGTGATAACTGCCTAACAACCGAAAGTCTCACATAATCGCCGTTTATTTCAATTACCCTAAAAATAAAATATTTGTGTTCCATGCTTTGACTCCCGTTAGAGCCGCTTTGTTTACTAAAGATAAAACTTCCCAATTGCAATTTATGCTCAGGGCTGTTAATTGCTTTTTTCCATTGATAAGAATCATAAACTAATTTTTTGAAAGCATATAAAATGAATACCAAGACAACACCAGCGATAAATAATTTTTTCATTAAATGGAAATTTCATTAAAAGTACTACTTTTTAACCGCAAAGTATTGCTTTTTTAACCGCAAAGCACGCAAAGTTTTTTTGTTTAGGATTCTTATAAAAACGCGAAGTCCGCAAAGCTTTGTCTAAAAACTTTGCGGACTTTGCGTAACTCTTCGCGCTCTTTGCGGTTAAAAAAGGCAAATATTTTCTAAAAAACTTTGTGAACCTTGCGTAAACCTTCGCGAACTTTGCGGTTAAATAACTTCGAAGTTAAATAATAACTTTACGTTTAAAATTCCTCGATCCAAAACCAATCAAAAGTAGATTGAAAAGCAATAAAGGTAAAATAGTTTTCATAAAACTCGTTTCAGAGTTGTCTTTAAACATTTCTACTTTAAAATCTTCCCATTTTTGTTGATTTACAGGTGCATTTTCGAATATTTTTGGATAAAAATGCAGACGTAGTTTTTCATGGAATTTAGTTGTTTCTTTTAAAAACAAAAGCTGATTGCGTAAATCTGATTTTGCTATTTCGTTTAACTGAATCTGTGTATGAAGCGTTGGAATAAACAGCGCTATTAATTCGCTGGCATGATTTCGCTGTTCTAATTTCGATTCTAATTCTTTGGACTGAATTGCCGATTCGTCGTCGCCCATTTGCTGCATCGCATAATACCAAAGCCAACTAAATTCTGTATCAGGAAGTGCATATTTTTTAAACTGTGGATAGTGTTTGTAGAATTTATCTACCGTTTCCTGTTTATCCATATCCCACTTTTCGTGATAGGCATTTCGTTGGGTAAGGGTTAACTCTAAAGCTTCGGGAACTTTATATTTGTTGATAATATAAGTATTGATTGCGGCTGGAAGAATGATTATGAGAAACAGCCAGATGGTTAACAGAATTACAGCATTGAAGTTAGAATTTTTCTGCAGTGAAACAATGAAAAAACAAACCGCAAACCAAAATAAAATGTACAAAATAGAAAGTCCGTAAAACACAAAGAAGGATTGATCCAACGGAATCTGTAAAAAGACAACCGCCGCCAAAAGAATCAAAGTTAAGAGTGCCGTTAAACTTAAAATTCTAACATAGAATAGTTTCAGGATATAAAAAAAAGTATTCGGACTTTGTACGGCGACAATCTTCCAGGTTCCTGATTCTTTTTCTTCAGAAATAATGTTGTAAGAAAAAGCAATAATCAAAAGCGGAAATAGGTACAAAAGAACAAAACTAAAATCAATATTTCCAGACAATAAATTACTCGGATTATTGAGTTCCGAATCGTATTTCTGACCTTCTAAACCACGAATGGTAACATTTTGAATAGACGGATTAACATCTCGCTGCCCAATGGCCAAACTGTTAATTGGCAAAGTATTGTTGACCAATGAAAACTTGATATAGTAGAGCAGGAGCCCTATTTCATCTTTGTGGAAAGTGGCATTTCTGGCAATATGTTCTTTTTGATAAACGGCCGCTTCAGTAATATTATTTTGTTGTTTTTCCTGAAATTGATGGCCAATTAAAAGGCTAATAAAACCAATGATTAATAAAAAAAGTAATCCAATTTTGGTACCTTTTGATCGTATAAAATTTTTAAATAAGAGTACTAGCATATTAGATGGCTTTTAGATTTTTAGCAGCAATTCTGATTAAAACAAACAATAGAATTATCCATAAAAGAATAGATACAATAGAAACGATTTCGGTTTTTAAAACTTCGCTAATGCTTTTAGGCTCATAATGAAATTCTTCAAGATCTGCCCAGTGTTCTTTGCCAATTATTAGCGGTTTATCATTTGGGCCAGGTTTTTTATTGCTGATGTATTTAACTTGCAACGCATTCATTTTCTGCGCCATTATGTAACGGTATTTCTCCGCTTGTTTCTGAAAATCGATGTAAGAATCGTAATCGGTATTCGATAATCCCATCGATAAATTTTTCATGGCGATATACGGATTCAGAAAAGAAACGGCTTTAGAAAAGCTGTTTTGTTGGGCATAAACCTTCAACAAATCTTCTAAATGGCTGTTGTAGATATTCGAGCTGATTCGCTCACCTTCGGTCATAATAAACCCCGAATAATTAAAAGGAAGTTTTTGTACCGAATCAACTTTGTAAACTCGTAACAAAGAATCTTTTATTGCCTTATAATGCAAATCGTTTGGATTGTGGCTGTCACCTTCTTTTAAAATATCTTTTTCGATATTGCTGGTAAACTGAATTTTAGATGGCGCTTCATACAAATAAGCTCCAATAGCTTGTGTTGTTCTTGGCAAGATAATCGTTAAAATCAGCCAGATTCCAATTAAAGAAACCAATGCTTTTTTTGAAGTTTTGCTTGACGCGGATACCAAAACGGCAACAACGCAAAAGAACATTAGATAAACAAAATGAAATAGAATAAACAGCAACATTTTGATCGTCTCATCTGCCGAAATTGAAAAATCCTGAAGCATGAGCCAGATTAAAACCAATACCACAATGGTTGGAACAAAAAGAAGCATAACAACGCTAGCAACACCAAGGATTTTGCCCCATAGAAGCTGTTTCCAATCAATTCCTTGGCTTAAAAGTATTTTTAGAGTTCCGTTTTCTCTTTCGTAAGCAACAGCATTAAATCCGATAAAAAAGATTAATAAAGGCAGTAAAACTTGCAAAACCATAGCAATGCTGATCTCGCCAAATCGAAGCATGCTGTTTGAAAATCCTGCCTCAGAGAAATTAGCCGTATTTTGTTTATGAGCTTCTAAGAAAATTGCATTTCCAAAAAAAGGTTCCATTCCAAATTCAAAAACGCTTAAAGAAGTGCTTTTTCTAAAGGCAAAATTGCCGTAATGCGCCATTCTATGCGGATTTTTGTCTGGGTTTTTCAACCAGTCTTCGCGAGATTCATGCTGATATTTTTCACTGGTTTCGTTTTGGCTTTTGTAATTGTCCCAGCCCGAAAAAGCAGCGAATAAAAGTAATGCGCCAATAAAAAAGGTAATGATATAAAGTGCCGGATTTTTAAAAACAGAATTTTTAAAATGCCTGGCTATAAGGAGTTCTGTATGTAATAATTTCATATTAATTAAAATTTATCTGTTGAGTGAATGGTTTAAACACATAGAAACATAGATTTTTTTCTAAAAGAAGGTAATGGAAAGAAACTAGTTTCTAACACATAGCTATGTGATTTATTCTAGTGAAACACCTTTTTTAAAATAAACCAAAATCTATGTTTCTATGTGTTTAAATATTTTTCATCTCAATAGAATTAAAATTTATAAGTTACGGTAAGGCTTGCATTTCTAGGACTTCCAGGAAATAAACGCAGGTAATTCTGTGCGCCAAGCCAATAGGTTTTGTTTAATAAATTGCCTGCATTTAGAGCAATTTGGACATTGCTTTTGTTGGGTTTGTAAAATAAAGCCGCATCAAAAATGGTAAAATCAGGAAGTGTAAAATCTCTTGTAAACCAAGGCACTTTACTGCTTTGATATTGAACTCCAAATCCAATTCCGAGATCTTTTAAAGCAGAATCAGCAGCAAAATTGTAGCGTGTCCATAAATTGGCGCTATTTTTTGGTGTATTTTGCTTTCTTGCACCAATTAGAGCAGGATTGCTGTCTTGAGTTATTTCGGCATCGATATAACTGTAGGAAGCATTAATCTGCCAGTCTGGTGTAATATAACCTGCTAAATCACATTCAAAACCACGGCTTCTTTCAGCACCTCGCGTTACCAATAAATCCGGATTTGCCGGATCATTTGCGTTCATTAAAATATTACGCTGATTGATTTCGTAAACAGCAGCATTAAAGGTCATCGTGTTGTTTAAAAAAGTGGTTTTTATCCCGATTTCTTTCAAATCACTTTCTAGAGGATCGAATAGACTTCCGCCTGGCAAAGAACCCGTTTGAGGCATTAGCGTCACAGTATTAGATTGTGGCTGATAGCCTTCTAGATAAGTCGTATAAACATTTATCGCACTATTTACAGCATAAGTGATTCCAATTCTGGGCAATAAAGCTGTTTTTTTAACAATCAGTTCGTTGTTAGTTTCATAGTTCGTAATGTCTTCAAACCATTCGTTTCGCAAACCCAATAAAAAAGTAAACTTTTCCCATTGAATCTGATCTTGGATGTAAACCGCATTTGTAGTTGTTAATGCCGATGGCAGTGCCGTTCTTACATTCAAAGTATAATCGTCAGGACTTGTAATTCTATAAATAGGATTATTCAAATTAAAATAATCAACATTGGGTTTGGGCAAAACAATGCCATCAATCGTAACAGTTTGATAATTGGATGCATTCGCCAAAACAAAAGTGCTGGCAACCGTTCCGTCTTTCAATAAATAGCCTCTACCTGCGTTTTGTCCGCCACCTTTGTTTTTATTCCAACTACTTAAATCGTAACCAGTTAGTAACTTATGATTTAGTTTACCTGTTTTAAAATCAAAATTAAAATAAGCGCTTAAGTTGTCGACATCCCAGTTTTGCTGACGCTGTACAAATTGCATCATGGCAAGATTGGTAACAGGCTGATTATTCATGTCTACAGCAAAAGCATTTGTAGTTCTGTGTTCCTGCAGATCTTCTTTCCAGGTTTGCTTCATGTAGGATGCATTAAAACCAATTTTAGAGTTGAATTTATGTGCAAAATTGGTCATCAAAATCATTTCTTTCGACTTGAAAAAATCACCTGGCGCACCAAGATTTAAACTTATCGGTGTTTTATTCAGACTCGTTTTTCCCGCAACGGCACCAAAAATAGGCTGTCCGCGATCCAAAACTCCTGTCATATCGCTCAGAATTAGTTCTGTATTAATTGCCGTTTTTTCGTTTGGGATATAACTGAAAGAAGGCGAGATTAAAAACGATTTAGTATTGACTAAATCACGAAATGATTTTGCCTGCTGATAAGCGCCGTTTACACGATATAAAAGTGTTTTAGATTCGTTTAAGGGGCCAGTAAAATCAAGTGTTCCGCGCAAAGTGCTAAAACTGCCCACGCTCATGCTAACTTCTTTTCGGTCCACTGCCAAAGGCTTTTTGGTCACCAGATTAATGCTTCCGCCTGGATCAACAGAAGAAAATGTAGCGCTAGACGGGCCTTTAATGACTTCAATACGCTCAATATTGCTTGTTAAAGGCTGCAGAAAATAATACTGACGCGTTCGCATTCCGTTGATTATTTGTCCTTCTTCGTTTTGACTAATACCGCGAATCGTGTACTGATTGTAATAACTAGCCGGAATTACTCCACTAGACATTTTTACTGCATCAGCAAGATAAAAAGCGCCTTTGTCGGCAATTAATTCTTTGGTTATAGTCGAAATAGATTGCGGAATATCTTTGTTTAAAGCCGCAGTTTTAGTGGCAGCAAAAGAATAGTCGCTGTTGTATTTTTTAGTCGAACGCCCCACAATTTCAACAGTCTGCAATTCATTTCGTTGGGTTTCCATTTCCAGAGAATCTTTTGCAATACTGTCTTTAACTTTGTTATTGTTATTTTGAGCCTGGATGAAATGTATACCACCGATTAAAATTAAAAAAGAGAATATATTTTTCATCTTAAACCGTCTGTAAATACAAATCTTCCAACTCATTTGCAGAGATTTTATCTGCTTCAATAACAGTAACAAGATTTCCCTGCCTCATTATCCCGATGTGCGAAGCCACTTCTCTCGCTCTGAAGATGTCGTGAGTTGCCATTAAGATTGCCGTTCCGTCTGCCGAAAGCTCTTTTAGAATCTGAGAAAATTCATTAGAAGCTTTTGGATCTAAGCCGCTTGTAGGCTCATCTAACAAAAGCACTTTCGCTTTTTTTGCAATTGCAATTGCAATTCCTACTTTTTGGCGCATTCCTTTAGAATAACCTCCTAAATTTTGATTATGTGCTTTGGCTTGAAGTCCTGCTTTGTCTAGAAAATAAGTTAATTCTCCATCAGAATAGTTAAACCCTGCTAATGATGAAAAGAATTTAAGATTCTCTAAACCAGTAAGATTTGGATAAAGCATTACGGTTTCTGGAATATAAGCCACATGCTTTTTAGTTTCCTGATTGTTTGCTGTAACCGATATATTGTTGATTTCTAATTCTCCCGATGTTGGTTCGATAAAACCTAAAAATAAATTGATTGTTGTCGTTTTTCCTGCACCATTTTGTCCTAAAAGAGCAAAGATTTCGCCTTCTTTTATGGTTAAGTTTAAGGCATTCAAAGCCGTATGATCGCCGTATTTTTTAGTTAGGTTTGTTGCTGTAAGCATAAGTTTTGTTTGTTTAAAAAAATGATTTTTAAAAATAGATATAGAAATCTCAGGCTTTTAATGAGTTTTAAAAGCTTGAGCATTAGTTTTTTATTGAATAATTACTGCAATGAATGAAGGTCTTTAATTGGGAGCTAAAGATTCCAAATTAAAAAACGGTAATGTGAATTTTCTTTTACTCTATTAGAATAAATAGAGCAAAGGTTTTGAGTTTAAAAAAGTGCAGTAATTAAAAGAATACAGGAGGCGCACGTAAGGCAAAAAGACTGCCCTTGAAAAATGTTGATATTCCCTCAAAATATAAGAATGTATAAGAGGTATTGGCAATTGTTTTGTAAAATGTAAAGGCCTGAAATGCGTTGGGAATAAACGTACTGAAAGCAAAATTACAAATATGGCAATTTGCATCAACCGAATGGCTGTGTGTTATTTCTTTTTGACCAGGAGTGTATTTATGATCGCAATGTTTTTCTGCCGACTGTTTTAAAATATGCTCATAGGAGTGAACCGTCTGAAACAGCATGGCAAACAATACTGCAAAAGACATTAGGAAATTTACGGCTGTAATCTTCTTTTTCATTCCGTGGTATTTCTGCTGGATATTTAAAAGTTTAATTATCAAACAAATAAACGCAACAGCGTTGCAAATATAAATATCTTATTTAGAAATACAGTTAAATAGGCCTTATTTTTGGAACAACCTGCAGATTTGCAAAGTGATTCTTACTTCTATAAATTGCTATACAATAATTGCAGCGTATGAAAATCGGATGACCCATCAAAATGCTTGTGAAGCACTTCCTGAAAAACAGGTTCTGTGTTTTGAACACTAGCAAACAAAGTCATACACGATTGAAGTTTTTCTACATCAAGACCTTCAAAAATATCAGAAACACTTTCTTCTTTTTTGGCAAGTTCTGAAGTAATTTCTACAAGATGTTTTCCTAAAATGGGATGCTCCAGAAAAGCAATTGCTTCATCGGCATTCTTGATTTCGTAAAATTTGGAGTTATCGCTCGAACCCATTCCTTTTATCTGCGGAAAAATAAACCACATCCAAGGCGATTCTTTTTTACCCTTTTTGATTTCGTTTAGAGCTGTTAAATACAACTTGTTTTGAGCATCTAGAAACCGAAGTAATCCATTAGTATTGTAAGACATTCTTTATGATATTAATTTGGGGATATCAGGCCATAAAACTAGGCAAAATATATTTACTTGTATGTGATCAAATCTTTTTTTTAAAGTCATTTTTTAACATTTTTAAGAGAATAATTTAAAAGAGCGCTTACTTTAAAAATTAGGCGTTTAAATTTTCTATTAACAGAAAAAATCGTATTAATAGCCATTTTTATTGTTATAAAATGAAGTTTTTGTTGGTAATTCTGTTATGATTTTCCTATTTTTATGAACAAGCGGTTTTAAGAACCGTCTAAAAGAATAAAATTAGGATTGATATTAACTACTTTACAATATCAATATTTTCAACCGGGCACGCTTCGCCCATAAAATAATAAATGCTTATGAAAATAGGATTAATCGGATTTGGGAAAACTGGAAAATCAGTAGCTTCAATACTATTAGAAAATAAAAAATTCAGCCTTGAATGGGTTTTAAGACAAAGTAATGTTTTGGAGCACAGATCAGTTCCCGAATTTTTTGGAATCCAGTCAGACGAACCCGGCTTAATCTATTCTAGTTCGCATACCTCTGTTGAAGAATTATTAGAAAAACATCCTGTAGATGCCATAATCGATTTTTCTTCTAGTGAAGGAATTTACACTTATGGAGAAACAGCAGCGAGACACAAAGTGAAAATAATTTCAGCAATTTCTCATTACAAGGAAAAAGAATTGAATTTATTGAAGAAACTGGCAGATAAAACTACCGTATTTTGGTCGCCAAATATCACGTTGGGAGTTAATTACTTATTGTTTGCTGCAAAATTTTTAAAGAAAATTGCACCTTGGGTAGATATTGAAGTAAATGAAGAGCACTTTAAAGCTAAAGAAGGAACGTCTGGAACCGCAGTAAAAATTGCAGAAGCACTAGATGTAGACAAGGAAGATATTAATGTTGTGAGGGCAGGGGGAATCGTTGGAAAACATGAAGTTATTTTTGGTTTTCCTTTTCAAACGGTGCGTTTAATACATGAATCGATTTCGAGAGAAGCTTTCGGAAACGGAGTTATTTTTGTAGCCGAAAATCTAAAAGAAAAAGAAAAAGGACTTTATAATTTTGAAGATATCTTGACGCCTTATTTTACGGTTTAAATTTTTTTTACCACAAAGACTCGAAGGCACAAAGTTTTTTTATTGAAAAATGGTTCATGCTGTTTGTTTTCCTGAGCGAAGTTGGAGGATAAGCGCAAAGTATTAAAAGTATATTTAATCTCGCAAAGTCCCAGAGTCGCGAAGGTTTTATTGAAAAAGATTTGTGCTATTTGTCTTCCTGAGCGAAGTCGAAGGATAAGCGCACTGTATTTAAAGTATTTTTTTAATCTCGCAGAGTCGCAAAGTTTTAGAACTTAAAAAACTTAAAAAAGAAAAACTTTGCGTCTCTGCGTCTTTGTGAGAAATTCAATACTTACTTCCTAAAAGTCAAAGCCTTCATATATTCTAAATTCATTTTAGCAATCGAAAGCACAGAAATGCCTTGTGGGCATTCGATTTCGCAGGCTCTGGTATCAGAGCAATTTCCGAAACCTTCTTCGTCCATTTGTTTTACCATCGAAAGGGCACGTTTAGGAGCTTCTAATTTTCCTTGCGGTAAAAGTGCTAAATGCGTTATTTTGGCACCTACAAACAAAGCTGCACTAGCATTTTTGCATGTAGCGACGCAAGCCCCGCATCCAATACAAGCAGCGGCATCAAAAGCGGCTTCGGCAGTTTCATACGAAATCGGAATACTGTTTGCTTCTGGCGCCTGGCCCGTTGAAGCTCCAATAAATCCTCCTGAAGCGATAATGGAATCAAATGCTTTTCGGTCAATTTTTAAATCTCTTAAAACAGGAAAAGCTTTCGCGCGAAAAGGCTCAATATAAATAGTATCGCCATCTTTAAAACTTCTCATATGAAGCTGGCAAGTTGTAGTATTTTTTAGAGGGCCGTGAGCTCGTCCGTTTATCATTACGCCACATTGCCCGCAGATTCCCTCGCGACAATCGTGATCAAATTCAATAACACGTTCTCCTTGCTGAATAAGCGATTCATTCAGAAGATCCAGCATTTCTAGAAACGACATGTGTTCAGATACTCCATCAATTTCATAATCTGTCATTTCCCCTTTGGTAGAAGAATTAAACTGCCGCCATATTTTAAGATAAAGTTTCATATATAATTGTGAATTATGAATTGTTAATTATAAATTAGATATCGCGATTTATGAGCTGTTAATTAATAATTTACAATTAACAATTCACCATTATTTATAGCTTCTCACCGCAAGTTCTACCGATTCAAAGGTTAAAGGTTCTTTGTGAAGTTCAGGTTCGTTATTTAAACCTTTCCATTCCCAGGCAGAAACGTAGCAGAATTCATCGTCGTTGCGGACAGCTTCTCCGTCGGCGGTTTGGTATTCTTCTCTGAAATGAGCGCCACAGGATTCTTCGCGCTGTAGGGCATCGTAGCACATTAATTCTGCCAATTCGATGTAATCGGCTATTCTGCCCGCTTTTTCTAATTCGCTATTTAAAGTATTGTCGCCTGTGATTCTAAGATCTTTTTCGAAAGAAGTTTTAAGATCCCGAATTTCGATAATCGCTTCTTCCAGTTTTTTTCTGCTTCGCGAAAGACCGCATTTTTCATACAAAAGACGTCCGATTTTTTTATGGAAATAATCTGCTGAAAGCGTTCCATTAGTATGTAGAAAACGATCTAACTGTCTTCTTATCGCATTTTCAGCTTCTTCAAAAGCAGGATGAGAAGTATCAGGTTTGCTTAAATTTAGTTCTCCTGCCAAATAGTTCGGAATAGTGTAAGGCGCGATAAAATAACCATCGACGCAAGCTTGAAGCAGCGAATTTGCTCCGAGTCGGTTTGCACCATGATCTGCAAAATTAGCTTCGCCTAAAGCAAATAAGCCTGGAATCGTAGTCATAAGTTCATAATCGACCCAAAGTCCGCCCATTGTGAAATGTGCTGAAGGCGAAATCAGCATGGGTTCTTTATAAGCATTTATGCCCGTAATCTTTTCATACATAGCAAAAAGATTGCTGTATTTGGCTTCAATTTTATCCTTTCCCTGCGCTTTAATAGCATCCGAGAAATCGAGATAAATGGCATTTTTCATTGGTCCAACGCCATGACCAGCGTCGATTCTTTCTTTTGCAGCCCGTGACGAAATATCTCTTGGCGCTAGATTTCCAAAAGAGGGATAACGTCGTTCTAAGTAATAATCACGTTCTTCTTCGGGAATAGCATTTGCATTTCGGTCGTCTGCTACTTTTTTCGGAACCCAGATTCGGCCATCATTTCGCAACGATTCTGACATTAAAGTCAGTTTAGATTGGTTTTCGCCATGTTGAGGAAGCGAAGTAGGATGAAACTGAATCCAACTCACACCTGCCATAAAAGCCCCTTTTTTATGCGCTCTCCAAAGTGCAGAACTATTACAGCCCATTGCCAAAGTAGACAAATAATATACTTTTCCATAGCCTCCAGAAGCCAATACGACAGCATCAGCAGCGTAGCGTTCTAGAATTCCAGTTTCAAGATTTCGTGCAATTATTCCTTTGGCTTTACCATCAATAACCACGAGTTCGAGCATTTCATGACGGGTATACAAATTAACTTTTCCTAAAGATGCCTGACGTTCCAAGGCTTGATAAGCGCCTAATAAAAGTTGCTGCCCAGTTTGTCCTCTAGCATAGAAAGTTCTAGAAACCTGAACGCCACCAAAAGATCTGTTATTTAAATATCCCGCATATTCTCTTGCAAAAGGAACGCCCTGCGCAACAGCATGATCGATAAGATGGGCCGAACATTCTGCTAAACGATAAACATTGGCTTCACGAGATCTAAAATCGCCACCTTTTATAGTGTCATAAAACATTCTAAACGTGCTATCGCCATCATTTTTGTAGTTTTTTGCAGCATTTACTCCGCCTTGAGCGGCAACAGAATGTGCACGTCTAGGAGAATCCTGAAAACAGAAAGACTTTACGTTATAGCCTTGTTCGGCAAGAGATGCCGCACATGAAGCGCCCGCCAAACCTGTTCCGACTACTATAATATTTAGCTTTTTTCGGTTTGCGGGATTTACTAGTTTGGCTTTAGACTTGTAGAGACTCCATTTATCAGCAAGAGGACCTTCGGGTATTTTTGATTCCATCATTTTTAGTGGTTTAAAATGAATTCATGCAAAAGCTTAAAAAGAAAACTAAATTTAGTATAAAATATTGATATTTAGTTGTTTTTTTTGTATGATATATTTAAACAAAAAATGGTTTTTTAAGTAGAGTTGCATGTTTAAATTTTTCACGCAGATTAAAAAAGATTTTAGCAGATCTTAGCAGATTCTAATAAAAAAATCCGTAATAATCTGCTTAATCTGCGTGAAACAAAAACTTTAGCAGTTATATACTTAAATCTTTCACGAAGATTCTAAATAAAAAAATCTGCTGAATCTGCAAAATCTGCGAGCAAAAATTACTCCCGCAGATTTTGCAGATTCGGCAGATTTATAAATTGAATTGAAATGTTTAGGAAAAAATGGAAAAAAGTTATTTTTCGATTATCATAGTAACTCCTTGACCGCCTGCGGCACAGATAGAGATTAATCCTTTTCCTGAGCCTTTCTCGTTTAATAATTTTGCCATTACGCCAATAATTCTTCCTCCAGTTGCAGCAAAAGGGTGAGCGGCTGCTAAACTGCTTCCTTTTACATTCAGTTTATTTCGATCTATTGCGCCTAGTGGTTTCTTTAAGCCAATTTCGGCACTCAATTCTGGGCTTTCCCAGATTTTTAAAGTGGCCAAAGTTTGTGCAGCAAAAGCTTCGTGAATTTCATAATAATCGAAATCCTGAAGGTTTAATTCTGCTTTTTCGAGCATTCTTGAAGCAGCAAATAAAGGCGCTAATAAAAGATTCTGCTGATTCTTAACGTATTCAATTGCGGCGATTTCGGCAAAAGTGATGTAGGCTAAAATAGGAAGTCCTTGTTCTTTTGCCCATTCTTCGCTAGCTAAAAGAACACAAGAGGCACCATCTGTTAAAGGAGTTGAATTTCCTGCTGTCAGCGTGCCATTTACTTTATCAAAAGCGGGTTTTAATTTGGCTAATTTTTCAATTGTACTATCTCTTCTTAGATTATTGTCTTTTTCTAATCCGTTAAAAGGCGTAATCATATCATCGAAAAAACCTTCGTCATACGCTTTTGCCATGTTTAAATGACTTTTCAAAGCAAACTCATCTTGTTCTTCTCTTGATATTTTATAATATTTCGCCGTGATTTCAGTATATCCGCCCATAGAAAGGCCAGTTTGAGATTCTTCATTTCTAGGAACTAAAGGGGATAAATCTTTTGGACGAAGTTTTAGAAAAGTTTTAATTTTTCCGCCCAATGATTTTGCTTGTCTAGCTTCTAAAAGAATTTTTCTAAGTTTCTCACTAACTGCAATTGGCATATCGCTGATAGAATCTACGCCGCCAGCAATTCCAGAATCAATTTGACCGAGAGCAATTTTGTTAGCAATGTAAATAGCGCTTTCAATTCCAGTATCACAAGCTTGCTGTAAATCGCATGCAGGAGTTGCAGGATCAAGACTGGTTTGCATAACAGATTCACGAATCAAATTGTTGTCGTAAGTATGTTTAATCACAGCACCTCCAGCAACTTCGCCTAATAATTTTCCTTTTAGATTGTAATTGTCAATAAGACCGTTGAGTGCTGCGATCATCATTTCTTTGTTTCCAACATTAGAATAGGCCGTATTGGCTCTCGCAAAAGGAATTCTGTTATAGCCCACAATGGCAACTTTTCTTATTGTATTTGATTTCATATCAGGAAGTTATTTGTTTTTGATCATTGAAATTTTGAAATATAAAGATAGAAATAGATTTTGGTTTCAAACTTAATGTAGATTAATATTATCAAGAAATAACTTAGAAATGGCAATTCTCAGAATTTATTCCTACTGATTTAGTTTAATTTGTTTTATTTATTTAGAATGAATTAAAATAATTTGGAAAAGTTGAGATTTGCATCTACTTTTGTCGCTCAATTTAAAATCAAAACCAAATGAAAATAATTATTAATGCAAAAGTTTATCTTTTCGTGCTGTTTTTGAGCTCATTAAATATAATGGCACAACAGCTTGGAACTGTAAACGGAAAAGTTTCTTTGAGTGGGAATAAACCAGCAGAAAACATAGCTGTAGCGTTAAAAGGAACAAAATATTCTGATATTACGACTGTTTCAGGACATTATGAAATTAAAAATGTAAAACCAGGAACGTATACTATTGTATTAAATGGAGTAGGAATTCAAGCTGTCGAGGATAAGATTGTAGTCAATTCAAAACAAACGACGACTAAGAACTTTTCTCTTTCTGAAAGTCAAGAAGATCTTGAAGAAGTGGTCATTAAAAAGAATAAATACAAGCAAAATAACCCTTCATTGTCATTGCGTCTTCAAACTCCTGTTTTAGAAATTCCTCAAAATATACAAATTGTAAGCGGTCAGACTTTAAAAGATCAGCAAATTACGAGTATGAGCGACGGGGTAATTCGTAACGTGAGTGGAGCCGTACGTTTGGAGCACTGGGGAGATTTGTATACGAATATTACGATGAGAGGTTCTCAAATTCAGGCTTTTAGAAACGGATTTAATGTGGTTTCTTCTTTCTGGGGACCCTTAACAGAAGATATGAGTTTTGTAGATCATATCGAGTTTGTAAAAGGACCAGCAGGATTCATGCTTTCAAGCGGAGATCCAAGCGGATTGTACAATGTGGTGACTAAAAAGCCAACGGGAGTTACAAAAGGCGAGGTGAGTGTACTTGGCGGAAGCTACGATTTTTATAGAGTAAGCGTTGATTTTGACGGGCAATTAGATAAAAAAGGAAAATTGCTTTATAGATTTAACGGAGCTGCTCAAAACAAAGGATCGCACCGTCCGTTTGAGCGCAATAACCGCTATGTAATTGCTCCTGTAATTTCATATCAGATTGATGATAAAACAAAAATTACGGCCGAATATAATTTCCAATATGCAAACATGACCGAAGTGGGTTCGTATTATGTTTTTGGACCTCAAGCAGGTGGTTATGCAACTTTACCTGTAGGTTTTACTATGACGCAGCCAGGATTGCCTGATACCAATATTCAGGATCATAGCGGATATCTTCAGTTTGAGCACAAGTTTGATGAAAACTGGAAACTTACTGCACAGACTTCTTATTTTAAATATATTCAGCAAGGATATAGTTCATGGCCAGGAGTTGTTGGTCCAGGACCTGCTGATAGAGATTTTGATGGTGTTCCGGAAGGAAATCTTGCTTATGGAGAAATCATTAGAAATGTTGGCATCTGGGACGCAGAAAGTAATATGTACTTAGGTCAAATATTTGTGAACGGAAAATTCAATACAGGAAATGTTTCTCATAAAATATTGGGTGGAGTAGACTTAGGAAGCAAAGATTATATGGCAGACTGGGGACAATCGCATGATTTAGATACCGTTGATAATCCGTTTAATGTTTATAATCCGAATTACGGAACGCCTTCAAACGGTTTCCCGCAATTTGATCACGATACTCCTTTAAGCCAAAGAGCTGGCGGACTTTACGGTTCAGAATATGCTGCTGGATATATTCAGGATGAACTTGGCTTTTTGGAGAATAAATTAAGATTGACTCTTGCTGCAAGATACACATGGATTAGTCAGACTAGCAGCTATGAGGCAGAACCAATTGCGGATAGTCATATAACGCCTCGTGCAGGTTTAAGTTATTCTATTACTGATGATTTTGCGGTTTACGGCTTATACGATCAAGCTTTTACACCTCAATCTGGTGTAGTAAGAAGTGGTGATGTAAAACCTCTTACCGGAAATAATGTTGAATTTGGACTTAAAAAGGATTGGTTTGACGGTTCTTGGAATACCAGTTTATCTGTTTACAATATCTTAAAGAAGAATGAGTTAACGGCAGATCCTAATAATCAGCCAAACGAACAATATAAAATAGTTCTAGGAGAAAAAAGAGCGCGTGGTGTTGAATTTGATTTGAGAGGAAAAATCTTCGATGGCTTAAATCTTATTGCAAATTATGCCTTTACAGAGTCAACTGTAACTAAAATTGATCCAGATGTTTCTGAAGCTAATGGCATTAAGGTGGGGGATATTGTTCCAGGTTATGCTAAACATACCGCAAATGCTTGGTTAAATTATACGCTTCAGCATGGAAAATTAAAAGGTTTTGGTGCTTCTATTGGAGGAACTTTCCTTGACGGACGCCAGACTGATACTTGGAGTGCAGGTCTTCAAAAACTGCCTTCTTACTTTAAATTGGATGGAGGTTTATCTTATGAAACGGGTAAATTTAAAGTTACTGCAAACGTATTCAATATCTTAGATAAATATCTATATAGCGGTTCATACTATAGCTGGTTAAATGCTTATTACTGGCAGACTGAAGCGCCAAGAAATTTTAGAGTTGGTGTTACTTATAAGCTCTAAATTGGTTTGTTATCGTTGAAAAATTGCAAATCACACAAAAAGCATCTGACTTAATTGTTGGGTGCTTTTTTTTAAGATGCTAAGGTTCTGAGATGCTGAGATTCTAAGATTCTAAGAAGCAAAGTTACAAAGTTACAAAGGTTGAGAAGTATAATTCTTTTGAATTGCCTCCAGTTTTAACTGAAGGTTACAAATGAAGATTGAAAAAAGGCTTTAGCCAAACCAGTGATGTTTGGCTAAAGCCTTTGACTTTTGCTCTATTTTTCATCCAGCTAAAGCTGGATGCTATTCAAAAATTAGGAATGGGAAAAAATCATTTTAATCTTAATAATCTGTGGCTTTTTAAAATAAAGACTTTGCGTCTTAGCGACTTTGCGAGATTAATTATTATGCCTTGCGTATCAAAGGAATCAGTTTTGTACCAATCAATTCAATGGCGTTCATTAATTGTTTGTGTGTTAATCCTGCATTATCCATCTGGAAAGTAAATCGATCCACGCCGCCTAGAGCTTCGCTGTGGCGAAGAATTTTCTCTGCAGCTCTTTCTGGACTTCCTACAATTAGAACGCCTAAATCATCAATTAAGCCATCAAATTTGCCTTTGGTTACAGGAGGCCAACCTCTTTCATATCCTAATTTTGTCCATAATTCCGCATAACCGGGATAGTATTCTTCAATTGCTTTTTCCGTTGTGGTACCAACATATCCAGGTGAATGCAAGCCTACTTTTAGTTCATTCGGTTTATAGCCTGCTGCTTTTCCTGCTTCACGATATAAATCGACTAAAGGTTTAAAACGATGTGTTTGTCCGCCAATTACGGCAACCATTAACGGAAGTCCTAACGAACCAGCTCTTATAAAAGATTCTGGTGTTCCGCCAACACCAAGCCAAATGGGCAATTTTTCTTGTAAAGGTCTTGGATAAACAGGTAAATTATTTAAAGCAGGACGGAATTTACCTTCCCAGCTTACAAATTCATTATCTCTAATTTGAAGCAGCAGTTCGAGTTTTTCTTTAAAAAGAGCATCATAATCTCTCAAATCATATCCAAAAAGGGGATAAGCTTCAATGGCAGATCCTCTCCCGACAACAATTTCAGTTCTTCCTTTCGAAATTAAATCTAAAGTCGCAAAACTCTGATAAACCCTCACTGGATCTGCTGCACTTAAAACGGTCACAGCACTTGCCAGTCGGATATTTTTTGTTCTAGCCGCCGCTGCACTCAAAATGACAGCTGTAGCAGAATCTAAAAACTCTTTTTTATGATGTTCTCCAATTCCGAAAACATCAAGACCAGCCTGATCTGCAAATTCAATTCGCTGCAGAAGCTGTTCCATAGCATCAACACTGCTCAGCGTGTTGTTATCGCCATACATCGCCGAAGCAAAACTGTCTATTCCTATTTCCATGTCTTTAAATTTCAATATTTTAAATTCCAAATTCCAAATTCCAAATCCCAAACTCCAAATTCCAAACTCTAAATCCCAAACTCCAAAATCTACAATCTAAAATCTAAAATTTTTTTAATGTGAGAAACCAAATGAAATACTGATAATGATAATCATGATTACAATCAATGTAATGCCAACGTACAAGTAATCTTTTTCCAATAAAAATGAAAATAGCGAAAGCAATACACGTAAAACGGGTGTCATGAACAAGAAAATAATTCCTGTAAATATTAACGATTCTCCGTTTCCTTGAATTGCACCATTGTAAATAGCGGTAATTACTTCAAATATATTGCGGTCATTTTCTTTAAAAACAGAATAATCTTCAATTTGGCTTCCATTATGAATTAAATATACAATTCCGCCAATAAAAGCAACCGATAACGAAATCCAAACCCCATAACGAAGCAAGTTTCCTATAATAGTTTGAAAATCTTTTTCTCCAAATTTTTCTTCTTGTACCATATTAGATTTTTCCATTTAGTCCGTTATAAATCATGTTTATTGCCAAAACAAAAATCAGGCAGGCAAAAAATATTCTCAATTTCTTCGGATTTGTTCGCACTAAGATTTTAGCTCCAGCCATTGCGCCAAACAAAACTCCAATTACAACCGGCATACAAATTCCAGGTTCGATATATCCTTTTTGAATATAAATTACAGAACTCGCCATTGCTGTAACTCCCATCATGAAATTACTGGTTGTTGTAGATACTTTAAACGGAACACGCATAATGTTATCCATCGCGATTACTTTAAAAGCGCCAGAACCAATTCCGAGAAGACCCGACATCATTCCAGCAACTCCCATCATACTAAAACCGCCAATAACATTTTTGGTTCCGTACTTTATCACTTCGCCATCATGAGCAGGATAAGTTCCGTCTAATTTAAGTTTTTTAGCTAGCGGACTAGATTCTAAAACAATGTGTTCTTCTTTTTTTCGAAGCGAATTAATGGCAGAAAAAATCAGTGTTAAACCGAATAAAACCGCAATAAAAGAAGTAGGGGCGATAGTAGAAAGCAATGCTCCGCAAACGGCTCCTATAGTAGTAGCGATTTCGAGAAAAATTCCCATTCGCATGTTGGTAATTCCTTCTTTTACATAAGCGGCTGCAGAACCTGAAGAAGTGGCGATAACGGAGACTAAAGCAGCTCCAATGGCATAATGAATATCGACACCAAGAAGAATAGTAAGAAGCGGAATAATAATGATACCGCCTCCTAAGCCTGATAATGAACCAATAAAGCCTGCTAAAAAGGCACCCAGAATCATAATCAGCGTAAAGGTAAGTATTGTCATTTAAGATATGTTTTTGTAATGGCTAATTTACGAATACAAATTTGTTCGAAATAGCTTTATGACCTTAAATATACCTTAAAAATTTTTTTAGTGCTCAGTGTTTAGTGTTCAGTGTTCAGTTTTTTAGTGTTCAGTTTTCAGTCCCAGGTAGGTTAAGAGCCGAGAAGCTTTGTCAAAGTTTAAAACTTTGACAAAGCTAGCCTTTGTTACCGCAAAGACTGCAAACTGCGACTGAACACTAAAAAAACGGTATATTTGGAATCCTAATGAACTAAAACAGCAGTATTGAAGAGTAAAATCCTCACATATTCCTTAACACATCACAAGAGTTTATTTTCGTACGCAGATCAGAAAGAGTACTTCTATATCCAGACGAGTGAGCATCCTTACATTACCGAGCCTTATCGTGCCGAAAGCTACGCAATTGAGTTTCTAAGAAAAGGAAGTATAATCATGCATACTGGGCTCGAAACAAAAGTGGTTCATGCTCCAGCCATTATTGCTTTAGGGCCTTCGATAATAAGAAGTTTTTCTAAAAATGAGGACGAAATTCTAATCGATATAATATTTTTTAAACCGCAGTTTTTTCTAGAAAATCAAGCAAATGTCTTTTTTCTAACACAATATATTTTTTTTGAAAATAGTGATAGCAATATCTCTCCACTCGCAAAAGGAGAGGAAAGCAAGTTTGAACGCATTTTTAGCTTAATCAAAGAAGTATCAGAAGATCAGTCTAAGCATCAAGCCTCTATTTTGAGAAGTTATTTGTACATTTTAAATTTATGAAATTGATGGTATTCAGAAAGAAAAAATTCCCACAGAAGTACAAAGCCCTTTATATGAAAAGTTTAAAGAGCTTCTTTTTAAAGATTTTCTGAATTTTAGAACGGTGCAACATTATGCGGATGAATTAAATGTAAGCCGAAAATATTTGTCTGAAGTCATTAAAAAGCATAGCGGAAAAACGGCTAGTGACTGGATTAGCGAAATGGTGATTCTGGAAGCTAAAGTTTTGTTGCAGAATAAAAAAATGTCCATCAATCAGATCAGCGATTTACTTCATTTTTCTGATCAATCTGTTTTTGGAAGGTTTTTTAAAAACTATGAAGGTATTTCTCCTTTAGAATATCGAAAAAAACAGATCGATTAAAATCATTTAGCCGACATTTTGCACAAAACAGAAGCCTTATCGCTCTTTTTTTAGACTAACATTCGGTGCAATTTTGCTTTTTATTTTTAAAGAAAAGAAATGAGTAAAATTGCAAAATTTGTTGTCATAATCAACGATAATGTCTTTTGGATGGAAGACAAAGCCGTTCAATTCTATACCAATTTATTTAAGGAAAAAGAGTTAGGAGAAAAATATGCCGAAGAACATCTTTCGAAAAAAGAGTTGTTTCGAATTCAGAACGATTTTTCGATCGAGATTCTGATGGCTTATCTTGGCGAAACTCCGCAAGCGTATTTAAAATTGGATTCGTCGAGAATATTAAACGAAAACCTTGGAGCGTCAAAAGCAATCAATCTGAGTGAGATTGTTTATTTTGATGAAGAAGATTTAAAAGTGCTTATTAAACGTGCTGAAGAAATTGCTTCTCAGCGAAAACACGATTTAATTTGGGTGAGCGCTTTTGCCGTAGATACTGATTTGATCGATATTTTACGATCATTAAATTACGAAGAATTTGTAGGGAAAGAAAGTATAGAAGATGAATTTTCGAAACGAATTTATTTCCGAAAAAAGATGTGAATAGATGTTTTTTAAGCTGAACTTTTCGAAGCGATTAACTTTGTCAAAGTTTTAGACTTTGACAAAGTTTCTAGAACGCTTTTATCGAAAACTATATCCTATTGTCAACGGCATAAGATGTTTTACCAATATTAGCAAGCAGTAAAGCCGCTGCACAACTTGTCCAAACCGAATAGTCGAGAGGTGCTTTTACAGAAACAGAAACCGACATAGCAAATGCAAAAAAGAACATTAAAAGCGTAGTTCCTAAAGCCGCAAGTCTGGTTTTGAAACCAAATAACAATAGTAGACTTAGTAAAACTTCAAAGAAAGTGGCAATTCCTGCTAGAACTTCTGCTGTGGCTTTGTTGGCAAAAGAATTTAGAGATTGGGTGTAGATTACGAAATTTTCCCAATTTCCCCAGGCAACTGCGTGAGATCCTGGTGCGCCCCAAACTCCAAATCGGTCCGCTACGGCCGAAAGCATTGTGATTCCTAAAACTATTCTTAAAATTAAACCTGCTTCTAATATTGTGATATTTTTCATTCTATAATTAATTTTTGATTTGAAGATGTTCTAGGTTCTTCTTAACCAAAGTTTTGTTTCCAACTACTTTAAAACCAAGCTTTAAATACAGTTTTTTAGCACTCGGATTGTCCTCTTCAACCAGCAGACCTAAAACCTCTTTATTTTTATGAACGTATTTATCTATCAAAAATTGCAATAATTGAGAACCAATTCCTTTTCCTTGATATTTCGGATTCACGCCCAACGAATCTATGTAATATTCACCTTCACGGGTCTCAAATTCAGGATCGAATTCAGGATTATAATGTTTCCTAACGTATTCAATAATAGGATTTCGTAATTCTTCAATGTCAGCACCATTATAAATGTTTACTGCACCAATGATTTCATTATTGTCTTCTGCCACAAAACAGTTTTGATAAGAATATTGATTGTTTTCTCGTTCAACGAAATATTGCAGAAAGTCTTTCGCGGAAGCGTAATCTTCCTTAGCTATAAATTTATAGATGATGTCTTCCATTGCTAGCAATAATATAGGAGCAATATATTTTGAGTCTGATTTTTCGGCTTTTCTGATATTCATAGTAAAATGTTTTTTACAAATTTAAGGCTTTATTTAAACACATAGAAACATAGCTTTTCTTTGTGTTGAAAGGCGTTTCACTTGTTTAAATGCACATAGCTTTGTGTTTTAAAATTTGAGAGCTATGTGTAGAAACTAGTTTCTTTTTTGTATTCTTAATTTACATTTAAAATTCTATGTTTCTATGTGTTTAAATTATTTCACGCAGATTTTAAAAGATTTAAGCAGATCTTAGAAGATTTTAAATAAAAAATCTGCAGAATCAGCTATAATTTGTAAAATCTGCGTGAAACAAAAAACACAATATGCTTAATATATACAAATATACACTCAATATATACCAATCAAGAGATTTCAACTCGTCTTATCTTTGTAATATAGTTTTAATTTAAACATTAAAAAGAAATGAAAGCAATAGGATTTAAAACATCATTACCCATAGAAAACTCAGAAAGTTTTATCGAATTTGAAGCCGTAAAACCAATTCCTGGGCCACACGATTTATTAGTTAAAATTGATGCGATTTCAGTAAATCCAGTCGATTTTAAGATTCGCCAAAATAGTGCGAAAGACACCGTTTTAGAAACTCCAAAAATTATAGGCTGGGACGCTGTCGGAATCGTTCAATCTGTCGGACAGGATGTTACTTTGTTTGAAGTAGGCGATCCGGTTTATTATGCTGGAGATATTACCAAACAAGGTAGCAATGCCGAATATCAGATTATAGACGAAAGAATTGTTGGCAAAAAACCAAAAGCATTAAGTATTGAAGAAGCTGCTGTAATTCCGTTAACGGCTTTAACGGCTTGGGAAATTCTATTTGACAGAATCAGAATTAGCGCTGATAAAGACAAAGGAAAATCAATTTTAATTATTGGTGGAGCAGGAGGAGTTGGTTCGATTGCCATTCAGCTAGCCAAGAAAATTGCTGGCTTAACCGTTATCGCAACAGCGTCGCGTCCAGAAACGATTGCTTGGTGCAAACAGCAGGGAGCTGATTTTGTTGTAGACCATAAAGATTTGATTTCTTCGGTTCGAGAGGCTGGCTTTGAGTACGTTGACTTTATTTTAGATTTTGTCGACACCAATGCTTATTGGGATACAATGGTCGAATTGATTAAACCGCAAGGACATATTGCCTCCATTACAGGAAGCAGCGACCCAGTTGCATTAACAAAGCTGAAAAGTAAAAGTGTTTCTTTTTCTTGGGAATTGATGTATACGCGTTCTATGTATCAAACGGAAGACATGATCGAGCAGCATAATATTCTGAATATTGTAGCCGATTTACTCGAAGACGGTATCTTGAAAACGACTTTAAACACCACTTTAAATGGACTTACAGCCGAAAATCTAAAGAAAGCACACGAACTTTTAGAATCGGGAAAAACAATTGGAAAAATTGCGATAAAGTTTTAAAGTAAATCACGTTTGTGATAGTCTAAAAACGGTTATTTGGAATTGTTTTAAATAAGATTGTTTTTCATTGGGAAATTTTTGTATTTTAGTCGGCTTATAAACCCAATTTTGATATAAATTTTTAACCTAAACAAAATTTTTTATGATTTCAAAAAACACAGACCTTGGATTATTGCTATTGCGTATTAGTACTAGTGGATTAATGCTTTTTCACGGTGTTTCTAAATTGATTCACGGAATTTCTTTCCTTGTTGATAACATGGGCGCATTTGGATATGCGGTTTACATTGGTGAAGTTTTAGCTCCAATTGCTATTTTATTAGGATTTAGAACTAGAATTGCTGCAGTTGTTTTGGCTATCACTTGTGTGGTTGCAGTTGCAACAGCCCACGCTCAGGACATTTTCACCATTAGCGATCACGGAGGTTATGCTTTAGAATTATTAATGCTTTACCTTTTTGGAGCTATTGCCTTGTTTTTTACTGGAGCAGGTAAATTTGCCCTTTCTAAAAACAATCAATGGGACTAATTTATTAGGTCACTTATAAATATAAAAAAGCTCTAAATTTCGATTTAGGGCTTTTTTATTTAAATCCCTTTCATTTTGAAAATCAGCCTATCATTTTGATAAGCTTTTACAAATTGATTAAAGCCGATTTTTTATTATTTGTTTTATAACGAATGGTTTATTGTAGTTTGAGATGCTATGGCATGCCTTTTGTTTTTATGTTGTGGATTATTAAACAAGCCCTTAATTATACAACATTTAAGAAATATGAAAACAAGTAATAAAAGAAATAAAGAAATCACAAAAACGTACTTTTCAAATAAATCTAGACGAAATAAAGATCGATTCGTTAACTTAATGGTTTTTACAGTAGTTCTTTTTATCACCGTTATGCTGATTGCTAAAATAGTTTAGGTATCATGAAAACTATCGAGTATAGAAAAGATGCAACTGTTTTTTCTTCCCATGAAAAAGCTTCCGAATCTTATGATTTTATTTTAGAAGAAACAAAAGCCGAACATGTTTTTTATCTAAATGAAATCTGCGAAGAAACATTATTATCTGCCAAAGCTCGCGGAACGGGAATCTCAAGTAGACCGCCCGAGCTTCTTGAAAAAAAGATGAGAGAAGGTGAAGCCGTTATCGCAATTACACGAGATGGAAGATGGGCAGGTTTTGCTTTTATATCTTCATGGGAAAATGGAAAATATGTTTCTAATTCGGGATTAATTGTTGCGCCTGAGTTTAGACACACTGGCCTGGCAAAAAAGATTAAAAAAAAGATCTTTGAACTCAGCCGTAAAAAATATCCAAAAGCGCTTATTTTCAGCCTAACTACAGGTCTTGCCGTTATGAAAATGAATCACGAAATTGGCTTTGAACCCGTTACTTACGCTGAATTGCCAAATGATGACCTTTTTTGGGAAAATTGTAAAAGCTGTATCAACTGTCCTATTTTATTAAGCAAGGGCAGAAAAAACTGTTTGTGTACCGCTATGCTGTACGATCCGAAGAAAAATGTTTCTCCTGTTTCAGATTTTCGATAAATAAGTTGAAAAAATCTTTTTTATGTTATTTTTGCGCTCAAATTACCAATTTAGTTACCAAAATAGCAATGAAATCTTTATCAGCACTTTTCTTTTTTATTCTTTCTTTTTCTATCCATGCACAATCTGTCAACGGTATTGTAAATGACGGAAGCGGAAAATCTTTATCAGAAGTATTAATTCGTGATTTAACCTCAAAAACACACGCACATACTGATGCCAACGGAAAATTTACATTGGAAGGAGTGGAGGTAAATGATAGTTTGCTGATTACAAAAAAAGGATTTTCTCCTCAAAAAATTAAACTTGCTTCTTTGGATTTCTTAACGATTTCAATAAATGAAAAACCTTTTTTGTTGGAAGAAGTTAAGATTAGCAATAATCTAAAATACTTGAATACCATTTCTAAAATTGATTTTGAAATTCAGCCAATTTCAAATTCTCAAGATCTGCTGCGAAAAGTTCCAGGACTTTTCATCGGTCAGCACGCAGGAGGAGGAAAAGCCGAACAGATCTTTTTAAGAGGTTTTGACTGTGATCACGGAACCGATATTAATATCACTGTTGACGGAATGCCCGTAAACATGGTTTCGCACGCACACGGGCAAGGGTATTCAGATCTGCATTTTGTGATTCCAGAAACAGTAGATAATATTGATTTTGATAAAGGAGCCTACTTTGTAGATAAAGGCGATTTTACAACTGCTGGATATGTTGGTTTTAATACCAAAAATGCTTTGCAGAACAGCTCTATTTCTTTTGAAGGAGGACAGTTTGATACCTTCCGTACCGTTGCGATGTTTAATTTATTGAATAAAGAAAACCAATCGGCTTATTTTGCGGGAGAATACATGATGACGGATGGTTATTTTGATGCGCCTCAGAACTTTAACCGAATTAATTTATTTGGAAAATACAATGCTAAAATGGAGAATGGAGATCGTCTGGCTATTTCGGTTTCCCATTTTAAAAGCCAATGGGATGCCAGCGGACAAATCCCAGACCGTGCGGTAAACGACGGAACCATTTCGCATTTCGGAGCAATTGATTCTAATGAAGGAGGGAATACTGATAGAACCAATTTCAATTTGCAGTACGATGCAAAAATTGGCGAAGACACACATATTAAAAGCAGTGCTTATTTGAGTAAATATGATTTTGAACTGTATTCTAATTTTACATTTTTCTTGAATGATCCTGTAAACGGCGATCAAATTAAACAGAAAGAAAATAGAACTATTGTAGGTTTTCAGTCGGAATACGATCAGAAACTAAATGAAAAATGGCGTTTTAAATTGGGAGCTGGACTTCGAAATGATAATAATAAAGATGTAGAGTTGTCTCATACATTAAACAGAAAAACGGTCTTAGATTATTTGAGTTTAGGAACGGTAAATCAGACTAACTTATTTACTTATTCAAGTCTTGATTTTACAGCAGGAAAATGGCTGGTAAACGGAGGTTTGCGTTTAGATTATTTCAAATTTGGTTACGAAGATCAATTAGCTCCAACTTATACCAATCAGACGCAGACCAAAGCAATTGTGAGTCCGAAACTGAACTTTTTGTATACTCAGAATGAAAAATTAAACTATTTCTTGAAATTAGGAAAAGGATTTCACAGCAACGATACTCGAGTAGTAGTAGTAGCGCAAAGTGGCCAAAAAATCCTTCCAGAAACGTACGGAGCAGATTTAGGAATCAATTGGAAACCATTTCCAAGAATGATTATCAATTCGGCAATTTGGTATTTGTATTTAGCGCAAGAATTTGTTTATGTTGGAGACGAAGCGGTTGTTGAACCAAGCGGAAAAACAGAAAGAAAAGGTTTCGATTTTGGTTTCAGATATCAATTGACCAATTGGTTATTCTGGAATACCGATTACACTTATACGCACGCAAGAGCAATTGACGAACCTAAAGGAAGCGATTACCTGCCATTGGCTCCAAAAAATACGTTGATGAACGGAATTTCGGTAAAAGATCTAAAAGGATTTTCAGGAAGTTTAAGAACCCGTTTTTTAGGCGATAGACCAGCAAACGAAGATAATTCGGTTATAGCAAAAGGGTATTGCATTACCGATTTTTCTGTGAATTATCAAATAAAGAAAGTCTCGATTGGCGTAAACATCGACAATATTTTCAATACAAAATGGAAAGAAACACAATTCTTAACCGAATCAAGACTGGCAAATGAAACCGATCCTGTAGAAGAAATTCATTTTACAGCAGGAACGCCGTTTAATGCAAGATTGATATTGAAATATATGTGGTAGAAATTAGTCAATGTGTCAATTAGAAAATGTGCCAAATAGATAATGCGAGTAATTATCCAATTGGCACATTTTCTAATTATCAAATTCTATTATCGGGTAAAATAACATTTTCACCGAGCAGATCGTGTGTTCTACCGATGACAATTTTAATTGATATACTCGCGATATACTTTTGATCATAATTAAAACCTTTAAAATCAAAATTATGTCATTATTTACACCCCTTCTTTGGATTTTGCTAATCGCTCCGATTATTGTTATTGCATGTTTCAAATCGGAAAAACTGAATTTAAAATATTTAGGATTTTTCATTTTATATTTTCTTGCCGATGTGTTTTTACAGGCTTCAGGAAAACAATTGATAAATCTTGATTTAAAGTTCAATTGGGCAGGAAAATTCCTGAGCTTAGTTTTAGCATTGATTATTATCTTTTCGGTTTCAAAAGAAGAAAGAATCAAAATCGGATTCACTTCTAAGACCAATTCGCCAACAAATTTGAAATTCGGATTATTGGTTTTCTTCGGATTCACTTTTTTCGACATTATTTTTAAACTCATTTTATTTCCAAAAGGAAATGCCTTCAATCTAGAAACTTTTCTTTTTCAAGCCACAATGCCTGGATTAACAGAAGAAATACTTTTTAGAGGAATCTCTTTATGGCTTTTAGATAAAGCTTTTGCGCCAACATGGAATTATCGAGGCATCAAATTTGGCTGGGCGTTTGTTATCGTAACGGTTTTATTTGGAGTTTCTCACGGAGCAATTCTAGATCAGGATTTACATTTGAAGTTCGATATTATTACAATGGTATACCTCACATTAATTTCTTCTTTGAGCGTTGGTATTTTAAGACAGTTTTCAGGAAATCTTATTTATTCTATTCTAGGGCATAACACGATTAATTTGATTAATGCGGTTATTAGAATTTTATAAAACCTGCCAAATTAAAGTTATATTTGAAACTGCTTTACAAATCTTTTACATGCCAAATACCACATCGACTTCTGGATATTTTTTAGATAAAATGGCGCAGCTGAATTTTGATCACTTTTTTACGAAAAGAAATCGAATTTTACTGCACGTTTTCATGTGGTTAGGTTTTTCTATATTGCTTTTTTTGAGCTATGTAATTGGCTATAAATTAGTCTATTTTGATGCTGTTTTACTAACAATAAGAATGGCATTGGTAAATATGATTGTGTTTTATATGCTGTTTTATCTTTTGTTACCAAAGATATTTTCAGGAAGCAAAAACCGAATTATAATACTGCTATTATTGGTTTTTCCAATTTCCATATTTGTCTGGATGGCGGCAACGTATTTTATTTCACTGATTTATTATGCTTTAGGTCTTGAAATTACTTTTGGAGAACTGAAAGGCGTTATTAAAATGAGCGCAAATCAAACTTTTCTAGAAGCAGTTTCTCCAAAAAGAATGCTTTCGCAGACCATAATTATTATTTCATTGCTTTCGCCTTTTTGTTTTGCTAAAATATTGGTCGAAATCACGAAACTCTATAACAAGAAATTTCAAATTGAAAGAGAAAAAACAGCTTTGGAAATTCAGAATATTCAAATTGAAAAAGACTTTCTGAAGGCGCAGTTAAATCCGCATTTTTTATTTAATACCTTGAATAATCTTTACGGACTTACGGTTAGAAAAGACAATCTGGCTCCAGAATTAATCTTGAACCTTTCGGATATTATGAGCTATACGCTTTACGAATCGAATACCGAAATTGTCCGTTTGGAAAAAGAATTGGATTTTATCAAAAACTATATCGCTTTAGAAAAAATGCGTTATGCAGATGAAACGAATATTCAAGTTACTATTGAAGGACAAACTGCAGGACTTTTTGTTGCACCGCTTCTAACATTTACCTTCATAGAAAATGCTTTTAAATACGGTTTAAAAAGCAAAAATGCCTTTGTAAAACTTGACATTAAGATGGAAAATAATACTTTTTGGTTTAGTTTAGAGAATGATTCGGAAGTAATGGAAAACGATTCTGATTTTGGCGGAATAGGAGTAAAGAATGCGCGTAAACGTTTAGAATTGCTGTATCCCGATCAATATAAATTAGAAATTGAAAGACTGGAAAACTCGTTTAAAGTCGATTTAAAAATAGTTTTAAGAAAATAATGGAAAAACTGAAATGCATTGTTGTTGACGACGAGCCAATTGCAAGAGATATTATCGAATCTTTTATTGCTGAAATTCCGTTTTTGGAACTAAAAGACTCGTTTGCAGAAGCGTCTAAAGCATTATTGTTTCTGCAGAAAAATGAAGTTGATATTGTTTTCAGCGATATCGAAATGCCCAAATTTAATGGTTTAGAATTGGCGCAATCGCTTACCAATGCTCCAGTTATTATTTTCATCACAGCACATCGCAATTTTGCTTTGGAAGGATTTGAAACCGGAGCAGTCGATTATCTCTTAAAACCCGTTCGTTTTGATCGTTTCTTGAAAGCGGTAAATCGTGCCAAAGAATATCTTTCGCTAAAGAAAATAACTTCGGTTCATCAAATCAATTCCGATCGAATTTTTATCAAATCGGAAGGAAAACTGATTAAGATTCTTTTGAGTGAAATTCTTTATGTAGAAGCGCAAGGCGATTATCTGAAATTTGTTATCAACGGCGCATCATACACAACTTTAGGAACTTTAAAGTCAATGGAAGAAGTTTTGAAACTGCCAATGTTCTTTCGCGTGCAGCGTTCTTTTATTCTAAATTTGGAAGCGGTGAGAAGTCTCAACGGAAATGTGGTCGAATTGATTGATGGGAGAACTATTTCTGCTGCTTTGAATAAAAAAGAGGAATTGTATCAACTGTTAGGTATTAAATAATGTGCTAATGAGTCAATGTGCCAATTAGATAATGAGGTTAATTGACTAATTATCTAATTGACACATTTTCTAATTATCTATTCGCATTGATATAATCCGTTGGTGACATATTAAAATGCTTTTGGAAATTTCGTCCAAAACTCGTTTGCGATTTGTAGCCTACCATTTCTGCGATTTCGTACATTTTGTAGTTTTCGTTTAATAATAGCTCGGCAGCTCTTTTTAATCGTACGATATTGATTAATTCGTTCGGACTCAGATTTGTAATGTCTTTGATTTTTCGGTATAAAGTCGAGCGGCTCATATTCATGATTTCGGCTAGTGATTCTACACTTAAATCCTGATCGGTTATGTTTTTAAGAATTTCGTCGTCGAGTTTTTTCAGAAACTTTTCATCGGTTTTATTGTGAGCAATGCTTTTAATGTGCGAAAGCGGAGAACTTGCATAATAATTCATAATCTGTCTGCGGTTTTCAATCAGATTATTGGCTTGTACTTTCAGATAATCCATCGAAAAAGGTTTGGCTACATAAGCATCTGCACCAACTTCAAGTCCGTCGATTTGTGATTTCAGCGAATTTTTAGCTGTTAAAAGAATTACTGGAATATGACTCGTTTCCAGATTGGTTTTAATCTTTTTACACATCGTAATTCCGTCCATGATTGGCATAGTCACATCCGAAATTACCAGCTGAATGTTTTGATTATGAATTATTTTGAGGGCTTCTTCACCATTTTCTGCTTTTAAAATAGTGTATGTTCCTGCCAATTCTGTTGTAATAAAACTTAGAAGATCTTCATTGTCTTCCACCACCAAAACCTGAGCTTTTTCATTTTTGATTTCAACAGCTTCTTTTGGCGTTTCGCTTTCCGTCTGTTCTTTTTCAGCATCGGTGTAAAGCATAAATTCTTCTTCTTGATGTAGCGGAACAACCAATTCGAAGATATTGTAATTCGTATCTTCAATCAACTCTAAACTTCCGTTGTGCAATTGCGCTAGAGAATGTGCTAACGAAAGCCCGATTCCAGTTCCTGAAGCCGTACTACTGTCGTCAACTCTAAAAAACGGTTCAAAAATTTTATTTTTTAAATGAATTGGAATCACATTTCCGTCATTTTTTACAATCAAATGGAGTTTCTTTTCATCTCTAAATAAAGAAATAAAGACTTTTTTGTTTGAGTATTTAATCGCGTTGTTGATCAAATTACTCAGAATCTTTTTGAAAGCTTCTTTATCTACAAAAGCATGAATGTCTTTTTCGCCTAACTCCAATTCAAATTCCAGTTCACGTTCTTCAATTAATTGGCTGAATCTTAAATGAAAATTTCGAACCATAGAAGAAATGTTCGCTTCGACGAAAGTCAATTTCAAACCGCCAATTTCAGATTTTCTAAAATCGAGTAATTCATTGACCAGTTTCAATAAACGCGAAGTATTTTTCTTCATGATCGAAAGATGCTGCGGCACTTCTTCCGATTCGTATTTCATGCCTAAAAGCTTTTCCAGCGGACCTTTAATTAAAGTCAAAGGCGTTCTGATTTCGTGTGCTACATTCGTAAAAAAATCAATTTTTGCCTGATAGATTTCTTTCTCTTTTTCGTCGTTTAGATGTTTTATCTTGCGATTATTTTTAATCTGAGTCAGATTTTGAGAATATCTGATAATGTAATACAATCCGGCGCAGAACAGTATAAAATAAAATATATACGCATAACTGCTGGCATAAAATGGAGGCAGAATTGTAATTTTGAGTTTTATCTCTTTACTCCAAACTCCAAAGCTATTCAAGGATTTTACTTTAAAAACATAATCGCCAGGCGCTAGTTCGGTAAAGAAAACTTTGTTGTTTCTTCCTAGATAAACCCAATCATTATTAACGTTTTCGAGCTGAAACCAATATTCGGTCAATTCTGGTGCAGTATAATTTAAAGATGCAAACTCCAAATTAAAAGTCGACTGGCTGTTGTTGAGTTCCAGTTCGTCTAGAAACGAAATAGATTGCGAAATAGGAGAGTCGGGGCTGTTAACTTCGATATCTTTATTATTAATCTGAAGATTGGTAATGTAAATAAAAGGCGTGTATTTATTTTTACTGAAATGTTTCGGATTAAAACTGATCATTCCGTTTAGGTTTCCAAAATACATATCGCCGTTTGCATCTTTAAAAGCCGAATTGTAATTGAACTGATCGCTCAATAATCCGTTTGCGGTGGTAAAAATCTTGATTGCTTTATGATCTGGACCAAATTTTACCAGACCTTTGGATGTTGTCAGCCACAAATTTTTAGAATCGTCTTCCAAAATAGAGTAGAAGACATTACTCGGCATTCCGTTTTTGGTTGTGAATTTGGTAAAAGTATGGTTTTGCCTGTTTACGAGATTCAGTCCGTTTTCGGTGGCAATCCATAAATTTTTAGAACTGTCTTCAAAAATAGCATTTATCGTGTTGTTGCTTATTCCGTTCGGATTTTTATAATCATAGGTAAAAACCTCTTTTTTCTTTGTTTTCGGATTATAAAATAACAATCCGTCGCGATAGCTTCCAGCCCAGAGATTGCCATCGCTGTCTTCTTTCATATTCGTATAATGATACGTTTCTGGAAAGAATTTCAGTATTTCAAAATTATCAGCCTGTTCGTTATAGCGATAAAGTCCCGATGTTGTCACTACAATCAGGTCGTTGTTTTTCATTTCATAAAAAGAAAAAATAAAATTGCTATGCAATCCGCTTCGGCCATCATTTGCGCTGTAATGTTTGATAACTGCGCCAGAATTTCTGTCCAAAACATCTAAACCATGTTCAAAAGTTCCGACCCAGATTTTGTCTTTTCGAGGCATTAAAGCATGAATATTATAATAGGAAACGGGATAAGTAGTAAACTTTTGAGTTTTTGGATTAAAACGATTTACGCCCGCATCTTCGGTTCCAATCCATAAATCGCCATGATCATCTTTATGAATTTCTCGAACTGCGCTTCCGCTAATAGAGTTCTGGTTGTTCTGCGGAAAATACTTTTTAAACTGCGTATATTGTTTCTGATGGTAATTGACTCCGCCAAAATACGTTCCAATCCAGATTCCGTTTTCTTTATCAATTGTGATTGAATAAGCCGCATTATCTGAAATCGCATACGGATCGTTGTAATTTTTCTTAAGATTTACAGCGGTTTTAGTTTTCAGATTATAAACATACACACCCGATTCGCTCGCAATCCAAAGTTCATCGTTTCCTTTTTTTCTGAATTGACGCACGAAAACCGGTTCTTTGATTCCAAATTTAAGTTCACTTGTCGTTTTGTCTTTTCTATTATACAGGAGTACGCCGTGATCGAGCGTACCAATTACGATGTTTTCGCGATCAACGGCATAAATAACCGTAATTCTAAAATTGGCTTTATCGGCTGGAGGATTTAACGGAATATTCTCAAAAGAAAGGTTTTCTTCCGAATAATGATAGATTTTATTTAGAGAAGAAGCCCAGATTTCGCCTTTATAATCCTTCGTAATCGAAGTGGTGATGAAATATTTGTTCGGGTTAAAAGTGGTTGTTTCCTTCTTTTTTGGTGCATACTTATACAAAATGTTGCCAGAAACAAACCAAATGTTGTCTTTTTGATCGTGATTGATGTCATTGATACGATCATTTATAGCTTCATTCAAAATCGTAAAATTATCCTGCTTTTTGTCGTAATGATACAAACCTTTATCCGTTCCAACCCAAATCGTGCCGTTATGTTCGTGCAGCGACTGTATATAATTGCTTCCTAAACTGTGTATTGGGTCTCCGTTGCTTCTATAGGTTTTAAAACGATAGCCATCAAAACGGTTCAAACCATCTTTAGTTCCAAACCACATAAAACCATCATTATCCTGAATGGAGGTTAAAACGGTGTTGTTTGAAAGTCCTTCTTCTACCTGAAAATGTTTAAAATAATAATCTTGCGCATTCGAAAAATTTATCGAAAAAAGGCTGAAACATAAAAAAAGAAAGAATTTACGCATAGGTCTGTTTTTAAGGCTAAAATCAATATTTCTGCAAATCGTCTCAATATTCTACAAAATGTTGCAGCTGAATGAAAATGGACTGTTTTTAATACAATTTGAATCATTTGAGAGAGATATTGACACAAATGAAGCATTTTATTTTGAATAAAAAGCGTCTACTTTGAATTTTCAAATAAACGATATTGATAATTTTTTAAGGATAAAAATATACTATCAATAAAATAAAGTTTGAAAAATCTAACCATTACTAATTTTGAAACAAAATGAACAATTTGTTACAACCAAAGAATATTAGTTCTTTTTTTGCGCGTATTCCAGACGGATAAAAAGAGCCATATTTCATTAAACCAAACCACAAAAAGAAATAAAACTATCTAAAATGCAAAAATCAATGAAAACAAAGTTCACTCACTTTTTAACGAAGAGATATTACCTCTTGGTTTTCTTTAGTTTATTACTGCAGTCCACTTTTGCCCAGCAAATAAATGTTACGGGAAAAGTAACTACCGCAGACGGACAAGCGGTTCCTTTTGCGAATGTTTTGATAAAAGGAACTCAAAATGGTGCTGTTACTGATTTTGACGGGAGTTATAAAATCACCGCCAACGGAAATCAGACACTAGTCTTTAGTTCGCAGGGCTATAAAACAATCGAAATTGCAATTAACAACAAAACTTCTATAAATGTTACAATGGCAGAAGATGCCATGAAACTCAATGAGATAGTAGTTGTAGGTTACGGATCGCAACAGAAAAAAGATCTTACAGGAGCAGTTGCATTGGTTAAACCTGAGGAAATTCAGAAAAGACAAGTTACAACAGTTGCAGACGGACTTCAAGGCTTGGTTACTGGAGTTAAAGTTCGCGGAGGCGGGCGCCCAGGACAAGAAGCCAATATTGAAATTCGCGGACTTAAAAACCTTCAAAATACAAACCCATTATACGTAATTGACGGTTTGGTAACTTCTGCAAACAGAGACTTTAACCCAAATGATATCGAATCGATTCAGGTTTTAAAAGATGCTTCTGCAGCAGCGATTTACGGTTCTAGAGCGGCAAATGGTGTTATTATTATTACGACTAAAAAAGGTAAAAAAGGACCGCTTCAGGTTGAAGTATCAGCAAAAAGCAGTCTTCAGGTTATGCCTCGTTACGATTTGATGGGAACTGAGGAATTTGCCAAATACAACAACATGGCTTATGATAATGCTGGATTCCCAAGACAAAACTTGAATATGGCTGTTAATACAGACTGGCAGGATGCCACTTTTCAAACCGGAATGATTCAAGATTACAACGCGAGTTTTTCTGGAGGAAATGAGAATTCGACCTTTTTTATGTCTGGAAATTATTTTGGAAATGAAGGAACAGTTATCGGAACTGATTTTGACAGAATTTCATTCCGTGTCAATTCAAGCGGTACAAAAGGAATTTTCAGTATTGGAGAAAACTTAGCGATCAGTAATGCTAAAACAGATGAAATGTCTGGAAATCCAATTATCGATGTTTACAGAATGATGCCAACGATTCCGCTTTACGATCCATCAAATCCTGGAGGATATGGTTATGGAAAACAAGGTGTTGCCGATACTTTCGGAACAAACCCTTTGGCTTTGGCTGATTTTTCTAATGTAACTAATGAAAATTTTAGAATTAGAGGAAACATTTGGTCAGAATTAAAGTTTGTGCCTTGGCTGAAATACCGTTTCAATTTTGGATATGAAACGAGTTTCGATTCTTATAAATACATGAGAAAAAAAGGAAGTTGGACATTAAACCAGCCTCAAGATCCTTCTCAAACCGATCAAAACAAAGGAAGATCAGAGACTTTGTTGTTTGAAAATACATTGACTTTCAAAAAAGAATTTGGTAAACATGATATTACGCTTTTAGTAGGTCAGACGTATCAAAAAGACAATTATGACCAGATTTATGGAACAAAAAGAAATCTTCCGATGAATTCTGGAACTGGACAATATTATGAGGTTTTAAACCAAGGAGATTCACCAGTTGTGGGAGGTTTCATTAATGAAGCGGCTTTAACTTCGTATTTAGGAAGGTTAGAATACAGTTACGATAACCGCTATTTATTTAATGCCGTAATCAGACGTGATGGGTCTTCAAGATTCAGCGATGGCAATAAATGGGGTAATTTCCCTTCTATTTCTGCGGGATGGAGAATTAGCAACGAATCTTTCTTTAAATCAGAATTCATTAAAGATTTAAAATTAAGAGCAAGTTATGGAGAATTAGGTTCTGGAAATATTAGAGAATACGAATCTAAAAGTTTCATTAATAATTTCGGACAGGTTGTTTTAGGAAAAGACCAAGTTTTATATCCTTCTGCAACTCAAGTAAAATTATCGAACTCGCAATTGCGTTGGGAAAAATTAAAACAAACCAACTTTGGATTAGACTTAGGAATTTTAAATAACGATTTACGTTTTACGGCTGATTATTTCATTGCACGTACAGAAGATGTATTATTTGGTTTTCCAATCTTATTGACTACAGGAAATGATGGAGGAAACCCAATCTCTAATGCTGCAACGGTAGAAAATAAAGGATTTGAGCTTGAATTGGCTTACAGCAAAAAAATCAATGATTTCTCTTTTAATGCTTCTGTAAACTTCACAAAGGTAAACAACAAGCTGGTTTCTTTAGGAAATGGACAAAACGAAAACATTATTGGAAACACAATGACCAGAAGCGGAAGCCCAGTAGGAATGTGGTATGTTTTGGAAACAGATGGACTGTTCCAAAATCAGCAGGAAATTGACAATTACAAAAATGCTGACGGGAAAGTTATCATGCCAAATGCAGTACCTGGAGATATTCGTTTTAAAGACAATAATGGAGACGGACAAATTACAAACGAAGACAAAGCGATTGTGGGAAGTCCATGGCCAGAATTTGAAATGGGTTTAAATGCTGGAGCTGAATATAAAAACTTTGATTTTTCTATGAACTGGATTGCTTCAAACGGTGCTACAGTTTACAACGGATTTAGAAGTGTTGTAGATCGTTTTGATGACAATAGCAATTACAGAACTGGAATTCAGCCTTGGACACCAGAAAATCCAAATACCGATTTTCCTAGAGTTACAAAAGGTTCGACTTTAAATTCAAGAGGAGATAGCGACCGTTTCTTAGAAAGCGGCAATTTCATCAGACTAAAATACATTGGTTTTGGATACAATCTTCCAAGCAGTGTTTTAGAAAAATCAGGAATTACAAGAGCAAGATTGACTTTATCTGCACAAAACATTCTAACAATCACGAAATACAAAGGTTTAGATCCTGAGTTTAGCAATACGGGTGATAATAGAATTTTTGAAAGAGGTGTTGATAATGGTTCTTTCCCGAATCTTCAGACTTATTCTTTTGGTGTAGAATTTAGCTTTTAATTAAAAAAATAGCGTAATGAAAAAAATAATCATAATAACCGCAGCTTTTTTAGGTCTTGTTTTTACCGCTTGTGAAAACGAATTGGACTTGAATAGCCCAAATGATATTACAGTAGACCAATATTGGAAAACGGAGAGCGATGCACAAGCCGGTGTAAACTCTATTTATGCCATGTTTTACAAAGATGGTTTGTGGGCAAGGTGGATTTATTTCCGTTTAGATTTAACTTCTGATGAAGGGTATAGCGTAAGTCCGTGGACAGAATTGGCAGATTGGACAAGATTCAATTATATCAATTATAATTTTTGGGAAGGAAATGCCGTAACATGGAGAGATACGTACAAAGCCATTTTTAGATGCAATCAGGTTTTGGCCAATGTTCCAAATATAACTTTTCAGAATGAAGATGATAAAAAGAAAATTATCGCACAGGCAAAATTCTTTAGAGCCTTACACTACTATTATGCAGGTGTAATTTGGGAAGATGTGCCGTTGGTTTTAGATCCGTCTACGCCAGCCGATTTGCCGAAACAAGTAAAGGTTGCCGAAATCTGGGCTCAAGTAGAAAAAGATTTGAATGAAGCCTTTGAAGATTTACCAAGAGACTGGGCAGCCGATCAGTTAGGGAGACCAGATAAAGGCGCTGCAAAAGCTTTTCTTGCAAAAGTATACATGCAGCAGCACAAATGGGCAGAAGCAAAAGGAGCACTTGAATTTTTAATTTCTGGAGCAGGAGCGAAGTACAGTTTGGTGTCTAATTACAGAGATAATTTTACGGACACAAATGAAAATAACGGTGAATCTGTTTTTGAAATTCAATTTGGAGATCAAAGAAAAGGGGGAACTGATGAGGCACAAAATGCAGCAGTTTCTAGTAACCGTTCTCAGTTTTTTGCGCCAAGAGGAATTGGATGGTCTGACGGACAAGCGCGTATCTGGTTAGTTGATGCTTTTAAACAAGAAAACAATAAAAATGGAAAACTGGATGAAAGGCTAAGATGGACCTTATTCTATCCTCAACTATTAGCCGATTTTGGAGACAAAACATACGATAGAAATTGGGAGTGGAACAATAATGAAGCTTGGTTTAGAAAAGGAAGCCGTGATTATTACAGAAATAACGAAGACTACTACAATCAGGTAAACTACAGATTGGTTCGTTATGCGGATATTTTATTGCGCTACGCGGAAGTTCTAAACGAATTAGGAAGCACTGCTGAAGCGTATCAGTATGTTGATTTGGTAAGAACTCGTGCAAACATGGATGCATTGGCAACAGCACATCCTGAAATTGGAACCGATCATGACAAATTCTTAGAGCGTTTGAAAATGGAAAGAGTTTTAGAGTTATGTGGTGAAAGCGTTCGTTGGGAAGACTTAAAACGTTGGGGAGATTTAAACACTCAAGCTTCTGTTGATAAAATTGCGCTTCGTGATCCAGATTTTAAAAACTTCACAGTTGGTAAAAATCATAGAATGCCAATTCCACAAAGCGATGTAGATAATAACCCAAATCTAGAGCAGAATTCTGGATATTAAATTACGGATTGGATGGAAACAAAGATAATTTCATTCAACAAGTAAAATCTAATTTGATCTGCTAAAATCTTTTAAAATCTGCGTGAAATGCTTTTTGCATCCATTTTTTCACGCAGATTTATACAGATTAAAGCAGATTTAGAGAGATTTAAATTAAGCTGAAGAATAGAAAAAATCACTCAATGAGTTAAAACTGATTTTTTGAGGGGATCAGATGTAAAAGTCTGGTTCCCTTATCATAAAGAACGATTGTTCAAAAAAATAAAATTGAAATGAAGAAAGTAAAATTGTGTCTGACATTTATGTTAGCAGGACTCGTATTGCTTAGCTGCAACAATAAAAAAAGTACTCCTGAAGAAAAGAAAAGCGAAATCGCATCAATAGAAAAAAGAGAAATCTGGACAAAAGATCAGGCCAATAAATGGTATGCAGAACAGCCTTGGTTAGTTGGCGCAAATTATTCTCCTAGCACAGCTATAAATCAGTTAGAGATGTGGCAGGAAGATACTTTTGATCCAAAGAGAATTGATCAGGAATTGGGTTGGGCTGAAGGTCTTGGCATGAATGTAATGCGCGTCTATCTGCACGATTTACTGCATCAGCAGGATGCTGAAGGACTTTACAAACGCATGGATCAATTTTTGGAAATTGCAGACAAACATCATATTAAAACCCTTTTTGTGTTGTTTGATTCTTGTTGGGATCCGTTTCCTGCATTAGGAAAACAGCGCGCTCCAAAACCGCATACGCACAATTCAGGATGGGTGCAAGCTCCAGGGCAAAAAGCGCTTCAGGATAAAACACAATATCCGCGTTTAGAGAAATATGTAAAAGAAACGGTAGCCAAATTTAAAGATGACAAACGAATTTTAGGCTGGGATGTTTGGAACGAACCAGATAACATGACTGGGCCTTCTTACGAAAAAGTAGAAATTAAAAACAAAGTCGATTTGATTTTGCCACTTTTAAAAGATGTTTTTGTATGGGCGAGAGAAAGTAATCCGTCACAGCCATTGACTTCAGGGGTTTGGGTTGGAGATTGGAGCGACGAAGCGAAAATGAAACCAATGCACAAAATGCAGATCGAACAATCTGATATTGTTTCTTTCCACAATTACAACACACCTCAGGATTTCGAAAAAGTAATCAAACAATTACAGCGTTACGGAAAACCATTAATCTGTACAGAATATATGGCAAGACCAAACGGAAGCACTTTTGAAGGCTTTTTGCCTCTTGCGAGAAAATACAACGTAGGAATGATCAACTGGGGATTTGTAGACGGAAAAACACAAACTAAATACGCTTGGGATAGTTGGACGAAAACCTATACAGCAGAGCCAAAATTATGGTTTCACGATGTATTGCACACAGACGGAACGCCATACATAAAAGCTGAAACCGATTTGATTAAGAAAATGACGTCTGAGGCGAATAAGAAGAATTAGATAATGTGTCAATTTGATAATTAGATAATTCGTGACATGTGTTAATTGACTAATTTTTTAATTACCACATTTTCTCATTTTCTAATTATCAAATTGACTACTTGACACATTAAAAAAACAGTTTATGAAAACAATAAAGAACTTATTTTTTCTAATGATGATTCTGGTCGGATTTTCCGCGAAAGCGCAACAACCAGATCCGCCGGGACAAGTGAAGGGAAATGAAAAACCAAAAAACGAAGCTTATTTGTTTGCGCACATGACGCATAACGATTACGGCAGATTGTATTATTCTGTTAGTTTGGACGGACTTCATTGGGAAAACCTGAATAACGGAAAACGTGTTTTTGAAGATTATAAAGGACATCCCGATATCTGCAAAGGGCCAGACGGAAAATATTACATTGCAGGAAATACAGGAGACGACGCAAAAAGCATTAATATCTGGGTTTCGGAAGATTTGATTACTTGGAAAAAACATTCTGATTATACACCAGATTTAAAAAGCACTCCTGATTATTCAAATGCTTTACAGCGAATAGGTGCACCAAAATTGTATTACGACAAAGATTCAGAAAAATTCATCATGACTTGGCATACGCCACATTTGGAAGGAACGAAAGAAGACGGAGAACGTTATTGGGCGAGTCAGCGTACCTTGTATGTTTTATCTAAAGATCTAAAAACTTTCGAAGGAACGCCAAAACGCTTATTCGACTGGGATATGGGAACGATTGATGTTTTTATTCGTAAAGTCGGCGATTCTTATTATGCCGTGATCAAAGACGAAACCTATCCAACTTTGTATTGGACAACCGGAAAAACCATCCGAATTGCCAAATCAAAATCCCTTTTAGGCCCTTATTCTTTGCCCCAGCAATCGATCAGTCCAAACTTTAGAGAAGCGCCAATGCTAATTCCTTCTCCTGATGACAAAATATGGTACATGTATTACGAACAATACCCAGGTGTTTCCTACGGATTATCAATCGCAGATAACCTAAACGGACCTTGGTTTCAAGCCTCAGGATATACTTTTTTCTCCGATTGGGACAAATATAGTCTTCCAGAAAAAGTGCGCCACGGCTGCATGATTACAATCTCTAAAAAAGAATACGACAGTTTGGTGAAGAAATTCGGAAAATAATAGTGAATTGTAAATTGTTAATGATTAATTATTTCCAAACTTCATTTTTGAAGTTCTGTGTAATTTACAATTTACCATTAACAATTCACAATTAAAAAACTTGGTTAGTTAAGTTAGTTTAGTTCAGTAATTATCGGGCTTATGTGGAGATGAGCCCGGTAATTCATTTTGATTTAGAAGAAATATTACGGTAAATATCTTCACCATATAAGTTATGTAAGTTCATATTAAATCTTGTCTTAAATAAAAGTAAAAACTTATATGCTCTCGGCATTTTTTTTAGCGAGTTAAACTAAAATGAACTTACATGACTTATATGGTTTAAAAAACTTACAAGTATAAAAATATAAAGCATGAAAAGAAAAAGTATCCTTTTTTTAGCCTTGTTATCCATGTTTGCGGTAAATGCGCAATGGAAACCACAAGGTGATAAAATCAAAACCAAATGGGCAGAGCAGGTTGATCCTAAGAAAACTTTACCCGAATATCCTCGTCCGATTATGGAGCGCGGCCAATGGAAAAATCTGAATGGTTTGTGGAATTATAGCATTCAAGAATTTGGAAAAGCCGTGCCTTCAAAATATGACGGGCAGATTCTGGTTCCGTTTGCGGCAGAATCGAGCTTGTCTGGCGTGATGAAAGAAGTGGGAGCTAAAAACGAACTTTGGTACGAAACCCAATTTTCGATTGAATCAGGTTGGAATGGAAAAAACATCCTTTTACATTTTGGCGCTGTAGATTGGAAAACAGAAGTTTTTGTGAATGATGTAAAAGTCGGTTCTCATACGGGAGGATATACACCATTTTCGTTCAATATTACGCCATTCATCCAAAAAGGGAAAAATCAGAAATTGGTAGTAAAAGTTTGGGATCCTTCCAACGATGGGCCTCAGCCAAGAGGAAAACAAGTTAAAAAGCCAGAAGGAATCTGGTACACACCCGTTACAGGAATCTGGCAGACGGTTTGGATTGAGCCTGTAAATGCTAAAAACATTGCAGCATTAAAAACAACGCCAAATATTGATCAAAATACGATTAGTGTTAAAGCTGAGGTAAATGGAGCAGAAAAAGGAGATTTAGTAGAAATTTCTGTTTTCGATAACGGAAAAGAGATTGCTAAAGAAAAAGCGGTTGTAGGCGAAAGCAATGATATTATTTTGAATAATCCGAAATTGTGGTCGCCTGAAAGTCCGTTTTTGTATCAGACTAAAATTCGCTTAATCAGCAAAAATAAAGTCGTTGATGAGGTGAAAAGTTATTTTGCAATGCGAAAAATTTCATCTAAACGAGATGAAAATGGAATCGTGAGAATGCAGTTAAACAACAAAGATTATTTCCAGTTTGGACCTCTTGACCAAGGCTGGTGGCCTGACGGATTGTACACCGCACCAACTGATGAAGCTTTGAAATATGATATTATTAAAACCAAAGAATTAGGTTTTAATATGATTCGTAAACACGTAAAAGTAGAGCCAGAACGTTGGTATACGCATTGCGATCAGTTAGGAATTCTAGTTTGGCAAGATATGCCGAGCGGTGACGATCAGCCGATTTGGCAAAACACAAAATATTTTACGGGAACAGAATTACAGCGTTCGGCAAAATCTGAAGAAATCTACAGAAAAGAGTGGAGAGAGATTATGGATCATTTGTATTCGTATCCAAGTATTGTGGTTTGGGTTCCGTTTAACGAAGCTTGGGGACAATTTAAAACCGTTGAAATTACAGAATGGACAAAAAACCATGATTCAACGCGTTTGATTAATTCTGCGAGCGGTGGAAATCACTTCCAGACGGGCGATATTTTGGATTTGCATAATTATCCAGGGCCAGAAATGTATTTGTACGATGCCCGAAGAGTTACAGTCTTGGGAGAGTATGGCGGAATCGGACTTCCGTTGGAAGGGCATTTATGGAGGGCAAATGACAACTGGGGTTACATTAAATTTAAAAATGCAAGTGAAGTTACCACTGAATACCTAAAGTACGCGGAAACGCTTCGAAAATACGTTAAAACGGGATTCTCGGCAGCAGTCTACACACAGACAACAGATGTTGAAGGTGAAGTAAACGGTTTTATGACTTATGATCGAAAAGTAGACAAAATGGATTTTAAAGCGGTGAATAAAATTAATACGGAGGTTATGAATGCTTTGAATTAGAATTAAATTTATTTCTCCCGCAGATTTGGCAGATTACACTGATAAAAAAAATCTGCAAAATCTGCGAGAGAAAATTCAAAGACTAACAAAAAATTAAAAATGAAAAAATATCTAATCCTTTTTCTGTTCACAACAATAAGTTTTGCACAGCAAAAAACATTCACAAACCCCATTCTGCCATCGGGAGCAGATCCTTACAGCACGTATTACAAAGGCTATTATTACTATACCAACACGCTTGGAAATAAATTGGTGTTGTGGAAAACAAAAGACCTTTCTGATATCAAAAATGCCGAAAGCAAAGTGATTTGGACACCACCCAAAAACACCAATTATTCGGCAGAAATCTGGGCGCCAGAGTTTCATATCATCAACGGAAAGTGGTATTGCTATTTTGCAGCCGATAATGGCGATAATAACAATCACAGAATGTATGTTTTAGAAAATAAATCATCAGATCCGTTTAAAGGAAAATTTGAGTTTAAAGGTAAAATTGCTGCGAAAACCGATAAATGGGCAATTGATGGGAATGTATTCGAGTATAAAAAACAGCTTTACATGATTTGGGCAGGCTGGGCAGGAGATAAAAACGGTCAGCAGAATATTTACATTGCCAAAATGAAAAATCCGCTTGAGATTGATGGCGATCGTGTTATGATTTCTGCGCCAACAAACGATTGGGAAACACACGGCGCTTTGCATGATAAGGTAAATCCGCCGCAGGTGAATGTGAACGAAGGTCCACAATTTTTAGAAAGAAACAGTAAAATCTTTATTGTTTTCTCGGCAAGCGGATGCTGGACTGATTTCTATGCTTTAGGATTGTTAACATTTAACGGCGGAGAAAATTTGCTAGATGCGAATGCTTGGAAGAAATCTCCTGAGCCTATTTTCAAACAATCTTCAATCAACAAGGTGTATGCGCCAGGACACAATTCATTCTTTAAATCTCCTGATGGAAAAGAAGATTGGATTCTGTATCACGCTAACTCAAACCCGGGCGAAGGTTGCGGGAACAAAAGATCGCCAAGAATGCAGAAAATTGACTGGGATGCAAACGGATTTCCTGTTTTAGGCGAGCCAGTTAGCGAAGGAATGTCATTGGCTATTCCATCAAATTAAAATCATTTTCAAAAAAGATAAAAATGAAAAACATTCAAATTGCTACACTTTTGTTGCTGACACTTTTTCAATTCAGCTGTAAAGACAGTAAAAAAGAAAATATTGTTTCAAAAGAAAACTCAGAAATCAAATCAGATACAGTAAAAACGGTTTTAGAGACTAAAAACTTCGACACAATCATTGATGGTAAAAAAGTCAGTTTGTATTGGATCGAAAATAAAGATATAAAAGCTGCTTTTACCAACTATGGTGGGCGATTAATAGGTTTATGGGTTAAAGATAAAAACGGAAAACCGACTGATGTTGTTGTTGGAATGAACAGTGCAAAGGGCTTTAAAAACGCCACAGAACCTTACTTTGGCGCTACAATTGGAAGAGTTGGCAACAGAGTTGCATTAGGCAAATTTACACTCGAAGGAAAGCACTATCAGATTCCGCTTAATAATGGGAAAAATGCTTTACACAGTGGTGTAAAAGGGTTTCAGGATGTTGTTTGGAATGCTGAAAAGACAAACGGTAATACTTTGGTTTTTACATATGCTTCGCCAGATGGAGAACAAGGCTTTCCTGGAAATCTGAATGTAAAAGTGACTTATTCGATCACAGATAACAATGCTGTAAAAATGGAATACGAAGCGACGACGGATAAAACTACAATTGTCAATTTAACTAATCATGCCTTTTTCAATTTGAATGGAGAGGGAAGCGGGACAATTTTAAATCATGAATTACAGATTTACGGAGACAAATTTACACCAGTTGATGAAGGTTTGATTCCGACGGGAGAATTGAAATCGGTAAAAAATACGCCATTCGATTTTACATCAAAACATAAAATTGGCGAAAGAATAGAAACCAAAGACGAACAGCTCAAATTCGGAAAAGGTTATGACCACAATTACGTGCTTAAGTCAACGAAAAAAGATGGATTTATTCATGCTGCAACCATAAAAGGAGATATTTCAGGTATTACTTTAGATATTTATACAGAAGAGCCTGGACTTCAATTTTATAGCGGAAATTTTATGCAGAGTAAAAACACCTTTAAATCAGGTGTTAAGGATGATTTTAGAACTGCTTTTGCCTTAGAGACACAGCACTTTCCTGATGCGCCAAATCAGCCAAAATTCCCTCAAATAACATTAAAAGCAGGAGAGAAGTATCATACGGTTTCTTTGTATCAATTTTCATCTGAAAAGTAATAAGTTTTGAGTTAGAAGTTAGGATTAAAGAACCATTTTTTAAGGAAGATTTTAGAGCTTATTTTTTTCGAAATTAAGATGAGAATTTTTGAGTAAAATAATGGTTTTTAGTATGAATTTCCATTATAGAGGTTTTCTATAGTGTATCATTAACTATTTGATTTTTAGTTTTTAAATAGAATTAATTAAATAAAAAGTTTAATAATGAAGATAAAAAAATATTTTACGCTTTTAAGTCTGTTTTGTGTCTTTGTTTGCTGTTCTCAAGAGAAAGAAACTGGCAAAAAAACAGCTTCAAAAGACAAACCAATCTTGTTGGCAGATCCGACCATTTTTCACGAAAATGGAGTTTATCATTTGTACGGAACCACAACGGGAGATTTTCCTAACGGAGAAGGTTTTCAGGTGTACACTTCTTCTGATTTGAAAAAATGGAAAGGGCCTGTTGGAGCACAAAATGGTTTAGCATTAAAAAAAGGAGACGCTTATGGGACGAAAGGTTTTTGGGCACCGCAGGTTTTTAAATACAACAATAAATTTCATATGATTTATACCGCCGATGAGAATATTGCCATTGCAAGCAGTGATAGTCCGCTTGGGCCATTTAAAAACGATTCTAAGACTCCAATGTTTAATTCGGGCAATCAGATCGATCCTTTCTTTTTTGTTGATCAGGACGGCAAAAAATACCTTTATCACGTGCGTTTGACCAATGGAAACCGAATTTTTGTAGCGGAACTTAAAGATGACTGGTCTGGAATTAAAGAAGAAACCCTTAAAGAATGTATTTCTGGCGGTCTTCCGTGGGAAAATACCCAGAATGTTTCTTGGCCAGTTACAGAAGGACCAACGGTATTGAAACACAATGATTTGTATTACATGATTTATTCTGCAAACGATTTTAGAAACCCTGATTATGCAGTAGGTTATGCAACAGCTAAGAGTCCGTTTGGACCTTGGGAAAAAGCAACTGAAAGCCCGATAATCAGCCGAAAAGATGTGGGGATAAATGGAGTAGGTCACGGTGATGTTTTCTATGATACAAACGGAAAAATGAAGTATGTACTGCATACACATTTTAGCAATAGCGGTGTTTCTCCAAGAAAAGCAGGAATAATCGATATTGATTTTGAAGGAAATAAAATCAAAGCAGATGCTAAAAGTTTTGTTTTATTGCAAGAATAAAGCTTGTGATTTTAGGGTTGATAACGCGGGGCTGACTCAATTTGAGTTGGCCCTTTTTTTAACATTTTAACCTGCTTTTAACACAGATGCCATTTTAATATTGTCTATTTCAGTTCAGATTCGTACATTGTTAAAAATTACAGACATGACTAAAAAAATAGAAGATTTAATTCCGCATCGTGCTCCATTTCTCTTTGTAGATGAAATTATTTCTTATACCACAGACACAATCGTTGGTTTAAAGACGTTTACAGATAAAGATGCCTGGCTTCAGGGCAGTTTTCCCGATTTTAATTTTGTTCCGGGAACTATTTTGATTGAAGCGATGGCGCAATGTGGCGGTGCAGGTATAAAGCTTTTAGGGATTGCAGATGGCGTTTTTGGATTGGTTAGTATGGATAATGTTGAATTTTTTGCGGGCGTTGAGTTCAATAAACTCGTTAAATTTGTTGTAAAAAACATTCGCACAAGCGAAAAAATCATAAAACAATCGGGTGAAGCTTTTGATGAGGATAGATTGATTATGAAAGGGGAATGGATGTGTGTGAAGTTGCAGTAGGAGAATAGAGAATAGAAGCAAGAGAAAAGATCTGGTAGAGGCAAGAGCGATTGAGAAATAAAGAAAGCGTCCTGAGATAATCTTGGGACGCTTTTCTTTTTACATTTTTGTGATGATGAATTCGCTTCGGCGGTTGATTTGGTGTTGTGCTTCTGTGCAGGGAACTCCGTTGGAGCAATTGTTGATTAATTGGGTTTCTCCGTAGCCAATTGCGCTTTCTATTCTTTCTGGTGCAACTCCTTGGGAAATCAGATAATCTCTTGTAGCTTTTGCTCTTCGGTCAGATAATTCTAAATTGTATTGATCATTGGCACGTGAGTCGGTATATGATTCGATTTTGATCACAACCGTGTTGTACTGATGCATTAAGAGAACTACTTTATTGAGTTCTATTGCAGCGTCATAACGAATATCAAATTTATCTAAATCAAAGAAAATAATTCCGATTTTTATTTTTAGAACTCCATTTTCGCGAACAATTAAAGCAGGATCTAAGCCTACAAGAGCTTCTGTTTTTCCAGAACTGTTTGCAGTTACGATTGCTTTAGTATTGGCATTATAATTCTCTTTTGTAACTTCAATCGTATAAGGAGTATTGCAATTTACATTGTTATTGAAATCGTATTTTCCGTCCAATTGAGAAACAGTTTCGGCCACTTTTATTCCGTTTGCATTTTTCAGCGTTACCATGGCACCTGCAATTCTGTTGTTTGAAATGGCATCAAAAACATAACCGCTTATGGCTTGATTGCAAGATCTTTCAAAAGAGTAAATGTCATCATCGCCTTTTCCTGTTTTTCTATTCGAACAGACAAAACCTTTATTGGTCGCTTCGTTAACAATATAGCCAAAATCGTCTCGATTGCTGTTTAAGGGCGCTCCAAGATTAGTTGGTGTGTCAAAAACGCCATCGTTTATTCTGCTTTCGAATACGTCTAGACCTCCTAAACCTAAAAATCCGTCAGAAGAAAAATACAATGCTTGATCGGTGATGTATGGAAACATTTCGCGTCCTGTTGTGTTTATTTTTTCGCCTAAATTTTTGGGTTCAGAGAATTGATTATTGCCTAAAATATCGACTAAAAAAATATCTGTAGAACCGATTGTTCCAGGCATATCCGACACGAAATAGAGCTTTTTTCCGTCTTTACTTACCGCAGGATGTCCTACGGAATAACTGTCACTGTTAAAGGGAAGTTCCTGAATATTGGTCCATTTTGTGGCGCCATTTTCGCTTTCTACAGCTGTTGCCGAATAAATTTTAAGATTATTGATGCCTTTATTATCTCGTTTCAGTTTTCCGTTATAATTGTTTCGGGTAAAATAAATCGTTTTTTCATCGGGAGAAAAGGCAATACAGGCTTCGTGATACTTGGTTGTAATGTCTTTTCCGAAACGTTCTTTAAAAGTCACATTCGATTGTGTTTCGCTTATTTTGCCTAGCTGCATATTTAAATAAGGCTGATCGTTCCATCCGTATCTATCTGTTTTTAGATACGAAGAATCGACTGTTGTCGAATAAACTAAATCGCCTTTGTAAAACATCGGACCAAAATCAGAATAAGCAGAGTTGATCTCTAAGTTTTCTAGTATAAAAGAAGGTTTTATGTTTTCGATATCTTCTAATGTTAAATTTTTTAGCGAGAAGTTCTTCGCTCTAGCATCGGTCGATTTTTGTTTTTCGGCGAAGCTCTTCATCCATTTTTTAGCCAGATCATAATTCTGAATTCCCTGCAGCGACTGTGCGTAACGAAAAAGATATTCGGCAGAAACCTCATTTGGATATTCTGAAATCAGCTTTCCGTACCATTTTGATGCGCTTGACATTCTGGTATTAAAATAATAAGCATCTCCAAGTCGCTGAAGTGTTTCTTTGGAAGCATCACCATTATTTATGGAAAGTTCATACGATTTTGCAGCTTCCACATAATACATCTTATCAAAAAGAGCATCGGCAGTTTTGTTTTTGGTTTGTGAATGAATCAGCTGTATAACCAATAATGCGAGTATAGTAATTGTTCTTTTCATAGACTATCCGTATTAAAAGAATCTTGGTGATTTTAATCCTTTTTTGCGTGAAACCAGTTCAAAACGAAGCATAATTTCGTGCGTACCGCTGTTATAATTCTGCAAAGCGGTGGTTGTATAATCGTAGGCATAACCAGCCATAATCATTGGTGTAATCTGGATTCCGACCAGACCGCTTACGGAGTCTGATGTACGATAGGAAACACCGAGCGTTAGAGCATTGTTGAACATAAAATTGGCTGATATATCGGCAATAATTGGAGCGCCGGCCACATATTTTAGGAAAACAGCGGGTTTGAATTTGGTATGTGCCGAAAGGTCAAAAACATAACCTCCAATAAGATAAACATGTATTCTCTGATTGACTAAATCTTCGCTGATATCATCATAAGTATAACGTTCGCGGGTCATGAAATTCGGAACGGAAAGTCCGATGTAATCTCTTTCTCCGTGCCAATACAATCCAGCACCAACTACAGGAAGGAATTTATTGGTAATGTTTTCACGAAATTGCACATCGGGATCTTTGTAGCTTCCTTTAGACCAGTCGATATTGATGACGCGTCCGCCGCCTTTTATACCAAAGGAAAGTTTGTGTGTTTCGCCAGATTTGATGGTATAGGAGAAATTGGCATCCAAATATTGTTCTTCTGTGGGTCCAATTTCTTCGTTTACGATCGAAATTCCAAGACCTACATTTTTCCCGACTGGAGTATCTAATGAAAAACTTTGCGTGTCTGGAGCTCCTTCAATACCAACCCATTGTGTTCTGTAAATTCCTGTTATGGCTAAATGTCCCAACGAACCGGCATATGCCGAGTTTACGGTGAGTGTATTGTACATATACTGTGTGTATTGCGGGTCTTGCTGTGCAAAGGCTCCATATGCCGAGAATAGAGTTATTATCGCGAAAACCTTTTTTATATTTTTAATCATAGCCAATTTTATTTTGGTTAATCCTATTCTTAAACTTTTCATTTTCTGGATGGTTCTATTTGAGGTAAAGCCATCCAGAGGTTTTTTTAGATCCGTCTCCTAAATCCAAGATATAGAAATAGGTGCCTTCAGGAAGCGTTTTGGCAGAACCTTCCGCTTTTCCGTCCCAAGTGTTTTTATAGCCTTTTTGGTAATAAACCAAATTACCCCAGCGGTTAAAGATTTCCAGCTGATTATTAGGATATCTTTCGATACAATCGATGTAGAAGAAATCGTTCTGGCCATCATCATTTGGTGAAAACTCGTTATAGATTTTCAGACAGTTTGGCGAAACAGTCGCGCTATCCTGATTGTTTGCAGAATTGGTGTCTATCTGATCCAGTTTTGTCAAATGTGCTGTGTTCAGATAATCATTAAAATCGACCACTTTAACCGTTAAAGTTAGCGTTTGTAAAGCTCCTGCATTGATTGATGGAATGCTCCAAATACCGGTTTTAGGATCATAAGTTCCTGAACTTACAGTTGAATTTACCAATGAATATCCTTTAGGTAAAGCATCATTAACTTCTACGTTTGTTGCCGTTAGATTGTCTAAGTTTTCTGCTGTAATGGTAAAGGTTACCTGAGTATCCATAGGAACATCTGTTTTATCGACTTCCTTGTTAATCGCTATATCAGTGGAAGGGATATTGATAAATTCAGAATCTTCATCATCTTCGCTTTGATCTCCGTTATCGTTATTTGGAGTCGAATCTGGATCAAATTGATTGCTGGCAGTTACCTGAGCGATATTAACAAAATCAACACTTTCCAGTCCAAGCGGATTAGCAACAGTTGCCTCATAGGTTAGTGTAATACCTCCTACAGGAACAGTCAAATCGACCCATTTGATAATATTTTTGCTAAAAATACCTCCATTATTGATATTTGAAATGTTCTTGAATCCAAGCGGTATCAAGTCTTCAACAGCAACTCCGGTAGCGGTGCTAGGCCCTTCATTGTTAAGCTGAATAGTAAATGTTACCACTTCGTTTACATTGGCGTTTTTGTTGCTGGCTGTTTTTTCCAGACTTAAATCGGCAACGGCAACTTTGATTTGTAAGCTATCATAATCGTCCTCTGTTGTAACTCCGTTGTTTGGAGTCGAATCAGGATCGGGAAGGTTACTGGCAATAACCTCAGTTGTATTTATGTATTGATTTGTTATACCTGATGGCTTATTCACTGTGGTGTAAATATCTAATGATTGATCAGTTCTTGGAATATTTCCGACATTCCAAATACCTGTCACATAATTGTATAAACCACTTGTAGGACTACTTGTTTGATAGGTAAATCCAGGGGGAAGCAAATCTTTTACTCTTACACCAGATGCATCTGCAGGCCCATCATTCGTAACGGTAACTGTGAAAATAACCGTTGAGCCCACATCATGAACGGCATCCTGATTAAGAGCTGTTTTTTTAATAGATAAATCTGCCATTACAATTACAGGCGTAACAGAAATACTGTCGTAATCATCTTCTGTCGCAATTCCATTGCCTGGTGTACTGTCCGGATCATGTTGATCTGCAGTCATAATTTCTGCTATATTTAAATATTCGTCTGCAGTACCTGTTGGAGCTTTTACAAAAACATTTAAAATTAAAGTATGACTATTGCCAGCAAGTATAATTCCAGGAGTCCATTCTCCTGTTGCCGGATTATAAGCTCCCGAAGTCGAATTATAGAAAATATAATCATATCCAGAAGGAAGTACATCTTTGACAATAATTCCAGTAGCATTGCTTGGACCTGAGTTGGTTAATGTTATGGAGAATGAAATCTGCGATCCTACAGCAGGATTAAGTATGTTATTGATTACTTTTTTCTCAATAGAAAGATCGGCTACAGCAGGAACTGGCGTTAATAATACAGAACTTATATCATCTTCACCGCTAACATTATTGTTTGGTGTTGAATCTGGATCCGGTTCATTTGAAGCATAAACCTCGGCAATATTATTATAATCACCTGTTGTGTTCACTTTTGCGCCTATGAGTAAAGATTCTGAGCTTCCTGTTGGTATAGTTCCAATATCCCATATTCCGGTTGTATTAAAATATTGCCCAGCTGTTGAGCTGTATACGACATATTCGTAACCGCTCGGCAACAAATCTTTTACTTGAACACCTGTTGCAGTTTGTGGACCACTGTTTTTTACGGTTATTTCAAAAGTAACGGTAGCACCAAATATTGGACTAATATTACCGCCGACTACGGCTTTTGTAAGTGATAAATCGGCCATAGGAACAACAGGAGTTGTTGCAATTTCAGCATAATCATTTTCTGTTGGGATTCCGTTATTTGGAGTCGAATTAGGGTCTGGTAGATTACTAGCAGTAACTTCGGCAATATTTACATAATTCCCTGTCGGATTTACAACAGCGGTTATTCGTAATACTTGCGAATCTCCGTTTAAGAATGAACCAATTGCCCATTTTCCAGTTGCTGGATTGTAAGTTCCTTTTGTGGTGCTGTAGTTAGTAAAAGTATATCCAGAAGGTAGTAAATCTGTCACTTCCACTCCTGTAGTATTTTGAGGACCATTATTGGTTGCAATTACTTCAAAAATGACCTGCGTACCTATAAGTGGCGTCGCATTACTTACTGTTTTAGTTAAAGATAAATCGGCCGCTAATGGGTTTGGAGTAGTTGTTACTGATGCATAATCATCTTCTGTGGTAACTCCGTTGTTTGGCGTAGAATCAGGATCAGGCTGACTGCTTGCTGTAACTTCGGCAGTATTGGTGTAGTTTCCATTAGCATTAACAGTAGCTGTTATTTGTAAAGTATAAGAATCTGAAATAGGCATATTTCCAACTGTCCAAACTCCTGTTGACGAATCATAACTTCCGGTTGTTGCACTATAGGATGCGTAAGTATATCCAGAAGGCAGTAAATCGGTAACAGCCACAGAATTTGCTTCTTGTGGACCAGAATTGGTTACTTGAATACTGAAAGTTACCTGCGAACCCACAAGTGGAGCAGCATTATTTACGGTTTTAGTTAAAGATAAATCTGCCGATGTTGGAACAGGAACTGTTGTCACTTCTGCGTAATCGTCTTCGGTTGTAACTCCATTATTTGGAGTCGAGTCCGGATCGGGAAGAGTAGCAGCGGTTACCTCAGCTTTATTTGTATAATCGCCACTTGGATTTACTCTTGCTACAATTTGAAGTGTTTCGGCATCACCAGTAACTAAATTACCCACTGTCCATACTCCTGTAGTCGTATCGTAAGTTCCTGTAGAAACAGTAAATCCAGTAAAAGTATATCCAGATGGAAGAATATCTGTCACTTGTACGCCAAAGTTGTCCTGAGGGCCATTATTGGTTACAACTACTTCAAAAGTAACTAACGAACCTACTAAAGGTGTAGTATTATTAACGGTTTTAGTTAAAGATAGATCTGAAGATTGTGGAATAGGAGTAGTGGTGGCAGTTCCATAATCGTCTTCTGTTGGCACTCCGTTATTTGGTGTAGAGTCAGGATCTGGAGTATCACTATTGGTGACTTCTGCAATATTTGTATAATCTCCTGTTGGATTAACTATTGCATTAATCTGTAATGTCTCAGATTCACTGCTTTCTAATATGTCTAGTGTCCATAAACCAGTTGTACTGTCATAAGTTCCGCTTGTAGCATTAAAAGTAGTGAAAGTATATCCAGAAGGTAGTAAATCGGTTACTTGAACTTGGGCTGCATCTTGAGGACCACTATTAGTGGTGATAATAGTAAACGTTACCACAGAGCCTACCAAAGGAGTAGCATTACTCACTGTTTTTGTCAATGATAAATCGGCTGCTGGCGGTATAGGAGTTAGTATTATACTATCTTCATCATCTTCGCTTTGATCTCCATCGTCATTATTAGGCGTACTATCAGGATCAGGAAGATTACTGGCAGTAACTTGTGTTATATTTTTATAATCTCCGGTTGGCAAAACTTTTGCATCCAGAATAAGTGATTCTGTAACGCCAACATCGACCGTACCAACATTCCATACTCCCGTAGTACTGTCATATGTTCCAGCAGACGAACTGTAATTTACGTATTGAAAACCAGAAGGCAGTAAATCGGTTACCTGTACTCCAGTTGCATTATTTGGACCGTCGTTTGTTATTTTAAGTTCAAACGAGACTTGGCTTCCAACGACAGGACTTGTATTACCCGTAACTACATTTTTGGTTAAAGATAAATCGGCAGAAGGACCAATAAAAGTAATTTCTACATCGTCTTGATCATCTTCAGAAGCGACGTTGTTATTTGGTGTACTATCTGGATCTGGCAAATCACTAGCTGTTATTTGCGCTACATTTAAATAATTTCCTAAAGGATTTACAAAAGCATTAAAGGTCAGATCAACATTAGAGTTTGCAGGCAATAGTAGATTTTTCCATTCGAGTGTAGCTGTAGCAACCTGATACGTTCCGCCAGCAGATACTGATCCCGGTATAAGGGTGTATCCCACAGGAATAACATCTTGTACGGCAACTCCTGTTGCATTTCCAGGTCCTTTGTTAAGTACATTAATAGTAAAAGCTACTTGGTCTCCAGCCACCGCAGAAGTTGGGGTTACCGCTTTGGTAAGTTCCAAATCTGCTTGTTTTAGCGAAACAGAAGCAGTTGATATATCATCTTCTGGTAATCCGTTTCCAGGAGTACTGTCGGGATCAAACTGATGGGCCGTTTCTATTTCAGCGGTATTGATATAATCATTTGCGGAGGTAACAACGTTTACTTTGGCTGTAATTTGTAAAGCAAGAGAGTTTCCATTGTTTAGATTGCCAACATTCCAAATTCCTGTGGCATTATTATATTTTCCGCCACCATTGTCACTTACATAAGTATAGCCTGGAGGCAATTGGTCTGATACTGTAATTCCAGTTGCATTATTAGGGCCGCTGTTGGTCACTCTAATGGTAAATACAACATTATCGTTTATGCTGACAGTTGTTGGTGAAACGGTTTTTTGCAGTGATAAATCGGCTACATCAAGCACTACTGTCGCGCTGTCCTGATCGTCTTCTGCAGGGTTTTGGTTGTTAGGCGTACTGTCAGGATCAAATTGATCGGATGCAAAAACCTCTGCATTATTTACATAAGATCCACCGCCTAGAATAGTAGCTTTAAATGATAAATTTAAGATACTGCCACTCGGAATTGTTACACCGCTCCAAGTAATGGTGTTATCGCCAACATTGTAGATTCCTCCTGAAGTCACCGTTCCGGCAACTAGTGCAAATCCCATTGGAATATAATCACGGATGGCAACATTGGTTGCTGTAGCAGATCCGCCCAATGAATTGTTATTAAAAACATTTATATTGAAAGTAACCACATCTCCAACGCTTCCTGTTGTTGGTGTTACTGTTTTTGTTAATTCAAGATCTGCAATCGATAAAATGGTCAGGTTCATAGTATCTGATGAAACAGCACAATTACCATTGCTGACAGTCCATTGTAGAGTATATATTCCAGGAACAGTTCCGGTTACTGCTGAAGTAGGAGAGTTTACATCCATAAAACCTATAACGCTTGGCCCAGAAACCTGACTCCATTGACCAGTGCCGACTGCAGGAACGGTTGCATTTAAATTTACAGCTGTAAATTGGGGAACTATTTGATTTGGTCCTGCCTCTGCAGTTGAAGGATTTGCATAAATGGTCACTAAAACAGTATCTTCAGAAATACATCCGGTTGTGGTTATTGTCCATTTAAATGTATAAGTGCCAGGAATTAATCCTAACATCAGCGAGTTTGGATTATTTGGAGCTGATATTGTAGCCGAATTAGGTCCAGAAACTTGTGTCCATAGTCCTGTGCCAATAAGTGGAGTATTCCCCGCCATCGTTGTTGTTGTAGCATTACAGATTTCTTGATCGGGGCCGGCGTTGGCTACGGTCGGTGGATTATCATTAAAAGTGATGTTGACAGTATCTGAGGTTGGCTGACATAATGAAGGATTGGTAAAAGGACCGTTAGTAACCGTCCAAGTCAATACATAAGTGCCTAAAACATTAATATTAGATAGGGTAGTAACAGGACTGTTTGGATTGTCAATGACAGCATTTCCACCAGGAGGCTGAGAATCAAATGTCCATGTACCAATACCAACTGTTGGTGGCACAGCAGCTGTTTTGTAAGTGGTTTGACAAGCAACTGTATCATCAGGTCCTGCATTTGCTGTACTTGGAGGAGCATTCATTACAATTCTTACAATGTCAGACAATGTTCTGCAGGAAGGGCTTTCAAAGACCCATTCCAAAATATATAAACCAGGCACTGTTAAACCTGTAACAGTAGTCAATGGTGCAGTGGGAGTTGTTATTACAGCTACGCTTCCAGCAGGTTGAGATGCAAAACGCCATTCAAAAGTTGTAACATCTGGCGGAGGAACATTTCCGCTTAAAGAGGCAGTTCCATTAACATCAGAAATACATAAAGTTTGATCTGGACCTGCATTGGGCGGTACACTTGCTCCGCTAAAAATTTCAACATTTACAGAATCAGATGATCCTGGGCAAGTTGAACCATCAGGAAAAGTGGTAGAACTAGTGGTATAAGTAAAAACATAACTAGTTCCAGGAACAACAGTAGCATTTGCAATGTAGCTATTAGAAGGTGTTTGCGTTATAACAACAGCTGCTGGATTTCCAGATGTGCTGGTAAGTGTCCAAGTTCCAGTTGAGTTTTTATTTCCTGTAAGCTGAATGCTGGTAACATCACAATAGGTTTGAGTAGTTCCTGCATCTGCCGTTGGCGTTACTACCACAACCATATCGTCGAAAGTACCCTGACATAAAAAGATGCTTTTGGCTGTAATAGTCCACCTAAAAGTATACGTGCCTGCTGCAAGTCCATTAATTACAGTATTTGGATTAGTCGGATCAACAATATTGGGCTGATTAGGAGCGCCAGTTAACACTGACCATTGCCCTGTTTCAAAAAAACTATCGTAAGTACTTCCTGCCATTGTAACGCTGGTACTGGCACAGACATTTTGATCTGGTCCTGCAACAGCTTGATGAGGCGGAATACCGATAGTTAAATTAACATCATCGAATGCTTGACCACAGACCTCGGCTTCTATTGTCCATCTAAATATATAATAGCCGCTATAGGTAAACGTAAAGACAGCATTTGGATCATGTATATCACTTATGGTATAGCTTCCTACACCAGAAATTCTTGTCCAGGTTCCAATCCCTCCTGCACTTGCAGTAGCCGCCATTGTTATGGTATTGCCACAGATTTCCTGATCAGGCCCTGCATTTGTAGCTGGCGGAGTGTCTGCTATCGTAACTTTAACATCACTTTTATTAGGAAGACAAAGTCGGAGTCTGTTTTCTATTGCCCATGTAAAAGTGTATGTTCCGCTAGAAACAACCGTAACCGAAGTGTTTGGATCGTTTATGTCTGCAATAATCACCCCCGTGGTCGGTACAACGGTCCATGTTCCAAAATCTTGAGGATCGGTTGTATTTCCGCTAAGATTAAATGAGGTTGTACCATTAGGATAACACGAATCAGGGCCGGCATCTGAAGTGGTTGGAGCTGTACTGTTATTGGTAATAATTTGTACAGTATCAGAAATTGCTGCGCTGCAAGAAGGACCTGGATTTACATATGATATCGACCATTGAAGTTCATAAAGAGAGGCAGCAACGGTAAAACCAGATGCAACAGCATTAGGATCATTAACATTGGAGAAGACAACTGTACTAGGTCCTGAAATTTGGCTCCAAGTTCCAATTTCCCCACTTTGTGCAGGTGTTGCCGACATAGGTACTTGCGAACTTGCACAGACTACTTCGTCTGGTCCAGCATTTGGAGTGCTCAATGAAGTATCAGATACATGAATGGTTACTGAAGATACAGAAAAACCGCAAGTAGCACCGCCACCTTTTGTTATATATTGAAAAACATAAGACCCAGGTATAAGACCTGTTACCTGAGTATCTATGGCAAAGTTATTGGCAATTACAGCTTGATTAGGACCACTAAGCTGACTCCAAAAATGCATACCATCACCTGTAGCAACCCCAGAAAGCATTGTACTGGTATCACCGCATGGCAAACTTACATCAGATCCGGCATTAGAAGGGGTCGGGTCGCCAGAGGCAAGAATATTCAAAGTATCAAAACCGTAATCACAGCCAGAAGTAAGTGAACCGTCTTGACTTCTGATAAATTCAACGGTATAATCTCCTGCTACAGTAAGAGTTAGAGTTAGAGAATTTCCAACATCTTGCAAAGCAGTGGGAAAAGGGGCAAGAGGTGAGTTAGCTGGACCGCTTACAATTCGGTACTGATTTACTCCTGATCCTGTAACCGTAAGTGGAATAGTAAATACTGTTGCATCACAGCTTCCAACCATGTCATCTCCGTTGTTAGCAACAATGGTTCTAGTTGCTCCGTTAAATTGTACATGATAATCTTTAGTAAAAATACAGCCTGTATTGCTATTAGTAAGGGTATATCTAAAAGTATATGGATCGCCTTGATCTCATATATTTGTAACTAATGTTGTTGGGTTTGTTGGAGCAGCTATTACAGCGCCACTGTCTCCCGCTATTTGTGTCCATTGAACAGTTTCTCCAGCATAAAGAGGAGTTTGCGCTACTAAAGTTACTTGCGTAATTGTATTGTCGCAAAAGAAAATATTTTCATCACCGCCAGGAAGAGTCGTAACGTCTTGTGTCGCCGCTGGAACATTAATTACAACCAAATCATTGCCAGAAGCACAAGGTCCGGTTACCGTCCATCTAAAAGTATAAGTTCCTTGAACAAGATTTGAAACGCCTGTATTATTAGCGTTAGGATTGGCAATGGTTGGGGTATTTGGACCGCTTACAAATGTCCATTGTCCATTTTGTCCGTTAAGACCGCAGCCGCCATAAGTTGCATTAAGATTAGTGTTTTGTGTTGTAGTGTAACAATTACTTAGCGTTTGATCTGGTCCTGCAGAAACGGGTTTAACACCTCCATAATTGGTTACTGTTATTTGAGAAGTAGTTCTGCAACGCTGTCCAGGAGCATATTCTGGACCTTCAATAACCCATTGTAGTGTTGTAACGCCACAGCTTGTAGCAGGCAAAGTTATCGTTGAGGTAGGGAGATTCGGGAAATTAATTACCACTCCTGCATTATTACCGCCAACAATTTCCCAATGGCCTGTTTCCCCAGTGTTTTGAGGTGCGTTTGCTGTTATAGATAAATTTCCAGTGCTATTAGGACAACTAGTAATGTTACCTCCTGCATTTGCTGTAGTTATAGGCTCAACATTTACGACTTTATCCTGATAGGCTGTAATTCCGTCGCTACAAGTTGCGCTATATCTAAAAATATAGGTATTTCCTCCTGTGTAGCCAGAAATGGTAGTACTTGGGCTAGTTGGCGAATTAATAGTTACAGCTGGCCCAGAGATTTGAGTCCATTTGACTGTACCGATAATTGGGCTAGGATTATTCCCAGTTAGAACCAATGCATCGGTTGCACAAATGGTAACATTTAAAACTCCAGCGTTTACAGTACAGTTTTGCGCATTTGTTTGAAAAGTAATAAGAAAAAGTAATAAGCCAGCAAAACCCAGTTTTTTTGATAAAGTAAAAATTCTCCAAGAAAAATAAAATTGTGCCATAAGCAATCAGGAATGAAAAGGCAGCACAGCAAATTACAACTACCTCGAAATTAATAAATTGATTTTGAGCATTTAATTGTAGTTAAGATTTGAATATGTTTGGGGTTACTCAAATTTAAAGAAAGATAGCTATGAAATGTTTTTTAGTATGTTGCATATTATAAAATGAAACATAAAAAATAGATTTTGCAACAATAAAAGGCTTTATAACAAGGTCAGTAAGCGTTTACTGTAATAATGTACTACATCTTATTTTTACAAAAAAAGTTTGAGTAGAGTGAAATATTTTAATAAAATTTAGTTTTCAAAGCTCCAGTAAAGTCGGGCAGAAGGTAAATTATGAGAAATAACAAAGGGCTGTCTTTTTTGACACAGCCCTTTTATGAATATTTTTTGAAAATTAAAATGCTTCACCAATTCTAAAATAAATTCCCCAGTCTCCTTTACCGACTGCACCGTCCAGGCCAACATTGAATTTCGATTTTTTGAAAGGATTGTATCGGTAACCCACGCCGCCTCCAGGATACATTTTCCAGTCAAAGTTTGGAGTGTCAGAACCGTAAATGGTTGCGATACCAAAAAAGCCAACCAATCCCATTTTCTTTCCAAAGTTGTATCGGTATTCGCCTTGAATATCCATTAATCCTGAACCCCTGTATTTTCCTTCAGAATAACCGCGAATATCTGTTCCGCCAATAGTGCTTTGCTGTTCAAATGCAACATTTCCAAGACCGAACTTTCCATAAAAACGTGCCGCAATAACATCTTTGCCTTCTCGGGTTGGGAAATATTTATTGGCTTGAAAAGAAATTCGATTCGATGCCAGTTCGTTATCTAAAAATTTCGGATAAGTAGACCAGTCCATTCTAATTTTGTAACCCGTTGTCGGATAGTAAACGGCATCTCTCGTATCGTACAATAAATTAAAGACAACTGCATTACTGTGAGAAATAGAAGAAGGAGAAATATCTTCTTCATAAACGGTATTGTAATGTGCATAAGTATAAGAAAGTCCGCCATAAAACTTGCCAAGAATTTTGCGCTGACCTCCCAAACTCAAGATAGTTGTTTTGGTTCCATAATCGTAAAAATCGGGCTGATCGATATCATCCACATAAAACTGAGAATTCTGATTTCCAGTAAAAAAGAAAAATTTCAAACGCCATTTGTCTTCATTTAAATACCATTTATTAAAGAATGCTAATACATACGATTTATTGGTAGTATAAATGGCCGACATTCCAGACAATGATTTCGGCGAAATAGTATCGGCTTCATTCACTTTATACATCATCATCGGAATTGCACCAAACATAAAATCAAGATTCCGATTATAGCTTAGATAAGGCATTACTCGCAGTTCGATTTTCTTTTCTTTTGTTTTTTTCGGAACCGAATCGGTATTTTTTTGACCGAAAGAAGGAGAAATAAAAGCTATAAAAAAGAGTAAAAGTAGAAAATGCCTCATTGTATAATTTGTTTAGTGAAAATTATATTGGCGTATAGTTCTTGGTTTTTCGGCTATATGTAAAATTAAATAAAAAATGTAAGTATTTGATATAAAAATAATTAAGTTTATATGGGTGGGTTAAATATAGAAAGCAGTCTTTCTAAGGCATTTTTAGAATGCAGTTGTTCACCGTTGCTTAAAGTGTCATTTAAGGACTTTGCTGCTCTTTTTAGCATTCTTTTTTCAAAATAAGAAATAGAAATTTTTAAATCAGAAAACGAATTATTGGTTAAAAATTCTGCCAGTTCGAGACCGTCCAGCATAGCCAGATTAGCACCCTTTCCCGCAAAAGGAGGCATTCTATGTGCTGCATCGCCAAGAATGGTCAGGTTTTCTTGTGTTTCCCAAGATTGGTTTTGCGGAAAATAATACTGTGGACGAAATATAAAGTGCAATTCTTCACTTCTAAAAAATTCATGCCACTCAGAACTCCAATCTTTGTAAACCTCTTCAAACCAATCAAAAATCATCTGATTGTTTTTAAAATCCAAATCATTTTCAGTAATCCAGTTTTCAGGAATTTTACTGCCCAGAAGAAACATTAAAGAACCGTCTCCTTTTGTGCCGTACATGATCGTCTGTTCATTTCCTAAAGCCAGCACTTTTCCGCCTTTTGAAAATTCAAAAAGCTTGGGAGCATTTTCTTGGGCATTATAAATTGTACCTTCAATCATCGTTATGCCAGAATAAATAGGCTTTTGTGTGCTTATATAAGAACGAATATTAGAATTTGCTCCATCTGCGCCAATGACCAAATCGGCATAAACGGTTTTTCCATTTTTAAAGAACAATCTCCAGCCATTATTTTCTTTTTCCATTGAAAGGAATTGACTGTCCCAAACGATAGTTTCTGGTAAAAGCGAATGCAATAAAATAGCTCGAAGTTCTGAGCGATCTATTTCTGGACGTGGTTTTGATATGTCTTGAAGTGAATCATGGTCTGCGTTTGAAATTTCTTGAAAACCCGTTCCTTTAATGGCGTATTCATCAAATTTCAATTCAAAATTCTGATTTACAATTCGAGCTTTACTAGCATTTGGGCGAATCTTTTTGTAAAACTCATCTAGTAAATTTGCTTTTTCCATGGCTATTAAACCTGAATCTTCGTGTAAATCTAATGGAGAACCTTGTACACGAACTTTTGAGTTGAGGTCTCTTTCGTAAACCTTTACCTTTATATTTTGCAACTGTAAAAGACGGGCTAATACTAAACCACCCATTCCGCCGCCAACAATGGCAACCTTTTTATTTTGTAGTAACATAGTTTGTAATTAAAATCTATGTTGCAAAATTATTTAGAGGAAAGAGCAGATAATAGTATAAATCGGTCGTTTTTGTTTTGAAAAAGCTCTTTTGGCAGTGATCCCGAAATTTTCTTGATTTCTTTAATAAAATGCGTTTGATCTGTAAAATTCTCCTCTGGAAAAAGTTTCCCTTTAGCAATATGTTCTAAGGAAGCACGAAAACGAAGAATAGAACAATAGGCCTTTAACGAAATACCGAAATATTGATTAAAATACCGATTAATTTGACGGCTGCTCCAATTAGATTGTTCGGATAATTCTTTTACCGTCAGATTTCCGTTGGTTTCATAAATGATTCTAAATAGTTTTTGTTTTCGAGTATCTATTTCCTTTACTAATAAAGACTCGATTTTTGAAGAAGCTTTTCCGCAAAACAATTCAAAATCATCTAAATCATTTTCGTTAAAATCCCAAAAGTTATTTTCGAGCAGTTTTCCTGAGTTTAAAATTTCAGTCATGCTTTCATGGAAAATATATTCAACAGCAAGAAGTTTAAAACTGATTACAAAGGTTAAGCTATGGGCTGGAATTATCCCTTTTTCATACTGTTGCGTTCCTATACCTAAAAGTCTAATTTGAAAAGAAGTTTTGGCGGTTTTCATTAAAGACAAATCAATTCGTCCATCAGGAAGGCCAATCGTTTCCAATGTTTGATCCGATTTATTTTGCATGCACCAAAAGCTATCTACAAAATCTAAGAGCTTTTTACTGGGTTTTATGGATTTGTATGCTAAATCGTTGAACATTTTATCAAATTTTAAAGTGAAAGTAAACAAAATGTATTTTATTTCTAAGAAAAGAATCACTTATAGAAAGCTTATAAGAGACTTTCTAATTCCATAAAAAGTGCGATGAAAAACTTAACATTGGATAAGTTGTTGTATATTAGTTGTTTGTGTTTGTTTTTTAGGGGCGATGAAAAACTTAACATTGGCGAATGTCTTTTTCAATCTATATTTGTTTATTATTTTTTGATGTTAATTTAATGATTTAATAACATCAAAAATTAGTTTAATTCAAAATAAATTTAATCAATTTCTTAAAATTAACAGAATAATGGCAAAAGAAATACTTGTTGATGAAATCAATCAGGAGGCAGAAGCTGTTTCGGTTATCTCTAATGACGAAATCGAACAAAAAGAGACTCCAGTTCTAGAATCTGCTGAAACTCCAGAAGCAAATCCAAAACCTAAAAGAGCTCCAAAGAAAGTGGCAGAAAAAGAGGGTAATACGGCAGAAGAAGCAGTACAAGAACCAACACAAATAGAAGAAATTTCATCTGAGGCTGAAGAAGAAACATCTGAAGAAAACAAAAATCAGCCAAAATCTAAAAAGAATAAAAAAATGAAAGAAAAAGACAAAGACAAAGAGAAAAAGAAAAAAGCTGTTGCTAAGAAAAAAGAAAAAGCAAAAGATAAAAAGAAAGAGAAAGCTAAAAAAGCAAAACTAAAAGCTAAAGCTAAAAAGAAAGCAAAAGCTCAAAAAGCAAAGGAAAAAGCAAAAGCGAAAAAGATTGCTAAAAAGAAAGCAAAAAGATCTAAAGCAAAAAAGAATAAGAAGAAATAATGGTTAATGATTAATTGTGAATGATTAATTGTGAATGGTGAATTGTGAATTGTGAATTGTTGAAGGTTATGTAGGATAGATATAACTTTCTGATATTTTCAGGCTGAGCGTATTCGAAGCCGAGCAAGATTCATCCATCTCGATAAAAGTATAAAGCCACAGATTACAAGATTGATACAGATTTTAAAAAATCATTTTAATCCTGTAATCTGTGGCTGTTTTTATTGCAGTTTTCACATTTCACCATTCACATTTCACAATCCACAATTCACAATTTTTGAGTTTTTTTCTCTATCGCAAGTTTGTCAATTTTTTGAAGAAATTCGGGGTCAAATTCGGAGTAAGCACGCAATCTGTATTTTTCGTCTCTAATCTTCATTACGAGACGAATCTTCTGTACCATCAGCCAAATCGGCTCGTATCTTTTGTGGCCAAGCAAATATTGAATTTTAAGAATAGATATTTTTCGGTGGGAAAGTGTCATTAATTCAATGCAAATCATCCAATAACGAATAGGGAGATTGGAGTTTTCCATTACAGTTCCCGATCTTAGACTGGTTCTGCTACCGCATTTTCTGCACTGAAATTTTAAATCATTTTGACGAAAAGAATGTACGTTATGCCCACATTTTCGGCACAAAAGTCCATTTTCTAGACGTTTGTTTTTGAGCTCTTCAATACAAGTTGCTTCATCAGAATATTTTTCAAAATAAGCGCGTAATTCCATTTATATAATTCCTTATTTAGGTTTCGAAATATAAAATATTTTGAAGAAATGAAGAGCAAATTGGAATAAAAAATAAAATTTTTTTGCGTTTTGTGAATAGGATTGATTGTGCCGATATATTTCGCCTACTTTGGGCTTTGAGTTATATAGCAGAGCTCCTGAGGAGCGCAATATTTATAGAAAGAAATAGTACAAAAGATATAAAGCTCCAGAGGAGCGAAATATTTTAAAACATGCTAAAAAAATAAAAAGGAATACTCGCAAACGACTATTCCTTTTTATCAAGGGGGGGGGCAAAACTTTGTTACAATTTACCTGCGATTTCTTTTTTATACTTATTAAGGATAGATTTTGTCATACCTAAATTAGCTTTTGTAGAATCTACAGCCAAATAAATAAAATAATCTTGATTATCAGAAACGTCGATAATGTGAATTTGAGAGCTTAATGTAATCATTACATTGTCAATAACTTGACCGTTTAAATTCAAAGCTTTAATAGCATTCATTTTGGCTTTTACTACTTCAAGGTTGTATGCAGATGCCAATTCTGGGTCAAAATCTGCAACTGCAGAGTGTGAATAATATGACATACCGCTTGCGATTTCAGCAACAGATACTGCGATGAAACCTGGGACGTTCTTTTTTAGGTCTTCCCCAAATTGCGTTAAGAAATCAGACATAGGTTTTTAGGATTTAATTAGAATGAATCGTTTTGGATAAAGCAAAATTAGTTATACAATATTATTTAATTATCCGTAATACGTACCTATTTTTATGCAAATAATAAAATTAACATAAGTTCTAAAAATCAGTTTTTTCGTTTCCTTAAATTGAATTTTGTTTTGATTTGAAAATGAAATAATTAAACAAAAAATGCTTCTGAAAAAGCGCTGCTGCACCATTTCAAAAGCATTTTCATTTAAGCAAAAAATAATTTTTTACTTGATTTCTGTTATAAAATCTTCTTGCGGAGTTCTTACTTTTTTCATGTTTACCAACCAATCATTTTCATGATCTCTGTATCCTAGAGGTAAAACTAAAACACTCTTTAATCCAAGTTCGTTTAAACCTAAAAGGCTGTCTACTTCAGCAGGAATAAAACCTTCCATTGGAGTTGCATCTACTTCTTGTTCTGCAGCTGCAGCGATTGCAACACCAAACGAAATGTAAGCTTGTTTTGCAGCGTGGTTAGCATGCCATTCTTGTCCAAGTGGCTCGTACATTCCCCAAAGTCTTTGTTTGTATTCGTCCATTGCATCAGCAGGAATTCCTCTTTCAGCAATTGTTCTGTCAAAAACAGCAGAAATTTTTTCTAAACTATAGCCGTCCCAAGCAGCCCATACCAAAACGTGAGAAGCATCTGTAACTTGACTCTGGTCAAAACTAACCGCTCTAAGTTTGTCTTTTAATTCTTTGTTTGTGATAACGAAAATCTTGTAAGGCTGTAATCCAGAAGAAGATGGAGCAAGCTTTGCAGCTTCAAGAATATAATCTACTTTTTCTTGCGGAACAGCTTGTCCGTTCATTTTTTTTGTAGCATAACGCCACTTTAGTGCATCTATTAAGGCCATTTTTCTTTATTAATTAAAAATTGTTTTCAAATGTAAACACTTTAAGTGTATTTTTGTCATCCGATTACCAAAAGTAACTGTAACATCGAGGTAACTTATAATAGAACATGCTAAAACAACTCGACCACGATCCTAAAAAATGCACGCAGCACATTATGGCGGTGCATGATGCTATGTACATCTTAAACGGAAGATGGAAAATTTCTATAATTGCATCACTTTGTTTTAACACCTTAAGATTTACCGATTTATTGCGGGAAGTAGAAGGAATTTCGGGAAAAATGTTGAGCAGAGAACTAAAAAACCTTGAAGAAAACCAATTGGTTACAAGAACCGTTTTGAATACGCAGCCCATAACAGTTGAATATCAATTAACAGAATATGGGCATACTTTAAAAGAGGTAATTGATTCTTTAGCAAAATGGGGACATAATCACAGAAAAAAGATTACGGGTAAAGAGTAAATCAGCTTTTGAATTCTGAAATTCTCTTAAAAAATCCTTGTGTAGCCAGTTTTTGCTCCGTTTCTTCAATAGCTCTCAAAAGATTGTTCTGATTATCGGTGATTTCGTTTAAAGCATTTTTCATCACCGTCCAAACGGGTTGCATTTTTACGACCAGTTCTTTTCCTTTGGCGGTAAGCACAATTAATCTCTTGCGTTCGTCTAATTTGTCTTTTTTAGAACTGATAAGTTTTTGTTTTTCTAATTCCTTCAATAAACTTATAGTTGACGGATGGCTATAGCCAATTTCGCTCGCAATTTCTACAACACTTAGCATTTCTTTAATGTGAAGCGTATAGATTACAGGAAACCATTTCGGTTCAAAATCAATATCAAAAGATTTATAAATTAAAGCACCGTCTTTGCGCAACTGTTCGCTCAGACGCTGCAACCGCGTTGATATGGCTAATATTCCAATCTCGTCAATTATATTCATTTTTATTGATTTAGGTTTAAATGACAAAAAACATTATCGGGTTTCATTAATGGAAAATCAGTTGGAAGCGCTTCTTTTTCGATTGTTACAAAATTATTCTTTTCGTAAAAACGTAAAGCCGCCTGCAATAAAGAAACCGTTCCTAAATATAAGTCTTTAATTCCTTTTTCTTTGCTGTATGCAATTAGTTGCTCTAATAATTGCTGAGCAATTTGAAATTCTTTACCTCTGTATTCTTTCTTAACGAACATTTTTCTGATTGCTGCAGCTTCAGAATTGAATTTTACCAAAGCAATTGTGCCAACTAATTTTTCGTCTATAAAAGCACCAAGAAAAATCCCGCCTGGCTTATAGTAAAAGTTTTCAATGTCCAATAAATCAGGCTGATCTTCTAAAGTCACAGGAACATTAAATTCTTTTTGCTGAATGTGTAAAATCAAATCTACGATTTCATTTTCGTACTTATTTTGTATAGGCTGAATTTGCATTTGTCTTGTAAATTAAATATGTGTACAAAACTACGTAGTTAACTACATATACACAACAAAAAAACTGCTGAGATCAGCAGTTTTAAGTGTTTTTTATGATTTCAAACGATTTCTGTTAGAAAATTTTATTCTTTAACTAATACAATAACAGCTTTGTAGCCCGTACCAACATTCCATTCGCTTGACGAAATAACCTGGCCTTTATCGTCATAAACTTTAAATTCGGCTGTATTTGGAGAAGCAAAACCTTCGTTTAAAGCTTCAATGTCAATTTTGTTGATTCCTTTTACTAAGTTTATTTTCACACTTTTAAAATCACCATTTAAGAAAACTTCAGGCTCAATTACTTGATCGTTTAAGTATACTTTTACTTTATCGCCATCTACAAAAGCGGCATCGCGATACATAATGGTCGAAGTAACGGCTGTTGTATTGAAATTACCTAAAAACTGATTTCTTCTATAAAATATTCCCTCAACATTTGCTTCTGGCTTATAAAGATTAGTGTCTTTAAACAACTCGTCTGGATTAACCTGAAGCGGTGCAGGCTTCTCAATAGGCGCTGGCGGGTTTTCTTTAGGGGAAGCTTCTGCTGGCGGAATAACTTCTTTTACAGGAGATTTTTTTGCCGGAATCGATTTGAATTTATTATCAAGTTCCTGAGCAAAACTGTGCAATGAAAAGGAAGCAAAGGCAATTATCAAAAATATTTTTTTCATGTTTTTCTACTATTAATCTTGTGTGGTATTGATTTAAAAAATTAGATGCATCATAATCTTTTATATATAAACATTTTATGAAACCAAATATTGTCTTGCTAGGAATTATTTGTCGAAAAATTAACTTCTTTATAAGCAAAATTAAAGTGTTTTCTGCTGAAACTGAATTATCTATATATTCTTGTGAGATTTTGAAGATTCTTTCTTTTATATATGGAAAGGGAAAATGTTTTAAATGATTAATATAAATTCCTTCTTTTTTATATTTATTTTATTGTAAGATATTGAATATTAATATTTTGTATATTTATTGTTCAATAAAATAATTTCTGGTATGAATAGGTTAAGTTTTATCTTTTTCCTTTTTGCAGTCGGTAGTTTTGCTCAGGAAAACAGCACAAATTCGAGTATTAAAAAGCAGATTGAAGATTATAATGCCTCATTTGCAATTGCTTTTACAAAAGGGAATCAAGACGATTTAGTAAAAGCGTATACAGATCAAACCATCTTTATGCCTGAGCATAGTAGGCAAAGAGTGGGTAGAAAAACGATTCGGGATTTTTACAAACAATGGTTGAAACAGGCAAAAATTACTTCCTATCAAAAAACAATTTTAGAATTACAGGATTTTGGAAACTATGTTTTGGAAATAGGAACTTTTAATGAAGACTTAAATCTAAACGAACAGAAAGCGTTTTCTTATATTGGAAAATATGCAGTTTTATGGAAAAAGTCTTCAAAAAGAACTTTGCCTCCAACAATTGCTGCTGAAATCTGGGGTTCGTCAAGTTATTTTGATGATAAAAATATTCCAGATATAAACGATATCGAAATTCCTAAGACTAAAAAATATATTCCGACAGACAAATTAACTTTAGAGGTAAAAGAAAGAAATAATACCATTAAAGAGCTGGTTCAAAATAGGCAAGGAGCAGAGCATGCCAAAATGTTTATGCCAGATGCAATGTATTTAACTTATTATACTCCAATTCTTTCGGGTGAAAAGGAAATTACGGATTATTTTACAGAACATGAAAAACCTGGTACACTGCGTATCGAACAAATTTCGATTGAAACTTCAAATATTATTTATTCACAAAAAGCGATTGTAGAATTTGGTTTTTACAGCGTTGATTGGCGCGATGGTGACAATCACGGGAATGTAAAAGGTAAAAGTATAAATGTTTGGAAAAAGGACAGTAATGGAGAGTTGTTGCTTTTTCGCCAGATTGTAAATCATGATTAACTTTTTGGTCTTTTTTAGATATCATTTATTTCTTCTGTTTGTTGTTGAATACTGATAATTTTGTATAATTTTGAATCCATCTTTATCATTTTTACACACGATGGGTCGATTACTTTGCATATTTTTTATTTTTACTACTTTTTATATTTATCCGCAACCTTCAACAAAAGAATGGATTGATAGTTTAAATACTATTGATAATCACGAAAAAAAAGTGGATTTAGCCCTAAAAATTGCTTCCCAACTTCAAGATTCTGATTGGGATAGAGCGATAAAATATGTAGAGCTGGCTGAAACAGAGGCAAAAAAAACAGAGAAAGCCGATTTAGCTTTAGCTAAAGTTTATTTATCTGCTGGAGGAATTTACAGTTCAAAAGACGTACTAGATATTACCTTGCAATATTATTTAAAGGCTTATGAAATTTATAAAAGCAATAACATTGAAGATGAAATTGTTCAGGTAGAAAATAATCTAGCCATTACTTATGGAAAAACCAATAACCAAGAAAAAGCGCTCAAGTATTTCCTAAATGTATATCGTTATCAGAAATCTAAGAACCAGCCAGAAAAGCTGGTAAAAATATTAAACAACATTGGTACAACTTATCTTGGTAAAAGCTTAGATTCATCCCTGCATTATTATCATAAAGCCTATGCAATTGCAAAAAAACTAAAAAACAATACCTTAACAGTTTATGTGTACACCAATTTGGCTAGGGCTTATAGTTTAAAAAGAGATAAAAAAAATGCTGATTTATATTTTGAAAAAGCTTTTTCATTAATAGATACTCCTATCGATGATTCACTAAAAGCCTTTGTTTTTGAATCGTTTTCCGAATATAATTTACAAGAAAAAAAACTGGATAAAGTCATTTTAAATGCGAAAAAGTCTTTGGAATATTCTCAAGGAAATCCATTTGGTTTTTCTAGCATGCGTTTGAACAAAATACTTTATGAAGCCTATTTACAAATGGGTGATTATAAAAATGCGGTTTTTTATTTTCAGCAGTTCAATAAAATTAGTGACAGTATTAATATCGAACAAAAGGCCGTAAATCTAGAAAGAATAAAACTCGAACAAGATTATAAAGTCCGAAGCCAGATTCGAACTTTAGTCGAAGAGAAAACCAGATTTAAGTATTATGTGGTTGGATTAATATTGGTTATTGGAATTTTGACTTTAATTCTTTTGCTGATCCGTTATCGAAACCGAAATATTACCAATCAGCTGGAAAAAGAAAAATTAAAAGCCAAACAGCAGGAATTGAATCAAAGCCTTGAAGCCAAAAATATGGTTTTGGTAGGTAAGGCTATGGCCGAAATTCATCGTACCGATAATATCAACGAAATCCTGACCGATCTTAAAAAAATCAAACTCAAAACTGCCAACAAAGAATTACAGCAGGCAATTGATATTGTTTTGAAACGTCTGGAAAAAGATTTGAATGCCGATATCTGGAAAGAATTTGAAATTAGTTTTGAACAGGTTCATAAATCTTTCTTCGATAAATTGACTATCGATTATCCGACACTTACTCCAAAAGAACGCCGACTTTGTGCGCTGCTTTATTTAGATTTAACTACAAAAGAAATTTCCCAAATTACAGGACAATCCTTTAAATCGATAGAAAATGCGAGAACGAGATTGCGCAAAAAGTTCGATTTAACTAACGAAAAAGTAAATCTTTCCACTTATCTGAACAGTTTTAAAAGCGATTTATTGTAAAATAATTTTAAGTGTAACTATTTGATATAGTTATTTTTAATTTAAAAAGAGTGTTTTCTGAGTGCTCTATTTCTGCCTGCGAGTGTTTTTGCATTAGTCCTTTTTTTTCGAGCCTTATAGCGTCCGTCTATTTTTACCAAACGATTATCAAAAACAAGTTTGGATGAATACCACAAAAAAAGAAGAACCGACTAAAAGTTTAGAAGAACTTCTAGAAGAAACAAAAACAAAAAAGAGTGCGCTCTTAAAAATTCTACAAAAAATAACGAAAGCAAGTTCTAAGAATCAACCGCCGAATTGATTCTAAGGGCTTGCTTTTGTGGTTTTCTGCGAACCGTCACATCTATTAACTCGCAGCCTTAATACTAATTTTAAATTAAAAAAAATGAACCAGATTTACTCTAAACCCAGGTATTTGTTTCTTTTGTTAGGTTTCTTGGTCTGTTCCGCTGGAATGGCTCAGTCTCCTTTACCAAAAAACAAAACATCTAATGCGCAGACGGCCGTACAATCGCCAGCTGCTAATCAGAAAAAAGATCAGCTTTCTCAAAAAAAGACCGATCAGAATGCTAATCAGGATGATGATTCTAACATTCTTTCACCTCAAAAAAGTGTCAATGGAACAGCACTTTCGCAACAAGAAAGTGATGATGTAAATAAGAGATTAAAAGCTAGTCAGAAACTTTTTGACAAAAGTCAAAGCGCTTCAACGGCAAAAAATGTTCAAACTACAGACAGTACAAAAGTGAGATCTTTTGCAAAATCATCTAATTTGACTATCCGAAATGTATTTGAAGTTAAAAGAGCAGATTTTGAACTTTCGAGTGCAGATAAGATGCAACTGAGATCGGTTTCTGATAAACACGGCAGAAGTCTCGCTACTTATCAGCAAACGCATAATGCTGTTCCTGTTGAAGGCGCGATTTATAAAGTGAGAGATAACAAGAGCAAAATTGAAGCTTTTGGGCATATCAGTAAAAAATTGCCTGCAAACAGTAATTATAAAGTAAACGCGTCGGCAGCTTTACAAAATGCATTAAATACTGTAAATGCTAAAGAATATGTTTGGCAAAGCAAAAAATTATCGGCTTTAGTCCATAAAAAAATCAGTACAAAACCGCAAGGAGAATTGGTTTATGTGGGACCTAATTTTTCTTCTGAATTAACAGAATATCATTTGGCATGGAAGTACGATATTTTCGCTACAAATCCGCAGTCAAGTCAGACGATTTATGTTGATGCTAATACAGGAAAAGTCATTTTAAAAATTGATTTAAGCAGAGATCTTCATTCGTCTTCTTCGCCTATTATTGATGGGAGAAGTACAATTGGTAAAGGAAAAGCAAGGTTCTCTGGAGATGTTACTTTTGGGACAACGCAATATTCAGATGGTTATAGATTGGAAACTTTGGAAGGAAAATACAAAGTGCCCATTTATACTTTGAATATGAATCATGCAGAACATGCATCTGATGAAGTGCTTACAGAATATATCGATGAAGATAATAACTGGAATGATTTATACAACAAAGATCACGATGAAGTGGCGATTGATATTCATTGGGGATTACAAAAAACGTTGAACTATTACGAAGAAAAATTTAGCCGAAATAGTGTTGATGACAAAGGAATGACCATTTTTGGTCTTGCGCACTTAGGAACCAATGTAGAAAATGCTTCTTGGACGGGAGGATGGGCGCAGTTTGGAGATGGTAAAAACCAGCCTTTTGTAAGTTTGGCCATTACTGGACATGAATTAACGCACGCCGTAACACAATTTTCTGCGGGATTAATTTACCAAGGAGAATCGGGGGCAATGAACGAATCGTTTAGTGATATTTTTGGTGTTTCTATCGAATTTTATGCTGGAAGAGATACTAAAAATGATATCTGGCTTTTGGGAGACGAATTGTATTCTCATGGAAGTTTAAGAAGTATGGCTAATCCAAAAGCCCAAGGTCAGCCAGATACCTATGGAGGAACAAATTGGGTAAATCCAGCCAACATATCGTATGATAATGGAGGTGTGCACATTAACAGCGGTATTACCAATTATTGGTTTTATCTTTTGGCTGAAGGTGGAGAAGGAGTTAATGATCTTGATAACAGTTATACAGTTAAACCGATTGGTTTAGCTAAAGCTGAAAAGATTGCCTACATAGCGTTAACAGAATATTTATCGCCGTCTTCAAATTTTAGCGATATGCGCCAAGCAACTTTGATGGCTACAGAAGATTTGTATGGTTTAGGTTCTGAAGAGTTTAAACAAGTCACTAATGCTTGGTATGCCATTGGTGTAGGTACAGCTTATGCAGATCGACAAATAACCATTGTTTCGGTAGAAAATCCTTCAACTTCTTGCGGACCTTTAAAAGGTGACGAGCCTTTTTATATTACAGTAAGGAATACAGGAACTTCTGTTATTAAAGCTGATGAAGTTTTAAATTTCAAATTAAGAGCCATGGCAAGCGCACTTGGCAGACTTATTACTTTTTATACCAATGATGGAAAAGTTCCTTTTACAAAAGATTTAGGAATTGGAGAAGAAACAACTGTTGCGATTAAGAGTGCAATACCATATCAAATAAATGCGACGAGCTACGTAGAAGTTAAAGTAGATCTTGATCCTATTGTAGATTTTGGCGTTAAAGAAGGATATTCTTTTGTTACAGGTATATATGTTGCCACTGCACAAAAAGATTTTGATATCAAAGCTACAGCTTTAGATCTTCCAATGTATACTGGAGATTTGCTTACAACAAGTTATACTCCGGCTATTACAATTTTTAATTTAGGCTGTCAGGATATTCCAGCGGGAACTGTTTTAAAAATTGGATATGCCGATACCAAAGCAGGAAGCGCAACAATTTGGAAAGATGTGACATTGCAGACTGCTTTTAAAGCAAATTCAGAAATGAAAATATCGTTTGATACTGCTGTCGATTTATCAGCGGCGGGATTACACACTTACGAAGCTTATGTAACTTATGACAAAGATCCAGTTACGACAAATAATAGTATTATAAATGCTGCTTACAGCGATGTTATAACACAATTTCCTTACGCTGAAGGATTCGAAAGAACGCCTGGAGGATGGAACACAAAAGCGTTAAGCGGGAATCAGAAGTTTGTATTTCAAAATTATCCTGCAACTTTTAGAACCGTTAAATCACAATATATGTGGGGAATGGTAGACTTTAAAGGAACTGACAGAATGGGACTTAATTCCGATTTCGTTTTAGAATCGCCAATCTTCGATTTTACTAATGTAGTTTCTCCATATGTTGAATTCGATTTATATTACCTATTGCATAGAACTTACGATGGTTTAATTGTTGAATATTCTGAGGATAAAGGTAAAAGCTGGAAAAAAATAAATACAGTAAATTATCCAGAAATAGAACATGGCAATGATTTATTTGATGGCGCTTGGTTTACAGGTGTAAATACCCAACTTAGAAAAGATCCGTATCAAATTCGTTTAAATGAATTAGCAGGAAAAAAAGCAGCTATTCGTTTCCATGTAAAATCGGATGACTATTATGACGGATTCCTGGGCGGATTTATAGATAACATTTTGGTGAGCGATGCGCCTTACGATTTAGAAGTTGTATCGGCACAATTTGACGCTGGTAAATGTGATATCAACAATAATAATGCGGCAGTAATTGCTAAAATAACAAACAATTTTGCGACTGCAAGTCAGGAAGTTATTATTACAACTAAAATTCTGGATGCAGCAAAAGTCGAAGTTTTTTCAAAATCAGAAAAAACAACTTTAAACTTCGCTAAGTTTAAAGACACGATAAACTATTCTGTTCCTAATATTAATCTAAAAAATATCGGAGAGCATACGATTTCGGTTTCTGTTTTTCCTGAAGACATGGCAAAAGACCTTAAACAAGGAAACAATGCCGTAACATTAACGTACGATAATTGGAATAACGAAGACATGAAAGTTTCTGTACTTCCGTACAAAATGGATTTTGAAGACGATTCTAAATATAAAGGATGGAGAACTTCTGAAAATAAAGGTTCTGCAGGATGGAAACATGGAGTGCGAGCAGATTTAGGCTCTCCAGGATGGTTTCTTGAAGATCACACCAAGTTTATGGCAAGTAATGATGACAAATGCAATTGTGATGCTTCAAACGATATGCTGGTTTCACCAGTATTTGATTTAACCAATTACAAAGAAGCACACTTAGCATTTGATGGTTTTGGAGATCCGCAACAATGGTCAGACGGTTTTGTAAAAGTAAGTACCGATGGTGGAACAACTTGGAAAGAGGTGTTTAAAATGCCTTATTATGGCGCTTGGTTTGGATATAATGTTGATTTAAGTGCTTATGCTGGAAATTCTTGTGTTATGGTTGCCTTTCAGCAAAATGACAACGGCTTTTTTGGTAATGGTTTTGCAGTAGATAATATTGAAATTACACCAACTAAAAGTAATTTACAGCTATCGAATTTAGTTGTGGGTGAAACGGTTTATGAAGATGTACCTTCGCATGAGTTTTATATTGATGCAAGAAATGTAGCTTATAAAACATTGGAGAAAGTTACTATCAAATATCAAATTCTTCAGAACGGAAACGCCATTGGTGAACCAGTTTCATTAGAAAGAACTAAAACGATACGACAAGGTGAAACTCTTGTTTATAAAATAGACGGTCTTCCTAAATTAGCAGCTGGAAATTATGAAATTAAAGTACAAGCAACTGCCGATGGAGAGGCAAATACAGATGTTAAAAGTCTTACTGCATCTTTTCAAGTTGTTGAAAAAGCATTGGAACTAAACACAGAGGATTTCGCTAATCTGACACAAGGTTCAATATTTGGATCAAAAGGGTTTATTTCTAATCAAAGTGATGAAAATTATCCTTGGAGAGCGGTTACAACTCCAGATAATACCTATTTGACGGTTCCGTTAAAAAACCGAACAGGAGACGCTAACGGTAAACTTTTATACAGTCAATTAGAAGGTTATTATTACTATAGCGAATTAATTTCTCCACTTTATAAACTATCTGCAAGTGCTACAGCTTTAGAGTTTTATTACGCTATGCAAAGTAATGTCAATGATGCTTTAATTGTAGATATTAAGCCAGTTGGCGGAGAATGGACTGAAGCTTGGAGAGCAACAAATCAAGGAACTTATGTAGATACCGAATGGCAAAAAGCAGTCTTAAACATTACCAAATATGCTGGAAAATCAGTATTGTTCCGTTTTAGACATGCAAAATCAGATGGGTATTCTTATATGGTTTTAGATGATCTTAAAGTAATAAGTGAGGCTGTTTTAGATGTTTCTGTTCAAATTTTGTCTCCAAAAGATATTTGTGGCAATAGCGAAGTAAAAGTTAGACTGACAAACGAAGGGCAAGTTGCGATTAAAGAAAATTCTATCCAGTTAGATTTGGAGTATAGTAATACATCAGAAAAAATCTCAGAAGCCGTTGCATCAGGAATTCCGGTTGGCGAAAGTATTGATTATACTTTTATCAAACAGCCTAAATTAGATGACTCTGGAGATTCTCATGTATTTGCCGTGAATGCAAAAATGGAAAACGATGCTATCGAACAAAATAATAGTATCAAGAATTATGTATACCAGGGTGTACCGTCAGATTTTAAAATGTTTGATGTGTCAGTTATCCATGCTTATGCAGGTAAAAGTGTATTTCTGGATGCAGAGAGAAACTTTTCTGCTAAAGAATTAGAAGCGACTTCATACAAATGGAGCTCTGGTGAAACTACCAATTCTATAAATGTTGATAAAGCAGGAGATTATACCGTAACAGCAACATTGGAAAACGGATGCAGCCTTACTGAAAAAGTAACTGTGGTATTTGATACTTTCGAATCTGGGCTTCCAAGCGGAGATGTTTGTGGTCCTGAAGTAGTTTTAAATCCTGGAAATTATGCTGCTTACGAGTGGTTTGATGGTTCTACAGATCCAACTTTCACTACAACAGAAAGCGGAGATTACTATGTAACGGTTTACAACGAACACGGATTAGGAAAAATTTTCACTACTACTATTAATGTTCTTGAAAATACAGTTCCAGAAATTCAGGCATTAGAAGGAAATAAAATTACAGCTTCTAGTGATGCTGCAGGTTATCAGTGGTATTTAAACGGAAGACCTTTGCCAAATGCAACCGAAAAGATAGTTGCTACAATTTGGGAAGGAAGTTATAGCCTTCAAGTAACCAATGCACACGGCTGTACAAGTATGTCTGCTCCAATTGATTCTAAAGGGTTGCTTATCGGAAAATTGACAAATTCATTCCGAGTTTTCCCAAATCCAGCTGCAGATAATGTAAACATCTTCTTGGCTGAAAAAGCAGAAGGCGAAGCTGAAATGAAAATTTACTCTATGGAAGGCAATGCCGTTTGGAGTAAAACCTATTCTGCTGTTCCGTCAAGCGTAAATGTAAGTCAGCTTGCAACTGGAGTTTATATTTTAGACTGTACAGTTCAAGGTAAAAAGTACACCGCTAAGATCATTAAAAAGTAACAAAAATACAGATAGAAATGGCAGTTCTCGCGTAGAACTGCCCTTCCTAAAAACAAACAAATACGATGAAAAAATCAAAGCTAATAGTCTGTGCAATAATGATGTGTGCAGGTGTAATGGCCCAAACCGAAAAGATGAAACTGGGAGTAAAAGCGGGTTTGAATATTTCGAACCTAACATTTGATGATAACGAATTGAACTCCTCTGATAAAACAGGATTTACAGCAGGTTTGATGGCTGAAATTCCGTTGGCAAAAAACTTTTCGGTACAGCCTGAGTTATTATACAGCCAGCAGGGAATGAAATTGTCTTATTCAGATCCAGAAGTTCAAAACTCACATTACAAAAGCACCATTGCCATAAATTATTTAAACATTCCAGTAATGCTGAAATATTATGTTGTTAAAGGATTGAGTTTACAAGCTGGGCCTCAAGTAGGAATACTTTTAAAAGCAAATAATAAATATCAAGACAACTTTTTAGGTTATGATAACCATGAAGAAATGAATTTAAAAGAGTATTCAAATGGAGTAGATGCTTCTGTAAATTTCGGATTGGGTTATCAGTTTAAAGACAAATTTTATGCAGATGCAAGATATAATGTTTCTTATACTGATGTCTTTAAAGATGTAACCGCAAACACGAATTATAGTATTAATAGTGATATGAAGAACCGAATTTTTCAAATAACAGTAGGTTATTTTTTTAAGTAGAGTTAGTAACATTCTTCTTCATATCTTTTTTAAACCACTCTTTTTTAGGAGTGGTTTTTTTGCTTTAGCAATATTAATTTTGGACGGATTATAGAGCTTAATTTTAAACCTATTAGCTATTTCTTTGAAGCGATATCACAAATAACTCTTTTTGCGAGAATAAATAACACTACTTATATTATTACATTTGTATAGTAATTCTATAGGATTTGTATATATGATTCAGACAAACTCATTTAAATTAATTGTCTTTTTACTGTTTTTAGTAGTTAGTGGATATTTAAATGCACAAAAAAGCGATAGTTTGTCGCAGCAGTTTTTGATGAATATAGAAATACGTCCAAGAGCAGAATATACTTCAAATTATATACTTCCTCCAAATGACTCGATAGATCCCTATTTTTACATAACGCAGAGAAATAGAGTTTCAATGCAATACTTGCGTGAAAAATGGTTTATAAAATCCGATTTACAAGAAATTCATTTGTGGGATGAAGCAAATTCAAATTCTAAAGTCGGAAGCATAAATTTTTATCAGTTGTTTTTGGAAACGAAATTTAAGGACATAAACTTTCGTCTAGGAAGACAAAATATTTTATTAGATAACGGCAGATTATTTTCGGATGCGCCTTGGGCTCAGCAGGGTAGAGCCCATGAAGGAATTCGAATTATGAAATATACGCCACATTTTGCCCATGATTTTTTCTTTGTTTTTACGAGAAAATACAATACAAGTTTTGAAAGTGCTTATTCTCCAGTTGCTTCCAATAAATACAAATACATGCTAGTGTACAACTTTAGTTATAATTCGAATAAAAATCTTTCTTTTAATTCTATAAATACAGTTGATTTTTTAGAGAAAACAAATTCAGAAACACTATACACTCGCGCCACTACAGGAGGAAGAATTGAGTTTAAAAAGAAGCAATGGTATTATACTTTAAACAGCTATTTGCAATTTGGTAGAAATCAAAAAGGGCAACATTTGTTTGCATACTATTTCCAGCCAGAAGTGAAATTATCATTGCCAAAAACTACTTTACGATTAGGAGCGGAGATAATTAGCGGAAGCAGTTTACAGACAGGGAAAGAAAATTCAGGAGACTTTGATGTTTTATATGGCGTTACTTGGAAGTTTAATGGAAACATGAATGTTTTTACACGTTTTCCTGCTGATGTTGGAGGAAAAGGTCTTGTGAATCCATATTTGTTTGCTTTGTTTCCAATAAATTCAAAACTTACGTTTCGTTCAGATTTTCATCTTTTTTATACACAATATTCTTTGCAGAATAATTTAAATCACACAATGTCAAAATTTTTAGGATTTGAAAATGATATTTCTATAAAATATGTTCCTATTAAAGAGTTAGAAATTAACGGTGCATTTTCATTTTATAAATCTACAGATTCAATGACAAACCTTCCCAAGGTACAAGACGTAGAAAAACTGTCGTTTTGGAGTTACTTGATGGTTTCGTATTCTTTTAATGCGATCAATTTTAGAAGAAACAAAAAATAATAGGCTTTAAAATCTTTCGAATTTACATTTTTAAAAGATAATTCTATCTTTGCGGCTGATTTTGGTCTATTTTTTCAATTCAGAAGAAATAGTTAAAAGGGAATCAGGTGTAAATCCTGAACAGACCCGCTACTGTAAGTTCTATTTAAGTCTTTAAACATTACTAATGCCATTGTTCGTTATTTCGAATGAGAAGGCCGTTTAAAGATGGAATAAGTCAGGAGACCTGCCACGATCACATAGTTTAAAACTTTCGTGGTATGAAGTTGATGACAAGATAATGACCTGCTATTTAGGATAGTTGGTCTATTTCTATGTTTTATAATTATTGCATCACGTAAAGTTTATTTAATAAAATCGTGATGTATAATTTGAGTAAAACTTTATTTTCTGTTTTTTTAGTATTAGTTCCTTTTTTGCTTCATTCTCAAGCAGTGACTGATAGTTCGCGGGTTTTAAAAGAAGTTGTTTTAAAAGGAAAACCCTACCAGGAAGTGATTCCCGTACAAAGTCTTTCGGGCGTTTTGCTTGAGAATTTGGCGACTCACAATGTCGCAGATGCTCTTCGTTATTTTGCTGGAACTCAAATTAAAGATTATGGCGGAGTGGGCGGACTCAAAACGGTTGATGTTCGTAATATGGGAACGCATCATGTTGGTGTTTTCTACGACGGAATTCAGCTTGGAAATGCGCAAAACGGCGTAACCGATCTAGGAAAGTATTCGCTTGACGACATGGAATCTTTGACGATGTACAACGGTCAGAAAAGTGAAATTTTTCAATCGGCTAAAGATTTCGCTTCTGCTTCTGCGATTTATTTGCGAACCAAACGACCTGCTTTTTCAGGCAATAAGAAAACAAATCTACTGGTTCGTTACAAAACAATGTCTATTGATTATCATGATCCTTCTTTTAGATGGGAACAAAAACTAAGCGACAAAGTCAGCTTGAGTGTAAGCTCTGAATACATCAAATCAAACGGACAGTATAAATTTAGGTATAAAAGAAAAAATCAAGACGGTAGCATTGCATACGATACCACAGCAACGCGATGGAACAGCGATATTGAAGCATTCCGATTGGAATCGGGCTTGTTCGGAAAAATAAATAAAGGAACTTGGGATGCCAAAGTGTATTACTACGATTCTGAAAGAGGCGCTCCAGGTGCCATTGTAGAAAATAAGTTTCGAGATGGTTTCCGTCAATTTGATAAGAATTTTTTCGGACAGTCTTCTTTAACGAAAGACGTTTCAGAGAAATATAAATTTCAGCTAAAAGGAAAATTTGCTTACGATTACACCCATTATATAGCACGAGATACAACCAATGTTTTAGGAGAAACCGTAACAGAAGGCGTGCAATCTGATGATAGTTATTATCAGCAGGAAGCCTATTTTTCTGCAGTCAATATGTACAGCATTTTGCCCACTTGGAATGTTTCGCTATCAACCGATTTTCAATACAATAAACTAAACGCAACTAGAAGAGGCATTCAGACACAGTTTTCTTTTCCGCAGCGTTATACTGCACTTGTTTCTCTTGCAAGTTCCTATCGATATGAAGGGTTTAAAGTTTTAGGAAATGTACTCGCAACTCGCGTTATCGAAGAAGTGAAGTACAATGCCAAAGCACCCAACAAAACTGAATTTACTCCCGCTATATTTTTGGGTTATACGCCGTTTAAGAAATACGATTTCAATTTAAGAGCTTTCGCTAAACGAATTTTCAGAATGCCCACTTTCAATGATTTGTATTATATCATGATAGGTTCGAGCACTTTGAGGCCAGAATACATGAATCAATACGATGTTGGTTTTACGTATAATTTCCCCGTAAGGGAAAGCTTTTTTGATAAATTTTCTTTTCAAGCAGATGCTTATTACACCAATACAAAAGATAAAATTATTGCCGCTCCGACAGGAAATTTGTTTCGCTGGATGATGACCAATATAGGGCAAGTAAAAGGAAAAGGAATCGAAACGGTTTTGAATATGGCAACGCATTTTAATAAGCTAAAACTAGATGCCAATTTAACCTATACGTATTCTAAAAGTCAAGATTTTACAAAGTTTGTCGGTTTAGAAATGTCTTCTTATGGAGATCAGATTCCCTACACGCCTTGGCACAGCGGATCTGGAATTTTGAATGCGGGTTATGAATCTTGGAATTTCAATTACAGCTTTATTTATGTCGGAAAACGCTACAACGGAAATGTCAATAATATTAAAGTAAATGAAGTTCAGCCTTGGTATACGCACGATTTGTCGGTTCAAAAATCTTTCACATTCAAAAATTACAAATTGAATGGAGCGATTGAAGTCAACAACGCTTTCAATCAGCAATATGAAGTGATTTACAATTATCCGATGCCAGGAAGAACATTCAAATTTATAATCAGTTTTGAGTTATGAAAAAGAGCATTTTAAAAATAGTATTCAGTTTAAGTATTGCCATTTTTTTAGTTTCCTGCAGAGAAGACGAAACGATATTTCTTTCTTCGGATGTGAGTGTTGCAGCGCCAAGAAGCGATGGAAAGATTGAAGGTTTTTATCTTCTAAACGAAGGTAATATGGGAATGAACCGTGCGAGTTTGGATGTTTTCAATTACAGAACAGGAAATTACACCACAGATGTGTATTCAGAACGAAATCCTTCGGTTGTAAAAGAATTGGGAGATGTTGGAAACGACATTAAAATCTACGGAAATAAGGTTTATGCGGTCATTAATTGTTCTAACAAAGTAGAAGTTTTAGAAAAATGGACAGCAAAACGAATCAAGAAAATCGATATTCCAAATTGCCGTTACGTGGCTTTTTATAAAGACAAAGCGTATGTGAGTTCGTATTCTGGACCTGTTGCAATAAATCCGAATGCTGAAATTGGTTTTGTTGCAGAAATTGACACGACTTCATTAGAAATAAAAAGAAAAGTAACGGTTGGTTATCAGCCCGAACAAATGGTCGTTCATAACGGAAAATTGTATGTCGCCAATTCTGGCGGTTACAGAGTTCCAAATTATGACAGAACAGTTTCTGTAATTGATTTGAAAACATTTACAGAGATTAAAAAAATCGATGTTGGAATAAATTTATACAGCATGCAGATTGACAGCCGAGGCGATATTTATGTGAGTTCGCGAGGCGATTATTACAACACGCCATCTAATCTTTTTGTTATTGATACGCAGACAGATGAAAAGAAAATGCAACTCGATATTCCGGTTTCTGGAACTTGTCTCGTTAACGATTTATTGTATTACTATAGTGTTTCTTGGAGCTATCTAACGGGAACCAATAAAGTGAGTTACGGAATTTTGGACACCAAAACTAAAAAAGTAATTACAGACCAAATTATCACAGACGGAACCGACAAACAAATCATGATTCCGTACGGACTTCAAGTCAATCCAGAAACCAAAGAAATCTACATTACCGACGCTCAAAACTATGTAGTAACAGGTTATATCTACTGTTTTACACCCGACGGAAAATTAAAATGGAAAACTACCGCTGGAAATATTCCCGCTCATATTGCTTTTATAACTAAAAATTAAAAAATGTCGAACAAAAACCTTTTCAAAATCGCTTTGTTTTCAATTCTCTTTTTGGGATTTGTTGCCTGCGATAAAGACAACGAAGAAGATTTGCTTCCTGCAGAAGTGCTGAAAGAATCGTATACAATTGACCGTTTTAAAGTGTTGAATATTGCTACAGCTCTTCCAAATACTGCAAAACTGACTTGGAGTATCAACGATTCTATTCTTTCAGAAAATGCAGATTTAGATTTTATTAGTCCTTTTCAAAAAAATTATCTGCTGACTTTAAAAGTAGAAATTAATGGAGAATCAAAAGTCTACAATTCTTCAATTAATGTGATCAAAGAAACGGGAACTTACAGTAAATATATTTCTAATGTACTTGATTTTCGTCCAGCAGTTGGGCAGTTTACTAATGAAATTCCGCAATATGTAGCAGGAAATACAGAAGCCAACATCATTGCAGCTGCGAAAAAAGCAATTGTGGGTTCAAATACGTCTATGATTTCGCTTGGTGGTTTTGGCGGTTATGTAGTTTTTGGTTTCGATCATACGATTCCGAATAGGAGCGGTCGCGATTTTAAGATTTTAGGGAATGCTTTTTGGGGAAATGAAGCCAACGAAGCGCGCGCAGGATCGTGTGAACCCGGAATTATTATGGTGGCTTATGACAAAAATAAAAATGGCAAACCAGATGAAGACGAATGGTATGAAATTGCTGGAAGCGAATATTTTAAGAGCACTACAATAAAAAACTACGAGATCACTTATTTTAAACCAGATGCCAATAAAGAACCTGTTACAGGAAATGAATTTTGGCAATTTGATACAGAATATATTAAATGGCAGGATAATGCTGGGCAATCTGGTTATAAAGTGCAGAATGTATTTCATAATCAAAATTATTATCCGCTTTGGATTGCCGACGCTTCTTATACTTTGAAAGGAACCAAAATCGCAGATAATTTCTACGATCAAAGTGGCGAAGGCTCGTATTGGGTAGGCAAATCGTTTGAATTTGGCTATGCCGATAATGCGCCAAATAACGATGAAGCTTCAAATATTGACATTTCTTGGGCAGTAGATAAAAACGGAAAATATGTCAAACTTCCCGGAATTGATTTCGTAAAAGTTTACACTGCAATTAATCAGGAAGCAGGTTGGCTTGGAGAAGTTTCTACAGAAGTTTCTGGGGCTTATGACTTACATCTTAACTAATTTTTTAAACACATAGAAACATAGTTTTTTAGCTACGTGATTAGAAACTAAAAAGGCGTTTCACTTTGTTTAAAAACACATAGCTATGTGTTAGAAACTAGTTTCTTTTTTCTATTCTTTTCGATGAAATAAAATCTATGTCTCTATGTGTTTTAAAAAAAAATATTAACACAACATTTAAAAATCAATAAATTATGAAGAAAAATTACTTTATAGTCATCATGTTGTTTTTTGCATTTCTAACCAATGCACAGATAACAGTGCAGGGCGTTCCTAGAAATGATATTAAATCAAAAACGGTAAGGCAAAAACAAGTAACGGCAAAAAGCGCCAATGCAAACACTTTTGCAGATATTCAGTTTTGGGTTGGAAGTGGATCTAATCAGGCCGCATTTGTGGTGCAGTGGAATGACGGTAAAACTGCTGACGCTTTGGTTTGGGGTTTTAAATGGAATGGAACTGCAACAGGAGAAGATATGGTTAAAGCCATTGCAAAGGCCGATCCGCGTTTCTTTGCCTTACTTAGACAAGGAACTCAGTATGGATCTGCAATTGGCGGGTTAGGTTTCGATTTGAATGGAACAGGTACAAACGGACTTTATAAAGATGGAGATAAAAAATATCCCTATTATCCTTTTGATGGTCTTATTAATACTAGCGAATACGATTTTGATTCTTATACAAGCATCGATCCCAATGATCATTGGCAGTCAGGATGGATGGTAGGATATTGGACTTATTGGGTTAAAGATCCAACAGATGCCGATTATAATTATTCTGGTGTTGGAGCTTCTACTCGTGAACTCCAAAATGGTTCTTGGGATGTCTGGAATTTTAAACCCAATATGGAAACGTTTGATATTGCTGCAACTTTTACTCCAGTTGCTCCTTATTCTAAAACAATAGATTTTACTAAAGGCTATTTCATGGTAAACGAAGAATGGTTTGGCCACACTAATGGATCTGTAAATTTTGTCAGCAATGATGGAAAAATTAATTATAGAGTTTATAGTGATGTAAATGAAAATAAAGCTTTTGGCGCAACTACACAGTACGGAACGATTTACGGAGATAAGTTTTATTTTGTTTCTAAACAAGCGGCAGATGGAGGAGATACACAATATACGCCTGGTGGAAGATTGGTTGTTGCCGACGCTTTAACCATGAAAAAAATTGCAGGATTTGATAACATTGGAGGAGGAGACGGTCGTTCTTTTATTGGTGTTGACGAAAAAACAGGTTATATAGGTGCTTCAAACGGAATTTTTCTTTTTGATATTGCCAATATGAAAGTTGGAAGCTTGATTGCAGGAACAGATGGCGGAAGTCAGTACTTGGGACAAATCGGGAATATGATTCGTACTTCGCAATATGTTTTTGCTGTAAAACAGAGCGCAGGAATTTTAGTTATTGATCCTAAAACAAATACTGTTGTCAAAACTATTACTGGAGTCTTCAATTCGGTTACGCAAGCTAAAGATGGAAGTGTTTGGGGAATTCAAGACCAGAAATTGATTAATATTGATGCAAAAACTTTTGCAACCACAGAATACGCGATTCCAACAACTAAATATCAAGGTTCTTGGGGAGCTTGGAATGCAGGAAGTTTTACTTATAGCAATAAAGAAAATGCATTGTATTGGAACAATGGTGCAAACAGTTATGTTAGTGGAATTAAAATTGTAAAGTTTGATATTGCAACGAAAACATTCAATGAAAATTTTGCTACAATTCCTGGACAAACAGGAACGTACAAACAGATTGTGTACGGTGCTGGATTGCGTATTGATCCAGTTTCTGGTAACTTAATTGTAAACACAACAGAAAGCGGATTTGGAGCGCATTATCAAAAAAACTGGGTTCATACTTACGATACTACAGGGCAATTGATTGATACTGAAACTCTAAACGATTATTATTGGTTTCCTGCTATGACGGTATTTCCTGATAATGCAGCGCCAGTTGTCAATGCAATTTTACCTTCACAAGTTTCAGTGTTAAGTCCAACAATTATTGATTTGAAAACGGTGGTTTCAGATGAAGACAATATTTCGGCGGCGATTGTAAAAACGATAAAATCAAATAGTGATGAAAATATTGTTTTAGCAGAAATTAATGCTAACGAAGAATTGGTTTTAACTCCAAAGAATCCAGGAACAGCAACAGTTGTAGTTAGTTTTAATTCTAACGGAAAAGTGGTCGAAAAATCGATTTCAGTTAATACATCGACTTTAGGAAGAGATGAATTCACGAAAGTGCACTTGTCTATTTATCCAAATCCAGTTTCAGATTATCTGAATATCAGTAGTGAAGAGGAAGTTATTGATGTTGTAATTTATGATGTTAATGGAAGAACCGTTAATACTAGAATTAACAACAATCAAATTGATGTAAGTAATTTTGCCAAAGGTTTTTACATTATCAATATTGCAACAGACAAAGCAAAGTATACACAGAAATTTATTAAAAGATAAAATTTAGAATTGCAATAATTTGAGGCTGTCACTTTGGTGACAGCCTTTTTTTTATAAATGCTCCTGAGCAAAAACATATTTACAGCAAAGAAGCATAACCAATGGTTTCGACCGTTTAAAAGCAAAGAAAAACCAAGCACAATACGTTTTTTAATGCTTTGGAGAAGCATAATATTTATAGCAAATAGAATAACCAAAGAAAACGCTCCGTAGGAGCGAAATATTGGTAGACGACATATTGGTAGACGTTTTTTTCAATAAAAAGATCATTATATTTACCATACAAAATTCCGAACATTATGAAAGCATTGGTAATTGGAGCTACAGGCGCGACGGGAAAAGAATTGGTTAATCTTCTTTTAGAAAGTAGTGATTATTCAGAAGTCTCCATTTTTGTGCGACGTCCAACAGGAAAATCACATTCAAAATTGACAGAACACGTTGTTGATTTTTCAGATGTAAATTCGTTTCGGAAATTAATTACGGGCGATGTTCTTTTTTCTTGCATTGGAACAACTTTAAAAGATGCGGGCTCAAAAGAGAAGCAATGGAAAATTGACTATGATATTCCTGCTGATTTTGCAACCACTGCAAAACAAAACAATGTAAATTCATTGGTTTTGGTGTCTTCTTACGGAGCTTCGGCAAAAAGCAATGTATATTATTCGATGATGAAAGGAAAACTAGAAGATTATCTTCAGGAGCTTCATTTTCCTCAATATATTATTTTCAGGCCCGGACCTTTAATTCGAGAAAATACAGATCGTTTGGGCGAAAAGATTTCAGTAAAAGTCATTAAATTCTTCAACGCCATCGGACTTTTTAAAAACCTGAAACCAATCACAACTGCATTTTTAGCTAAAAAACTAGTAAAAGCACCAAAAGCGCTTCCATCGGGAAGTACAACGCTTGAACTTGACAGAATTATTAGTTTATAAGTGAAATGTGAAATGTTAAAAGTAATGATTTACATTTCACAATTCACATTTCACAAAAAAAGCTATTTTTTATCTTCAGAAAGAATTAAAGTGGAAGGTATATTAGCCAGCCAAGGACTTTTATTCTCTACTAAATGTTTCCATCCATCAATAGAAATCAGCATAAGATCTTGCTGGTCAAGAAAATCTTTTTCAATAGATTGTTCTTTTCTTAGAGTCAGCTGGTTTGGAGCTACTTGTTCCATTAGCCTAATTTTTTCTTTCGTGTCCAGATCGGCCATAATTTTACCTTCGACATCCAAAATTTCAATTCTCGCATTGATATTCTGAATAAATTTCTGAACGTAGTTCTGAATAAAACTCCAATCTTTTAAACTAAAAAGCGGAATAAAAATCGTGTTGATGTCGGCTAAATCCTTGTCAATTAAAACTCCAACCGGAATATGAGATTTTGCAATAATTTGTCTTGTTCCGTCATCAAAAGGAGCAGATTCTAAAATGTTTTCCTTTCCCGTTACGGTATTCAATATATTTTCAGGATTAATAATTCGAGTTGTAAATCCGAGTACGCGTCCTAATAAACTTCCTTGATAGATAGATTGCCCAATTCCAACCAATAATAAATCATGTTTGCTTTTGTTGGCAACATTTACAATCTCGTTATCAATATCAGAAGATGCCTTAAACATAGTAGTGATATTTCGGTTTAAAGCAACAGATTCTTCCACAATATCTTTAAACTTTTCGTCTTCATAAACGTCTGTGTTGTAGTGGTGTAATTCTTCTGTAGGAAGAAAATGCATGGCTGTAATTTCAGAACTTTCAGAACGTTTATTGGTTAATCCGTCGGCAACTTTAAGTAAAGCCCTTCCAGATTCTGGTCTGTCAAAAGACAATAAAATTCGGTACTTGTTTTTTAATGCAAGATCTTCTTCGGTTTCCTGTTTGCTAGATCTAAAAAGCCAATTGATTAAATCTAATGTTGGTCCCGTCATAAACGTGGTAGCCAGCGCCATAATAACAAACATAGAGAACAATTCTGGACTTAAAACACCCAGATCGTAACCAATATTTAAAGCCACTAATTCTGTTAAACCTCTTGTATTCATCAAAGCTCCAATCGATAAACTGTCTTTCCAGTTTTGCCCCACAAATCTTGCTGCAAGCGCACTGCTGACAAATTTACCTATAACAGCCACTGCAAAAATTAATCCTGCAATTTTCCATAAATAAGGTTCGTTCAATAAACCAATTTGCGTTCTTAAACCAGTAAAAACAAAGAATAATGGCAATAAAAGTACAAGCGCAACGTCTTCCACTTTTTCGATAAATAGATTTCTGAATCTAATATTTTCAGGCATGATGGCTCCAGCAATAAAAGCTCCAAATAAAGCATGGATTCCGATAACTTCTGTTAAGTAAGAAGAAACCACAAGCGTTAAAAAGAAAATGGCAACAATGGGTTTGCTTAATTTTTCGCTTGTTGCATACAAATCTCCGATTCTTTTAAGGAACGGACGAACCACTTTAATCATTAAGAAAACATATCCTAAAGCCAAAACAACCGTGTATATAGCACTTCCAAAAGAACCCGCTTTTACAATTGCAATTACAACCGCAAGAATACACCATGCCGTAATATCATCGGCAGCGGCACAGGTAATTACGATCGTTCCTAATTTTGTTTTATGAATGCCGCGTTCCTGCACAATTCTGGCAAGCACCGGAAAAGCTGTGATACTCATCGCGATTCCGGCAAACAAACCAAAAGATGTGAATTGTACATCTGCGGGGGCAAACTCGTCATAGATAAAATACGCCAGTCCCATTCCTAAAACAAACGGAATGATAATACTTGCGTGACTTATCACTACAGCATCGTGGGCTTTGTTTCTCAAAATCTTCATATCGATTTCCATTCCCACGATATACATGAAAAGGATTAAACCAATCTGGCTTAAGAACTGAAGATTTCCAAGTGATTCCGCAGGAAATAAAGCGGCAGAAAACTCAGGAAGATACATTCCGATTAAAGAAGGACCCATCACAATTCCCGCAATCATTTCTCCGATTACGGCAGGCTGTTTTATTTTAATGCAAATCCATCCAAAAATACGGGCAACAAAGATAATTGTAACAATCTGCGCCAATAAAAGCGCTAAAGGATGGTGCAGATTTTTTATAAGAGAATCGAGAAACTCGCTCCATTGGCTTTTGTCAGATGTTGGGATTTTAAGATTTCGGCCTGTTTCCAGTTTTACGCCTAACAAAATAATCCAATACATTAGAACAGAGAATCCTCCAATAACTCCAACGTAAAAAATACTGTTTCTTAAATTTTTCATTTATTTTAATTTTTTGCTCTTCGCAACGACGTTATTTTCTTGTGAAAAAGGTAGAAAAAAGGCTTTTTTGAAGAGATTAGTTGATAAAATCAGGGCAATTTTATAACAAAATCAGCATTCGCCCAATAGGGGATATTCAATTTTGTAATGACCAAGAAAAAATTTGTAATGAAATAAAAAAAGGAAGATTTGACCGATGAAAACTACTATACTTAAAGTCGTTTTTTTAGAAAAGTCGAGATAATGCAAGGGTCTTAGACTAAATTGCCTTACCTTTATGCCTTTACCACTTGAATAAAATGAATAAAGATTATCCAATTCCAGATAACGAACTTCAACGTTTAGCTGCCCTAAAACGTTATAATATACTCGACTCGCTTCCAGATGATGCCTTTGATGATGCTACAAAGCTTGTTGCTTATATCTGCGGTGTGCCAATTGCCCATATTTCTTTTATTGATGAAAATAGGCAATGGTTCAAATCTGAAATTGGAATAGGAGTTTCTGAAGTTCCTCGCGAAATCACTTTTTGCAATTACACTATTTTAGACACAAAAATTCTAGAAATCAACGATACGCATGTCAATGAAACATTCAAAGACGATCCCAATGTAACGGGCGGATTTAATGTTCGTTTTTATGCAGGTGTACCGCTTACAACGCCCGATGGCTATAATATCGGGACTTTGTGTGCAGTTGATCATGTCGTAAAAGAATTGAATGAAAATCAGCGTAATGCACTTTCTATCGTAGCAAAACACGTTATCGCACAGCTCGAATTAGGTACAAAAAACCATCAATTATATACGCAACGAAAAATTGCCGAGCGCGCTGTTCTGGCAAGAGACAGTTTTTTGGCCAATATGAGCCATGAAATCAGAACGCCTTTAAATGCTATTATTGGTTTTACAGATTTGCTTGCACAGACAGAACTCGATGATACACAGCGCGATTATATCGAAAGTGTGCAGATTGCAGGCGAAAATTTACTTCTGATTGTAAATGATATTTTGGATCTTTCAAAAATTGAATCGGGAAATTTACCAATCGAAGCTGAATCTTTTAATTTAAAGAAAACGCTCAAACACGTCTACAATTTACTGAAAGTAAAAGTGCAGAAAGAGGTGGAGTTTAATCTTTTTTTGGATGCCGAAATGCCAGATTTGGTTATTGGAGATCAAGGAAGACTTAATCAAATATTGGTAAATCTTATCGGGAATGCGTTGAAATTTACAAATGAAGGAGAAGTAACCGTTTCGGTAAAGAAAATAGACGAAACAGAAGACAGTTATTCGCTTAAATTTTCTGTAAAAGACACTGGAATCGGAATCCCGAAAGATAAACTTGCAACTATTTTTGAGCGCTTTACACAAGGCGAAGAAAGTACTACACGAACATTTGGCGGTACCGGACTTGGATTGAATATTGTAAAACAGCTGGTTGAATTGCAGAAAGGAGAAGTTCACGTAAAAAGTACTTTAAACCGCGGTTCGGAGTTTTTCTTTACCCTTTCGTACAAAAAGTCAAATTTTGAAGAGACCGCAGTAAAAACGGTTTCTAAAAATGATTTAGGAAATCTTAAAATACTGCTTTGCGAAGACAATGTTTTAAACCAAAAGCTTGCAAAAAGCGTAATTAATAATTTTGGTTTTGATTTGGATATTGCGCAAAATGGCGAAGAAGGCATCGAACTTTTGTCTCAAAACGAATATGATTTAGTTTTAATGGATTTACAGATGCCTGTTAAAGACGGTTATCAAACCACAGAATACATTCGAAACGAGATGAATTCTAGTATTCCAATTATTGCCATGACGGCACATTCTCTGGTAGGTGAGCAGGAGCGATGCTACAAAGTAGGAATGAATGCTTATGTGCCAAAACCGTTTAAACAGTCTGTTCTTTTAAAAGCGATAAAAACAGTAATGACGCCAGACCACAATGTGACTCATAAGAGAATTATTGATATGTCTTTTTTGGATGAAATGTCTGGAGGCGATTCTGAATTTAGAAAAGATATGATAGATCTTTTTATAGAAAAAATTCCAAGTCAGGTGTCACAGTTAGATGAAGCATTTAAGAATACGGATTATGAAAATGTAAAAAAACTGGCGCATAATATGAAATCAAGCATGGATATATTTATGCTGCAAGATTTGAGCAATTGCCTGTCGATTATCGAAGTAGAAGCGTCATCTGGTGAATTTACTGCGGAAACATTAGATAAAGTGAATATTTTTCACTGCGGAATTGAAGAAGTCGTTAAAATTTTAAAAGAGCTATGATATAAAAGAAATATGCAGTAGCTTTATAAATAAGAAGTTATAATTTTGAATATCCCCCAGATAAAAAAATAAAAAATGAGAATTATTGTAGCCGAAGATAATGATATCCTACGCAAATCGTTATCTTTTTTCTTAGAGTCGAAAGGATTTAATGTTGACCAGTTTTCTGATGGTAAAGAGGCGTTGGACGCGATCGAAAAAGAAAACTATGACTTAATATTGACTGATATAAACATGCCGGGTGTTAGCGGAATGGAAATTACGCAGCACGTCAGAGAGAACCTTAAATCTGATACTCCTGTTATTATATTGACTTCTTCGGGCGTTGAGCAGACCGAGCTTGACTCTTTTGATATTGGGGCAAACGAATTTATTGCTAAACCAGTAAGTCCGGCTGTACTTTTAGTGAGAATTAATAAACTACTAAAAACCCGAATCTGATGAAGTATATTTATTATTCTATTTTCCTGCTTTTTATTTCTTCTGTTGCAATTGGACAAGAAATCAATATAGACGAGGCTTTGGCCAATGTGAAGCGCGAAGTCGAAAAAGAAAATTACGATAAAGCTTTATCGATTATAGAACCTCTGCGCGCCAAATATCCTGAAAATGAAGATATACAGATCTACACAGGACGCATTTACAGCTGGAAAAAAGAATATAAAACCGCTATCAAAATTTTGTCTCCAATGGCGGACAGAAATAATCCAAACCCAGAAGCGTTACAGGCACTTCTAAATGTCTATTTTTGGACAGAAGATTATGAAAAATGCATTTCGTATTGCGATAAATATCTGGCCATTGATCCAAAATCGGTTGATGTTTTAAAGATTAAAGCCACTTGTCTAGAAAAATTAAACCGCGATCAGGAAGCTTTAGATTTAATAGAAAAAGCATCTTACATTGATAATAGCACGCAGGCTTTCAGAGGAATCCGTACGCTTATTGGGCGCAAAGCAAAAAATGCCGTTTCGTTTTCTTATCTTAATATTTCAACCTCAGATCCAGGACAATCTCCATTTCATTATGGATATGCAGAGTATTCGCATAAATTCAGCAAATCGGCAATAGTAGGAAGGGCAAATATTGGAAATGTGAGCAATGAAACCCAAATGTTATTTGAAACCGATTTCTACCAAACCTTTTCAAACAAAAGCTATTTGTATGCAAACGCTGGTGTATCAACAGGAGAAACTATATTTCCTGTAGCCAAAGCTGGTTTAGAATATTATTTTAAGCCACAGAAACATTTTGATTTTTCGCTTGGTGCAAGATTTATGCATTTTGATACCGACGATATTACGCTGCTTACCGGACAAGTGGCCTATAACGCCGGAATTTATAGTTTTGCTTACAGACCTTATTATGATACTTCGAACGAATTGTTTTCTCATGTTTTAAGCGTACAGCGCGTAAACGAAGAAAAAGAACGTCTTATTAGACTGGAGTTGCAATACGGAAACGTTCCTTATTTGTATCTGTACAATAATTTTACACAACCTCTAAAAGCGTATAGAATTGGAATTCAGTATCAGCATCGTTTTGGCGATTCGTTTTTTGTACGCCCGATTTTCCTTTATGAAGATGAGGAATATGCACCTGGAGAATATAGAAACAAGTTTAATGTGCAGTTAATTGTAACAAAACGTTTTTAATATGACTGAAATCTGGGAACTATATAAGCAAGGTCAGTGGGAAGTGCCTTTTCTTACTTTCTCGATTTATCTGTTCATAGCGGCTTCACTTATTCTATATCTTGTTATTGTTGCCAGCAGAAACGGTAAAATAAAACGAGAACGCCTAAGTAAAGAATACAGTACAATAATAGACAAAATAATGTCGGCTGTTATTTTTGAAGATGTTCCTTTTGAAGAAGTAAAGAAAGACAAAAATTTCCTAGTTCTTTTTGACACTTCTTTTTTCAGAGAAGTTTTGACAGAATCTCTTATCAATCTGCATAAAAACTATGAAGGTATTTATGCTCAAAAATTAGAGCAGTTTTATAAAGATTCTGGATTGATAAAAGATTCATTCAAAAAATTGAAAAGCCTGAAATGGGAGGTAAAATGCAAAGGAATTACTGAACTGGCAGAGTTTAATATCAATGAAGCTTTTGATCAGATTATTGTTTATTCTAAAGCCAGAAAGAAAACATTAAAAATCGTAGCAATCAATGCAGCTATTAAACTTGAAGGCACTGAAAGTATAAAATATCTTGTAGAACATTCAGATCCTATAGACGATTGGATGCAGCTGAATATTATTGGAGCTTTCAAAAAACATGATATTGGCGATACAGAAGGAATCGAGCATTTATTGGAATCACAAAATATGACAGTGGTTACACTTGGGTTAAAACTGATAAAAGAGCTCAAATTGTCTCAAAAAGTTCCTCATGTAGCGCAATTGGCAGCTCAGACAACCAATACCATCATTAAGTACGAAGCCCAGAGTATTTTGCAGACCTTAACAGCATAATCTTATAAGAAAATGACTTTTTTTAATACTGAAATAACGTGGTTTTTGGATGTGTATATACTCCTTATATTGGGTTACGCCATACTAATAATGTCTTCTTATTTAATGTTGGCTTATCTTTCTACAAAAGAGCTTAGAAAATACCTTAAACGAAACAGTTTTGTAGATTATGATGTTTTGTTAACCAGCGAGTTTGCGCCAAAACTTTCGCTTATAGCGCCTGCGTATAACGAAGGTTTAACTATTGAAGAAAATGTAAAATCGCTGCTTTCGCTGAATTACAACAATTATCAGGTTATTGTGGTAAACGACGGAAGTAAAGACAATTCGATGGAAATCTTAACCAAAACCTACGATTTGGTTTTGACTGATTTGGATTTTCATCCGCAAATTGAGACTAAAAAAATCAGAGGAATTTACACTTCCAAAAATGCCGCTTTCAAAAAACTGATTGTGGTTGATAAAGAAAATGGAGGTAAAGCCGACGCCTTAAATGTCGGACTTAATATTGCCCAAAATCCTTATGTAGTTTGTATTGATGTGGATTGTATTCTTGATAAAGATTCGCTTTTAAAACTGGCAAAACCATTTTTAGAATCGCATGGAAAACGAATTATTGCAACAGGAGGCGTAGTACGAATTGCCAATCAATGTGTAATTAAAAATGGACGTTTGGTCGAAGTAAACGTTCCAGATGTAATGCTGTCGAGAATTCAGGTTTTAGAATATTTAAGAGCCTTTCTTTTAGGACGAATGGCTTGGGGAAAACTAGATGGTTTATTGCTTATCAGTGGTGCTTTTGGAGCTTTTGATAAAGAAATCGCCATTCTTTCTGGAGGTTACAGTACCAAAACGGTTGGAGAAGACATGGAACTTATTGTCAGAATGCGCCGTTATATGCTCGATAATAAACTGCCTTATTCCGTGAGTTATATTCCAGATCCGCTTTGCTGGACCGAAGCGCCTGAGGATTTCAAAATATTCAAAAAACAGCGTTCTCGCTGGATGAGAGGAACCATAGAAACATTAAGCATTCACCGCGGAATGTTCTTAAATCCAAAATATAAATTATTAGGAATGCTGAGTGTGCCGTATTGGACTTTATTTGAATTTCTGGCTCCTGCAATAGAATTTATCGGTTTGGTCATAACCGCTGTATTTATAGTGTTTGGTTTGCTAAACTGGCATTTTTTCTTTTTACTGCTGCTTTTTGTGTATACATTTGCAGTGTTCTTTTCGGTTATCGCTTTGTACAGCGAAGAAAAAACCTATCATAAATACCCCAAACAGGCCGATTTTTTCAAATTACTGATCGCCGCTTTTATTGAACCGTTTTATTTTCATCCGTTGACAGTTTATGCAGCATTAATTGGTTATAAAGAAAAAATGATGGGAACCAAAGGCTGGGGAGAAATGACCAGAAAGGGGTTTACTAAGAAATAATGAAAATGACAAAGAAGATTTTAATAGTAGGTGATCTCATTACGCTTAAAAAAAAATCTTCCTTTTGATTAGTAACGTAAAAGATGAACTGCTATTTTTGGCATCTGATTAAATTATAGAATAAACTTAGCAAAGATAAATCACAATTTGAGGTTTGTAGTTTTAAATCTACAACGTTGTAGATTTATTGGCACAGTAAAAAAAGCCTTGTAGTACTTTGCAATGCTATATTTACGTTATAAGGTTAAAAGCAAAGTACAAAACGTATGAAGGTAGGGGTAATTGGTTTATGTAGTTTTACAATGGATTTTGTGAACCGTGCGATCGGGGCTGGGCATCAGGTTTTATTAAGTTCTACCCGCGAAAATCGTCAGTTTAAAGATATGGCTGAGACTTTGGGAAAGAATGTAAAATTGGTAAGCAAAGACGAAGCCGCAAAAGCCAGCATTTTGATAGTGTTTATTCCGCGTGAAGATGTTGGATTGTTCCTGACAGATTTGCCAGATATGAACGAAAAAGTAATCATATACGAGAACAATCCTATTTTTAGTTTAGAATGCTTGAAGCCAAATTCAAAATCATCACCTGAAATTATTGTTTCTCTTTTGCCGGAAGCTCATGCTATAAGAGTGCTTAATATCGTTAATCCAGAAGTGTTTTCTGCAATAAACCAAAAGCAGAATGCTGATGAAATATTTTATACTGGATTGAATAAACAGGCAAAGAATAAAGTCAAAACATTTTTTAAAAGCCTAAATCTCGTCGGAGTAGATTTTGAAGAATTGTACCAACTTCCAGTGCATTCTTGTTTCCTGAATTAAAAGAGGAATATTTACGAAACCAGCTTTGAATAATTAGAATTATTCAACCATAAATGCTCCCAGAAAAGCTAACTTTCTGGGACATTTTTTTTGGGGTTTAAATTGCGCAATAGTTGGCTTTACGTTAATTTAGTAAAATGAAAATCGAACTGAAACAATCTTCTTTTCTTGAAAAGGGAATCAACGAGCCGTATTACAACATTTTAATGTTTGATGGAAAAGCGGCTTTTTCTGTTGATTTAACCGATTACGAATGCCAAGGAAAATGCCTTTTATTTTTAACGCCATATCAGTTATTGCAATGGAAAAGTTCGACTGCATCTTTCATAAATGTTCTCAGTTTTCATGGCGATTTTTACTGTATTGAATACCATAAAAAAGAAGTGGCCTGCAACGGAATTTTATTCAATGATATTTATAGCGAACCTTTTGTGACGGTTTCTGATTTTATTTATGAAGAAATCACGAGCATTATGGAAAGAATGAAAAGGGTAGAAGACTCTAAACTCGATTATGATAATTCGATTCTAAAATCGTATTTACAGGTTATTCTCGCCTTGAGTAGCAAAGAAAAACAGCTCAAAATGTCACCACAGATTCAGGAATCTATTGGAAATGCTGATATTTTGAAATTTCAGCATTTGTTAGACACTCATTTTCTTGAAGCCAAAGAAGTCGCTTTTTATGCTTCTAAGTACAATTTAAGTGTGAATACTTTCAGTAAAAGAATCAAAAAGCATTTCGGAAAATCGCCTTCTCAGCTTATTCAGGACCGAATTGTTTTGGAAGCCAAGAAACAACTGCATTTAACAACGAAGACGATAAAAGAAATTGCAGACGATCTTAATTTTGAAGACGAATTTTATTTCAGCCGATATTTCAAGAAAAGTGTGGGCATTTCGCCTAAAGAATTCCGAAAAGAAGTTGGCATTTCTATCGTGGCAAAATAGTCCATGAAAACTCCTTTTAGTCCATTTTTATCCAGATAGCAGTATAGTAATTTTGGTATGTATTTAAAACAGAATCAAAATGGAAAAATTTATACGATTTATTGCTGGTGGACAAAACAACTTTATTCACTTTTTAAGAATTGCCATATTTGTTGTAATGGCTTGGATTGGCGGATTAAAAGCTTTTAAATATGAAGCTGACGGAATTGTTCCGCTAGTTGCCAATAGTCCGTTTATGAGTTTCTTTTATAAAGATGCCAATAAACAAGTTGTGAATGAGGATGGTAAAACCGTCAAAGCCTATACACTTTACAAAAACGCTGAAGGTAAAACTGTGGAGAAAAACATTAAATGGCACGAAGCCAACGGAACTTATATTTTCTCTTACGGATTAGGAACTGTTATTGTGACCATTGGCTTGTTGGTTCTTTTAGGAATCTGGTTTCCTAAAATAGGCTTTTTGGGCGGACTTCTAACGTTCGGAATGGCATTTGTAACCTTATCGTTTTTAATTACAACACCCGAAGTTTACGTTCCGAATTTGGGCGGAGATTTTCCAACACCAGAATTTTGTTTTCCGTATCTTTCTGTCGGAGGCCGTCTGGTTCTCAAAGACATTATCATGATGAGCGGCGGATTGATTGTAGCTTCAGACAATGCAAAGGAAATTTTAAAACGATTTTACGCTTGATCAAAATAAAAAAAGCTGGGCAAGGGCTCAGACTTGCACAGCTTTTTACAAAAACTCAAAACTAATTATTCATATTTTAAATATTTCAGGACATCTACTTTTGTTGCCTGATAGGCTTTTGCTAAAACTATGCATAAGGTTAGAAATAATAAAAGCAAAAAGGAAAGTAGAAACGGCAGCATCGGAATTTCGATTCTAAAAGCAAAATTATTCAGCCATTTCTGCAATAAAACATAGGCAGGAAATACGGCAATAAGAAAACCTATTGCACAGTAAACTACATATTGTTTAGACAGTTCTTTTAATAAGATATTGGTTTCTGCGCCCAAAGTTTTTCGAATCGCAATTTCTTTCATTCTTCTTTGAATGGAATAAGATGCTAAAGCAAATAATCCAAAAAGGGCAATAAGAATCACAATTACATTGAGTAGAGAAAACAGATTTTTCTGCTTTACATAAGACTCGTAGGTTCTAGCATATTCCTTATCGACAAAATCATATTTAAATGGATATTCTGTGTCGATTTTTGACCATAATTTTTCTATGCTTGCAATGGTATTTTCGGAGTCATCCATTTTTAATTTAATGAAAACTTTGTTGATGTCACGCGCCATTCCTAAAGTCTTTAAATGAAAAAAGGAGATGGGAGGCACTTGCATTTCTGGACTTAATAAATTAAAATCTTTTACAATACCAATGATTCGTAATTTTTGTCCTCGTATGATCAATTCTTTACCAATTGGGTCTTTAATATTCATCTGTTTTAAAGCACTTTCATTTATGATAACCGAATTGATAGTGTCAGAAGCTAGTTTTCGATCAAAATTTCTCCCTTTTACCATTTTAATATTGAGCATCTCCAACATGCCATAATCTAATGCAATTGTTCGTTCTTTAAAAAGTTCATCATTATAGAGAACGGGATTGATAAAATTATCAGAACCGTCAAAAGCAATAAGACCAGTCGAAATTTCCTGAACACCTTTTATTTTACTGAGCTGTTGTTTTATGAGACTGTATTTGCTGTAAATATTTTTTTCTACATTTTGGTTTTCATATTCTCCTGGCGGAAAATTTAATGCTACAGAAATGACCTGATCTCCTTTAAAACCAAGATCTTTATTTTGTAAATACCTGATTTGTTCATAAACAATATAGGAACCAATTATAAAGAAAGCAGCAATTGCAAATTGAAAAATCAGCATTCCATTGCGCAACCAGATTCCGTTTTTGCTTCTTCCAAAATTTCCTTTTAAAACTTTCAAAGTTTCAAAATTGGCTACGTAAATAGATGGAAGTAAGCCAGCTGTAAATACTGTAATTATAAAAATTAGAATTAATTGCCAGTAAAATTGATTGCCCAATAGAATGAGATTTTTGTTTAAGAAATTGTTGTAAAACGGCAAGGCTATTTCTACAATAACTAAAGCCAATAGAATTGAAAATGAAGTTATTAAAACTGTTTCAAAAAGGAATTGATAGATAATATTTGTTTTGGAAGCGCCTGTAATTTTTCTCACGCCAACTTCTTTAGCTCTTTTTACAGCATTTGCGGTAGCGAGATTAATATAATTAATAATTGATAAAATGAGAATCAAAATGGATAAACCCATCATAATCATTAAAAATTGATAATTGCCTCTGCCTTCAGGATAACCGTCTGTTATTGACTGTAATCTGGCTTTCGAAAGCGGTTCTATTACGACATTAAAATATCCTACTTTCTTTCCCATGTCTTCAAACGTAAAGCCTTCTTGTTTTGCTAAGCGTTTGATGAAATCGTAATTATAGATTCGTTCCAGTTTTTTTCTTGTAATTTCAACTTTTGACGGATCTTTAACTTTTAGCAATAATTTAAAAACAAACGGATTTATTACAGAGTAATCCATCTCTTTCTCAATTGTATTGATTATAACATTTGGCGCGATCGATGAGTTTCCCGGAATTCGATAAACTGCGCGAACAGAAAATACTTGATTAAAGCATTCAATTTGTTTTCCAATTGGATTTTCGTTTCCAAAGATTCTTTTTGCAATATTATCTGAAATCGCAATGCTAGAATCGTCTTTAATGGACGAAACAGCATTTCCTTTTATGATTTCAAAAGGAAAAAAGGAAAAAAAGTTGCGTTGTACATTAATAATTTTATCTACAAATTCTTTCTTTCCTTTGTAAACAATTTTATCTTTTTGATACCAATCTTCCCCATACATTGCGGTTTCAATATTTGGATCTGCATCCAAAGCTGGTTTCAAAAATAAAGCACATTCTGACCAAGATGTCATGCCACTTAATTGCACTAAAACCTGATACACCTTATCTTTTTCTGGATTCCAAGAATTGTAGTTTTGTTCGTCGTTCCAATACAAAAGCGCGAAAATTAAGCCTGAAATTCCAATTGATAATCCGAGAATATTGAGGGCAGTAAAAAGTTTACTGTGTTTGATTTGATAGATAAATGTATTGATCCAGTTTCTTAACATTTTGTTGGTGTTTTATGGTTGGGTGGTTAGTTTCATATAGATTTGCTTCGCTTATTTACTATCGCTCAGGTTGCCGATTCTAGCAGATTGTTTTTAATCAAAAAATAGTCTGCTAGAATCTGCCAAAACCCTATTAACCCCGAGAACTATGGGAAGCGTGAAATAAAAAAAGCAAATGGGTTACTCGTATTTTAAATATTTCAGCACATCTACTTTGGTTACTTGATAGGCTTTTGCCAAAACAATTGTAAGGGTTAGAAACAACAGTGATACAAAAGCAAAGAAAAACGGCAGAGGCGGAATAGTAATTCTAAAGGCAAAATTTTCAAGCCATTTTTCTAGCAGTAAATATGCTGGAACCATTCCGATTAAGAAACCTATTACACAGTAAAGCACATACTGTTTGGACAGTTCTTTCAGCAAAATAGTGGTATCTGCGCCGAGCGTTTTTCTAATTGCAATTTCACGCTGTCTTCTTTCCATTGAAAAAGAGGCTAGAGAGAATAATCCGAAAACGGCAATTAAGATTACGATGATATTTAGCAAACCAAATAAATCTCTCTGATTCTCGTATTTTTTGTAGGTTCGAGCATAATTTTTATCTACAAAATTGTATTCAAAAGGATATTCAGAGTCTATTTTTTGTATCCATAATTTGTTGATTCCTGCGATGGTTTCCTTCATGTTGTCTGGTGAAACTTTGACAAAAATATGACGTATATCGTCTTTGACTCCGTTGATTTTTGTGACATAAAAAAACATCATTGGACCAATTTGGCTTTCCATTCCGAAGTAATTAAAATCATTTACAATTCCGACTACTTTTACTTTTTGATCTCTCCATACGAGTGTTTTATTCAGAGGGTCTTTTTCGAGAAGTAGTTTTGATGCAGTTTCATTTAACAAAACAGATGAAATACTGTCAGATGAAAAAGCAGGATTTAATTTTCGCCCTTTCAAGATTTTCACACCCAGCATATCGAGCATTTCAAAATCCATTGCCATTTCTTGTATCAAAAAAGGAGGGATGTTTTTGTAACTCGCACTTGACCAGGAATTTTCTTGAGTTCCCATGGCAAATAAAGCTGTAGAAACCGCTTCTACACCGTTTATTTTACCAATCTCTTGTTTAATTCTTTTATAGCGTTCATATTGTGTTACATCTTTTTTTGGTTTAAAAGTAATGTCTAAAACCTGAGCTCCTTGAAAACCAAGATCTTTCTCAGCCATAAAATTAACTTGTTTGTACACAATAAAAGATCCGATAATGAAAAAAGCAGCTACCGCAAATTGCAAAACCAACATTCCGTTACGGAGCCAGATTCCTCTTTTACTGCGAGAAAAATTGCCTTTTAAAACTTTTAAAGCTTCAAAATTTGAAACATAAACCGCAGGTAGAACTCCAGAAGCTACAATTACAAGTAAAGTGATTAAAATTAATTGAATGTAAAACTGAGAACCAATTAAAACCAGATCTTTATCAAGAAAAGAATTGTAAACAGGAAGCGAAATTTCGACAATTACCAAAGCTAATAGAACTGAAAAAATGGTAGTTAAAGCGGTTTCAAAGATAAATTGCGATACAATTTGTCCTTTTTTTGCGCCAGTAATTTTTCTAACACCAATTTCTTTTGCTCTTTTTATGGCGTTTGCCGTAGCGAGATTAATGTAATTTACAATTGAAAGCGATAAAATCAAAATAGACAATCCCATTAAAATAATAATGTACTGCAGTTTTCCGCCTTCTTCAGGAAAAGGAAAATTGCCTTTGTACATTCGTGCTTCAGACAGCGGAAGCAAACTTGATTTTACAGGTTCTCCATACTTTTTTATAAACTCAGCAATCGGTAAACCTTCTTGTTTTGCATACACTTTGGTGCAATTATCAAAGAAAAGCTGATTGATCGTTTTTATTACTCCTGGAGTTGCTTTAGGATTTTTTATTTTAAGGACAAGTCCGTAATGATAGCTCCATTCGTTTTTTGTTCTTTTTAAATCGTCTTCAATTAAGGTAGTAATGGCATTTGGCATTACCGAAGATTTTTGTGATAGTTTATAGACGCCTCTAACGGTAAAAATCTGTCCTTCATACTTTACCAGTTTTTCTAACGGGTTTTCATTTCCAAATAATCGCACGGCAGTTTCCTCAGATAAAGCAATACTGTTTCTGTCTTGAAGAGCTGTTTTCGCGTTTCCATACATAAATTGAAAAGGAAAAAAGGAGAAAAAATTACTTTGAGCCGTAAAAATTTTGCTGATCATTTCCTTTTTGCCATTATACGAAATAACATCTCTCGCATAATCGCCATAGAAATAACAGTAACTGTCTAAATCTGTAGAAACAGCTTTTAGCATTGGCCCTGTCGTTGCAGCGTTTGATGTCCAGACATTATTATTGCCAATGTCATTTAAGACCGAATAAACTTGATCTTTTTCGGGATTCCACTGATCGTAAGAATGCTCGTCGTTCCAATAGAGAATGGCAAAAATTAAAGTGGCCATTCCTATTGATAATCCTAATATATTCAAAATCGAAAACAGTTTGTTGTTTTTGATCTGATAAATAAATGTGTTAATCCAATTTTTAAGCATCTTACTCGTATTTTAAGTATTTTAAAACATCCACTTTTGTTACTTGATAGGCTTTTACTAAAACTATTGTCAGTGTAAGGAAAAGCAAAGACACAAAAGCAAGAAAAAAGGGTAGAAGAGTGATATCTATTCGGAATGGGAAATTTTTAAGCCATTTCTGCAGTAATAAATAAGCAGGAACAATTCCGATTAAGAAACCAATTATACAGAAGATCACGTATTGTTTAGACAATTCTTTCAGTAAAATATTGGTTTCAGCGCCAAGTGTTTTTCTTATTGCAATTTCTTTTAATCTTCTTTCCATAGAAAAAGAAGCTAGGGCAAACAGCCCGAAAACGGCAATTAGAATTACAACAACATTCAATAAAGCAAATAAGTTTCTTTGATCTTGGTATTTTTTATAAGTGCGCGCAAAATTTTTGTCTACAAAACTATATTCAAAAGGATATTCGGCATCTACATTTTTGACCCAGAAATTCTTTAGCGAAGCAATAGTCTGATCCATATTTCTAGGAGAAACCTTTACTGTAATAGATTCGATGTTTCTCTGTGTCCATTTTTGGGCATTGATATGAAAGAAGATCATCGGACTAATTTCTTTATCAAGACCAGAACAATGGAAGTTCTTTACAACTCCGACCACTTTATATTTTTCGCCTTGCCAATCGATGATTTTGTCCACAGGATTTTTTTCGTTCATTGTTTTAGCTGCCACTTCGTTCAGTAAAACATTAGAAATCGTATCAGAAACTAGTTTATCGGTCAGGAATCTTCCTTTTAGCAATTTAACGCCTAACATTTCCAGCATTCCAAAATCTGAACCCAATTGCTGAATGATAACTTCCGGATTATTTTTATAATGCAAACCGCCTCTGGAGCTCCAATCACTTCCAATAGAAAAAGCTGCCACAGAAACCGCTTCAACACCTTGAATTTTCTTCAGTTCTTGTTTTATGCTTTCGTATCGCTCAAATTGACCTTTGTCTTTTTGTTCCCTAAAAGAGATATTCATTAACTGTGACCCATTAAAGCCTAAATCTTTTTCTACCATAAATTGAACTTGCTGATACACAACAATAGAACCGATGATAAAGAAAACAGCAATTGAAAATTGTAAAACAAGCATGGTATTTCTAAGCCATAAACCATTTTTGCTGTGCGAAAAATTTCCTTTTAGAACATTCAAAACCTCAAAATTTGAAATGTAAACCGCAGGAAAAACGCCGCTTACAATAACCACAAGGGTAAAGATTACAACAAGCTGAAGATAAAACTGAGATCCCGCAAGAACCAATTCTTTGTTTAAAAACTGATTGTAAAAAGGCAGAGAAACTTCGACAATTACGAGTGCCAATAATAAAGCAAAAAGCATGGTTAAAGCAGTTTCAAATACAAATTGAAGTACAATCTGTCTTTTTGTAGCACCAATAATTTTTCTCACACCCACTTCTTTTGCACGTTTTATAGCATTAGCGGTAGCTAAATTGATATAATTGACAATTGACAGCAATAAAATGACAATAGATAATCCTATTAAGATTCGTAAAAACTGAAGGCTTCCTGTTCCTTCTGGAAATGGATAGCTTTCATTGTGGAGTCTAGAATTTTCAAATGGAACTACTATGGTTTTCAAAGGTTCTCCGTATGTTTTTATAAATAGTTCAAGCGTCATGCCTTCATTTCGTGCCTGTCTTTTATAATTTTTTTCTAAGAATATTTCATCTAGCGCTTTTTTTACCAGTGGAGCGTCATTCTTTTTTTTCAGTTTTAGCATTAAACCATAATTGAAGCCCCAATGATCTTTATTTCTTTCAAGACTTTCTTCAATGCTGTTGGTAACCACATCTGGCATGACAACCGATTTTCCAGGTATTTTATAAACACCACGAACTATATAGATTCTGTCATCATATTTTACCTGTTTTCCGACTGGATTTTCATTCTTAAAAAATTTAAAAGCAGTTTCTTCAGAAAACACAATGCTTTGAGGTTCTTGAAGCACAGTATTGGGATTGCCGTATTTGAATTGATACGGAAAAAAAGAAAAGAAGCTTTTTTGTGCAGAAAAGATTTTATCTACAATTTCTGTTTTGCCATTATATTGAATCGTCTCCTTTGAGTAATAATCAGTAAAATAGCAATAATTTTCTACGTATGGAGTAGACGATTTTAGAAGTGGCGCTGTAATAGCAGAGTTTGTAGCAAAAATATTTCCTTTTCCCACATTGTTCATAACAATAAATGTTTTATCCTTTTCGGGATTCCATTTATCATACGAATATTCGTCGTTCCAGTACAGCGTTGCAAAGATTAGACCTGCAATTCCGATACTTAAACCAAGAATATTTAAGATGCTGAAAAGCTTGTTATGCTTTAATTGATATATAAATATATTGATCCAATTCTTTAGCATAAACTAGTTGTTAGCAGTTACCAAAACATCCACATTTCTATGATTTACTTTTTCAGAAAGGATTTCGCCATCTTTCATTAAAATAGTTCTCTGCGAAAAAGAAGCATCGTAATCGGAGTGTGTTACCATCAAGATTGTCGATCCGCTGGCATGAAGATCGGTTAGTAATTCCATAACCTCATTTCCGTTTCTGCTGTCTAGGTTTCCTGTTGGCTCATCGGCCAAAATAATTTTCGGATTATTGATTAAAGCTCTCGCTACAGCCACACGCTGCTGTTGTCCTCCTGAAAGCTGCTGGGGAAAATGCTTCAATCGGTGTGCGATTCCTAAAATTTTTGCCATTTCGTTTACTCGCGATTTTCTTTCGGCAGATGGAACATTATTATAAATTAAAGGCAATTCGATATTATCGAAAACAGATAATTCATCAATTAAATTGAAATTCTGGAAAATGAATCCGATGTTTTCTTTTCGGGCTTGCGCTCTAGACTTTTCTTTCAAACCCACCATTTCCTGATCAAGGAGTTTATAGCTTCCGCTAGAAGCACTGTCCAGAAGTCCGATAATGTTTACTAAAGTCGATTTTCCGCTTCCAGACGGTCCCATAATCGATACAAAATCGCCTTGATTGATGGTTAACGAAATTTCGCTTAATGCTTTGGTTTCTAATTCCTCAGTTCTAAATACTTTTGAAAGTTTGGTAATGGTAATCATAATTGGACTGTTTTAATTTTTGATTGATTTCTTTTAAAATTTTTATGCCCTTTGGAAATGACAGAAACAAGTCTGAAAATTAAGATAAATTATTTTTAATTTATCGCTATTTATTTTGTTATTTGTACTTCCGAAAGGGGTTAATTATTAATGATTTACAAGTTCTAATGTGATTTTCGTGCCAGTAAATTAAACATTGTAAACACCTTGTTTTTAAGGGATTATTTTTCAATAAAAATTTAAACTGTCCATAAGCGGACACCTTTCGTCCAAAACTGAACAATAATGAAAAAGACCAACGCATCTATTTTAATCATCGACGATCAGGAAGACATTCTTTTTGCATCAAAAGTCTATCTGAAAAAGTATTTTGAAAACATTTATACCCTCAATAATCCGAAAAATATTGTCGAATTATTGGCAAAAAATGCCATTGATGTTGTACTGTTAGACATGAATTATAGATTGGGATTTGAAGATGGAAGGGAAGGTTTGTATTTATTGAAAGAAATAAAAACGCTTTCGCCTAAAACGGTTGTAATTCTAATGACGGCTTTCGGAAAAGTAGAAACGGCTGTTGAAGGTTTAAAATCGGGCGCTTTTGATTATATCTTGAAACCTTGGGAAAATAAAAAGCTTTTAGAATCAGTAAAACAAGCTGTACATAAAGCCCGAAAAGAACAGAAGAAAACTAAAGACATTGAGATAAAAGAGGACTTTTTTGTTGGCAGTTCTGAAATTATAAAAAAAGCCTATTCTCTAGCAGATAAAGTGGCTAAAACTGATGCGAATGTTTTGATTCTAGGCGAAAATGGAACAGGGAAATTCGTTTTGGCACATCATATTCATACCCAATCCGAAAGAAAAAATCAGCCTTTTGTTGCAGTTGATTTGGGGGCTTTAAATTCTAATATTTTCGAAAGCGAATTGTTCGGTTATGCCAAAGGCGCTTTTACCGATGCTAAAACGGATACAGCGGGACGTTTTGAAATGGCACAAAACGGAACTATTTTTTTGGATGAAATAGGAAATGTACCACTTCATTTACAATCAAAACTTTTGCAAGTTATTCAGACCAAAACGGTAACAAGATTGGGAGAAACAAAAGCAAGACCGTTGAATGTGAGAATTATTACCGCAACCAATTTGAACTTAAAATTAGAAGTTGCCGATAAAAACTTCCGTGAAGACTTATATTATCGCATCAATACGATGGAAATTGTTTTGCCTCCGCTAAGAGAACGTCACGAAGATAAGATACCGCTTGCCGAATATCTTTTGGACAAAATGATTGAAAAATATAGTCGTGACGAAATTACGTTTGATAAAAAAGTATTGGAACAGATTGAAAAACACGCCTGGAATGGAAACATTCGCGAAATGGAAAATAAGATTGAACGTGCGGTTATTCTTTGCGAAAATAACACTATAACGGTTTCTGATCTGGATTTAGAAACGATAACGCCTTACGAGGAAAACTCAGATGATATTCAGCTTTCTTCGGTTGAAAAAGCAACGGTCGAAAAAGCACTTCTTAAAAACAACAACAATATCAGCAAAACGGCCGAAGAACTGGGCTTGTCAAGAGGTGCACTTTACAGACGTTTGGAGAAATTTAATATCAATATTGACTAATTATGTTAAGGACTTTACAAACTTATAAACTCCTTTTTCTGCGATTAATTTTTATCGTGATCGGAATCGAATTGTCGCTGTATTTCTTTAGAATAGGTTTGCTTTTTACAGGAATTTTTGGACTCTGCATGGTTTTTCTATTGGGCAGGGAAATGTATTTCTATGTTAGAAATATGGTCTTGATTTATAATAAAACCATCTCTTCGATATTGCAGGATGATTTTAGTTCTGATTTTTCTAAGCATAAATTCAATAGCACGTATAATGAGCTGTTCACTTTGTATGAAACCTTAAAAAATAAACAAAATGAGCAAGTTACGAGAGATATTATTTATCGTTCGATTTTAAACAATATAGAATCGGGTGTAATTATTTTGCAGAAACAAGAAAGCGATTGGAGTATTTTTTTAATGAATGATTATTTTTCGAGTCATTTCAACGTACCGAAAGTTTCGAAATGGAGATATCTTAAAAATCAGTTGCCTTCTTTGTGTGAAATAATAGAAGAAGATGATTTTCACGAAATTAAAACTTCAATCGAGCTTAGCATAAACGAACAAAGCAAACAGACTTTTGTTTTGCAGGCTTCACGAACTGAAATTTTCGGACAGGATTATTTTATTGTTTTGTTGGATTCGATTCAGAACGTAGTAGAGAAAAAAGAAAAAGATGCGTGGATTAATTTGATGAAAGTGATTTCGCATGAATTGCTAAATTCTATAACGCCAATTCGTTCGATTTGCCAAAATTTGGAGGATTTAGTAGAGCAGGATTCACTTTCTACAGAAGACTTAGAAGACATAAAAAACAGTGTGCAGACGATGCTGAGACGAAGCGATCATTTGCAGAAATTTGTTGAAGGGTACCGAAAACTGGCCATGCTTCCTTCTCCTAAAAAAGAAAAAGCAGAATTGCAGCATCTGGTTGACAATTGTATTCAGACTATGAATCCGTTGTTTAAGAAAAATAATATCGAAGTAACAAATGCCGTTGCCCAAAACATTTTGATCAATGTCGATTCTCAACAGATAGAACAAGTGATAATCAATTTATTGACCAATTCGATTAATGCCTTAGAAAACAGTAATCTGAAGCAAATTTCGATTTCGGCGGAAGCCAAAAACAATCGTGTTTTTATAAAAGTTTCGGACTCTGGAAAAGGAATCGAAAAAGAAATTGAAGAAAAGATATTTCTTCCCTTTTTCACCACCCGAACTGAAGGAGCAGGAATCGGACTTACTTTGTCTAAAAATATTATTGAAGCACACGGCGGTTATATTTCGCTTAAAAGCGAAAATAATACCACTGTTTTTGAGATTTCTTTGGTTGAAGATTGACAGAATAACGGTTAAAATATCTTTTTAAAATTAGGATAATTTTTTTTGTTTAAATTTGTGAAAGAGGAGTTGCCATTTGACTCTTGTAAATAATAATAATATTAAAATAATGAGTACAAATCCAACTTCAGCAATAGCTTCTAGCTTTCTTAATGATCTAAAAACACAAACTGCTGATTCTCATAAAAAATTAGAAGAACTTCCGGTTTCCATGTCAATTATGTCTCCAGACATGAAAATTGATGAATATGCGAAATACTTAAATTTGATGCATGACGTTCATCAAGATACAGAGGGAACTATTTTTCCTTTGTTTACAAATCTAATCGACGATTTAGAACAAAGAAGAAAAAAACAGCTTATAGAAGCAGATCTTTCATTTTTAAATTACGAATTGACTCCTTCAGAGAAAGTTTTTAAGACCAAAGATATTTCGGTTCCTTTTGCGCTTGGTATTTTGTATGTAGTAGAAGGTTCCACACTGGGTGGAAGGTTTATTTTAAAGAATGTTTCAAAAGTACCACAACTTTCAGGAGATAAAGGCGTTTCTTATTTTAATGGTTATGGAGAAAAAACGGGAAGTTTCTGGAAATCTTTCTTGAATTTTCTTTCTGAATATGAACAACAAAATAATTGTGGAGATAGTATTATAGAAGGAGCTGTATTTGCTTTTGATAGTATTTATAATCACTTTGAGAGCAAATAAAAAGAATGAAAATTAAGGATATAGTTAATCGCGATATCGTTACGTTAACCAACTGCGAGCATGAACCTATACACATACCAGGTCAGATTCAGCCTCACGGTTTTTTGCTTGGTATAACACTGCAATGGAAAATAGATTTCTGTACAGAAAATGTTGCTGCTTATTTTGGTATTTCGCACAATCAAATGTTAGGAAAAGATTTTGCAGCAGTTTTTGGAGTTACCGCCGAAAATGAAATTTTAGCTTACACAAACGGAGATGAGTTTAAAGACGCTTTTCCTCTTGAGATAGAATTGTTGGGTAGCTTATTTCAAATAAACATTCATAAAAGTGAAGGAATTTACATTCTTGAAGCTGAATTACTGTTTGCCGATCAAGAAAAACTTGCTAATGCTTACAAACAAACGATTCAGTTTGTAAGTCAGATGAATAAAACCACCTCGCTTAAAGATCTCTGCGCCCTTGTAGCACAAGGAACGCGCGAAATTACAGGTTATGATCGTGTAATGATTTATCGTTTTGATGAACAATATAACGGAGAGGTTTTTGCCGAAGATTGCAGAGAAGATTTAGAACCTTTTTTAGGATTGCATTACCCGCATACCGATATTCCAGCTCAAGCAAGAGAATTATATATTAAGAATCTGTTGAGGCTGATTGTCGATATTGATTATGAGCCTGTTCCAATTTATACGGTTGATGATAAAGAGGGAAAAAATCTCGATTTAAGTCTTTCTATTTTAAGAAGTACATCACCGATTCACGTAGAATACCTGAAAAATATTGGAGTTGGCGCAACATTGACGATTTCTCTTATTCATCATGGAAAATTGTGGGGGTTAATTGCATGCCATCATTATTCAAAGAAAAATATATCTCCTGAAATTAGGCTTGCAGCAAAACTTCAGGGGCAGTTTATTACTTCTCAAATAGATATTAGACAATCTAATGATGAGTATATTAGTGCCCAGAAAACGAATCTAGCATTAGAACAGTTGACTAGTTTGGAGCTTCCTGTTTTAAAAGAGTCTTTAGAAAAAATTGTTAATGCTCCACAATTGTTAGAAATCGCAAATGCTTCTGGTGTATCTATTATCACTAGAGATAAAATCTATAAAAATGGTTTAACGCCATCTGATGAACAAATTATTGATTTACTCAGACATCTCAAAAGTAAAAATAATAGTGATTTTTTCTCAACGAATAAGATTAGTGACCATTTTCCAGAATTTGATGAAAATTCTAATTTCGCAGGAATTATTTACCATTCATTAGGTAGCAATGGGCATGTAATATGGTTTAGACCAGAAACGATTTCAGAAATTAAATGGGGAGGCGATCCAGCAAAAAGAATTGTAAAAGACAGTAAAGGACTCCATCCAGGAAACTCATACAATATTTATAAACAAATAGTAAAAAACCAAAGCAGTAACTGGAAACTTTATGAAATTAATGCTGCTTCTCAATACACTCATACTTTGTACAATCATTTGATTTTTATTATGTTAAGTGAAGAGGAAGAGAAGTATCGTAGTCAAAGTGAAATCTTGAAAGAAACCAACTCTGAGCTTGAAAACATCAACTGGATCAGTACACATGATTTGCAGGAACCTTTGCGTAAAATTCAGCTTATAACTTCGAAAATGCTTTCGGAACTAGATGTTATTTCTACAGAATCAATTTCGAATTCTTTGCAGCGCGTTTCTAAATCTGCCAACAGAATGAGCGGCTTGCTGGAAGATATTCTGAAATATACCCGAATAAAAAACACAAGAGAGAAACTGGAAGAAGTAGATTTAAACAAAATACTGAAGTCTACGATTAAAGAAATGCATGAAACTATTGCAGAAAGTCAAGCCATCATTGAGCATGAAAATCTTCCGGAAGTTTACGCTATCAGTTTTTTAATGCGCCAGTTGTTTAATAATATTCTTCAGAATTCAATCAAATACGCTTCTTCAGAAAGACAGCCTAAAATTGTAATAACGGCCTCTCAGGAACCTGTTCTTATGCATGATAAATACAAAGTCTATTGTCATTGGGTTTGTTTCTCTGATAACGGAATTGGTTTTGAACAGCAATATGCAGAATCTATTTTTAAAGTTTTTACAAGACTTCACACGCAAGAACAATATACTGGTTCGGGAATTGGACTTGCTTTATGCAAAAAGATTATGCAGACAGTTGGAGGAGATATTCAAGCAGAAGGAAAACCAAATCAAGGTACCGATATTATTATTTATTTCCCTTGCGATTCTGAAGACACGCTTTTGCCTTTGTAAATAAGTTTTTTTTCACGCAGATTCAGCGGATTTAAATAGATTATAAAATAAAATCTGCTTAAATCTGCTTAAATCTTTTTAAATCTGCGTGAAATCTTTTAAGATATTAGTTTTTTCTAATCAGCATTTTTAATTTTTTACTTTTAAAATTGACTTCAGAAATAATAGTCGCCGAGAAAATTAAAGTTCCGCCCAAAAGCAGTCGCCATGAAAGGTTTTCTCCTAAAATAAAAAATGCTCCGATTGCCCCGAAAACAGGTTCAAACAAATAAATAACCGCTACACGTTCTGCCGATAAATAACGCTGTGAAATGTTTGAAACCGTATACATAAAAGCTGTAGAAAACAAAGCACAGTAAACAGCACCAAGCCAAAAAGTATCGTTTTTAGGGAACCAAACAGCTTGCGAATCTGTAAGTGCAATACAAAAAGTAAATAAAGCACAAAACGCAAACATAGGAACAATCGAGTACAAAAGATTTTTGGCAGCCGAATGTTTTTCGACAGAAATCAAATAAACGGCAAAAGCAAATGCGCCAGAGATTGTAAATAAATCACCAACATTTATGGTAAATTTATCTGTTATAGCAATAATAAATAATCCCGTTAAAGCGGTGAGAGCGGCAATCCAAATCTTTAAAGGCGTATTTGTTCTGTAAATCGCCAACTTCAACATCGGAATAATAATTACTGTTAGTCCTGCGATGAAAGAACATTGTGAAGCATCGGTATATTTTAACGCGGTCGTCTGCAATTGAATCCCTAAAAACATCGGAACGGCAAGTATAAAACCGGTTTTAATAGCTTCTCGATTAATGTCTTTAACGTATTTCCAAAAAACAATGCTCAATACCAGTACAGCAAGCAGGAAACGATAAAATAAAAATATGTTGAGCGAGTAGTGGCCAATAGCCATTTTGGTAACGGAGTAAGAAACTCCCCAAAAGGCAGTGCCAAGAATTAGTAAAAACAATAAAAGCTGTCTTCTTTCCATTTTTTTTGTGTGTATTTAAATCAATACTTTTTTCATCATTAAATCAGTTTGCTCATCGTTTCCTAATCTAAAAATATGCGTGTCAAATTGTACAAAACCATTTTTAGTATAAAAGCTTACTGCTCTGAAATTCTTTTCCCAAACGCCTAGCCACATATACGAAGCTTTTATTTCTTCGGCAATTTTTTCTGCTTGAGCATATAATGCCTGTGCTACTTTCTTTCCATGAAATTCCTTTGCGACATAAATACGTTCTATTTCTAAGGCGTTTGAATCTTCTTTTTCGGTTTGAGCATCGGCTGTATTCAGTTTCACGTAACCCACTACTTTTTGGTCTAAAACAGCTAAATAGAAATAGGATGACGGATTGTCCAGTTCGGCAGCCAATTTTGCTGTTGCGAAGCTTTCATCCAGATATTTTTTCATGTTTTCTTCGCTGTTTACATTGGCGAAGGTTTCAGAAAAGGTTTGTTGGCCAATTGATTGAAGTTTTAAAACGTCATCGGTTGTGGCTTTTGTTATTTTTAGCGTATTCATTTTTATTTCTTTAATGCGTTAAAAGCTGTTTTTTGTTTGTGATAAATGCGTAAATTGCATCAATGGATTTACAGCAGATTAAATATTTTTTGGCTTTGGCCCGCGAACTTCATTTCTGGAACACTGCCGGAAAAATGAATATTACACAATCGGCACTCAGCCGTCAGATTCAGTCTCTTGAGAATCAACTTGGCGTTCAGTTGTTTGAACGTAATAAACGCAATGTCAAACTCACAGCTGCAGGCCAATTCTTAAAAGAAAAATGGGAGGTCGAATTGAGTAAACTGGAGTTTATTCACCAATCTGCCCGCCAGATTCAGTTGGGGGAGAGCGGTACGATTACCATTTCTCATCCCGATTCTATTTCGGCTTCTCTTATGCCCGAAATTTTATCGCGTATTTCAGAAGCTTTTCCAAAACTAAAAATCAAACTGGTTCAGGTGCTGTACGAGAATCAGCAGGATTTTCTGCGAAATTATAAAATTGATCTGGCGATTACCAGAGATATTAATAATGCTAAAGATATTCAATCTCAAAAAATACATACCGATCATTTGGCGGTTGTGGTTCCAGCAGATCATCCGTATCAAACGCCTGAGGATCTGACTAAAGAAACACTTGCGTCTCAGAAGTTTATTTTACCAACCAATGATGAAGGCAGCAGTTACAGCGATATTATCCGAAGATTGTTCCATTCTTTGGAGAACGCGCCAGAAGTATATCTTCATTCTGAATTTGGGTCTTCTATAATCGCTTTGGTTCGTAAGGGACTTGGAATCGCCATTTTACCCGATTCGTATGTCTTTCATGAAATTCCAGGAATCCGATTTATCAAATTACCGCTAGAAACCGATTTATATGTCAATTGGAGAACCGAAGATCATAATCCTGTGCTTTCCAATGTTTTAAAATTGATTATTCCGTAAATCTTTAAGCTCTCAGCATTCCGATATGCGGAATTCCATCTTCATCATACACTTCACCTTGTTCTACAAATCCCAAAGATTGATAGAACTTGGATAAATGGTATTGCGCACTAATTCGGATTGGACCTTTTCCAAATTTTTCTTCACATCCCGCAATCGAAGCTTCCATTAGTTTTACTCCTAAACCTAATCCGCGATGGGATTTGGCAATTACAACTCTTCCTATTGAAACTTCATCATATGATACTCCTTTTGGAAGTAAGCGCGTAACACCTGCCAATTCGTTATCGACATAATACAACAAATGAAAACCTTTCTGGTCTTTATTATCCAAATCGAGATAAGGGCAGTTTTGTTCGACCACAAAAACGTCGCTTCTTAATCGAAGCATATTGTACAATTCGTGATTGGTTAATTCGTCAAAAGATTTAATGGAATGGCTGAATGTCATTTTTTTATTTAGGCTTTAATTTTTGACAAAGATAAAAGAGAGAATAATGATTAAAAATGCTATTTTTTTATCATGTGATGCTGGAATTGCATTAGTTTATTTAAATTCCAAATTTTAAATCCCAAATTCCAAACTGAAAACTTTGACAAAGTTATAGGAGCAGTTTGTGTCAACAGTTTGTCAATTGCGAGGAACGAGGAATCTGGGTTTGAAAGATTGGACTTTCGTTGCGGAGTTACTTGTGAAGATTTCTCCTTCGTCGAAATGACAAGATTGGGGGCTTAGTAGTGGGGAAATTTGATAAATAACGAGTTTAAAAACAAAAAAAACTTTGTCAAAGTTTCAAACTTTGACAAAGTTGAGGATAATCGTAAAATATATTTTTAGTGAGAAACGGCCTTTAACCCAACAATAGAACCAACTAAAGTAGCCAAGAAAAACAATCTCCAGAATGCTGCAGGTTCTTTAAAAACAAAGATACCCACTAGAACCGTTCCTACAGCTCCAATTCCTGTCCAGACAGCATAAGCAGTTCCTAGCGGAAGCGTTTCTGTAGCTTTCATTAATAAAAGCATACTTACCGTTAATGATATAAAAAAACCAATATACCAATAGTACATTTCGGTTCCAGTAGTTGCTTTTGCTTTTCCAAGACATGATGCGAAGGCTACTTCAAATAGACCCGCGATGATTAAAATAATCCAGTTCATATAGTTAAAATTTTGTGATGCAAAGTTCTTTTATGGAAATCAGAAAAAATTTAACAAATGATAAAAAATGAAGTTATTTTATTTCTGCACGTATTCTGCTTAAACTGACTTGTGTAATTCCTAAATAAGAAGCAATATGTCCTAATTGTACTCTTTGTAAGAGTTCAGGATGATCTTTCATTAATTCCAAATAGCGTTCAGAGGCATTTTTGAATTGTTTAGAAATCAAACGTTCTTCGGTTTTTATCAATTCTTTTTCGGCAAATTTTCGTCCCCAATTGGCTATGTGAACATCTTCATTAAAGAGTTTTCTTAGGTTTTCTGTTTTAAGTTCGTACAATTCGCAGTCTTCCAAAAGTTCAATGGTTTCATAACCCGGCTGATCTTCAACATAACTTTTCATTGAAATGATGGTTTCACCTTCTTTTCCAAACCAAAAAGTAACTTCGTTATCTCTTTCTACATAAGCTCTTACTAATCCTTTCTTTATAAAATAAATATTCGATTCTACTTTATTGGCTTTTAGCAAAATGTGCCCTTTAGAAAATGCTATTTCTGTAACATTGTTTTGCAGAGCAAGTTTAGACTGCTCGGGAAGTGGGTGTATGTGATCCAGAATTTTAGAAATATCCATCAACGGAATTTTAATATTTTAGAATAAAGGTAAAAAGTAAAACGGCAAAATGAAGTTACTTTAATAAAAAATCCCATTTCAAAAAGAAATGGGATATAAAACAACCTCTGCGATGAGCTATTATAAACAGAAGCCATTTTTGACCAACATATAAACTAATTTATTCCTCCGCCTAAAGCCTTATAAAGCAATACTTGTGAGTTTGCATTTCGAAGTTGGATATCGACAAAATCCAATTCGGCCTGCAATTTATTTTTTTGCGCATTGATGATTTCCAAATAATTAGCATAACCGCTCAAATACAAATCGTTTGAGACATTTACGGCAATTTCGAGATGATCAATTTCGTTTAATTTATATTTTAAAACATCTTCATAAGCTTGATTTCTATGCAATAGAGCACTTAATTCGTTGAAGGCTGTTGTAACCGTATTTTGGTATTGCAGAAATGAAATTTCCTGTCTTCTGTTGGAAACATAAAATTCTTGTTTGATCTGTCCTTTGTTGAAAACAGGAGCTGTCAGTCCGCCCAATATCTGCCAAGCAAAAGAACCAGCATCAAAGAAAGTGTTGAACGAAAACGAATTGAATCCTGCATATCCGCCCAAATTTACAGTTGGGAAAAAAGCGGCACGAGCCGATTTGGCATCTGCATTACTGGCTAACAATTCGAAGTAAGCTTCAGATACATCTGGTCTTTTGTGAATGATAGAATCCACGCTGATTTTTTGGTTTAAAACCTCCAAATGTCCAGACAAAAAATCACTGCTTCTGTCAATTTTTCCGCCATATTCGCCTAAAAGTGTTAATAGCGCTTTTTCAGTCTGATCAATGCTTAACTTTAATTCTGACGCTTCGGCGTGAATGTTATTGTTTTGTGCATTAAACTGCTGTACAGCCAATTCTGTCGCTTTCCCAACAGATCTTTGTGCAGAAACAATATCAAGCGCTCTTTCCTGCGTTTTCAAGTTATTATCATAAATCGCGGCTTGTTTGTCTAAAGCGATCAATTTGAAATACAAGTCAGCAACATCTCCTAAAAGACGTGTTTGAAGCAAACGCATTCCTTGCTGAGAAGCAAAAAATCGTTGTTGAGCTGCTTTTTTTCGATTGCTTAATTTTCCCCAGATATCAGCTTCCCAAGAAACTTTGGCTCCCAAAAATAGGTTAGGAGTAACATCTTCGTTGATTCTTTGTTTATCGCTAATATTTTGAGAAAAATTGGTATCAAAGTTACCAACTCCATCCATTGTATATTTTCCGTAATGTGTTCCAGAAGCATCGGCCACAAGATCTAAAGAGGGAAGAAGAGCTAGTTTTGCTACTTTTAAATGCGAATTGGCAATTAAAATTCTTTCCTGCATGATTAAATAATCAGGATTCTTGGTAATGGCTTTTTTTAATAGTTCCTCTAATTTGGGATCTTTAAAAAACGTCTCCGTTTTTAACGGAATAAAAGGTTGAGCCTCAGTTGAAGCTTCTTTTTTCTCCCTATCAAAATTTTCTGGAAGCTTTGCCGCGTCTAGTTTGTTACTGACTTTTGGTGCCGAACAAGCTGTTAAAAGCAAAACTCCGGTTATTACAACAGCGCTTTTGGTTGTCCTTATCACACCAGTATTTTTATATTGATTTAATATCTCTTTCATTGTTTAATTTTATTTGTTCAATCTGTCAAGCATTTTTCAATCGTATTCATAGCTTAGATTAATCTGTTAAATCTGCTTTAATCTTTTAAAATCTGCGTGAAAAAATCTATGCTTAAAAAAATATTTCACGCAGATTTTAAAAGATTGTTGCAGATCAAATTAGATTAATTTACTCTATTTTGCTCAACGAATTAATTGTTTGACTTGCTCATTCGTTTTTCCAATTTTGCAAACAGTATGTAAAGTCCAGGAATAATTAAAAGACCAAACACAGTTCCAATTAACATTCCTCCCGCAGCTGCTGTACCAATCGAACGGTTACCAATTGCACCTGCACCAGAAGCGATACACAACGGAATCAATCCTGAAATAAAAGCAAATGAGGTCATCAAAATTGGTCTGAAACGAAGTCTCGCTCCTTCAATTGCCGCTTCCACGATATCGCGTCCGAGTTTATTTTGTGCCATCGCAAACTCAACAATTAGGATGGCGTTCTTGGCGAGCAGACCAATCAGCATGACGAGTGCTACTTGAGCATAAATGTTATTGTCAAGCCCTACCATTACAAGCGCAATGTAAGAACCGAAAACTCCAACCGGAAGACTTAATAATACAGGGAACGGAAGCAATAAACTCTCGTATTGTGCCGCCAGTAATAAGTATACAAAAAGTATACAAAGCGCAAAAATGTAAATCGTCTGGTTTCCTGATAAAATCTCTTCACGCGTCATACCAGACCATTCTAGTTCAAAACGGCTAGGAAGTTTTTCCGCTGCAATTTTTTCAACAGCAGCAATGGCATCTCCAGAACTGTAACCTTCAGCAGGTTCACCGTTAATCATAGCCGACATGTACATGTTGTAACGAGTTAAAACCTCAGGTCCGTAAACTCTTTCTAATTTGATGAAAGTAGAAAACGGAACCATTTCGCCAGCTTCATTCTTCAGATACATATCCAAAATACTTTCTGGATTTTGACGGAATTGCGGACTTGCCTGTACCATTACTTTATACATTTGAGAAAAACGAATAAAATTGGTTGCATAAAAAGAACCTAACATGGTTTGTAAAGTCGACATGGCATTGTCTACCGAGATTCCTTTTTTGGCCGCCAAATCATAATCAATATGGATTAAATACTGTGGAAAAGTGGCATCAAAACTCGAAAATGAATTCTGAATTTCTGGCGAAGCATTTAATTCTTTGATGAATTCTTTGGTCACTTTATCGGTATTGGTAATACTTCCTCCAGATTTATCCAGTAAACGAAGCTCAAAACCGCTGGTATTACCAAAACCTGGAACGGTTGGTGGCGCAAAAATCTCGATTTGTGCATCGGTAATGTTTTTGGTTTTTTCTGTAAGTTCGGCCATAAATTCGGTAACCGAAATATCACGTTCGCTCCAGTCTTTTAAGTTGATCATTCCCATTCCGTATGAAGCTCCGGCGATTTCAGTTACAATACTGTATCCAGCAAGAGTTGTTACGTTGTCTACACCTTTAATTCCGCGAGCAATTTTAGTCACTTCGTCTAGGGCTTTTTCAGTACGTTCTACCGTTGCCCCTTGTGGTGTTGTAACACTTACGTAAACCATACCTTGGTCTTCAGTCGGGATAAATCCAGATGCCAAAAACTTAGTTGTTCCCCATGTTAAAATACAGAATAGCACTAATATACCAACTGTAACGGTGCTACGATCGGCAAACTTCACCAATACTTTGATGTATTTTGAAGTAATATTATCGAACCAATGGTTGAATCTGTGGAAGAAACGATCTAAAAGCGATTTTTTCTCTTTATTAGGATCGTGAGCTTTAAGCATAATAGCACAAAGGGCAGGAGTAAGGGTAAGGGCGTTAATACCCGAAATCACAATACTAATAGCCATTGTTAAAGAGAACTGCCTATAGAAAACCCCAACCGGCCCACTCAAGAAAGCAACCGGAATAAATACTGCAGCCATTACAATCGTAATTGCAATAACGGCACCTGTAATTTCTTTCATGGCACTAATGGTAGCTTCCATTGGCGACATATGTTCTTCGGAGATTTTTACGTGAACGGCTTCGACGACGACAATCGCGTTATCAACCACAATTCCGATGGAAAGTACTAAAGCGAAAAGCGTTAATAAGTTGATCGAGAAGCCCATCATCGCCATAAAGGTAAACGAACCAATAAGCGCGACAGGAACTGCCAATACTGGAATCAAAGTCGATCTCCAATCCTGAAGGAAGAGGAAAACTACAAATGCCACCAAAATAAAGGCTTCAACTAATGTTCTTAATACTTCATGAATAGAAGCGTCAAGGAAACGAGATACGTCATAGGCAATGTTGAATTCCATTCCAGGAGGAAAAGAAGAGCCTTTTAATTCGGACATTTTTTCTTTTACGCTCGCAATAACCTCAGAGGCGTTAGAACCTGGACGCTGTTTTAGCATGATTGACGCCGAAGGTTTTCCGTCGGTTTTAGAAACCATTCCGTAACTCATCGCACCAAATTCGATTTTCGAAATGTCTTTTAATCTTAAGATAGTTCCGTCTGAATTGGCTCTTAACGGAATTTCCTCATATTGTTTTGGCTCGAAGAATTTTCCGCCATACTTAATTACATATTGTAATTGATTGTTCATTTGTCCTGAACCTTCACCGACTTTACCTGGTGCGGCAGAAATGTTTTGTTTTTGAAGTGAATTAATAACTTCATTTGCTGAAATATTATACGAAAGCATCTTTTCTGGATCTAACCAAACACGCATCGAATATTCTTTCTGACCCATGATTTCGGCACGTCCGACACCATCAATACGTTTTAATTCCTGAAGGATATTAATATCGGTAAAGTTGAAGATAAACTGTTCGTCTTGAGTTTTGTCGGTACTTGTAATGTTCAAGTACATCAACATACTATTTACCTCTTTTTCGGTTGTAACCCCAGCACGAATTACCTCTTCTGGAAGTTCGTCCAGAATCGTGGTAACCCTGTTCTGCACGTTTACGGCAGCCAAATCAGGATCGGTTCCTACTTCAAAGAAAACCTGAATTAAGGTCAAACCATCGTTGGATGTTACGGTTGACATATACGTCATTCCGGGCACTCCATTTATGGCTCTTTCTAACGGAAGGGCGACGGCATTGGCCGAAACTTCTGCATTTGCTCCTGTATATTTTGCTGTAACGGTTACAGACGGTGGTACAATGTCTGGGAATTGGGTAATGGGAAGCTGAAACAACGCCAGCAATCCCAGAAGGACTATCATAACCGAGATGATTAATGACAATATTTTCCTTCTGATAAATAACTCTATCATTTTAAATTTTTTAGATAAATAATTAAATAACTGTTTTACAAGTCGATAACCTACATTTGTTTCATGTTGATTTTATCGCCGTCTCTCAATGATTGCGTACCTTCTTGCACAATTAGGTCGTCGCTTTTTAGACCTTCGTTCAAGATATACACATCATCTAGAGTCGTTTCGATTGTAACATTCGTCATTTTAACTACTCCATCTTTGTTCACGCGAAAAACGTATTGTTTGTCCTGAATAGAAAAAACAGCTTTCTGCGGAATTAAAATTGCATTGGTTTTTGGCTCTGAAATAATTAGTTTTCCAGAAGTTCCGTGTTTGATAAATCCTTGCGGATTGTGAAATTTTGCTTTGTATTGAATAGAACCTGTTTGTTTGTCGATATCTCCATCAGCAGTTCTTAATTCTCCTTTTTGATCGTAAACTTGTCCGTTTGGTAATACCAATCTAATATCGCCTTGCGTGTTTAAGGTTTTGTCCTCCATCATTTGGAAATAAGTGTTCTCAGGAATTGAGAAATAGGCGTACACATCGTCCAATTGAGAAACAGTAGTCAACAATGAACCATTTTCTACTAAACTTCCTTCTTTAAACGGAATACGGTCAACTGTTCCGTCAAATGGCGCACGGATAGTGGTAAAGCTAATCTGCTGATTGATTGCTTTTCTTTCTGCAGCAGCGTGAGCCAATTTCGCAGAAGCGGCATCATTTTTTGCTTTAGATAATTCTAATTCTTTGTCTGCAATTACTTTTTTATTGAAAAGGGTTTGAGCCTGTTCTAGTTCTACAGTTGCAATTCTTAAATCGGCTTTTGCACTTTTGTAAACCGCTTCGGCTTTTAGCAATTGAATCTGAAGTTCAACATCGCTTATTTTAAAAAGGATTTGCCCTTTTTTTACTTTTTGTCCTTCACTAACATATACTTTGTCTAACAGACCAGGAATACGAACGTGGATTTCTACATTGTTTTTAGCATGTACATCGGCAACAAATTTGCTCGAAACTATAGTGTCTTTTAGAGTTACCTTATATACAGGAACTGTTTTTATGCTGTTTGAATCTTTTTTTGCTTTATCTCCGCACGAGACTAAAACGAATAAAGCCAAGGTGCATAAAAGAAATGGATTTTTATAAATGCTCATCATTAGGTTTAAATTTTTGAATAAATAGATTTTCTCCCTTGATAATAAATATCGGGAGTGTGAATTTGGATTCTGTTTTCGAAAACAATCGAAACAAAAAATAAAAAGGGATTCGGATGCTTCTCTGTTAGAAAAGTACCGTTTTGAGAATGTTTTTATAGCAATAAAAGCTCTATTGCATAAGCAAACGAGAAATATTCTAAATATAAAAACGACAAAAATTTAAAGCCTAGAAAAGCTGATACAAATGAAGATGAGGATGTCTTTCGATGTGGTATATTGAAGCTATACCATATATTAAAGTCTCTTTATAGACTTTGAAGTTGACTAAATTGCTAAAATACGGAGCTTTGATCGTACTTTGTTCCAAAGTAGTCGCTCTGCATTTCATTTTCTTTTTGAGCTTGTAATGAACTTCTAGATTTTTAGAAGAAGAGAAGTCAGAAGAAAAAATTTGCGTATCGTCTGCTGCAACACTATCTAAGGTAATGCAGCTGCTAGCACTATAAATTGGCGAATACGTTTCGGTACCTCTAAAAAAAGAAAGCAGCGATAGTAAAACGACATATATGAACTTGGTGGGTTTCATTTAGAGTACAGCAGATTATATAATTTTGTTTCTTAAAAAGAGGGAGTATGTTTGTTTAAAGTGCGCCAAATATAGTAATTTGAAAAGTAAGGTTTCTTAAAATTTTTCTAAAAACCGTGAGATTTAAAAATTTGATAATATTTGAAGTTGGTTTTTAAGGTTTTAATTTTTTACTCTGTTCCTTATTAATAAGTTAGTATCGATTGGATTTTGAGAATTTAGTAAAAGAGTAAACTTTTTTATCTTTGCGCTATAAGAATATAAGGAAGCAAACTTTGTTTCCCATAATAAAAAGAATACCACGTGAATTATTTAAAGCTTTTTGGAACAAAATTAATGCTATTGATGAGTATAATTAGTTATGGGCAAAATCTAGAAAAATTAATAAAAGAAAACATTGCAAAAAGAACCGATACTTTGGTTCATTTTAAAACAGACTCGCCTTATAGTTACATGCCTGTAACGATACTTTCTGGAAAAGAAAAAGGACCTGTTTTTACCATTATTGCGGGAATACATGGTTTTGAATATCCGCCGATTACAGCAGTTCAGGAATTAATCAAAGAAATCGATCCGAAAAAGTTGAAAGGAACTTTGATTGTGGTTCCAATTGCCAATGTTGGTTCATTTTATAAAAGAACCCCATTTGTAAATCCGTCAGACTATAAAAATCTGAATAATGCTTTTCCAGGCTCAGAAACAGGAACTATTACAGAACAAATTGCTAATTATATCACGAAACAGATTATTCCTCAATCGGATGTTTTTTTGGATATTCATGGAGGCGATGCCAACGAAGATTTGCTTCCTTTTAGGGCAATGTCATTAAGTTAAGGATGTAAATTAAAAAACAAAGGGCTACAAGTTATATTTTTGGAGTACCACCACCAAAATTAAACTCGTACCCCCAGCTCTGCAAAGAGTTCCAGACTTAAATTGAAAAGTTGCGCAAATGTCTCAGACTTTGCGCAATTTTTTTGGCCTTAGAATTTCTAAACCTAATAAAAGTCTCCGACTTTTTACGATTACTTCTAAAAAAACAGTAAATAAGAAAAATCACTATTTTTGAGCAAAAAAAATCAAATGAAAGAAGGTTATGTTATTCGAGATCAAAAACTGCCTCATTTTATTACGCCAACAGTTGTAGACTGGATTGATGTTTTTACACGACAATGTTATCGTGATATTGTTATTGAATGTTTGGATTACTGTATTAAAAACAAAGGAATGATTTTATACGGTTATGTAATTATGAGTAATCATATTCATTTAATAATACAATCTGAAGATGGAAAATTATCAGATTTGATACGAGACTTTAAAAAGTTTATTGCAAAGAATATTTTGGAGAAAATTCAAAAAGGTCCTGAAAGCAGGAAAGAATGGATGTTGCGACGTTTTGAACTTGCAACTCAAAGTCATCAGCGAAATAAAAAATTTCAATTTTGGCAATACGGAAATCACGCAGAAGAAATTTATTCAATAGAATTTATGTGGTCAAAGCTTCATTATGTACATTTGAATCCTGTGAGAGCCGGATTGGTAGCAAAAGCTTCAGATTATATTTATTCAAGTGCAAGTAATTATGTAAGTGATTCAGGCTTGTTAGAAATTGAGAAAGTCGACAATCCAATTGTAAATGTATTGAATCCGAAGTCGATAAATCTTTATAATTTGTACTAGTTAAAAGTCAGAGACTTTTTAGATGTTTTTGTGTTTTTAAGAAGCATTAAAGATGGCGCAAAGTTGGAGACATTTGCGCAGCGCTCTCAAGTAAGACTTTGGAGAGCAGGGCTTTTACGATTTTAATTTAGAATTTTCAAACCCATTAAAAGTATCTGAGTTTTTGTCTCCTAGAAATATTTTTACAGGAATTGCACAACTTTATGCTGGTAAAGGTACAAGCTTTACTTTTAAATTTTCAGGCCTTAACACAATTAAAAATAATTCGGTAAAAGTTGCGCCGCAATTAAGTTCATATAAACAATATCCATGAAAAAATTAGTTTTAATATCCTTAGTATTCGCTTATGGTTGTAATATGTCAGATCAAAATTTCGAGCTTCCTTGTAATTATATATTTGTAAAGGAAGGAGGGCATAGTAATATTGTATTGCAAAAAAACAAATTAATAATTGATAAAGGAGCTGTTGATTTTAGTTTCGACGATAAATTTATTTTTTTCTCTGTTGACAATAGCTCATCAATGGAACCATATAAAGTTCCTAAGGAAAAATTGACTTATTACATACATGATATTAATAAAGATACCCTATCAAAGCCTTTGAATTATAATTTTATCAGGAAATTCATGATTAAAAATAGTGTTAAAAAGCAAAATAATATTCTTGTAAAATAATAAATTATTAGTTTTCCCGCTCTGCAAAGAGTTCTTAAATAAAAAAGGCCCCTTGCTCTGGAAAGAGTACCATATTTGAATTGAAAAGCTGCGCAAATGTCTTGACTTTGCGCAATTTTTTTGTGTTTAGAAATTGCAAACGTGATTTTTCATGATTTCATCTCAAATAAATTTTAAAATAAAAAAGTAAAACTAAACTCACTCCACAATATTTGAAGAAGCCTTAATCTTCACATCGGCATATTGCCAAGAATTATCAAAAGAGGTTTTAATTTTTAAAGCCTCTTTTTCTTTTTTCTGTAGCGTTAGAGCATTATAAAGTCCGATTAAAGCGAAGCCGTTTTTTGGGAGCGTTTGTAAATCTTGTTTGTATGCTTTTTCAGCTTCGGCGTATTTTCCAGCTTTTAGTAAAACAGTTCCTAAATAATGTCTAACGGAGAAAAACCAATCTGGTGGTTCGTTGTAATTTAACTGATCTTCAATTGCTATTGCTTTATTTAAAAAAGTAACGGCTTTATCCAAATTATTCTTTTTGGCTTCAACTCCTGCTGAAAGTACATTGGCAGCAATTTGAACAAGATCGTAAGTGGTATTGATATTCCAAATTGTAACCTCTTTTAAGGTTTTATCTTTGGCTAGTTGGTTAAGAGAAGCAAGCTGTTTTTCGGCATTGGCAATATCATTTTTCCCGAGATAAGCCATTCCTTGCGCATAGTGCCAAATAGCATTCGGGTATACAAGATCTTTTTCAGGTTGGGGAATCTCCATAATTTTATCCCACATTGAGAATTTTACGGCTATGTAATACGGAATACTATAATAATGCTGCAAAGTTCCCCAGCCAGCTTCGCGCATGATTTTGGGAGGCATATGCTGTTGTAATATTTGTGCCGATTTCCAAGCCAATTTTGAATTTCCTTCTAAAGCCGCTGTAGCCACCAAAAAATGATAATTGTGCGGATAATAGGCAAGAGGATAAGCCCCTTGTGCATGGCAGGCAGTTGTATACAAACTATCAATTTTAACTGCTTGAATGTTGGAAAGTGTGCCTTCATGATAATTTCCTGTACGAATGTAAATATGAGAAGGCATGTGCACCAAATGTCCCGATCCCGGAACTAGAGTTTCTAGTAATTTGGCACTTTTAAGTCCGTTTTCTGGATGTGAGGATGCTTCTACAGCATGAACCAAGAAATGATGCGCACCGGGATGTTTCGGATTTTTTTTAATCAATTCGTTTAAAACGGCAAGTATTTCGGGAGTCCATTTTTTAGGTATTCCAGTATCTTTTTCATACAAATCCCACGGATGGAGATTCATTTGAGATTCGGCATAAAGTGAACCGATATCTGGATCTGAGGGAAACTGAGTATATACTTTTTTCATCGCCTCGGCATACGCAATGTCAAGCGGTTTTCTATCCGCAGGAGGATTTTTAGCATAACGCACCAATAAAGCATCAATCATAGCGATTTCTTTTGGAGAACATTTTCCAGAAAGTTTTTTAGCTTTTTGAGCCGCATCATAAGCACGCTGAAAATTATCTTCTTCCATTCCGCCATTATAATTCGGACCTAAAACATAAGCAAAACCCCAATATGCCATAGCGCAATTCGGATCTAAACGAGAAGCTTCATAAAATGATCTGGCAGCTTCGGCATGGTTGAATCCGTAAGCGAGCATCATTCCTTGATTAAAGTATTCCTGCGCTTCTGGATTATTGGTCGTAATTTTAAAATTCACACCATCGAGACCTTTAAATTTTGGCGCTTTTTTGTTTTGGGTGTACCAATCTTTATCGTTCGTTTTCGGAATATAACATCCTTGCGAAGCGCTGACTTTAACTGATTTGGGTTCGGTGTTTTTTTCTTTACAGGAAATAAAAAGACAAAAAACAGCAATTAGAAAGTAATTATATTTCATTGCAAAATGGATTTGAAATTATATAATCAGTGTAAAGGCTTTAAGGGAAAAAAGATGCTTATAATCTAATAGGTTGAATAGGAGAGTATTAAACAAAATTAAATAAAAAAGAAATAAGTTTATTCAAATGTTTGTTTTTCAGTTATTTGTGTTTGTTTAACTGGCTTTTATGTTTCACGCAGATTAAAAAAGATTTAAGCAGATTCGCGGAGATTTTTTTTAATTGATCAGTTTAGATCTGTCTAAATCTGCAGAATCTGCGTGAAAAAAAATTATCAAAAAAATAAGGTCTACACTTTTCAGCGTAGACCTTAAATTATATGAAAATAAACAATTTCTTAGTTTGTTCCTGCAGCAACTTTATCAACCAAAAACAATAATTCGCCCGAAACTGGTTTAATCAATTGCATTGGGTATAAAGTCGGATTGTATTCTCCAGTTGTCACTTCTTTCAAAGCGTGAACTTTCTTTTCTCCAAAAGCTACCACTACAATTTTCTCTGCTTTGTTAATTAGCGGAGCTGTAAGCGTGATGCGATACATTTTTTGTGGAGCTAAATAATAAGCATCAACCCATTTAGTTTGCTCTTCTAAAACCGTTTCACCTGGAAAAAGAGAAGCTGTATGTCCGTCATCTCCCATTCCTAAAAGAATCAGGTCAAATTTTCCTTCTTCGCCTAAAATTTTTCTAATAGACTTTTCGTATTCAGCTGCATATTCCTCAGGTGTAACACCGTCTTTATACATTTCAAAAATGTTTTCTTGCGGAATAGGAACGTGGCTCAATAAAGTCGAATAAGACATTTTTGCATTGCTCAAATCATCATTAAGCGGAACCCATCTTTCATCACCCCAAAAAATATAGACCTTGCTCCAGTCTACTTTGTTTTTGTAAGCATCAGAAGCTAATAATTTGTAAATCCCAGCAGGAGAAGAACCTCCTGTAAGTACAGCTGTAAATTGGCCTTTTGCAGCAATCGCTTTTTGAGCTGATTCTACAAAAAGATCTGCAGCTGCAGTATTAATTTCTTCTGTATTATTGTGTATCTGTATCATTTAAAACTTCTTCTTTTGTTTGTGTATTCGGAATCCATTTGTGGCCTTGACGTGCTAATAATTCATCAGCTTCTTCAGGTCCCCAGCTTCCTGCGTTGTAATTTGGGAAATTCTTTGGAGGCGTTGTTTTCCAAACTTGCTGAATTGTTTCAATTGCATCCCAAGCCTCTTCCACCTGATCCCAACGCATAAATAGGGTAGGATCTCCCAATAATGCATCTGCAATTAAGGTTTCATAAGCTTCTGGCGACATTGTAGAACAAGAAAAATAATCAAAAACCATTTCTGCAGGTCTTAAAGACATGGATAAGCCTGGTTTTTTGGTCATAAACTGCAGTTTAATGTCCATTGAAGGTTGAATATTGATAATCAATCGGTTTGGTGTCATGCCTTCTTTTCCGTATGAGAATGAAGAATGTGGCACTGGTTTAAACTGAATAATGATCGAAGATTGTTTTTCTTCCATTCTTTTTCCTGAACGCAAGTAGAACGGAATTCCCTGCCATCTCCAGTTGTCCAAATAGATTTTCATTGCTACATAAGTTTCTGTATTAGAATCTTGCGCGATGCCTTTATCTTGACGGTAACCCGGAACAGGAACTCCTTTTATTTCTCCAGCATCATACTGACCTCTTACAATATAATGATCGACTTCTTCTGGTTTAATACGACGAATTGACTTTAAAACATCTGCTTTTCGATTACGAATGTCATCAGCATTTAAAGAAGCAGGTGCTTCCATAGCGGTCATACATAAAATCTGAAACAAGTGGTTCTGAATCATGTCTTTCAATGCACCAACACCTTCATAGAATCCGCCTCGCTCTTCAACGCCGACTTCTTCTGCAACGGTAATTTGCACGAAATCAATAAAATTACGACTCCATAAAGGTTCGAACATTGAGTTTCCAAAACGGAAAGCCAAAATATTTTGAACCGTTTCTTTTCCTAAATAGTGATCAATTCTGTAAATCTGCTCTTCTTTGAAAGTCTGCGAAAGCATTTCATTCAACTCAATTGCAGAAGCTTTATCGTAACCAAAAGGTTTTTCGATAATAATACGATCTTGTTTCGCATTAGCAGCAAGTCCGATTTTCTTGATATTGCTTGAAATCGTTGAAATGAAAGAAGGCGTAATCGAAAGATAGAAAAGACGATTGGCACGTTCTCCAAAAGCAAGATCAAAATTGTTTATTTTTTCGTTTAATCCAATGTACGATTCTTCTTTATCGATATCAAGACTGTGGTAAGAGATATGCGAAAGAAACTTTTCTGTTTCTGGATCATCAACTCCTTTTCTTCTGGAGAACAGATTTAGATTTTCTGCTACATAAGCGCGAAAATCTTCATTGGTTTTTTCAGCTCTACCAAGAGCAATAATCTGAAACTGTTCAGACATACGTCCGTCAAGGTACAGATTTTGGAAAGCGGGGAAGAGCTTTCTCTTTGCTAGATCTCCAGTTCCACCAAAAATAACAATGATGGTTGGATTCTTTAGTTTATTTTTAGTCATTGTGTGTAGTTGTGTTGCTTTAATTGTTTATTCAGCCCATTGTGTATGGAAAACGCCTTCTTTATCGATTCGCTCGTAAGTATGCGCTCCAAAATAATCACGCTGTGCCTGAATTAAATTAGTTGGAAGATTAGCAGATCTATAAGCATCAAAATAAGATAACGAGTTCATTAATCCTGAAACAGGCAATCCTTTTTGAACAGCAAACTGGATCACAGCTCTCATTCCTGCTTGGTTTTCTACTAATTTTGAAGCAATTCCGCCATCCAAAAGTAAATTTGGCAAATCTGATTTTGCTACGTATGCTTTTCTGAAATCCTCTAAAATAGTCGCACGAATGATACATCCGCCACGCCAGATTTTAGCAACTGTTTCTAGATTTAATCCGTAATTGTATTCTTTAGAAGCCGTGTGAAGCTGAGCTAAACCTTGAGCGTAAGTTACCACGATAGAAAAGTATAAAGCCGATTTTAAAGCCGCAATGGCTTCGCTTTGAGAAACATTTGTTTCGTCAGCGTTCCAAACTAATTTTTTAGCCGCTTCAATTCTTTCTGGTTTGGTTTTAGACATATCGCGCATGTTAACTGCTGCGTCGATTGTTGGAACTGGAACTTGTAAATCCATTGCATTTTGCGAAGTCCATTTCCCTGTTCCTTTAGATCTTGCCCAATCCGATATTTTGTTGATTAATTGTGTTCCGTCTTCATCTTTTTGTTTTAAGATGTTTCCAGTAATTTCAATCAAATACGATCTTAAATCATCAGTCTGATTCCATTCAGCAAAAGTTTGCTGAATCGTTTCATCATCTAAGTTATAACCTCTTTTCATTAAGTCATAAATCTCAGAAATCAACTGCATGATTCCGTATTCAATTCCGTTGTGAACCATTTTTACGTAGTTTCCAGCAGAACCATTT